>ENA-UOOK01000239-UOOK01000239.1-fermentation-metagenome-genome-assembly--contig:-NODE-239-length-69811-cov-4.236754_pt1 | contig 69811 bp, 60 predicted proteins | sample MGYA00245777_ERZ724023 | MGnify/ENA primary metagenome ERZ724023 (study PRJEB28704, sample SAMN03018312) | fermentation metagenome | biome: anthropogenic terrestrial biome; feature: soil; material... | reverse complement strand
TTTTTTTGTTCCAAAACAGGGAGGTAAATAATTAGGTATGAACTTTTCGTGAATCGATGGGTGTAATTTGTTGTTGTTTTCCGTATGAGGTAAAAAATATGCGAAGTGTCTCTTTATTTTATCGGAAATTATGTACATTTGCATTTATTTTAATAAATAAAAAAATAATAAGGAAATCAATGAGTTTAAAGGTTAGATTTTTTAAATTTCTTTTAAAAAAAACGGGATTTACAATAGATTATAATGTCCCGGAGGAAGCAAGGAAAAGTGTAATGGCATTTGCTCCTCATACGAGCTTATGGGATTTTGTAGTAGGAAAAATGGTTTTTGTTGCGATGGGAGTTCAAATTAAGTTTCTTATAAAAAAAGAATATTTCTTTCCTCCCTTAGGGTATTTTTTGCGAAAATGGGGTGGAATTCCTGTTGATAGCAAACGCATCCGAAGTTTACCCATTGATGTTGGAAATCTTATCAAGTCCTCAGAGAAAATGACAGTCTTAATTGCACCTGAAGGTACGAGGAAATTAGTCAAAACATGGAAACGAGGTTTTTATTTTATTGCCGAATATGCCAATGTTCCTATTTTTTTGTCTTACCTGGATTGGAAAACGAAAAGAGGAGGTATAGGACCATCCATTTATCCAAGTGGAGATTATGAAAAAGATTTGGAAAAGATATACACCTTTTATAGAGGCATGCAAGGGAAACACCCCGAAAAATTCAATTTATAATTATTGATGAAATATTTATATGTACTATATGAAGGGATTAAGAAGATTTTAGCTTTTGTATTTATTTTATTAATTAAGGCCTATCAATACCTAATCTCACCCTTAACCCCTGCCAGTTGTCGATTTACGCCGACCTGTTCTACGTATGGGGTGCAAGCTATCAAAAAACATGGTCCTTTCAAAGGAGGGTGGCTCACCTTAAAACGCATCCTTTCATGTCATCCTTGGGGGAAAAGTGGATACGATCCCGTCCCTTAATGATTTATTTCTATATATATTCATAAAAAAATATTCGATTTTATTTCAAAAAATGAAAGAAAATGAATGGCTGTGAAGCATTCTTAGAAATGTTTATTTTATAAGAATCAAATATACAATGAATTATATAATAATATTTTTTTTTAAGGAATTACGATATGTAAATAATTTTTTTTTACTTTTGCATTGCTTTTGAATATGACCAATGGTGTAATGGTAGCACTGCAGTTTTTGGTACTGCCTGTCTAGGTTCGAATCCTGGTTGGTCAACAAAGTTTAGAGTAAACGTTTTTAGAGATATATAAGAAGGAGAAACCAAAAGTTTACTCCTTTTTTAATACTATGTACCTATGAAAATGATAAGTAAGGATGCGGTAACACAATGGGTCTTGGAAGCCATTCAAGATACGGATTTGTTTATTACCGAAGTGAAGGTAAAAAAGGGAAATGTCATTTATGTGTTCTTAGATGGTGATCACGGAGTAAGTGTGGATGCTTGCAGTAAAGTGAGTCGTTATGTTGAAAATAAATTAGATAGAACAAAAGATGATTTTGAACTCAATGTGTCCTCTTTTGGATTAGGTCGACCTTTATTGATGTTTCGACAATATCGAAATGCAGAAGGAAAGATGCTTGCTGTTAAAATGAAAGACCAAAGCAAAATAAAAGGTGTTTTACTAAAAGCAGAAGAAGATAACATACAAATAGAAACCATAGGCACTAAAAAGAATCCTTCCATAATTCATCGTATTTCGATGGATGAAATTGAAGAAGCCAAAATTGAAGTTGTTTTTTAATGATAATTAATAATAGATATTTTTAAGAAATGAAAGAAGAAAACAGTCTAATAGAATCCTTTTCCGAATTCAAAGAATCGAAAAGCATTGACAGAGAAACATTAATGTTTATCATGGAAGATGTTTGCAAACATATGCTTTTGAAGAAATACGGAGCCGAAGCCAATATTAGTGTTATTGTGAATCCGGATAAAGGTGATATAGAATTTCAACGATATTTTGAAATTGTAGAGGATGGCAATCTTAGCAATCCGGTAACACAAATAGAATTATCCGAAGCTATTAAAATTGAACCTGATTTTGAAGTAGGGGAGGAAGTCTGCGAAAAAATAAGATTAGAAGATTTTGGAAGAAGAGAAATACTCTCCCTCAGACAAAATTTAGCTACAAAAATCATGGAATATGAAGGGGATCTTATTTATCAAAAATACAAAAGTCGTATAGGCGAAATAGTAAGTGGTACCGTACATCAAGTATTTAAAAAAGAAATTTTATTGCTTGATGAAGAAGGCATTGAATTGTTTTTACCGAAAACCGAACAAATTCCGGGCGATTTTTATAAAAAAGGCGACCCTATACGTGCCGTTGTCATAAAAGTAGAACCTAGAGTGAATTCTTCTTTTATTGTAGCTTCACGTACATCACCCGTCTTTTTAGAACGTTTGATGGAAGAAGAAATACCCGAAATATACGATGGCTTAATTATGATTAAAAACATTGTACGAGTTCCGGGCGAAAGAGCTAAAATTGCTGTTGAAACCTACGATGACCGTATCGACCCGGTGGGTGCTTGTGTTGGGATGAAAGGGGTACGTATACATGGTATAGTGAGAGAATTGAGAAATGAAAATATCGATGTAATTAATTATACAACCAACACAGCCCTATACATTTCGAGAGCACTTAGTCCAGCGAAAATTACCGGTATCGAAATCAATGAAGAGAATAAAAGTGTGAGCGTTTTTATGAAACCCGACCAAATTTCTTTAGCTATTGGTAAAGGTGGCAGCAATATTAAATTAGCCAGCAAACTAACCGGCTATGAAATCGATATTTTCCGTAACGACGCTATTGATGAAGAAGATGTGGAATTACAAGAATTCTCTGACGAAATCGAACAATGGATACTCGATACATTTAAAAATATCGGTTGCTATACAGCTAAAAATGTACTCGATATAAGTAGAGAAGAACTCATTGAACGTACCGATTTGGAAGAAGAAACCGTTGATGAAGTGTTACGCATTATCAAGGCAGAGTTCGAACAATAAAACTGTATTTTTAGAAAACGTATTTAATCATCTTAATTATATATATGTCAGAAGAAAAGAAAATAATACCAAGATTAGGAAAAGCGGCAAAAGAATTTAATGTAGCAACTTCAACTATTGTTGAATTCTTATCGAAAAAGGGTATTGTAGTTGAAAACAACGATAATACTAAATTGACAGCCGAATGGTATTCCTTGATAGATCAAGAATATAAATCGGAAAAGAATGTAAAAGAAGTGTCGAAAAAATTGGAAATTGGTAGCGGCTTTAAAACTATTTCTCCTTCTGACAATGAAAAAGATGAAGATAATTCTACACAAGAATCCGATAAAAAGGAAATTTTCATTAATCAACCCACTCAAATTGAAAAACCTTCGACAGAGCCTATTAAACTAAAAGCAGAGGAAGAAGTGAAAGTAGATATTACGGTTAATGTTCCCAAACAAGGGGTAAAAGTGGTTGGTAAAATCGATTTGGAAGATAAATCGAAAGTGAAAAAGAAACCTAAACCGGAAGAAAAACCTGTTTCAACGGAAGTTCTTCTTGTCGAAGATAAAGAAGAGATCACAGATCAGCCTGATAAAATTGAAACCCTACCTCAGGACATTATAGAAGTTAAGGTAAAGCCTCCTAAAGAAGAAAAAGAAGAAGCTGTTGTCGTTGAAAGCAGTAAAACAACCGAAGAAATTCCCATAGAGGATGAGCCTTCTCCATCACAAAAAATGGAAATTCTTGAACCTGAAAAAGAGATAAAACAAGAACTACCCGAAATAGAGGATGCTATCGCAAAAAAAGAACCACAAAAGATAGAAACAGAAATTCCGATTATAAAAAATAACCTTAATATTATAGGAAAAATCAATCTTGATGATATAAACACCCGAACAAAACCCAAGAAAAAGTCAAGAGAAGAAATCATTAGGGAAAAGAACGAAAAAAGAGAGAAAGAGTTGGAATCCCGCAAAAAACAAAATGAGATACAGAAACAAAAAAAATCGGAACAACAAAAAGAACACAAAAAGGAAGATACATCTCACGATCCAGAAGCTAAAGACAGTAATATTATTAAAACCAGTAAAAAAGAATGGATTAAAAATACGGCTACTGATGAGGATGGTGTAAAAAGCAAAAAGAAGAGAAAACGTATACGTACCTTTACTTCAGAAAACGAACCTCCTCAATCAGATGATGGTATTAAAGGATTCACTAAAAAACGTAAAGATAGAATCGATAAAGCATCATTCAAAAAAGAAATTTCAGAAGAGGAAATTGAAAAACAAGTAAAGAAAACTTTAGCGCGATTAGGTCCTACAGGGAAAACAAAATCATCTAAATATCGCAAGGAAAAAAGAGAGCATCTTCAACATGAAATGTTTGAAGCTCAAGAACGATCCGAAAAAGAAAAGAATGTGTTGAAAGTTACCGAGTTCATTACTGCCAATGAATTGGCAAATATGATGAATATTCCGGTTACACAAATTATTTCAACGTGTATGAGCATTGGATTAGCTGTCGCTATCAATCAACGTTTAGGGGCTGAAACCATATCGTTGCTGGCAGATGAATTTGGATTTCAAGTACAATTTGTAGGATTAGATGAAGATGAAGAAGAAATAGAGGAAGTTAATCCGGAAGATTTGGTAGAACGTTCTCCTATCGTTACGGTTATGGGACACGTTGACCACGGTAAGACATCCTTATTGGATTATATTCGAAAAACCAATGTCATAGCCGGTGAATCAGGAGGTATTACTCAGCATATAGGAGCCTATGAAGTTACTTTAGTCAATGATAAACGTATCACTTTTTTAGATACACCCGGTCACGAAGCTTTTACGGCTATGCGCGCACGCGGTGCCAAAGTAACGGATTTGGTAATTGTGGTCATTGCAGCCGATGATAATATTATGCCTCAGACTATCGAAGCTATTAATCATGCGCAAGCAGCCGGTGTGCCTATCATATTTGCTATTAATAAAATTGATAAACCAAATGCTGACCCTGAGAAAATACGTGCGGCTTTAGCAAATATGAATCTGTTGGTGGAAGAATGGGGTGGTAAGATTCAAAGTCAGGATATTTCAGCGAAAAAAGGTATCAATGTGGATGTGTTACTTGAAAAAGTATTGATAGAAGCCGAAATGCTCGATTTAAAAGCTTCTCCTAAAATGTTGGCAAGCGGTACCGTCGTTGAATCATCCCTTGATAAAGGAAGAGGATATGTAGCTAAAATTCTCGTCCAAAACGGCACTTTGCATACCGGTGATATTATCGTAGCAGGGGTGGCTTATGGAAAGGTCAGAGCTATGTATAATGAAAGAAATCAAATTGTAAAAGAAGCCGGTCCCTCTGTTCCGGTACTTATTTTAGGTTTAAACAGTGCGCCTCAAGCCGGTGATACCTTCAAAGTATATAAAGAAGAAAGAGAAGCCAAACAAATAGTGAATAAGCGTATACAACTGGTTAGAGAACAAGGTCTCCGTACGCAAAAACATATTACCTTAGACGAAATTGGCCGACGTATTGCCATCGGCGACTTTAAAGAATTGAATATTATTGTTAAAGGTGACGTGGACGGTTCTGTAGAAGCGTTGGCCGACTCCTTATTGAAATTAACAACTTCGGAAGTACAAGTCAATATTATCCATAAGTGTGTGGGACAGGTTATCGAATCGGATGTGTTATTGGCATCTGCTTCCAATGCTATTATCATTGCATTCCAAGTGCGTCCTTCTGCAGGAGCTAAGAGAATAGCTGAACAAGAACAAGTCGATATTCGTACCTATTCAATAATCTATGACGCAATTAACGAGCTAAAAGATGCCATCGAAGGTATGCGTGCTCCTGAAATCAAAGAAAATATTGTATGCAATATCGAAGTAAGAGAAACTTTCCATATATCAAAAGTAGGTACCATTGCCGGTTGTTATGTATTAGACGGTAAAGTTCAACGTAATACACAAATCCGTGTTATTCGTGATGGGATTGTTATTTATACCGGAAAGTTAGGTTCCCTCAAACGTTTCAAAGATGATGTGAAAGAAGTATCGTCCGGTTATGAATGCGGTTTGAATATTGATGGCTTCAACGATATTAAAGTAGGCGATATCATCGAAGGCTTTGAACAAGTGCAGGTGAAACGATAAAGCTATTTTTGAAGCTTATCGCAGGTATTTTTAATATAAAGATCAAGCAGCTTTTTGCCTGCCGCATAGGCACTGATTTTATTATCTAATAGTAATTTCTCTATATGAGGTAATTGTGCTTTGACGCCTTCGTCGGAATAGAATAGAGTAAATAACTCTTCTTCCAGAAAATGATAAAAGCGTTTCTCTGATTGCTTCAACCGATTTTGAACAAAATAGCCATTGGCTTTGGCATGAGCTACGTATTCATTGATTACATTCCAAATTTCATCAATGTTTTGGTTGTGAAGTGCGGATGAGGTTAATACGCATGGACGCCATTGAGAGGGAGATAAGGGGAAAAGTTTGAGGGCATTGCTTAGTTGTACTTTGGTTAATTCGGCTTTTTTTAAATTATCCCCATCGGCTTTGTTTACTACGATAGTATCGGCCATTTCCATGATGCCGCGTTTGATTCCCTGAAGTTCATCGCCTGCTCCCGAAATCATCAGTAGAAGAAAAAAATCAACCATGGAATGTACAGCGGTTTCCGATTGACCTACGCCTACCGTTTCGACGATAATGGTATCAAAGCCGGCAGCTTCGCATAAGATGATGGTTTCTCTTGTCTTACGTGCCACACCTCCCAATGATCCGGCAGAGGGAGAAGGACGTATAAAGGCATTTTTGTCAAGCGACAATTCATCCATGCGTGTTTTATCGCCTAATATACTTCCTTTGGAACGTTCGCTGCTTGGATCGATGGTTAAAACGGCTAACTTGTGATTCAAGGATGTGATATGTTTGCCGAAAACATCAATAAACGTGCTTTTACCTGCTCCGGGGACGCCGGTAATGCCTATGCGTACTGAATTACTTGCATAGGGTATACATGCTTCTATAATTTCTTGTCCTAATTCATGATGTTCACGTAGATTGCTTTCTATTAAAGTGATAGCTTGACTTAACACAATGATATTCTGCGATAGTATGCCATCTATATAGGCTTGTTTGCTCAGTAATGTCGGACGTTTTATCTTTTTTTTATTAAGATATGGATTGATACGAGAGGGTTGTTCTATGCCTTCTTGTACATGCAATGCCGAGCTCTTAGGTGTATCCATGTATATGTTTTTTTTTGCAAAAGTATATAAAAATTATTAGTTACTACGCTTAAGCCATGCTTAAGTCGGGAATATTTCTTCCTATTTTACAAGGCGCCTTTGCATGTATAAACTATTCACACGGTTCGGCTTTTTTTAAAAGGTAGAACCGTGTGAACGTTCATATTACATGTATATGAATCTACTACCAGATAGCGGCTTGTAGTTCGGCCGTTAAGTACATGCTATTTCCTTCTTTTACATCAAAAGCTTTTATAAAGGCAGGGATATGAGGCAAGGTGCCGTTAACACGCCATTTACCTAAGGAATGTGGATCTTCTTTGGTTCGTCTGATGATTTCTTCATCCCGTATGTTGCCTGCCCATACACCGGCATAGGCAATGAAGAATCGTTGTTCGGCTGTAAAACCATCCATTACTTTTTGTATACTACCTTCTTTAATGGCTTTTTGCATAGCAACATAGGAAACATTCACTCCGCCATTGTCGGCTATGTTTTCACCCAAGGTAAAGGTTCCGTTGGCAAATACGCCCGGTAGTACTTCAATTCGGTTAAAATGATTCACTAAGACTTTGGTTCTTTCTTCGAAGTTCTTGCTATCGGTTTCTGTCCACCAGTCTTTTAAGTTGCCATCTTTATCATAATTTCTGCCTTGATCGTCGAAACCGTGTGTCATTTCGTGTCCGATTACGACGCCAATAGCTCCATAATTCACAGCATCGTCGGCATGCATATCGAAGAAAGGAGGTTGAAGTATGCCGGCAGGGAAGCATATTTCATTTGTTGTCGGATTATAGTATGCATTCACTGTTTGCGGAGTCATCAACCATAAACTTCTATCGACCGGTTTACCTACTTTTGATAATTGATAAGCGGTTTCAAAACGGGAGGCACGTTCAATGTTAGCGTAATAACTATCCTTTTCGATGTGTAGGGATGAGTAATCTCTCCACTTGTCGGGATAACCGATTTTTACGATTATGGTTTCTAATTTTTCTTTTGCTTTAGCTTTGGTTTGTTGAGTCATCCAAGTGTTTTGTTCAATACGTTCGCCCAAGGCTGATTTTAAATTATCCACTAATTTGAGCATTCTTTCTTTGGCTTCAGTCGGAAAATATTTTTCGACATACATCTGACCTACTGCCTCACCTAAGCATCCATCAACGGTTGAAACTACTCTTTTCCAACGTGGTTTCATCTCGGTTTTTCCCGATAGTACTTTGCCGTAGAAATCGAAATTGGTTTGTACAAAATCATTGCTTAAGTAAGGAGAGGCATCGTTCACTAATTGCAATGCTATATAAGCTTTGATGATTTCCAAGTCGGTTGAAAGGATGAGTGTGTTAAGACCTTTTATATAATCGGGTTGACCCACATTGAGGCTATCGATGTTTTCTAATCCTATGGCTTTCAAATAGGCTTTCATATCGACGGCTGAAATCATAGCTTGCAAATCGTCGACAGACATATAGTTATAGGTTTTATGAGGATTCCTTAAGTCATTTTTATCCATAAATACTTTTGCCATTCCGGTTTCGAGAGCCAATACCTTTTGAGCCATGCTTTCTTCTTTTCCTTCCAGTTTACTCATTTTATTATAATTGGATAATTGAAGCATTTTGCTTAAGAGTATGACGTATTGCCGACGAATGTTTTCCATGTCTTTCTCTAAATAATAGTCTCTATCGCCTATACCCAGACCTGTTTGCCATAACCAGGCAATATTCATGCGGCTGTTAGCAGGGTTTGCTTCAGCAAAGACCGAAAAAAAGGATCCGCTTCCATTTAGGTAAAGCTTAGCCAGAAGGTTTGCTAATTCTTTTTTATCTTTTATTTTTGCAATGGTTTGTAAATTAGCTTGGATAGGCATACCTCCTTGTTGTTCGAGTGCGGCACTATCCATACCCATATTGTATAAGTCGCCGATTTTTTGAGGAATACCGACTTCAGTATGCTTTTCGGCAGCGATGCCGCTGATTAAGTCTTTCAATTGTTTTTGGTTATCTTCGGCCAATTTGTCGAAGCTTCCGTAGCGGGCATATTCTCCCGATAAAGGATGTAGTTTCATCCAGCCGCCGCAGGCATATTGATAAAAATCTTGTGCCGGACTTACGCTTTCATCTAAATAGGATTTGTTGATGCCTGAGTTTAATGTCGTTTTCTTGTTGTTGTTACATGCTGTCATCGTAATGAGTATACTTGCTAAGATTAAAAATGTACCTTGTTTCATATGTGATTTATTGTATTTAAAATTAGTTTAACAAACGTAAATATAGTTTAAAAATTATGGTTGTTTGGTTTTACCTAATTCGTAATAGTAATTTGCCGAATCGGGTTGGTTTAATTGTCTAAAGAGGGTAGCTTTTTCCATATAGCCGGCAGCTTTTTCGGGCATATGAGCAATCATAGCGTTGACGGTTTGGAAGGCTTTTTCGCTTTGTTGTTGATAAGCATATATTTGAATCATGAGTTGATAGCTTGAAATGTTATAGGGATCGCCTTGTAATGTTCTTTTTCCCATAGCAATAGCCGAATCTAAGGCATTGATGCGTGCATATGCGATGGCTAAATTATAGTAGCAGGTGGTGGCACCTTCGGGATGTTGTCGGATATATAGATCGAAGTGGTAGCGTGCCGAATCTAATTGCCCTAACATGGCATAGGAACTGCCTACATCGAAGTGAACAACGTTTTCGGATGTGTCGGCACGGAGTACGTATAAGTAATGATTCTTAGCCTTTTCATATTCTCCTTTATTGTAATAGGCGATAGCAATGTTGTATTGCGTAATGATGGTATGAGGATGTAGTTGCAAGGCTCTGTCGTAATAATGTATGGCCGAGTCGAGGAAATTTTGGTTGCGGTAAAAGGGATGTAAAGAGTAATAGGCATAACCAATACGGTCGTAGGCGTTGGCATGATTGGGATGTATATTCAATCCTTTTTGCATATAAATTATCGATTCCCAAAGATATGCACGGTATTTTAGTGCGTTTTTCTCGATTTCGTTAGGATTGGTAGCATTGTTGTTCAGGTCTTGATATTCATTGGCTTTGTCCCTTAAAGCTTCACCCCAAAAGAAATTCAAACGGGCACTATTGGGCGATTTTTTGATATCGGCGCCGTATAGAGTGAAATTGTTCTCCCACTCGACCGAACGGCTGTGTGTTTGAACGGTATAGTATAATAACATAATTAATATCAATCCCATGCTGATTAGTTGAGGTTTGGTGACGGCTGTTGGGTTTGCTTGTTGATGCTTGTCGGCATAAGTATATAAGAGATAAACAATGGCGATGCAATATCCCAAAGAAGGCACAAACAGAAAGCGATCGGCAAAGGAAGCGCCGATTAAGTAAAGCAAATTGCTGTAGATGCTCATGGTGATGATAAAGAAGAAGATGCAGTATGAAAGCGGGTGTTTTGTGCGAAAATGTTTAATAGCGTACACGATAAGTGCTATATAAATGCCCAATGGCAGCAAGCTCTTCCAATGCATAAAGGTTACGACCGGCAATTGGTTGAAGGAATAATCGCATACTTGTTGATAGGGGAAGATAAGTAGGAGTAAGTATTTTCCTAACAACATGATGGCACTTGCCCAACGAGCCAACAAAGTTTGCTCGGCAAGGTAGTTGTTGGCCGTACTGAGTTCGGCTGTTGGGTAGTCGTTCAGTACGATTGCTCGCACGAGTAAGTATGTCAATGTGGGCAATAGCAAACAGATTGACAGATATAAGAATTCTTTTCTTTTGGCTTTGCGAAAGAAATAAACAGTCAGCGGAATGGCCGCTAAAAATGTAATGGCACTTTCCTTGGAGAATATGGCTAATCCGAAAGCGACTATCAGCCCGATTAGGTATTTGATGTTCTTTTTGTCGATGTATTGTAAGCTAAACCAGATGCTTAATAGCACAAACACCCACAGTATGATATCGTCTCGTCCTTTGATGTTGGCCACGACTTCCGTATGCATGGGGTGTGCTGTGTATAACACAGTGATAATGAATGGGAGAAGTTTACTTTTATCGACAAACATCTTCCGCAATACAATATATAAGAGGACGCAAGCCAATGCATACCAAATTACGTTTATAATATGATGAAGACTCGGATTATCAGGCGATAATTGCCATTCCGTGGCAAACATCAGAAGACTTAACGGACGGTATTGATAAGCTTCTGGATTTATGTTTACTCCCTCCATGGAGTGTGTTGTCAATATCTGCTTAAAGCCCTTAAACCCTTGCTCTACATAGGCGTTTTTCTTACATACAACGGTGTCGTCTAAAGCCCATTGATGACGGAAGGTGTTGGCGTATAAGATAAATGTAAATAGAAAGAGCAGCAAGTAAACATAAGGTTCTTTCAGTGAAAAAGAAAGAGATTCTTGTTTTTCGTTATGAAGTTCACTTACAGGTTCTTGTTTGTTTTGTGTTTTGCTTTTAGGGTGCTTGTTAGGTAACATGACCGACTGTTTTAAAATAATTGCAAATGTACATAAAATTATCAAAACACTCCTTGTTCGCTATCATTGCCGGTACATTTTTTTACATCGAAATCATTAATATGCTTCGACCTGTCTTTCAATCTATCATCATTGATTAGCATTTAGCTTATCGTTCGAAATGATATGGGAGATACGTATTGAATTTTTGAAATATACTTAATGTCAGTGGGATGTTGCCGTATGTTTATTTTTTATTGCGGAAGATGCTTAAAAGACTTGCTTAAGACGACTGAAAAACGTTATGATGTTTTTATAGTATAGAGTGTTGCTTAAGATTTTAACAAGTGTTAAGCAAGAAAAAACGAATGTTGCTTAAGATATAAAAATCTTTGCGCAGTAGCATCGAAGGTTTTGCAGCAGTATGCTTGGGCCTTGCACAAGTCTGCTTAGTATCCTAATGTTTTAAGCATTGATTTATAGCTTTGTTCTTTTCCGAAGAGTTTGGTTACAATTTCGCCTTCTTCCTCGCTGTTTTCCGTTTGTTCGCGGTAGATGATCACGTGTTTTGGAGCCGGAATCAGGCAATGCTGTATGCCGCCGTATCCACCGATAGATTCCTGATAAGCACCGGTGTGGAAAAGGCCGATGTATTGAGGTGTATCCAAAGAGAATTTCGGAAGAAAGACCGCATTAAGGTTGGCTTCCGAGTTATAATAATCATGGCTGTCGCAAGTTTGCCCGCCCAAAAAAACACGCTCGTACTCTTTGTCCCAATTGTTAATGGCCAGTAGGATAAATTGTTGGTTAATAGCCCAAGTATCGGGAAGAGTAGTCATAAACGAGCTGTCAATCATATTCCATAGCTCGCGGTCGTTCTGTCGTTTTTGGTTTAAGATAGAAAACAAAATCGCACTCGATTCACCAACGGTATAGGAACCGAATTCGGTGAATATGTCGGGTTCTTTCACCCCGTTGCGATTACACATGGTTTTGATTTGTGCTATGATTTCTTCGGCCATGTATTCATAATCATAGGAAAACGACAGTTTGTTTTTAATCGGGAAGCCTCCGCCAATATTGAAGGAATCTAATTCGGGCGCTAACTTTTTAAGTTCACAATACACATTAACACATTTCAACAATTCGTTCCAATAGTATGCAGTGTCTTCAATGCCGGTATTGATGAACATATGTAACATCTTTAATTCAAACTTAGGATTGTTTTTTATTTTTTCCAAATAGAACGGAACGATGTCATTATAGCGTATGCCTAAGCGCGAGGTATAGAACTCAAAACGGGGTTCTTCTTCCGAAGCAATGCGAATACCTAATTTACATTTGGTGTCGAGCATGCTATCCAATTGATCTAATTCCATTTTGTTGTCTAAAACCGGAATAGTGTTGATAAATCCGTTGTGAATGGCGTTGACGATGTTCTCGATATAAGGTATTTTCTTGAATCCGTTGCAAATAATGTAGTTTTCTTTGTCGAAGATACCTTGTTCATATAAGGCATCGATGATGTTCAGATCGAATGCCGATGAGGTTTCGATATGAGTATCATTTTTAAGTACTTCTTCAAGCGTAAAAGAGAAGTGAGAACTTTTCGTACAGTAGCAATAATGGTAATCGCCTTCGTAATCCGCTTTGGCCATGGCCACGTTAAACCAGCGTTTGGCCTTTTGAATGTTTTGCGATATCTTTGGTAAATATGTAATGCGCAGGGGTGTTCCGTACTGCTTGATGATTTCCATCAAGTCGATATTGTTAAAAAACAATTCTCCATCCTCAACTTCGAATTCGTCTTGCGGAAATTCGTAGGTTTGTTGAATTAAATCAATATATTTATTTTTCATCTCCCGAATTTTTTTAAGTGCGCAAAAGTATACAAAAAACAAATGTGGTGATTCATCTTACTTACATTAATTAAAAAAATATAAACTAAGTGATTTACTTTTGACCTAAACATCCAAAATAATTGGGTAAATATATCCGTCTTTTGTCAAAGAAAGTATTCTTATGGCTTAGGTACGAAAGAGAAGTCGGAATCAGGATGGATTCTTGTTTGCTTGCTATCTAAAGTCATCGAAAGTATAGTATGAATGTTGAAGCTTGGTTCGATAGTTGTATATAAGAAATGGTATATGTGTAGCCATGCTTGCTTTATCGTTGAGATAAGGAAGGATGTACAATAAAACCAAATGCTTCACGTTTTTCAAAACATAAATATATCGAAATAGATTAAAAACAAATAGCATGCGTTTGCGTAAGTGGAAGAAAGCTTTTATATATATAAGTTTGATGTGCAGTTCGATAGCATATGCACAATATACGGAAAAGGATATTTTAAACTACATCGACACCTATCATCAGTTGGCCATACAAAAGATGAAAGATTATGGTATTCCGGCAAGTATTACATTGGCACAGGGGATATTGGAATCGGCCGCCGGCACTAGTGATTTAGCACGGGAAGCGAATAATCATTTCGGTATTAAGTGTCATTCAACATGGGAGGGGAAAAGTTTCTATAAGGACGATGATGCTAAAAATGAATGTTTTCGCTCCTATACTTCCGTTGAGCAATCCTATGACGATCATTCGGCTTTTTTGAAACGAGAACGTTATACGTCTTTGTTTAATCTGAAAATTACGGATTATAAGTCATGGGCTAAAGAATTGAAAAAGTGCGGATACGCTACCGACCCACACTACGACAATCGCCTTATCGACTTAATAGAAAAGTATGAGCTTTATGCTTACGATACCGACGCATATACCAAAAGTACTCCCTTGGCTCACAAGGGATCAAGTAAAGGACAAACAAAGCCGAACGAAGTAGATAAAAATCAATCTTCATCCCCTACAAACCAAGCTACATCACAGACTTACGATACGCGTTACAGGCGGGTAGACTATCCTTACTCTAAGCGTACGGTATACATTAATAATAATGTATACTTTATCCTTGCCCGACCGGGCGATACCTTTTATGATATTGCCATCGATGTACAATTAACCGTCGGACAATTAAGAAAATACAACGACGTTCCCAACCTATCTTACGAGCCTATGGAAGGCGAAATCGTGTACATCAGCAAAAAAGCCTCAAAGGCCGAAAAAATACGCGAACACATTGTCCGCAGAGGAGAGAGTTTACGTGATATAGCTCAACAATATGCTTGTAGAGAAAAAGCTTTACGCAAATTAAATGCTATGTCGAAAACGGATGAACTACAAGCCGGTGATAGAGTGAAATTAAGGTAATACGCTTATATGAAACCAAATATGCATATTGAAGATAATGTAGTACAGACAGATGTTTTGATAGTAGGAGGAGGGCCTTCGGGTTTAGCCACAGCCATTCACCTTGCCAATCTTATGCAAGAAAAGCAAGTAAAGAAAAGAATTTTATTGATAGAAAAGGGCGCCGGCGTAGGAAGTCATATTTTATCAGGAGCCATCATCAAACATCAAGTGTTTCGACAATTGCTTAACGAAAAAGAATACAACGACATCCCTTTCGACTCAAAAGTAAGCCGTGATGCCATTGTCTGGTTAGGCAAGAATTGGAAATTTAAACTGCCTTTTCATCCTCCTTATATGGGAAATAAAGGGAATCAAGTAGCCTCTTTGAGTCATATTTGTCGTTATCTGGCAAAGATAGCCGAAGAAAAAGGCGTGGAAATCTATCCTGGATTTGCCGTAAATGAACTTATCTTCGAAAATAATGAATTGGTGGGAGTTAAAACCAACGATACCGGAGTGGATGAGCATGGCAATCCCTTGGCGAACTATCAAAAAGGAAGTTCCATCAAAGCCGATTTGATTATTTTTGCCGAGGGAAGTAAGGGAACTATGTGCGAACAACTTATAAAGAGCTTTCAATTAGATAAAAACCGCAACGAACAAATGTATTCCTTGGGATGTAAGGAATTGTGGCAACTGCCCGAAAAACGTTTGCAAGCAGGAGAAGTGTATCATACTATGGGCTTTCCACTATCTATGCGCGAATTCGGAGGAGGTTTTATCTATGGCTTAAAAGAGAATAAAGTAGCCCTTGGCTTGGTAGTAGGTTTGGATTATCAAGACCCTACATTCGATATACATCATGCTTTTCAGATATGGAAAACACATCCTTTTATTAAAAAAATGTTAGCCGGTGCTAAGTTGTTAGAATACGGAGCCAAAACATTGCCCGAAGGAGGCTATTATGCCATACCGAAACTCTATGTACCGCATGGCCTGATAGTAGGCGATTCCGCCGGATTTCTGGCCATGCCTGCTTTGAAAGGAATACACTTAGCCGTTTATTCCGGTATGTTGGCAGCCAAAACAGCCCTACATGCTATTCAGAAGCATGATTTCTCGGCTGATAGTTTGAGTATGTACGAAAAGGAAGTGATAAACAGTAAAATATATAAAGAGCTCTATGCCACACGAAACGTTAGACAAGCCTTTTCCGATGGTTTGTTGTTAGGGGGAATACAATTTGTTACTCAATTGATAAATGGAGGTGCTGGATTAAGAGGGCGTTTGCGTCCTTTGTCCGACAAAGAAAGAACCCGCAAACTTAAAGACTTTAAAGGAAAGAGTTTTCAATCACGCTTTCATAATTATTTTGAATTTGATAAAGAGTTAACATTTGATAAGGTTACCGATGTATATTATAGTCATACGCACTATGATGAGCAGCAGGAACCACATTTAAAAATACCGAATCCGGAACATTTTCGCGCTTATAATATTGAAACATATGGGGCACCCTGCCAATATTTTTGTCCGGCAGAGTGCTATGAGCTTCGTGCCGATAAGAATGGAGGTCAGGACTTACGTTTACATCCTGAAAATTGTTTACAATGTAAAACCTGTACGATAAAAAGTCCCGACAATGGGATTCTTTGGTGTTTACCCAACGGCGACAATGGTCCTGATTATCGTTATATGTAAAAACAATAGATTATGTCATTAACAATTATAAGTTTAATAAAACAGGTACCGCTTCCTACCGAAATGAAAATGGGAGAAGATGGTTTAATGGAAAGAAATAAGGCTAAATCAATTATAAATATAGATTGTCAATACGCATTGGAAGCCGGTTTGCAATTACGCAAACAATATCCCGATGCACGACTCTTGGTATGTTCCATGGGGCCGCCATCTTTTGAACAATCTCTGCGCAAGGCTTTAGCTATGGGTTATGAGGAAGCTTATCTGCTGTCGGATAAGAAATTAGGAGGAAGCGATACGTTTGCTACCGGTTTAGCTTTAGCCAGTCTCTTGCGGCACTTAGGATTTACCCCTCAAAACAATCAAGGCTTTATTGTGTTGGCCGGCCGACAAACCAGCGATGGCGATACGGCTCATGTACCTTCTCAAGTGGCAGCCAATCTTGATATACCGCAAGCTACTTTTGTCGAACATATTACATTCGATGATAAGGCTTGTGTGCTTGCTAAACGCATCATAGAAGGGGGCTTTCAACAAATGAAATTACCACTTCCTTGTGTCATCTCATTGACACCAACGGGCATTTCTCCCCGTAAACCCACGCTCTTTGGGATGATTAAAGCCCGTAATAAGAAAATAAATATATTGGGAGTTGATGATATTGCCCTGAATTCATCTCAGATAGGCATCAATGGCTCACCAACGATAGTTGTTAAAGTGGTAGATGTAATCAGCGACCGGCCGCCGGTTGTTATGATAGAAGGGGATAATGAAAAAGAAAAAATTCAACATTTAATTCGAGTATTAAAGGACAATGTTCAACCCGCTTCTAAAAAAACATTGCATACAACGAAAAAAATGGATTACCCGGATTTCCCTTTTAAAGATATTCGTGGTGAACATAGGGGTATACTTACATGGGCTGAAGTTAGCGGAACAAACATCAGCCGTTCCTCATTGGAACTCTTAGGAGTAGCTCGTCAATTAGCCAATCAGTTGAATGAAAACACCAAGATTACAACTGTGTTGATAGGTGACGAGGTGAACCCCATGGCCGATATCTTAATGGCCTATGGAGCCGATGAAGTAATTCTTGTTGAAGACAAGCACTTGAAAGAGTATTTAATATTACCCTTTGCTTCTGTATTTTCCAAGATAATCAAAGAAAGAAAACCCGAAATAGTCTTGTTTTCAGCTACAACTTCCGGACGAGAATTAGCTCCTCGGGTAGCCGTAAGTAGCGGTAGCGGCATTACAGCCGATTGTACCCAACTGGAAATAGGAGCTTATGTCAATAGGAAAGAAGAAACCATCATAGAACCCTTGTTGCATTCCTACCGACCGACATACGGTGAAAGTAAAATAGCTACCATACTTGGATTTAAATTTCCTCAAATATCGACGGCACGTCCCGGAACCTTTAAAATGCCTGCTTACGATGATACACGCAAAGGGAAAATTTCAAGTTTTATACCCCAGTGGAAGCAAAGCGATTTTTGTGTGGAATTGCTGCAAACCTTTCGCGGTGATGCGGGAATGCAATCTTTGTTTGAAGCGGAAATCATCGTTGCCGGCGGGAGAGGTGCTCTATCAGATAATCTACAATTGATTAAAGATTTAGCCCAAGCTTTTCAAGCCAGAGGAATAGCTGCCGATTGGGCGGCAAGTCGGGCTGTTGTCGACGATGGGTATGCAGCATATGCTCGTCAAATCGGACAAACCGGAAAAACTGTACGTCCTAAATTATATATTGCCGTAGGTATTTCAGGTGCTATACAACATATTGCGGGAATTAAAGAGGCCGGTAAAATTGTTGCCATCGACCGAAATGCGAAAGCACCTATTTTTAAATATGCCGATTATGGTATAGTTGGCGATTACCGTGATCTTTTACCCGAATGGATAGCCCAAGTAAAACAGGATTGACAAATGTTGAAATCAAATCATTTAATAAAGTAATTTTATGTAAATTTGCACCATAAATATAATATCAAAGTATAAATAATGTCGAAAAAACAGCTGTTTGCCTTAGTTCTTTTTTTACCTTTTATCTTCTCAAGAGCTCAAACCTATGATTATTCCCGTTTGATATTTAACAATTACATATATCATGAGGAAATTGCATCGGTCAAAATAGGTGTAGTGGGCAGTGAGTCGAACTATGATCAGTCCGTAGGGGCTTCTTATTTGGGAAATAATAGTTTGGCTTTCTTTCCTCCCGTTATACGTTTATTTACGGATGATAAAATTAAATGTAGCTTTGATGATTTAAGCGGGGATGTTCGTTTTATGAAATTTACATTGATACATTGTACGTATGATTGGAAGCCGACAACTACCTTGCATACCAACGAATATTTGAGCAAATTTATGAGTGATGATATTATAGACTATACCTATTCCACCTATACCTTTTTGCCCTATGTGGCTTATTCATTCAGCTTCCCAAATGATAATATTGAAATCAGTAAATCGGGAAACTATTTACTATATGTATATGAGGATAATGGGGGAGAATCCATCCCTTTGTTTACACGTCGTATCATGGTTGTTGAAACTATGACTAAGCTAATACCTACCATCATACAATCGACGAATATTCCGGAACGTTTTACACATCAAGAGATTACTTTACAGGTAGATTATAGTGGGCAAAGGTTGATAAACCCTGCTGAAAACATAAAAGTGCTTATCATGCAAAACGAACGATTCGATAATGCTATTTTATTAACTAAGCCTTACATGGTTCAAAGTTCCAATTTGATGTATAATGAAAGAGGAGCTATTACCATGGAAGGAGGAAATGAATTTAGAACTTTTAATATTAAAAGTTTACGTATTCCTATGGAAGGAGTTCAACAAATCGTAAATCGTTCCGATGCTATCTATGCGTATTTGTATCCGGATGAAGATAGAAAATATAAATCTTATGTGAATCACATTGACATAAATGGTTATTATTTCAATGAAAGTATTGATTACAATGCCGTAGGCGAAGCAGATTATGCCTATGTACAATTTCGCTTGAAATACGACAAACCTTTAAAAGGCAATATTTATGTTTTTGGCGAATTGACATCATGGAATTTTTTGGAAGAAGCAAAATTGAAATATGTAGAAAATACCGCTTATTGGCAAACGGAATTGTTGCTCAAGTCGGGGTATTATAATTATATGTATGTGTATATTCCGGAAAACAGCCATGTGGCATCAACCGATTTAATCGAAGGGTCACATTGGGAAACCGAAAATCGTTATACGTTTTTTGTATATTACAATCCTAATCCGGCTTCTTACGATAGAATTATAGGATATACCAGCAAATATTCTTTTCCTAAAGTTAAATAATAAATAATGACAGATGGATTTTTCAATTAAAATTGCACAGGAATTTAAGCTTGAGCTTGACTTTGTTAGGAATACTATTGAATTGTTGAACGAAGGAGCCAGCATTCCTTTCATTGCTCGTTACCGTAAAGAAGCTACCGGAAGCATGGATGAGGTGATGATTTTACGTATCAAAGAACGATTCAATCAATTGAGTGAGCTGGAAGAACGTCGAGCAAGTATTTTACATTCCATACAAGAGCAAGGTATGTTAACGGATGAATTAAGGGAAAAGATTGAAAAGGCCGAAACGATGTATGAGCTCGAAGATTTATACCTGCCGTATAAGCCAAAACGAAAAACACGTGCGAGCATTGCCAAAGAAAAAGGCTTGGAACCTTTAGCCATGCGTTTATATGCTCAAGGCAATGGTAATGTGGAAGAATGGGCAAGCGAATATATAGATGAAGAGAAAGGAGTAAATGACATAGATCAAGCACTTGACGGCGCTATAGACATCTTAGCTGAATATATTACAGAACACGAACTGAGCCGTGCAAAATTACGGAAACTGTTTACCTTTAAATCTACGATTACGTCGAAGGTGGTTTCCGGCAAAGAAGGGGAAGGAAATAAGTATCAGATTTATTTTGACAACAAAGAATTATTACGTAAGATTTCATCTCATCGTTTACTGGCTATGTTAAGGGGAGAAAATGAAGGATTTTTAAGGGTAAAAGTCGAACCTGATGAAGAGGAAGCATTAGATATCTTATATAGGCTTCATCTCAAAGCCGATAATGACGCAGCTGCTTGTGTTGCCGATGCTATCGATGATGGCTACAAACGTTTGTTACAACCTCAACTTGAAACTGAAATGCGACAAGAAGCTAAAATCCGAGCCGATGAAGAGGCCATACGAGTGTTTGTGGACAATCTACGTCAACTTCTTTTAGCTCCTCCTTTGGGTGAAAAAGTGGTAATGGCCATTGATCCGGGATTTCGTACCGGTTGTAAAGTAGTTGTTTTAGATTCATTCGGGAATTTGTTAGCTAACGATACTATTTATCCTCATCCACCTCAAGTGGAAGTATTTCAAGCAAATAAAACACTGAAAGAGCTGGTTGAGAAATATAAAGTAGAAGCAGTAGCTATTGGAAATGGTACCGCTGGAAGAGAGACCGAAAATTTTGTCCGCCATGTAAATTTTGATAATAAGCCTCTAGTGGTTGTAGTAAATGAAAATGGAGCTTCCATATATTCTGCTTCGGAAATCGCTCGCGAGGAATTCCCCAATCATGACATTACGGTTAGAGGAGCAGTCTCCATCGGTCGTCGCCTTATGGATCCGCTGGCTGAATTGATTAAAATCGATCCTAAATCGATAGGAGTGGGACAATATCAACACGATGTGAATCAAAAAAAATTACAAGAAAGTTTGGAACATACTGTTGAAAGTTGTGTGAATGCAGTAGGTGTGGAAGTAAATACAGCCAGTAAACAATTATTATCTTTTGTATCGGGAATAGGTCCTGCATTAGCTGAAAATATGATAGACTATCGTCATCAAAATGGGGGCTTTCAAAGTAAGGAAGAACTAAAAAAAGTGAAACGTTTTGGAGCTAAAGCTTTTGAACAAGCTGCCGGATTTATACGTATACGGGATGCTAAAAATCCTTTGGATAGAAGTGCTGTCCATCCGGAAAGTTATACAGTTGTAAAAAAAATGGCTGACTCCTTGCAATGCACCATCCATGATTTAATAGAACAGGAAGAACTTCGTAAGAAAATCCGTATCAAAGATTTCGTTACCGATACGGTAGGAATTCCCACCTTGAGTGATATCATGAAAGAATTGGCAAAACCCGGAAGAGATCCCCGTCAAGAGTTTAATTTATTTGAATTTGATCATAATATAAGTGATATTTCCGATTTAAAAGTGGGAATGATATTGCCTGGAGTAGTCGTCAACATTGCCGCTTTCGGTTGTTTTGTGGATATCGGAGTGCATCAGGATGGTTTAGTTCACATCAGTCAGCTTGCTAAAAAATATGTAGATAATCCAAATAAAGTGGTAAAACTGAATCAAAAGGTGATGGTTAAAGTGTTAGATGTAGATTTGCAACGCAAACGAATAAATTTGAGCATGGATATCGATTAAACCCTTTTGTTATGAATGAAAAAAACAATAAAAAAGAAAAGCAATTTCTCAAAGTGCCTGAATATCCAGGAGGAAAGAAGGGATTGTTAGATTTTATTAGATCTCAATTACAGTATCCTGCAGATGCATTCAAGGATCGTATAGAAGGGATAGTAACGATTGCTTTCGAAGTGAATGATATGGGGGAAGTGGAAACGGCAAAAGTTATCAAAGGCTTGACGCCTTCATGCAATGAGGAAGCTTTGCGTGTTGTTAAACTGCTGAAATACGCCAAAGCATATAATCACGGCATTCGTCTGAAATCTAATCATAAGGTGAATATTCATTTCAAATTACCACAAAGCCAAAGCGTGAATATTCAATTTTCATATTTGTCAACAGATAATAATACATCAAAACAAACTGAAAATAAAGAGGAATATACCTATTCCATAACTTTACCTAGCGATACTTGAATGCATGGAATAAATAATGTAAGATATTTAATGGTATAAATAAATACAAAAAATGGAAATAACCAAAAAAGAACTCACTTTGTGGTTTGAATATATAAAAAAGTGTAAAATACTTGTAGTGGGGGATGTAATGACCGATATTTACATAAACGGTCAGGTAAGTCGTATTTCGCCGGAGGCTCCGGTTCCTATTGTGAATGTAAATGAAATAAGGTATTGTTTGGGTGGAGCCGCCAATGTTGCCCTCAATCTTCAAGCGATGGGAGCTAAGCCGCTATTATGTGGCATTGTTGGAGAAGATGTGAAAGGCTATGAGTTTATGAAACTGATGACGAATCATAAAATGGATGTTAGTGCTATGCTAAGCATGGAACGTCGAACAACTACTACCAAAACACGTATCATTGGAAATAAAGTGCAACTACTTCGTATGGACGAAGAAAACGATGCTCCTATCGATTCAAAACAAACAGAAATACTGTATAAACATGTTGAGAATATATTGTTAAATGATAAAATTGATGCCATTATTTTTGAAGATTACGATAAAGGAGTTATTACATATGACTTAATATCAAGAATAACACACATTGCTCAAGAAAAATCTATTCCGATATCTGTTGATCCTAAGAAAAGAAATTTTTTGAATTATCAAGGGATTACTTTATTTAAACCTAATCTTTCGGAATTAAGTAATGGCTTAACCCTTGATAAAAGTAAACTTGCGTTAGAGGATATAAATAAACAAGTAGAGGCATTTATGCAAACTCATAAACATAAGATGGTTATGATAACATTATCGGATAAAGGAATGGTAATATGTTACCAAAAACAATCTACATTTGTGAGTGAATGGATACCTGCACAAGTACGAAGCATTGCCGATGTTTCCGGAGCAGGCGATACGGTCATAAGTGTAGCAACATTAGCGTTGATTTATGGATTTCCTCCTCGCTTGATTGCAGAATTATCAAATATTGCCGGAGGTCTTGTTTGTGAAAAAGTAGGAGTGGTGCCTATTGAAAAACATCAGCTTTCCAATGAATCATTAAAGATATTAGGAAAGCCAATGCTTTAATATATGAAATAAATAAGTAAGTGTAGAAGTATTATTTAGCCGGAAAAAATTTATCAATGAGTTTGATGACAAAATAAAATATCATCATAAAGACAAAAATACCTACCATTCCGATTCCGCTTATCAATAATGCCGAATTTACGATACTATAATCAATCATGTTTATATCCTCCTTTAAATTAAATAAATAATGGAACTAATGATAAAATAAGACCGCCCGCTACTACCGAACCGATTTGTCCGCCTACATTCGTACTAACGGCATGCATCAAAAGGAAGTTTGATTTGTCTTCTTTTAATCCCATAGAGTGAATAACCCGTGCCGACATGGGGAATGCTGAAATACCGCAAGCCCCGATCATGGGATTTATTTTTTTGCCCTTAGGTAAGAATACATTAATTAGTTTGGCAAACATAACACCGCCGAAAGTATCAAAAACAAAAGCAACAAGACCTAATCCGATAATCATCAAAGTGTCTAACCTGACAAAACGATCGGCAGTCATAGTGCTGGCAATGGTAATACCTAATAAGATGGTAACTAAACTTGCCAATTCATTTTGAGCGGCAAGCGACAGTTTATTTAACACACCGCATTCACGGATGAGGTTACCGAACATTAAAAATCCGATAAGTGCTAATGAGGAAGGAGCGATAATACCTGCAATGATAGTAACGGTAATGGGGAAAAGAATTAAGGCCGTACGAGATACTATTTTCTTTTGGGCTTCCATCCGTATTAAGCGTTCTTTTCTGGTTGTAATAGCTTTAATAACGGGAGGTTGAATAATTGGAACTAAAGCCATATAAGAATAGGCTGCAACCGAGATGGGTCCTAAAAGTTCGGGAGCAAAGCGCGATGCTACGAAAATGGATGTCGGACCATCGGCTGCACCGATAATACCTATGGATGCTGCTTCATGTAAAGGAAATCCCAATAAAGTGGCTGCAAACATGGTGAAAAATATACCAAATTGTGCCGCCGCACCGAATAATAACAAGAATGGATTTTTAAACAAAGGCGAAAAATCGATCATGGCACCGATGGCAACAAAAATCAGCAACGGAAACACTTCGGTTGCAATACCTGCTTCGAAAAACACAGACAAAGCACCTTCAATGGCTTTGCCCGTAACAGGATCTATTTGCGTGAGCGCCGAAGTAAACGGGATGTTTACCAATATGGCTCCGAAACCCATAGGCAATAACAAGGTGGGTTCATACTCTTTTTTAATAGCCAAAAAAATTAAAGTAAGTCCTACAGCTATCATAACGAAGTCTTTCCATGTGAAATCGTATAGGACAGGCATTAAATCTTGAAAATTCATGAATCTTTTTTTAATATATTAATATTTCCTTTTTAATTATTTAGTTTTTATTTTCGTTTTTATTCTCGTTGCAATCGATTTTATCTTGCAATTCATCAATTTTTTTATCTTCTGCAATTATAACAGATAGGAGGATAGATATTAGCAATGTAGCTACTATGACCGTTAAAGATATCCAAGAATGAGAGCCAAAAAAGGTTTCTATAGCTTCACCGGTAGGTTTGTTTATAAAACCAATAGCAGGTAACATCATTTTTACGCCAATGAAAAACAGGATAAAGCTTACTCCGGTTTTTAAGAAACGGAACATACCCATGATACCTTTCAATGCAAAAAATAAGGATATCAAACCCATTACGGCGAATACATTGGATGTAATAGCGAGAAATTGTTCTTCTTGGTTTGTAAGAACGTTGGTGGCTCCTTCTTTGATAACCCCAATAATGGCAGGAATGGAATCAACGGCAAATAGAACATCCGTTGAACCTATGACTAAAAACACCAACATAAACATGGTAATATGACGCTTGCCGTTTATTTTTGAGAAAAAGTGGGGATGATCCATGTCGGGATCGACCGGAAATAATTTGGCTCCCAATTTGTATAATACATTATTTTTTGGATCCACTTGGTCATCTTCTTTGGTAAATGCCATTTTGTAGGATGTCCAGATTAAGATTATGCCAAAAATATAGATTATCCAATGAAATTGTTGTACTAAACCCATTCCTGCAACAATAAATAAAATACGCAATACTATGGATAATAAAATACCCAGTTTCAACAATCGGGGTTGATTTTTGGAACAAACACCCATCAGGGAGAAAATCATAATAAAAACAAAAAGATTGTCTATTGAGAGTGAATATTCCGTTAAATAACCGGATATAAATTTAATACCCATAACATGTGCTGTGTTTTCCGTTGATCCGGGATTTTGTGGAAAGAAAAAGAAAAGGGAAGTCCCGAATAATAACGCAATCGATATCCATACGCTGGTCCATCGTAAAGCTTGTTTAACTGTAAATTCTCCTTTACGGTGGTCGGTAACATAAAAATCGACAACAAAAACAGCTAAAAAAATAGCAATAAAAATAATCCAATATAATGTCATTGAGTTCATGAAATGTAATTAAATGTAAGTTAATAAAATGCTTTAGTTAAAGAGGTAAATTGTCGTGTTTTTTAGGTGGATTTTCCAAGCGTTTAGTTTGTAATGACATCAACGCTTTGATAATACGGTAACGGGTATTTCTGGGTTCGATAACATCATCTAGGTAGCCGTATTTTGCTGCTACATATGGATTGGCAAATTGTTGTCGATATTCGATTTCTTTTTCGTTCATGAATTCGTTTAATTTTTCGGGATCTTCTATGGCTTTTATTTCTTTACCCATTAAGATTTCGATAGCACCTTTACCACCCATAACTGCAATTTCGGCTGTAGGCCAAGCATAATTGATATCACCTCTCAGATGTTTGGAACTCATGACGCAGTATGCACCGCCGTAGTTTTTACGTAAAATTACGGTAACTTTCGGAACAGTAGCTTCGCCGTAAGCATAGAGTATTTTGGCTCCATGTAGTATCAATCCGCCGTATTCTTGTCCGGTACCGGGCAAATATCCGGGAACATCTACTAAGGTTACGATAGGAATGTTGAATGCATCACAGAAACGTATAAAACGGGCTCCTTTGCGTGAAGCATTAATGTCTAATACTCCTGCTAAATAAGCCGGTTGATTGGCAACAATACCCACGGTCATGCCTCCCATTCGGGCAAATCCTGTTACTATATTTTTAGCATATAAAGGAAGAACTTCTAAAAAGTCTTGATTATCAATAATTGAAAGAACTACCTCTTTTATATCATAAGGTTTATTCGGACTATCGGGTATGATTTCATTTAATTTATTGTCTACTCTTTCGATGGGGTCTGTACAGTCATATTTAGGGGGTGCCTCCATATTGTTAGAAGGTAAGAAACTTAGGAGATGTTTAATCATCTCTATACCGTGAGTTTCATCATCAGCTACAAATTGAGCTACTCCTGATTTGGTCGAGTGTACGGAAGCACCTCCAAGATCTTCGGTCGATACGGTTTCTCCGGTAACGGTTTTCACTACTTTAGGACCCGTAACAAACATATAACTTGTGTTTTTTATCATCATGATAAAATCGGTCAAAGCGGGTGAATAAACGGCTCCACCTGCACAGGGTCCGAAAATAGCAGATATTTGTGGAATAACACCCGAAGCTAAAATATTGCGTTGGAATATTTCGGCATAACCGGCTAAACTGTTAACGCCTTCTTGAATACGGGCTCCACCGGAATCGTTAATCCCAACAACGGGAGCTCCCATCTTCATGGCTTGATCCAATACTTTGCATATCTTTGCCGCCTGGGTTTCGGATAATGAGCCACCAAATGTGGTAAAGTCTTGTGCATAAACAAACACCAATCGACCATTAACACTTCCGTAGCCGGTAACAACGCCGTCAGCAAGATAGGTTTCTTTTTCTAATCCGAAATTTACACAACGATGTGTTACAAACATATCAAATTCTTCAAAGCTTCCTTCATCGAGAAGTAGATTGATACGTTCGCGGGCAGTCATTTTTCCTTGCTGGTGTTGTTTCTCTATTCGTTTTTCACCACCACCGAGTTTTGCCTTTGCTCTTAGTTCCAGCAACTCGTTTATTTTATCTTGCATTGACATATTCTAATGATTTTTAGGATTAAAATATTTTTTTCTTATTTTTTCAGGTTTGGATTTTCACATAATTCGGTTAAAACGCCTCCGGTAGATTTAGGATGCAGAAAACCGATTTGCATGCCTTCGGCTCCTTTTCGTCCTTCTTTATCAATTAAGCGAATGTTTTCGGATAGTTCGGTTAACGACTCGTTAAGATTATCTACTGCATAAGCGATATGATGAAATCCCTCGCCTTTATTTTCAATGAATTTTCCGATAGGGCCTTCGGGATCGGTCGATTCCAATAATTCGATCTTCGTTTCGCCTACTTGAAAGAAAGCGGTTTTAACTTTTTGATCCGCTACTTCTTCAATAGCATAACATTTAATTCCTAACAAGTTTTCATAAAAAGGAATAGCACTTCCCAAACTCTTTACGGCTATACCTATATGTTCTATCTTTTTAACCTTCATTCTAAATTTAATTTATTATAATATCCTAGTTTGAGGTATATCTGATGGATTAACAAGAAAGAATAACCAATGTATCCCCTTCGTAAATGCCGTCACCTTTGGTGACATTAATACTTTTCACAATACCGTCTTTATCGGATTCGATGTTGTTTTCCATTTTCATGGCTTCGAGAAGAATAACTTTTTGTCCAGCTTTTACCGTATCACCTTCTCTAACTAAAATATCGAGCACAATACCCGGAAGAGGGGATTTAATAACATAATCGCTACCTCCGGCAGTTGGAGCAGGTGCTGTTTTCTTTTCAACAGGTTCACTTTGAGGCTTTTCTGTTGCAGGGGCCGGTGCGGGAGCTGCTGTTGTTTTAACAGGTTCTACTACGCGGGGTGAATTACCATTACTTGTTTCTACTTCTTCGATGGAAACATTATAATTTGTTCCGTTGATATTAATTCTGTATTCTTTCATGAATATTAATTATTTTATTTTGATTGGTGTTTTCTTGAAATTAAATGATTTTGCTGCCCAAGGCGATAAAGTGGGATTATGTTTTAAATAAAATCCGTTAGCTTCGACTTCATGTCCGCCTTGTTCGTTTTGTAAATGCAAATGCAATGTGGTTGCAATGGCTAAAAGTTCCATTTCGTTAGGATTTTCATCTTTAGCTATTGTTACAAGCGGTTGAGAAAAGCTTTGATTTTCGGTTGATTCATCCTTGGATGCCGGTTTTTTTGTCCTTTTTGATATATATAATACAACAAGAGCAACTCCGATGATACCCAAAATAATAGGGAGATTCATATTTTTTTTATTTTCTGGTTCAGTCGGAGTATCAACTTCGGTATCGGCAGGAATGGACGACATGTTTGTATTAGTCGTGTTATTACTACTTTCGGTAGTATTGCTTGCTATACTGGATGCTGATTCATCGTTGTGAAGTTGATGTTCTGCTTTTATTTGAATAGGAATGACAAAAAGCAATAAAATTGTAATAAAAAAAAGTTTTCTCATTTAAATAACAATTTGTAATTATGAAATATATAATATATATATATTATTTCTTTAAAGGTGCAAAGATAATAAAATATCTAATATAAATATCGTCTAAATACTATTAAACAAAAATATTAAACCAATCCTGCAAAACCCATAAAAGCAAGCGATAAAATACCCGCTGTAATCAATGCAATAGGAACACCTTTCATTCCTTTGGGGATGGAAACTAAATCCATTTGTTCTCTAATACCTGCAAAAATTGTAATGGCCAATGTAAAACCTATAGCAATTGCGGCGGTATAGATCACGCTATCTAAGATACTTGTAGGAAATTTTTGAGTAACTAAAATAGCGATACCTAAAACAGCACAGTTTGTTGTTATTAGAGGTAAGAAAATACCTAATGCTTGGTATAAAGTAGGGCTGATTTTTTTTAGTATTATTTCTACCATTTGAACTAAAGACGCAATGATTAAAATGAAAGCTATCGTTTGAAGAAAAACGATATTTAAAGGAATAAGAACATAAATATTTACAATAGATGTAACCAAAGTAGCTAAAACCATTACAAATATAACGGCAGCACCCATCCCCAAAGCAGTACTAATCTTATTAGACACTCCTAAAAAAGGACAAATTCCTAAAAATTGGGCTAAAATAATGTTATTTACTAATACTGCACCAATTATCATTAATATATATTCCATATGCTATAGATTTTAAATTATTTTGTTTTTTGAAGCCATTTAACGACGGCAATAGTAAATCCGAAAACAATAAATGCACCGGGAGCTAAGACGAAAATTAGAATTCCATCAAAAGGAATAATGTTTTGTCCGAATAAAGCTCCACTTCCTAAAAGTTCTCTAAAAAATGCTATAATAAAAATGGCAAGAGTAAAACCTATTCCCATTCCGATTCCGTCTAATGTTGAATCAAAAACTGAATTTTTACCTGCAAAAGCTTCTGCACGTCCTAATACTATACAATTAACAACAATTAAAGGGATAAAAACGCCTAAACTGGAAGATAAGGCTGGAACATAAGCTTGAATGATTAAATCAACAATTGTTACAAATGTTGCTATTACTAATATGTAGCAAGGAATTCGTATTTTATCGGGGATAACGCTTTTTAACATAGAAATTAACATATTCGACATTATCAATACGAACGTTGTGGCTGCGCCCATTCCGAGTGCATTAAAAATAGAAGTAGTAACAGCCAAAGAAGGACATGTTCCTAACACTAATACCAATGTAGGATTCTCTTTTATAAAACCATTTGTTAATATTTTAATTTTGCTCATTTCCATTTTCTTTAATTTTTAAAAATGCATTTGAAGCTCTTTGTATGGCATCGCAAAAAGCACGTGATGAAATAGTGGCTGCCGTAATCGCATCGACTTCACCTCCATCTTTTTTTACTAATAAGTTAAAATCTTTGGGATTTTTTCCTTTAAATTGCAAAGGAAAATCAGATTTTTTCTTGTCGATTTTATCGCCTAAACCCGGTGTTTCATTTGCCTGAAGTACCTCGGTTTCAATAATATTTCCGACAGCATCAAAACCGACCATTATACTAAAAGTTCCATCAAAAGCTTTATCCGTATAGGTCTCTACTGCAGCTCCAAATAAACTGTCATTCTGATATGCAAAATATATAATAACAGAATCCTTATCGCCATCTAGTAGAACTTTAGTCTCTTTTGTTTCTCCTTTAAATCCCTTTAAAACTAGTGAAATGGCATCTGTTTTTTTCTTCTGTTGTGATAAAGCAATAGGTACTTTGGTCATAGAATATATTACAGTAAGAGCAATGGCTGCTATACAAGTTATCAAAGTAAGTGATAACACTAATTGCTTTAAACTTGATTCTTTCTTTCCCATTTTATTTTAAAATTATCAATTAATAAGTTAGGATTTTATTTTTTGTGAACCGAAACGTTTAGTTTTGAATCCTTTATTGATTAAAGGCACAAATGCGTTCATGATTAAAATAGCAAAGGAAACGCCTTCGGGATAAGAACCGGCTACACGGATTATAATAGTCAGTAGTCCGCATCCTATACCAAAAACAATTTTTCCCCAATTACTCATAGGCGAAGTAACCATATCAGTTGCCATAAAAATGGCTCCTAAAAGTAAACCACCGCATAAGATATGATAACTGGGAGGTATATATAGTCCGGGGTTTATTAGATGTAGGATGGCTGCAAAGATAAAAGCAGAACCAATAAAAGTTACCGGAATATGCCATGAGATCACTTTTCGTATCAACATAAAAATACCACCGGCAATGATTGCTAAGGCTGCTACTTCACCCAATGAACCGCCGCGGTCTCCCAATAACATTTGGGCGTAGGTAGGCAAAGCGTTCATTAATTCACTGGCATCTTTACCTTGAGTTAATGTCATTTTTATCATACCCAGTGGAGTTGCTCCGGTGGTTGCATCTGCTGCCAATGGGGCGCTGAATAATAAATGAGGTCTAGGCCATGTGGTCATTTGAACAGGGAAGGAAATAAGTAAAAAAACACGTCCTACCAAAGCAGGATTGAAAGGATTGTTCCCCAAACCGCCAAAGGTCATTTTTGCTATACCAATAGCTGCCAATGCACCAATAACAACTATCCATATCGGTAAATTACTGGGTAAGTTAAATGCTAATAATATTCCTGTAACAACTGCCGATCCATCTTGAATGGTTATAGGACCTTTTAATAAAAACTTTTGAATAAGCCATTCAAAAAATACACAGGCAGCTACCGAAACCAATGTTAACTTAATTGCATCAAATCCAAAATAAATGACTGAAAATATCAATGTCGGGACTAATGCAATGATGACAGTCCACATTATCTTTTTTACCGATTCATCGGTATGAACATGAGGGGATCCAGAAACTTGTAATAATGCCATATTTTTATTTTCTTATTGTTCTACAATTTTATTTTGTACTGCGTGCACGTATCATTGCACCGGTTTTATTTTTGCCTAAACGGATATGATCTAATAAAGGACGGGATGAGGGGCAGGAAAACTGGCAACATCCGCATTCGATGCAATCCATTACATGTTCTTTTTCCATATCTTCCCATCGGGCGGCTTCGGAAAGAGGTGCCAGCAAATAAGGTTCCAATCCCATAGGGCAAGCTTCTACGCATTTGCCACATCGTATGCAATTAATGCTTTCTTTGCGTTTTCCTTCTTTATTATTAATGATTAGTAGGCATGAAAATCCTTTGCTTGTAAAAGCATCCCTATTCGCAATGGCTTTGCCCATCATAGGTCCGCCGGAAATAAGTTTTTCGGTATCTTCGGGCAAACCGCCGTTGGCTTCAATGATATTTTGGATCGGAGTGCCTAATCGTACTAAGTAGTTTTTAGGCGTTTGGATCGATTTGCCTGTATATGATAAGAAATTAGAAATTAATGGTTTGTTTTTTTGAACGGCTTCGTAAACAGCATAGGACGTACATACATTGTTTACAATACAGCCTACATCAATGGGTAATTTGCCCGAAGGAACTTCGCGTCCGGTGATGGCTTTTATCAATTGTTTTTCGGCGCCTTGCGGATATTTGGTTCGTAAGGTATGTATTTCTACTCCTTGATAGTTTTTAGCGGTTTGTGTTAGTTTCTCAATGGCTTCGGCTTTGTTGTGTTCCACCCCTATATGTAGAGTGGGTAGTTGTAAAGCATCGCGCAGTATGCAGGCACCAATGAGAAATTCTTCGGTGCGTTCGAGCATAACTCTATTGTCGATAGAGATATAGGGTTCACATTCGGCGGCATTGATAATCATATATTCGGCTTTTTTGCCTTGTGGAACCATAAACTTAACATGGGTAGGAAAACATGCACCACCTAATCCTACAATGCCTTTTTCTTTGATTTTTTCGATGATTTCAGCCGGAGACAATCGGATTTCTCTTTTAATTTCAGGGCTTTTGTCAATGTCGTCTTCCCATTCGTCGCCCTCCACATCGATAACAATGGCTGTTTTCTTGTAGCCGGTGATATCGGCTACGGCATCTATTTTATTAATAGTTCCTGAATAGGGAGAATGTAAATTGGCTGAAATAAAAGCTTCCCCTTTGGCTAATAACTGGCCGACTTTCACTTTGTCGCCTTTGGCTACCACTACCGTCGATGGAGCTCCCAAGTGTTGGGTTGCATATAGTACGGCTTGTGTGGGTAAAGGAAACTCTTCAATCTGTGATGAATGTGCAAATTTATTATTTTCGGGATGAATACCACCTAGTCTAAACGTTTTCACACTATTGAGATTTATTAGAAATAATATTTTAGGTTTGCAAAAGTAACATTTTTTTGTAAGATTGTCTAATAAAACTGAAAAATACTTCATCTTTTTTATAATGCCATGAAAGATGGTGTTGTACGTTGTGAATTTTCGCCAAAATCGTATTTTGTAATATCTTTACCTAAAGCATAGTTCTAAAGGTGTTTTAAACTAGAAATGCTTAGATTAATCATTCATTTTCGTAGTAGAAATTCGGGAATGTTTTAAGATTTAGTGCGGATTGTGAAACACTCCTCATTTTTCACACGTGCTAAATTATTTTTTACGTTAGAAAAAATAATTTTCTAACTAGAACTTTTTTATTTCTAATTAGAAAAAATATTTTTCATCTTATAAAAATCAATCCTTATATTCTAACACAAATAAAACTTCTTTTTCAGCAATTCGATGGATGGCTAATTGAGATTGTTGTTTAACATAGTCGAATTTTGAAATCGAGAGGATTTTGGTTTGAGATTCGAATTTTCCTCCATTCATTTCGCCATCTGTGTCTTTCACTTCAATCACATACGTGATATCTTGAGGCGTTTCGAATAAATATATCCTTTCGAATTTGCCCGATGTGTCGTCTATTCGAAATTGATCAATCTTATCATTCTCTTTGTTCGTTATGGTAACCAGCAATTGGTTAATAGGATGATTAAGTATATCGTTGACTTGACCTTTTATTTTCACGCTGGCATAACCTTCTTCTTTATTACAAGCGGTGAACGTAAGTACACTACATATATTAATGAATAGGATAATATGGGTCAATGCAGTGGAGTGAGGCATGCTAAATTTATTTCATTGATTTTAAAAGATTATACATTTCTTGACGAAACATGGCTTTTTCGTATAGGATGCTGAACACAGCATTGATGATTGGGGTGTTAATTTTATATTTCATATTGATTTCATGGATGCAACGGGTGGCATAATAGCCTTCGGCTACCATTTTCATCTCTAATTGAGCGGTACGTATCGAGTAACCTTGTCCAATCATGACGCCGAAAGCACGGTTTCGGCTGTGTTGGGAATAGGTGGTTACCAAGAAATCGCCTAAATAGGGAGCGGTATAAAAATTACGATCTTTGTCGGGATGTATGGACGAAATGAAATGTATCATTTCGTTGATACAGTTCGTGTTAAATAATGCCAAGAGGTTGTCGCCGGCTCCCATTCCTCGAAAAATCCCTGCCGCTAAGGCATAAATGTTTTTTAAGACAACGGAACATTCGATGCCGAAAATATCGTCCGATACATTCGTACGTACATAATCGCAATTGAAATAATCAGCTACTTCTGCGGCTAATTCAGGATTCAGAGAGGCGGATGTTAAAAAGGTTAATTTACGCCAAGCGATTTCTTCGGCATGAGAGGGGCCGCTTATGACTCCTAATTGCTGGGGATCAACATGAAAATGATTGATTAAATAATCGGTGATAAATTCCATGCGTTCGGGAACAATGCCTTTAATGGCCGATATGATGCTCTTGTTTTCGAAATGTTTAGGTTCAAGATCCGATATAGTCCTATGCAAATATGCCGAAGGGATAACCATGATAATGATATCGGCTTTTGAAACGGTTTTCACCAAATCGTTCGATACTTTTACGTGTTTGGGATCAATGGCAACAGAGCTTAAATACATACAATTACGTCCGTTGTTTTGTACACTTTCAATCACTTCGGGCTCTCTTACCCACCAATAAATCGAGGGAAGATTATCCGATAAAATCTTCACAATGGCGGTAGCCCAACTACCACTGCCAATTACAGCAACTTTCCGTTTGAATAGGTTCATCGTTTTCTCTTACATTTGAATTTTGGCAAATATAGAATTTTTATGCTTATCTTTTTTGTTTTTTTTAGATATTTTTTTAGCGAAAATGAATGCCATGTTATGAAACATAGATTTTGTGAATATTTTATTGGATAGAAAAAACGTCAACATGTGAAAAGGAAAACATTTCTACTTATCCATATGTTTTTTGATTGGATAATTTTAGTATTTTTGCCGCTTGAAAAATCAAGATTAACGATGAAGCCGAAAATTAAATCAATCACCAAATATCTCACGACTTATAATAGGGTAAATACTTACGATGATACGATTGTAGAAGATAAACGCATGATAGCTTATGCGGCATATGATCCGAATGGAAACCTGTGTTGTGATAAAACATATAATACAGACGGTCATTGCGAAAATATGATACAAAGGAATTACAATGAAAAGAATCAATTGATAGAAGAGTCTTTTTATGATGGTATTGAAGAGGTTTCCTATGAGTCGAGAACCTATTCCTTTGGTGAAAACGACTTAATATGTGCATGTAAAGTAAAGTATAGCGAAGAGGAAATTCTTGAAAAGTTTGTCTATGACGATGAGGATAAATTGATAGAAAAGCATATTGTTTACGCTGATGGCAGTCAGTATTGCGAAAATAAGTATTCATGGAAAGACAAACATCTCGTTGAAGAAATAGAATGTGATGATGAGGATAGTGTTTGTGTTAGAAAAAAATACTTCTACGATGAACAAGATAGGCTCGTTGTTTTTGAGTTGGAAGAAGTAATGCAAGATAACAAAATGAAGGAAAGCTATGAATACGACGAACATGGTCCTGTTGTGCAGAAAACCTATAACTTAAAAGGAGAACTAATGGCAACAAGAACCTATGCCTATAATGAAAACGGATTGATGATAGAACAGATGATTGAAACGCCTTCCCAGTATATAAAATATGTATATACTTACAGTGATGATGATTTACTTGTTGTAGAAAGCATGTTCAACCACGATGATAGGGAGCTTTCTCGTCGGGAGATGAAGTATAATGAAAATAAGGATGAAGTAAGTATAAACGTTTATTCCCTTAATATCGTCGATAATAATGATGAATTACTACTTGTTGAAAACTATAGCAGCGAATACGAATATTACTCATAACAAAGCTTGTTACCAGTGATATTCGTAAAACGCTAACAGAAAAGCATATTATGCATTCTTTTTGCTTTCGATAGCCAATTGACCTCTATAATAGCCACATTCGGGACATATTCTATGATATATCACAGCAGCACCACAATTTTTACATTCCATTAATTGAGGTTCAACAGCTTTATCGTGCGTTCTTCTTTTGTCTCTTCGTGTAGACGAATGTCTGCGTTTTGGATTTGGCATGATGTATGTATTTTCTATATATTTTTATAAATGAATTTCTTTTAAGGCTTCCCATCGTGGGTCAATTTCCGGTTTAGTGCTTTGACTGCTCTTTTCTAAGTATTGAATCATAATGTCGTTGCATGTTTGATTCATCTCAGGATGTGTTTTTCTCATAGGTAAACTGGCATATAAAACTTCATATAAAAACTGCTCGACATTATATTGGTGTTCGTTTGGATTAACATAAGCAATGTTTTCATCCTCACTCTCTCTATGCTCTTGGGATGTTTTTAAAATCAACTCTTCTTTGATATGGATAGGATAAGTTAAATCTTCTAAACATATATCGCAACTTACGATTAAGGTGCCTTTTAGGTCGAAATCGAAAACTGCCATGGTTTCGCTTTTGTGTACCGTTAAACAGATTTGAATATCCGCATCTTTAATTTCATCGTTTGCATGCTTTAAAAAGAATGTTTTATCTATATTCAATACAAATTCATGCAAGCCTATTCCAAGCGTACTGAACTTAATATCAAATTGTTTAAAATATTTAGTCTCTTCCACAACCATCCGTAATTTTCGAGATGCAAAATTACTACTTTTTATATTCAAACCATTCCTTTATACGTATTTTTTTATATATTTTTGATTGCAAGTGTATGTATATGTATTTCAGTTGAATGTAAGAATTCTTGTGTTGTTACCGATTTACGTTTTGTGTAATTCATCTGACATTTACATATACATTTAATGTTTGGAGGGCGAATAGCTTACTCCCTGTGATGAATAATGTATTGTTAATCAAAATAGGAATATATCGTTTCCTTATATGAAGGATTAAGAAAAGAAATTTTAAATATTTTTGATGAAAGTGTAATTTATGAAATAAAAAGTTGTACTTTTGCAATCCAAAAAAAAGAGCTTATTCAATCTAATAATATAGGAAGTTATGGCTAAGAAAAATAAAGAAGCTAGACAACAAATCATTTTAGAATGTACGGAACAAAAAACATCGGGTGTTCCCGGTATGTCAAGATATATATCGACCAAAAACAGAAAAAACACTCCCGATCGTTTAGAATTGAAAAAGTATAATCCTTTTTTAAAGAAAGTAACTGTTCACAAAGAAATTAAATAATTTTGAATTATGGCAAAGAAGGTTGTTGCAACATTAAAGCAAAGTACAGGGCAAGAATTTGCAAAAGTAATTAAAACGGTTCGTTCATCCAAAACAGGTGCTTATACCTTTAAAGAATCGATCGTTCCTACAGCAGAAGTTAATGATTTCTTAGCAAAAAAATAGTCTTTACATTTAGATTTTCAAAAATTACCATATAAATAACCCGGCGCAATGCGGACGGGTTTTTTTGTTATATCTGATTGTGATTTTTTGTATTTTTGCAAAAAATAATTAACATTAATATATGAAAACCAAACGTGTATTTATAGGTATTTTCGGTAGGCGTAATCAAGGGAAAAGTTCGTTGATAAATGCCATAGCCGGCCAAGATATAGCCATTGTATCAGATATTCCTGGCACTACCACTGATCCGGTAAAAAAATCCATCGAAGTTTTTGGAATTGGACCGGTAGTCTTTGTCGATACGGCAGGCATTGATGATACGGGAGAGATGGGTGAAAAACGCATCACAAAAACCAAAGAAGTCTTGAAAACGATTGATGTTGCCGTGATTGTTATTTCGGAAAATACCTTTGGTAAAGAGGAAAAGGAATGGATTAAAGATTTAAACTATTTTGCCATACCTTATCTTATTGTTCACAATAAATCGGATAAGGAAAGTTTAACCGATACATTAAAACATCATTTAGAGGAGTTTGGTGTTCCTGTTTTGGAATGTAGTTCCTTGCAAAACAAAGGTATCAAGGAACTAATCGATGCTTTGGTGAGAATCACTCCACCATCAGCCTATATATCAAATACTTTTGTGGGTGATATTGTTTCAAACGGCGATTTAATCGTATTAGTTATGCCACAAGATTCTGAAGCTCCCGAAGGCCGTTTGATATTACCTCAAGTACAACTCATACGCGATATTCTCGATAATCATGCCGTTGTCGTTGGTTTGCAACCGCAAGAATTAAAAGGATATATAGACAAACAGAAACCGAATTTAGTCATTACAGATAGTCAAGCTTTTGATTTTGTATCGAAAATAGTGCCTGTTTCCATTCCTTTGAGTAGTTTTAGTATTATTTTGGCACGTGCTAAAGGTAATTTTGAAGATTATTTAAAAGGAACACCTGCCATTTCAAGCTTAAAAAATGGTGATAAAATACTTATGCTCGAATCATGTACACATGTAACTTCTTGCGAAGATATTGGACGACACAAAATCCCGCGGATGTTACGCTCATTTACTGGAAAAGATTTACGTTTTGAGTGGGTTACTGCTTTGTCGCCATTGCCCGATTTAGATGATATAAATTTGGGAATACAATGTGGAGCTTGCATGGTTACACAAAAACAAGTGTCGGTGCGCATGAAACAATTAATCGATAAACAGATACCCATTTCTAACTACGGTATGGCCATTGCTTATGTTACCGGAATTTTTGATAGAGTAACTGAAATATTTAAACAATAAAGAATGGACACACTGCATCTTTCTTTGTTTCAAGCGAATATCAACTGGAAATCTGTATCATCGAATCTATTGCATTATGAGTCTTGTTTAGCAAAAAGGAATATTCAGACGGATGTGTTGATTTTTCCTGAAATGTTTAATACAGGCTTTGTGGTCGATACGATTCAACTGGCGGAATCCATGGATGGTGAAAGCGTGTCTTTTTTGCGACGAATTGCCCATAAGTTTGATACTGCCGTAGTGGCTAGTTTAGCCATTAAAGAAAAGAAGCATTATTATAACCGCTTGTTATGGGTAAATCCGAATGGCAGCATACAATCCTACGATAAAAAGCATTTGTTTCGTATGGCTTCTGAAGAACAATTGTTGACGAAAGGAAAAGAACAACTTCTGATTGAATACAAAGGATGGCGGTTTTTACCATTGATTTGTTATGACTTACGTTTTCCTGTTTGGAGTCGTAATGGACGTAAGGGAGATAGTTTTTTATACGACTGTTTGCTTTATATTGCCAATTGGCCTTCCGGACGCATGTCGGTGTTCAATACTTTACTGAAAGCTCGAGCCATCGAAAATCAAGCTTTTGTAATTGCGGTTAATAGAGTGGGGAATGATGGTAACAACTTGCATTATATCGGAGAATCACAGATTATTGATCCTATCGGTCAACGTCTCTTACATGCTTCCCATGAAGAAACATTGATTGATATTACTTTACATAAAGATGAATTGCAGCACTACCGTACCCGCTTTCCGGTATCCTTGGATTGGGATGCATTTACCTTATTGGATGAATAGATAGACAACATAAACAGCCTGTCTTTAATCTCTCTATTCTTATTATCTTTATTGTCATTCTGAGCGTAACGAAGTGAAGCGAAGAATCAGTTACTCATAACCTATTTTATCGGACAATAATAATTATTTTTATAAAAAATATTGGAATAAGTAAAAAAAATATTATATTTGCAAAAAAATAATAGATAATAGTAATGGGGATGCAGCGATTTACATATTACTATAAGAAATTTGTTTATACAAGGATATCATTCTTTGTCATGTGTGTATTTTGTGTACTCAATGGGAGTATCTATGCACAAACAGCCGATTTTACTGCCGATACCACCAAAGGTTGTGTTCCCATGCAAGTATCGTTTACTGATTTGTCGAGCGGTAATCCGGTGGCTTGGGAATGGGATATGGGTGATGGTTCATCGCATATTTATATTCAAAATCCTACTTTTGTTTACAATCATCCGGGCACGTATGATGTAACATTAACCGTTACCTATGCAGACAATAGCAAGAAGTTAAAAAACATTCAAAATTATATAACTGCTTCATCCGGTCCTTATGTGAATTTTTCGTCTGATATTACAACAGCTTGTCAATATCAAAGCATCACGTTTAGCGATACGGTCATTCCCGGAGGAGCCAATGTGAAAAGTCTGCTATGGGATTTCGGCGATGGAGGAACTTCTACCCAAAACAATCCCGGCCATAGTTATCGGGATGCCGGTCAATACAAAGTATCGTTGACAGCCTATAATCAAATGGGATGTGCAACAAAAACAGAAAAAGTATCCTATGTTACTATATATCCTAATCCTGTTGCCGACTTTATGGCTGATTCGGTGTTCTGTGTGCAAAGTGCCAGTGAGACGAAATCGGTAAACTTTGTCAATAATTCTTCCAATTTTATAAGTAGTTTATGGCAATTTCATGATGGTACAACTTCCACTCAAACCAATCCTACTAAAGTATTTGGTATTGGCGACCATGACGTTACCTTGATAGTTACGAGTGATAAGGGATGTAAGGATACGCTGAAAAAATCGGATTATATTTCCGTGCATATTTTCAATGCGGATTTTACGGTTTCCGATACCATAGTTTGCGATACAAATACACAGATAACGTTCTACGGCTTGTACGGAGTTCAATATACATGGTCATTTGGCGATGGAGCCAACGGAATAGGTATGAAGCCGAATCATACGTACCAAAAGTCAGGGAAATATACTGTTAGTTTATATGCTACCAGTAGTTTAGGGTGTAAAGATACCGTGGTGAAAGTAAATTATATTTCCGTATATGATTCTATTTCTCCTGTGATTATTATTAGAGATACTTTGCATTGTGATACCAATGCCATAATAACTTTTAAAAATAAAACGATTTATGCTTCAACCGATGATAGGGGATTTGGAAAAACTGTTTGGGATGTGAAAGGAGACAGTTCTATCCTTTTATTAGGTGATTCTGTGACTTATAGTTACGGTCAATACGGCATATGGGGAGCTAAAGCTTATATTACTACACCCTATGGATGTAAATTGCCTATGGCCATAGATTCAGTGAAAATCATACCTTTTAGACCTTTAATTGCTATTGATCGTTACCCCGGCGGATGTGCACCATTACCTGTTAATGCAGGTGTAAGGGATTTAAATTTTCCAATTATACATTCGAAATGGCGATGGGGAAATGGCGATTCTACACTTGTAAACGGTGACATAGCATCATATACCTATAATGATACGGGTATTTTTAATGTTGAAGTTATTGCAACAAGTTCTCAAGGATGTGTGAATAATAGTGCAACTTTTTTAATGATAGGATTTAAACCACTATGCAGTTTTACTTCCACAGCAACACAAGCGTGTAAAAGTCAATTCCGAATGCCAGTTGTGGCTTACGACTCATTGGATGATCTCGGGAATTTAGTCGGGGATGCTCCTGCTAATGCTTGGTTTTGGAATCACAATGGAAGAGATATTACGTTGAACGTGGGAAATTACAATGAAATATCATTTTATGATACGGGTTTAGTCACTTATGCTACCTTAGTATGTGCTCATTATTATTGTTTAAGCGATACCGTAACAAAAAGCATACAGGCCTATGTATGTCCTCCCATTGCTCGCATTGATTCCATTTCGTACCCTTATATGTCCATAAACTATAATCCCTATTTACACCCTAATTGCAATAAGTTCCCTATGCTCCCTGATAATGTCAACGGATCGATAGGGGCCAATCTATTTCGATGGAATTTCGGCAATGATTACGATTCAACAGCCATAGGAGGTTCCAACTTTAAAGGCGATACCAGTTCGTTAAGAAATCCGCCTTACCAATACAAATACGGTCCTTATTTAGAAGAAAAAGACGGAAATGTCTATATTATGTTAATAGCCGTAAATGATAATACGACAATTTACAATGCCTGTGGATATTGTGAGGATACAGTTACGGCTTTAATCCGTATTTCAGTGGCTGATATGCGATTAAGGATTACAGACCAAGATTCTGTATTGATAGAAGATATATGTCAAAATCAGGAGGTTTACTTTTGGGATTCGAGCTTTTGCACCAGTAGGCTGACGAATTGGGGATTACGCATAAGCGATAGTTTGCACCCTTCGGTCTATTTACTCGATACAGTCATCAATTATTTTGTCAATACTTATGACTCTGTAAACGATACCCCTCTGAGTATACGAAAACGTATTCCGTTTCATTTCTCCGATTATGGGGTATATTATGCTTATTTATACAATGCCGATACCATCCTTTGCGGGAGAGATAAAAACAAATCCGATTCGCCTGTAATGGAATATTATTATGATACGCTTGATTTAAGAATGGATACCCTGCGTTTGGTGGTGTATCCGCGCAGTGTTCCCGACTGTGCTGTGCCCTCACCGGTTTGTGCCGATGATACCGTAGTCTTTTCCGATTTATCCTATACTCCTTCTCCCTTCAATAATTTTTCTATCAAAGAATATCTATGGACATCGGCCGGACAGAGCGATACGGCGAGTATGCCTAAATTTGTTTACCATAGCGGCGGTAAATACGATGTTTCGTTACGTGTAATCAATGAAAAAGGATGCGACAGTACGCGTGTCTTCTTAGATAAAATTACGGTTTTTGATCTGAACGCTTATTTTTCCAAATCTACTTCTACGGCATGCAATCATGAATTAGTCTCGTTTCGAAATTTGAGTAATAGCGTTCCTACCCTTTCTTTATCCTATCTCTGGGATTTTAACGGCGAAGACACCGCTACAAGCAGAAACGCCCAATATGCTTTCCATGTCGACACTTCACAATGGGTGTATATTACCTTGACAGCTTATGACGAAATGATTGGATGTGTCGATGTGTATCGAGATTCTGTATACATACGACGCATTTATGCTGATTTTGATGCCAACGAAAACAGAGCAGCCTGTCCGACTTTGCAGTGCTATTTCTCCGATCAATCTTCTACCGATTCTATCGTCTCCTGGGAATGGGATTTTGGAGATACACTCAGTATGGCAAATACTTCTCCCTTACAAAATCCTTCGCATAACTATGCTTTTGCAGGGAGTTACGATGTACGCTTGATTGTTACCGATAACATAGGATGTGTAGATACTATCCTTAAAGAGAACTATGTAGTCGTAAATGGTCCTTACGGATATTTTGACGTGCATCCAACATCAGGTTGTTATCCTTTGACTGTTGCCTTTTCCTGTAATTTTATCAATGTAGATACTTTGATGATCATCACCGGCGATGGAAATACGTTGATTTCAGACGATACCACTAAATCATTCAGCTTTACCTATCAGAATCCCGGACCTTACATTCCTTCTATGCGGTTGATAAAGTGGGTTTACGATTCCTTAAGCGGCGAATGGATACGATGTGTGCAGAATTTTTGGAATTACGATACCGTTTGGGCTATTCAAGTGATGCCTAACTTTCTGACCGATAGCATTTATTGTCAAAAACTGCCGATTATATTTAAAAACCTCACCGATACCATGCATGCTGCTATCTATCCTCCCTCTCTTTTCAATGAAGCAAAGTTCTATTGGCATTATGGAGAAGGAGATTGGGATAGCCTGCATTTCGACGGGAACACAAGCTATGACACATCAGGTATCTATGATGTTAGTTTGAAGGTTGTAATAAGAGGATGTACGGCAACCCTTACCAAGTCTATACAGGTGTTTGATTTTCCCGATGTAATCACGTCAGTTTCCGACACTGCCGCTTGCGATTCCGTGTGGGTTGAGTTTACAGCCGATAGCCTTTCAGGACTGGAAACAAGTTTCGATTGGGTATTTCACGACGGAGAAGCTGCCAAAGGAAATCCCGTGAAACACTTATTTACTTCTACGGGAACCTACCCGTATTCCTTGACACTTACTTTCTTTGACACGAAATGCATCAAAACCTACCTTGACAGCCTCGATGTATTTGCGTGGATATCGCCAATGGCCGATTTCATCATTCAAAATAAAGATGGCCGCGATATTACCGACAATGAAGACATAGGTATTAAAGCGACCGAATCGGCCTATTTTGTCGACCAATCGCAATCCTATGATGGACAAATTGTTAGATGGATATGGGATTACGGTGATTTATCTCAAGATACACTTTTTCAATCCATAACACTTTTTCATTCCTATACAACGACTTCAGGAATTGTTAAGGTTAAATTGTATGTGATAGACGAGAATGGATGCGAAAGTGCCATGGAACATCTTCTCTTAGTGCTCGAAGCATTGCGGTTTCCGAATGTGTTTACCCCTAACAACGACGGGGTGAACGACTATTTCTTTCCTATTGAAGTAGTTGGCTATTTCTTAGATTTTGAAATGATAATCTATAACCGCTGGGGAGCCAAAGTGTGGGAAAGACGTTGTGGAGGCAATAATTGTCCCGACTATAACAACGAAAATTTTTGGTGGGACGGTAAAATTCAGAATGGCAAGGATGCCTCGGAAGGGGTCTATTATTGGGTGGTTACGGCCTTGCCAAAATCGCAAAAAACAACTTTTATTCTACATGGAAGCGTAAGCCTTTTCCGCTAATTATTTTTAACATTATACATTATTTTCTATTGTTTATTATTTTTAATTTGTTTACTTTTGTACCTTCAAAAAATTTCAATTAAACATAATAAATAATAATGAAGATATTAGTATTAAACTGTGGAAGTTCATCCATTAAATATCAATTAATCGACATGGCTAACAATGCCGATTTGTTAGCTAAAGGACTTATGGAACGTATAGGCTTGGAAATGGGTGAATTTACACACAAAGCAAAAGGAAAAGATAAGTATTATACACAATTACCCATTGCCGATCACGCAGTAGGTATCGATTTGTTGTTAAAGACGTTAACAGACAAGGAACTAGGAGTTATAAGTCACGTAAACGAAATAGGCGCTTGCGGTCATCGCGTGGCACATGGAGGCGAATATTTTCCCGAAAGTACCGTTATTGAAGAAGAAGAAATGAAAAACATAGAAAAATTATGTGTGATAGCTCCTCTCCATAATCCCGGAAACCTACTGGGCTTAAAGGTAATGAAAAGAGTATTACCTCATGTAAAACAAGTTGGGGTGTTCGATACCTCGTTTCATCAGAGTATGCCTCCCAAGGCTTATCTCTATGCCATACCTTACGAATACTATACAAATCAGAAAATTAGAAGATACGGTTTTCACGGAACCAGTCATAAATACGTAGCACCCAAAGCAGCTGAGTTTTTAGGCGAAGACTGGACGAAGAAGAAAATCATCGTTTGTCATTTAGGCAACGGAGCTTCCATATGCGCTGTTGATTGCGGTAAATCTGTCGACACATCCATGGGATTTACTCCCGTTGAAGGCTTGATAATGGGAACACGCAGCGGCGATTTAGATGCCGGTGTGTTGATGTATATTGCCGAAAATGAAAAACTCGACTACAAAGGCATGAACAATTTGGTGAATAAAAAGTCTGGATTACAAGGCATATCGGGCGGTAAATCCGATATGCGCGATATTCGCGCCGGCAGAGATGCAGGCGATGAACGTTGTACACACGCTTTTAATATGTTTGCTTATCGCGTACAAAAGTATATAGGCGCTTATACCGCCGCTATGAACGGCGTGGATATCATTGCTATGACCGGAGGAATAGGCGAAAATGCCTGGTTTATGCGCGAAGCTATTTTAGAAAATATGGAATTTTTCGGAATTGAATTAGATAGAGATGCAAATAAACATTTTGTGGGGGTTGATGGTTTAATATCTAAAACGAATGGAAAAGTGAAAGTCCTTTCGGTTACTACCAACGAAGAAATGGTGATTGCTTTAGATACGTATAGATTGGTACATTAATAATTTTTCACTATATATTATTCTTCAAGGATACTCCTAATACTTCATACGCGTTAGGGGTATTCTTATTTTATGTATATCTTGTTTGGCAGAACCTTGTGTAAAACATAGGCAATATTGAAATATACATTTTGGTGATCAAAATCACCCGTTTCAGACGTAAAAATGAAGCTTTTGTAAATAATTTGCTATATATCTAAAAATGTTGCGCAACAACTTTAAAACGTTGCGGAACAAATTTAAAACGTTGCGGAACAAATAAAATTTGTTGCGGAACAAATGAAACTTTGTTGCGGAACAAATGAAACCTCCTTGCGCAACAAATTTAATATTGTTCTCAGAACCTTTTTCGGCAGAAATGAACGTTTCCAATCGACATATGATTTTCGTTACATCTAAGGAGTTTTTATTGAAACATTTCACCGAAAAATATTCATGAACGATTGCTTTTAATATCTTTTAATTTTGTAATTTTGCCGAAAAAATAAATCATATAAAAGAATTAATTATGGGTAAGAGAACAATAGTAGCCATGCCTGGCGATGGAATAGGAAAAATAGTACTGGAGCAATGCATACGATTACTCAACGCAGCTGGTTTTGATGCCGAATATGTGTATGGAGATATCGGATGGGAATTTTGGTGTAAAGAGGGGAATCCGCTTCCTGACCGTACCATAGCTTTGTTAGAGAAATATAAAATCGGCCTCTTTGGAGCCATCACCTCCAAACCCAAAGATAAAGCAAAATCCGAACTCGATCCTGCTTTGCAAAATCAAGAACTGGTGTATTATAGTCCTATTGTTACGATGCGTCAGCGGTTTAAAATGGATATCTGTATGAGGCCATGCAAAACCATCAAAGGAAATCCCTTGAATTTTATCCGACGCACCGCCGACGGTGGATTTGAAGAGCCTTTGATTGATGCCATGATTTTCCGTCAAAATACAGAAGGTCTTTACGGTGGCATAGAATGGAGCAATGCACCCGACGAAGTGTGGAATGCCATGATGACTCACAAGAAGTTCGTAGCTAATTTTTCAACACATCCCCGCAATGAGGTCTTTATCTCAACACGTATATTAACAAAAAAATATACCGAACGTATCCTACGTGCCGCCTTCGATTATGCTAAAGAAAAAGGCTTTGAAGGAATTACCGTTTGCGAAAAACCCAATGTCATTCGCGAGACTTCGGGCATGATGCTCAAATTAGCGCAAGATATAGCTAAAAAAGACTATCCCGGAATCAGTGTGTGGGATACAAATATTGATGCGCAAATGATGTGGCTCACTAAGAATCCGGAACATTATAATGTGATAGTTGCCAGCAATATGTTTGGCGATATCCTTTCCGATGGCTTTGCCGGATTAGTAGGAGGTTTGGGCTTTGCCAGTTCCGCTCAGTTTGGCGAAGATGGCATTGCCGTGTTTGAACCTACACACGGCTCGGCACCTAAATATGCATCCTATGAAACACCTATCGTAAACCCCATTGCTATGTTCCAATCTGCCTGCTTGATGTTAGATTATATAGGCGAAAAAACCATCGCCCAACGCATTGAAAATGCCATAGCAAAGGTAGTGCTCGAAGGAAAAGTGAGAACATACGATATGATGAAAATGAGCGGATCCCCCCAAGTGATTCAGAAAGGAGCTGCCTCGACGGTTCAAATAAGTGATGAAATCATAAAATATTTATAATAACTTATTTATATTAAAAAAGATGGAAGATCTTTTACGAATAAAACACACCGCCCATACACTTAAAGCCGGTAATGTGTTGATTAGTGTCCCCTTTATGGGCGATTCTTATTTCGATCGTACGCTCGTTTTGCTTATCGATCATAATCCGGAAGGATCTTTTGGTTTGATATTGAATAAAAAAATAAATCAAATACCTTTAAAATTCGTAAAAACCGATATCAAAAAGAAGTTGCAAGTATACAACGGCGGACCGGTCGAATTGAATCATTTGTTCTTTCTGCATACCTACGGATCCCTTATGGGGGAAAATACCTATATAAGTGATGGAGTTTCATTTGGTGGACAAGAATCGGAATTGGTAGCTTTGATGAAGGATAATCTATTGGATGAAAATAACATTCGTTTTTATTTAGGCTACGCCGGATGGAGTGCCGGTCAGTTAGAGCAGGAAATCAAAGCAGATATGTGGGTGATAGGCGCTTTCAGAAAGGATTTAGCCTTTGCCGATACCGTCAATGTATGGCGTATGGCGGTTGCTGATTTAGGAAACGACTATACGCATTGGCTGCAATTTCCCGATAAGGCGTACTATAATTAGTATATCTACATCTACTTAAACCCTATTTTTTTATAAGACCAATAGGCATATATATGTTTCGATGTATATGCTTATTTTTTTTATTTGATGTATACCGCTATTTATAAGATATTTGCTAATTGTTCTTTGATTTTTTCGAGTTCATCTTTCATTTGGACCACTCGTTTTTGTATGTTGGCATCCAAAGATTTTGAACCTAAAGTATTAATCTCTCTGCCAATTTCTTGACATATAAAGGCCAATTTTTTCCCGTTTGAATTGTTTTCTCTCATAGTCTCAATAAAATATTGACAATGTTGGGCTAATCTTACTTTTTCTTCCGTAAAATCGAGTTTTTCCAAGTAGAAAATCAATTCTTGTTCAAAACGATTGGTGTCGAAATTAGCCATTTGATCGGAATATTCGTGAAAAGATTTCATCAACCGACTTTTAACAGACTGTATTCTTTCACTTTCAAAGGGTTCCACTTCTTTTAAAAGCGTAAGGATACCAGTGATGTGTAATTCGAATTCCGTTTCAAGTATTTTTCCTTCTTTTTGACGGCTCTCGTTTGTTAAACGACAGGCTTCTTTTATAACATTTTGTAATATAGACCAATCTTCTTCAATTGTATCGGGCTGGGAACTTACCATCACATCGGGCACTTTCATGGCTATCGATAAGATTTGTGCATCGTCGGTGTGTATGGACAGTTCTTTGGAAATTTGCTTTAAATCATGGAATATTTTCTTTACAAGTGTACTATCAATGGCATAATTCACATCGCTTTCGTTGTCGTACGCAATAGTAATGCTGCAATCAATTTTTCCTCTTTCCAAGAGGAAGTTAATCAATTTGCGGATTTCGTTTTCTTTGTCCCTACATTCAATAGGCAGTTTAGTGCTAAAATCGAATTGTTTGGCATTGATGCTTTTAATTTCAACAGTAAATGTTTTATGTTGCGATTTGAAAGAATAGGCGCCAAACCCGGTCATTGATTTTATCATAATACGTAAAATTAAATAAATTATAAATTTTCGGCAAATATACTGAAATTGACTTTGCCATACTTACGGTGTTGGTAGAATTTATCATACGTCTTATATTCAATAGTCTTCGGATGTTCAATGATTAGAAATCCATCCGGGAGGAGCAATTTATTTTCAAAAATAAGGGTAGGGAGTAGGTTGAATTCCGTCCAGTCATAAGGTGGATCGGCAAAAATGATGTGATATTTTTGTCGGGTTTGTCTGATATAATTCAAGGCTTCTTGATTTATAGTATGGATGTTTTCGAAATGTAGCTTAGTAGCAGTGCTTTTAATAAACTGTGTACAAGCTTGATGCTTGTCAACCGACACAACGGATAAGGCGCCGCGTGCGGCAAACTCATAGCTGATATTGCCGGTACCGGCAAACAAATCTAAAACATGTATGGCGTCGAAGTGAAAGAAATTATATAAGATGTTAAACAAACTTTCCTTTCCTATATCGGTTGTAGGACGTACGGGTAGGTTTTGAGGTGCAATGATGTGTTTTCCCTTGTGGTTGCCACTGATGATTCGCATAGTTAAAGGATTATATCACTAAAATAGTGATAGTTGTCTAGTTCGGATGAGTTTGTTTGTTTTAGAATGGATAGATTTTTTATGTATTTTTTTGTTAAACTGAATATAGGGGATTGTTCTTCTATATTGCCGCAGATATAAAGAAATACGGGCTCGGAAGAGGGGTAGATTTTACGTAAAAAATCAACAGTATAGTAAACAAAGTCCGATTCCTTGGTGAAGTTCAATCCATTTGCTCCTAAAAAATTGTGATTATGCGATGCTAAGATGGTGAAATGCATGTTTTCAATGAAAATCAGGGCGGTGTTTTCCTTTTCTTGGATGCGGGATAGTAATGTAAATAGTGTTGAAATATGTGTTTTGATTTCAAATTCAGGTAATAATGATTGTATAGAGCCTAACAATGTTTGATTGCATTTCGTAAGGTTATATAATTCATATACATCAACGAACTCAAGGCAAGCTTTTCCTTGTGGGTCTTCAGGATATATCAAGGAAAGGATGTGGTTTATTTCCTTTTCTTCGTAATACTCTTTGGGAATTTGGGTATTTGATTTCGTATAAATATAAAATACATTCTTTTGACAAGGAATGTTCAATTTATTATTTATTTCGGAGATCCATGAAACAATCTCATTCTCTTTGAGACTAGGGTCAATGTTATATGTATTGATAAGATGTATCTCTTTGGTTTCAGAATGATGAATCGCTATGCTGCATACGTTGGATGTTAATCGTATGGATTTAATGCATGCAGATGCATCCACTTTTTCGATGGAATTGACATACTGAAAAGAAGGGATCAACGTGTCCATGGTTTATTGCCAGTTACCGTCGGTTGAGGCTTCGGTCATGGAACCTAAAATAACATCGGTTACATAATCCTTATAATCATAATTAGGTCCTAAGAATTGGTCTTGTAAATTATTATATATCAGTCGACGAATGAAGGAACCTGTGATGTGCGGGTCGTCATTTAGATTTTTTAAGTATTGTGATTTTAATGCCTTTACTTCATAAACATGTACGGCAATATTGCCTCTAACAATAGTATCTGCATCAATTAAAAATTGCTCATTGGTATATGGAACTATGTCGAAGGTGTTAATGTCTAAATTGGGAATAGATTTCATGAGTTCTTCTTTTGCGCTAACTACAACCGTGTCGCGACGGACGATTTTTAATTTAATAGCTTCTGCTTCGGTAAGTGTATCGGGCACATGTCCTTCTTTTACAACAATACGCATCTTGCCTTCGTTCCAAAACGATTTTAGTTGATCGAAATTCTTTGCATAGGAACCGTATTCATTTTTATAAAATGCTTGTAAGGTACGTATGTCTTCTAATTTACGGATTACCTCTTTTTTACGGGTTTCATAAATCACATTGAACTTTTGTGGTCGTGATATGGAACGGTAAACTAATAAGGTAAGAATAATGATTCCTAAAATTAATAAAACTTGTATTAATGTATACTTAACGTTTTTCATATTTTTTTATAATTATGATTTCGAACTAATTATTTTATTTAAATCAGTGAGATATTCTTTATTTTTAATGATGCAAATGTACAAAAAATTATCTTTAATTAAACCTTAATTCACTACATTATTTTAAATGAATTTACATCCAGTCAATGTTTGCCTTGATTTTAGTTTATATAATATATGCAACCACCGCAATTGTCTTTTGTGGCTCCCGTGACACTTTGTAAACAATTATTTTGATGATGTATACGCAATAAGCCTAAAAATGCAAAAATCAATGCTTCTTTATAATCGATGATTTTTTCATCGGGCAATGTCAATAGGGTAGAAGAAACATAGGACGATAAGCGTTCAACTAAGAACACATTTTTAGCTCCACCACCGCTTAATAATACATTTTTTAATTGATGGTTATTTATGATAGTACCGATTTGGTAAGTAATGTGTTCGACTAAAGTACGAAGTATATTTTCCGTAGTATCGGGATATGTTTTAAGTAAGGGAAGGATAATTCTATCAATCCATTCTTTTCCTAAAGATTTTGGGGGTGTTTTTTTATAATATTCAAGTTTGTTAAGAGCAGATAATACATCATTATTGACTTGTCCTTTCCGAGCAATAAGACCGTTTTTGTCAAAAGCAACACCTTTTTGTAAGGCAAAATGATTCAGTAAGATATTTACAGGAGATGTATCGAATGCCAGGCGTTGATTTCCAAAGTCGAATGAAATATTTCCAAAACCTCCCAAATTTAAACAAGCATCATATTCACTAAAAAGCAAATTATCGCCTATGGGTACGAGCGGAGCACCTTGACCGCTTAAGGCAACATCCAAAGAACGAAAATCGCATATGGTTGGGATACCGCATGTTGCTGCTATGGAAGCACCATCCCCAATTTGAACCGTGATTTGATTCTCCGGTTGGTGGAAGATGGTATGTCCGTGTGAGGCTACATAATCGGCGTGTAGTTGGTGGGTTTGTATGAATTGCTTTACCATATCGCCCAACAAATGCCCGTAAGCAATATGGGTAGAGGCAAAGCCAAAAGCGTCGGATATTGCCAGGTTTTGTAAACGTTTCACCCATACGTCGGAATAACTGTATGTTTCAGCTTGTATGATTTCATAATGCCAAGTTTGTTCTTTTTGTGTGAATCGGCATAAGGCTACATCGACACCATCTAATGAAGTCCCCGACATGATTCCGATAATATGAAATACTTGTCTTTGCATTTAAAAATAATCTAACATCCGTTCCATTTGCATCGTTCGGGAGCCTTTCACTAAAATCATGGCATGATATAACTTTTTGGCGGTAATAATCTCTGCTGCTTTTTCCATGCTTTCTATTGACCAACCTTTGGGATGTTCTGTTTTTGCAAACTCGGGTCCTATCAAGAAAACAGACGAAAAATTATAGGTCTTTATTAAATCGACCATGGATTGATGTTCTTGTATGCTATCTGCACCAAGTTCTTTCATGTCGCCCAATAGTAGAATTTTATAGTCATGTTTGATGTGAGCAAAATTTTTAATTGCTTGTATCATACTCGAAGGATTCGCATTGTAGGCATCTAAAATAAATGTATTACTCCCTTTGTGTAATATCTGTGAACGACCGTTGGTAGGGATATAGGAGGAAATAGCCTGTTGAATGTCAGAGATAGGTACTTTGAAATATTGACCTACAGCTATTGCTGCCATGATATTGCTGAAATTATATGCCCCAACTAAGTGTGTAGATAGTAGTGTGTTTGTTTGTGGCAAAAATACTTTGCATTTCATATCATCGGGAATAACTTTGCCGTAATAATCTGCCTCCGGTGATGAACCATAAGTGATTTGAGGAATGTTCTTCCCGTGTTCCATAAGCAAAGTATCATCTATATGTATGAAAATCTTTCCTTTTGATTCTTGTACGGATCTGTACAAGGCTGTTTTGGTTTCGATGATGGTTTCTATGTTTCGAAATCCTTCGAGATGAGCTTTGCCAATATTGGTAATAATTCCAAAATTGGGCAATGCAATTTGGCATAAATCTTTAATTTCATGGGCGTGATTAGCTCCCATTTCTACAACAGCTATTTCTACTTCTTTATGGATAGATAATAAGGTCAAAGGTACTCCAATGTGATTGTTTAAATTCCCTTTTGTCGCTAAGACCGTATATTTCTTAGATAAGACCGTTTTAATTAGTTCTTTCGTACTTGTTTTTCCATTGGTTCCTGTTATGCCAAGGATAGGAATATGCCATTGTTTACGATGATAGTGTGCTAAATCTTGCAATGTTTGTAAGACATTATTCACAAGAATACATTGTGGATTTATGGCATATGCTTCTTCATCAACAATTACATAAGCGGCTCCTTTTTTCAGTGCATCGGAAGCAAAGGTATTTCCATTGAAATGTTCCCCTTTTAAACAAAAGAAAAGACAATTTTTTTTAATATGTCTTGTGTCTGTACATATTTCCGAATGTTGGCTGTAAATACGATAAATATCTTCTATTGACATATATGTATTTTTTTTATAAAAAATAAATCCTTCCTTGGTAAGCAAGGGAGGATTTATTCTATCTAGGGTTACAAGTTATTAATAGTTAGGGTATCCAACACGTGCCATTGCACAACGAAATCCAATATAAGAAGTAGATTCATTTTCATCTAAGAATCTCTTTTGCCCAGGGCTTAACCAATATTGCATATCATTCCAAGAGCCACCTTTATATACTCGAGCTTTGTCTTCAACTAAAGAATAAGTGCCTGCAGGATAAGGTCTTTTGTCATACATTTTATTGGTTGCTTTTGTGTTATCTTTTTGTTGCCATACTTCGGTAGAAGGTCCCATGGTTGAAGCCCAATCACCGTCTAAATAGTTTCTGTTGTCAGCAGCGCGATAATTTCTTCTTCTGTCATTTTTAAAATCAGAAACAGGCACTACCGGAACTTGACCTACGTTTTCTCCCTCATCATATCTTTCTTCAACTGTGCCATCATCTAATAATTTAGGTGTTTTATATTCATTACCTCTAAAAGGGTTTAGATCAGATAAGTCTTCATTCGATAATTGACGATATACGTCCATTACCCATTCGGAGACATTTCCGGCCATATTATATAGCCCATAATCGTTAGGCCAATTGTAAATGACAGGAACCGTATAATCGCCGACATCATTAAGATTTCCGGCTACACCCATATAATCACCGGCTCCTCTTTTAAAATTAGCTACAAATCTACCATAATACTTTTTGTCGTCGGTACGAGCAATGTGACCGTTCCATGGGTATACTCTACGTTCTAATACACGTTCTTGTAGAGTATTTCCAATAAGACCTAAGGCAGCAAATTCCCATTCTGCTTCGGTAGGGAGTCGGTATTTCGGCAATAAGATACCATCTTCCATTCTGGCATTACGTTCTTCCCCGGTTAATATATATTGTAATCTTCGGTCGCTATTTTGTTCATAGTCGGGATACATTAAATAAGCTTCTGTATTGAAATACCCTTCAGCCGTAGGTTCGTTGGTTTGATTGATTAAACCTAAATCCACTAATATTTGTTCGTTTACGCGGTCGGTTCTCCAAGAGCAATAATTAGCGGCTTGTATCCAACTTACTCCCACCACAGGATAGTTTTTGTAAGCAGGATGACGTAAATAATAATCCACATAGGGTTCATTGTAAGCTAATTTATCACGCCAACATGCTGTATCGGGGAGTGCTTTGGCATATACGGAAATAAAATCATAAGGGACAAATACTCTATATAGCCAATATAAATACTCTAAGTAGGCAAGGTTGCTTACTTCTGCTTCATCCATAAAGAAGGAAGAAACCGTAACCGTACGGGGCGTATTGTTCCAATCTTTCATAACGTCTTCTTCGGTTCTACCCATGGTGAAACGTCCACCTTCAATGAAAACTAAACCCGGACCCGTAATTTGTTCTTGATAGGGAGCTACTTCAAATCCACCATTCTTAGGGTTGTTATATTGCCAACCCGTAGTGGACGAATACTCTCTTTTACAAGAATTACATACTAACAAGCATAAACTTATGCTTATTAAAATTAAGAAATTTAAAAATTTATTCGTATTCATATCTTATAAATTTTATGCTTTATTAAAAACTTGGACAATTCAATGATCGTATTCTTCTTTGTTTGACCGGACAAGGTAATTTAAATTGAGTGGAAATTTCATGTGAGCCTCCGGATCCTTTTAAAGAAAGGGTCATATCATAGGAATATCCAATTTTGAAAATATCATATTCTAATCCAAAAAGAAATATCAATGCATCTACGTTATTAAAACCGTTACGCAGCCAAAGTCCGACGGTTAAGGGATAACAATTAAAATAGGCTCCGTAATTCATAGTGGAATAAGAAGCTCCGTTGGATAACTTGGTTTGATATTGAAAAATAATGTTTGGCGAGATTGACATATCGCCCATACGTTTCGTGTTTTTATTGCGATGTTTGTTTAGGTTGAGTAATGCACCCACATGAGCCGTAAATTTAATGGGCAAACGTGAAAATTCATCATCTTCCGTCACAAAGCCTTCTTTAGGTTGTGTGAAATGATTCACAGACAAACCGCCATACACTTTATCTGAATAAATCACTAATCCTGCCGAAAAATCGGCTAAGCCTTTGCTTTTATATTTAACTTGTTCTTGCGTTTCATACACAAAACCATATTTTGGATTGATCATGTCAGGAAATCGTAATTTCGTCCAATCCAATGTGGTTTGTTGAAATGTTGCTTGTAATGCCATGCGCATGGCTACTTTACGTGATAAATCTAATTTGTAGGCATATATTAAACTGATAGCATTGCTGCTGTATGTGCCTGAAGCTGCGCGATCACCCAAAAATAAAATTCCTATTCCTCCCGATAAAGCATCGAAATGTTGATCGTATGATGCAGAATAGGATGTATATGTGCCACTGATGGCAGGCCATTGATCCCTGAAATTGGCTACTAAACGAGGACATACCGATGAACCGGCAAAAGATGGATTTAAATATAATGGGTTAGCATAATATTGTGAAAAATGAACATCTTGTGCGTTTATTTGTGTTTGAACATAAAACACTAAGAGTCCAATTATACCGCTTATCTTTATCTTGTTTAACATCCACATAATTTTAATTTGCAAAGGTATATATTTTTTTAATTAAAATATATATCAACTCAAAAAAATTACTTATTTGTACGTAAAATAACAACATTTTGTTACATCAAACTTTTTTGAATTTAAATGCAAATGTAAAATAATCTTTAATATAAAATTTAGTTCTTTGCATTTATTTAATGACTTTTTTTAAGTAAGATACTAGTGTGCCGTTTTTCAATTAATTACACTACAAGCCTCTTGTTCTTCAAACGTGAGTTTACGGATTTTATTTCATAAAATATAAAAATCAAAAACATTTTTATATTATAATATCGGATACTAAAGACCTTTAGATTTTATTTTAAAACGGAATACAATATTTTTTTTGCTATGTCGTTAGTATAATCGAATTTATAACAAGAAAAATGTATAAAAAATTTTTTCTTTTGAGCTGTGTTTTTATATGTACGCTTAGATTAACAGGCAATGATATTTTTGTATCCTATCATTTGCGATGGCAAAAACCCATTATTGAAAAGATTTCAGATGATATTCAGCATGCTTATTTTTATTTTGAAGGAGCAGGGTTACATTATTCCAATGGATTTTTAACTTCTGAATTTGTGGCGAGATTTCCCTTAACCGATGGGAACATTGTGCCTATTGTTTCCATTGAAAATTCCACTTGGCAGCCGTTAACGACGGAAGAATTAAAATTAGTGGATGCAGCTTTGGCAAATCAAGCAATAGAAATTAATACACAGATATTTTATACCCAAAAGAAACCTGAATTACACATACGCTTTTTCCCTTTTCGGAAAAATGGTGCTACGTTTGAAAAATTAATTTCTTTTGATTTAAAGGTGGTGCAAAAATCTGTATTTGCCAGTAAAGTACAAAAAGCCAAAACCTATGCCACTAAATCGATACTTGCATCTGGAAATTTTTACAAGTTGGCTATAAATAAAACAGGAATTCACAAAATTACATTTGATGATTTTAAAACCTTGGGCATACATACGGCCCAGTTGCCTACACATCGTATTGCCTTATTTGGTAACGGGGGACATATGCTAGCTGAAAATACAAGTGATTTTGTTTATGATGATCTGCAAGAAATACCTATTCAGGTAATTGATTTAAATAACAATGGGGTGTTTGAAGAAGAAGATTATGTGCTGTTTTATGCAGTAGGTATCATCGCGTGGAAACCTTCTTCTGATTATTACTCGCATACATTAAATATATATGCCGATTACGCCTACTATTTTATCAATGTGGATGAACATATCGGACTTAAAAAGAGAATTCAACAAAAAGCAGAATCCTCTCAAAGTAAAACTCATGAAGTTTCAACCTATGATTTTTACGATCTGTATGAAAAAGATCAGCTATGTCCGAATGATGAGGGTCGAATTTGGTTTTCCGATGCTTATGATGCAATCACATCTTATGATTACGCTATGCATCTGCCAGATATTCAGGATGGAGAAAAAGCTATATTGAGGTTTTCTGTTGCATCAAGGTCATCGGCATATCCTCAGTTTACGTTTACCATTAATAGTGCACAGCAATTTCAATTAACATTGCCTCCTCATAAAGATGGTGTCATACAGTTAGGAACTTATTCATTTATTCCAAATTCAAACGCTATTAATATAAATGTAAACTATCAAAAACCTACTAACAATTCTGTTGGATGGTTAGATTATATAGAGATGTTTGCAAGATGTAAACTACAATTTGCCAACACATCTCAACTATCGTTTAGGAATAAAAGTGTTGTAGGTGACGCAAATATTGTCGAATATGTTTTTAATACTCAAGGCAATCTTACCACTGTGTGGGATGTAAGCGATCCTACAAATGTGGTTAAAGTAGAAGGTCGATTGAATGCTAATATTTTTCGTTTTAAAAGTGAAGCCAATGTTTTACGTGAGTTTGTGGCTTTTTACGGTTCTTCTTTTTACAGTGTCATTCCCATAGGAAAAATACAAAATCAAAATTTGCATGGAATCAATACCGCCGATTTTGTTATTATTACTCATCCTGATTTTATTCAGTCTGCCCAAGAATTAGCCGATTTCAGGGCTTCCAATGACGGCTTTTCAACGGCAGTAGTAACGACCACTCAAATTTATAATGAATTCAGTAGCGGTAGACAGGATATTGCGGCTATACGTAATTTTTTGAAAATGTTGTATGATAGAAGCAATGCTACTTCACCCCAAAATGTATTGTTGTTTGGAAAAGCTTCTGTTGACTTTCGCGATAGGACGGGAACGGCAAGTAATTTTATCCCTAATTATCAAGGAAGTTGCCCTTTTGATAAGAATAAATGTTTGTCGACAGATGATTTTTTCGTGAAGTTGGATGATGGTGAAGGCATGAATAATATGGGAACTATGGATGCAGGCATTGGAAGATTCCCTGTACGTACAAAAACTCAGGCACAAATTGTGGTTCAAAAAACGAAGAATTATTCATCACAAAAATTATTGTCAACTACAACATCCAATTCGGTATCGAATTTTGCAGATTGGAGAAATGTAGTTACTTTTTGTGCCGATGACGATGCCGATCAATATCATTTTTATGATGCAGAAGGACAGGCTAACTTTATAGCCGACAATTATCCTGTAATCAACATTGATAAAATATATTTAGATGCATTTAAAAAAGTGTCTACTTCGCAAGGACAACGTTATCCTGATGCTACTCTTGCCTTAAGTCAGCGGATTATGAAAGGGAGCTTGATGTTGACCTACATGGGTCATGGAGGAGACAATGGTTGGGCACATGAACGATTTTTGAAAAGAAGTGATATCAGTGCTTGGAAAAATAAATATAATTTACCTTTGTTTTTTGCCGGTTCCTGTTCTTTTGGTATATATGATAAGAAAAATAATCAATCTCCTTCGGAAGATATTTTATTTAAATCGGATGGCGGTGGAATAGCCGTGATTTCGGCTAGCAGAGTTTCTTATAGTTCAACCAATAAGCAATTTGGAATAAAATTACATCAATTGGCTTTTGAAAAAGATAACAATGCTTATAGAACCATCGGCCAATTTTATGCTCAAGCCAAAAATGTAAGTAGCAGCGTAGATATGTATGTCTTGTTTGGAGATCCGTCCTTAACATTGGCTTATCCCAAATACAACGTATCGACCGATAGTATAAATGGAAAATCTCTTGCCAATAGTCAAGATACAATCAAAGCATTGCAATTTATTAGCATTAAAGGTAGGGTGACCGATGAATCTTTGCAAACCGTTTCCTCATTCAACGGCTATGTTTATCCAACGGTTTTTGATAAGGCTTCCACGGTAGTTACCTTATTAAACAATCCCAACAGTATTCAAAAAACGTTTGCATTACAAAAAAACATTTTATATAAGGGAAAAGTAAGTGTAAAAAACGGACATTTTGAGTTTTCATTTTTAGTACCCAAGGATATAAATTATGAATATGGATTCGGGAAAATTAGTTATTATGCCTTTGCTGATAATAAGGATGCCAATGGATTTGATTCACTCTTAGTGGGTGGAATTAACGACACCCTGATTAATGATAATGCCGGCCCTGAAATCAAATTATATTTGAATGACGAGAATTTTGTAAGTGGTGGTATAACAACTTCCAATCCTATTTTATATGCTTTAATCAAAGATGAAAACGGCGTTAATACCGTTGGTACCGGTATAGGCCATGATATCATTGCTTTTATTGATGATGAAGTGGATAAAAGTATAGTTTTGAACGATTTTTTTGAATACAATGAAAACAGTTATACTTCCGGTAAAATAAATTATTTGCTTTCGAACATAAATTTAGGACAACATACGCTTACTTTGAGAGCTTGGGACGTGCTTAACAATATGAATCAAACTACCATAAGCTTTACGGTTGTCAATGATGAAGCATTACAATTAGATCATGTGCTCAATTATCCCAATCCCTTTACGACACAAACAAGCTTTTATTTCGAACACAATCATCCCGGGCTAAGCATGGATATTAGTATACAAATTTTCACCATATCCGGAAAGTTAGTTAAAACCATACGGTATACCGAAGCTTCGAATTCTTTACGTGTAGGTCCCATTTCTTGGAATGGTAAAGATGATTTTGGAGATGCTTTGGCCAAGGGAGTTTATTTATACAAACTTCGAGTAAAAACGACAGACAATAAAATAGCTGAAAAAATAGAGAAGTTAGTCATTTTATAAAAATACAAATGCCCGAACAATAATCTTTTTGATGAGGCGTTATAATCGTAACTTTTAGAAAGAAAAAAAACAATTAAATAATTATTCATTTAGAATGTCATATCGAATTACCGTAATTAGAAGTATCATACTAACCTTATTATATTTACCTTTATATGTAAGTGCTCAAGATGGGAAAAAAGACATATTGGGACGTCCGGCAAATGCCATTACGACAGCTGTTCCCTTTTTGATGATAGGACCCGATTCACATACCGGGGGTATGGGTGAGGTGGGAGTAGCTTTGCCGAATGAGTTGAATGCACAACATTGGAATCCGTCAAAATATGTGTTTTCCGACCAAATAGCAGGGGTGTCTATTTCTTACAGTCCTTGGTTGTATGGTTTGGGCTTAAACGATATTTATCTTCTTTATTTATCAGGTTATTATAAAATCAATAATTTAAATTCTGTTTCTTTTTCCATACGTTACTTTAATATGGGTGAAATGGAATTGAGAGATTATTTTGGGGAAAATCCATTAGGGGAAGGCGTTACTGTTAGCCCTCACGAATTTTCCTTGGATGCTGCATATTCCCGTAAATTCACCAAAGAATTATCCATGTCGGTAACAGGGCGTTTTATCTATTCTAATCTTACAACCGTAAGTAATGTAGGTGGAACTACCGAAGGAATAAAACCCGGCATGGCAGGTGCGGCAGATATCAGTTTGTTTTATCAAAAGAATTTAAGAGCTGAAAAACTTTATAAAAGTCTATTAGGCTTCGGACTTAGCTTCTCAAATATTGGTTCAAAAATATCTTATTCGAGCAATATGGAGAGAGATTTTTTGCCGGCAAATTTTCGAATCGGAACTGCATATACGATGTATATTGATAAATTCAACAGCTTGACCTTTGCTTTCGACTTAAATAAGTTGTTAGTGCCCACTCCGCCGGTCTATGAATCCGATAGTATGGGGCGAGTAGCAAGAGATGAAAAAGGGAATGCTATCATAGCTGCAGGAAGAGATCCTTATAATACGTCGGTCGTTGAAGCGGTGTTTACATCGTGGTTTGATGCTCCCTATGGTTTTGCCGAAGAAATGAGTGAGTTTATTATGAATGTAGGATTGGAATATGCTTACAATGACTTGTTGTATATTCGTGCAGGCTATTTTAACGAAGCTAAAACCAAAGGAGATCGTAAATATTTAACCGCCGGTGTCGGGATTAAATATAGTATCTTTTGTTTGGATGCTTCTTATATAATTCCTGTAAATCAAAGGAACCATGCATTAGAAAACACCTTGCGCTTTACTTTATCATTCGATTTAGGGGCGTCAATTGATACAAAATAAACACCTTACATGAATATGCGCATAGGATTCGGAATAGATACCCATCGCTTGACTCAGGATAAGAAGCTGATGATTGGAGGAATTCATATTCCCTATCATTTAGGAAGTGACGGTCATTCCGATGCTGATGTGTTAATCCATGCCCTTTGTGATGCCTTATTAGGAGCCGCAGCATTAAAAGATATTGGAACACAATTTCCCGATACGGATATACAATATAAAAATATAGATAGCAAAATATTGCTAAAAAAAACCATGGAACTTATCCGTGAAAAAGGGTGGAAAATCATTAATACGGATACTACGATTATATTGCAACAACCTAAAATAGCACCTTATATTGACGCCATGCAAACCATCCTTTCGAAGGCATTGGATATCGAAAAAGAAAAAATATCGATTAAAGCCAAGACATCTGAAAAATTAGGATTTATTGGGAGAGAGGAAGGTGTCACAGCTTATGCTGTGGTTTTATTGCAAAAATCAGACAACCTAGAATTTCAAACCGTATAAGAGATATAGAAAGAGAAATTAAAAAAAAGGAATAAACATGCATTTATTCCTTTTTTTGTGTTTTCAAGATGTGTTAATATTCATCCTCGTGAAAGAAGAAGTCTTCTTTTGAAGGATAGTCCGGCCAAATATCTTCAATCGTTTCGTAGATTTCGCCTTCATCTTCAATCTCTTTTAAATTCTCTGCAACTTCCAAAGGAGCTCCAGAACGAATGGCGTAATCTATCAATTCTTCTTTGGTTGCCGGCCAAGGCGCATCTTCAAGTTTTGAAGCTAATTCTAACGTCCAATACATGTTTTCTGTGGTTTTTTAAAATTTTTGCAAAGGTAAAAAAATATATATATAAATATCACTTTTTTATAAAAAATTATTTATCTGATAATGAGCGTTATAGATATATTTACGATGGATATTAAAAATAATAGCAACAAATCATGTAATTTTTTTTAAGAAAAAAGCTTTCATATTAAAAAAAACTCTACTTTTGCAAACTCTAAAGCCCGAGTGGCGGAATTGGTAGACGCGTCGGTCTCAAAAACCGATGAGGTAACACTCGTGCCGGTTCGACCCCGGCCTCGGGTACTAACACAAAGAATTGATTCTTTGTGTTTTTTCTTTTTTATATGGTTTTGTGTGTGCTGTATTTTTTGCAACATTTACAAAATAATACATGACGTATGCTTTACTTCAAATAGTTATAAAAAATAGTTTTCCTGATGTTATTTATTATCATCAGCTACCCATTCTGCAAAGGAGTTTTGTGTTTCGGAAAGTTTGAGTCTATATAAACTCACATAAGGAGGAAGTTTTGCTTGAAGTTTTCCGGCAAAATCAACCAATAGCTGTTCACTTGTGGGTTGGTAGTCGACAATGCTAATGTTTTTATAATTCTTTTTTAAGGCTTGTATTAAATCAGGGTCGGTTTGTGTATTCAAAATGAGGGTATGATCGTAATGCTTGATGATTTCATTTTCGACGATGTCTTTTAAATCAGAAAAATCCATCACCATTCCCTTTTTAGATGTGTGTTCGTGATAGTGTATGTTTCCTTTCACAGTTACTTCCAATTGATAGGAGTGTCCGTGTATGTTTTGACATAATCCTTGGTAGTTAATCAAGGCATGTGCCATTTCAAAATGAAAAATTTTCGTAATCCGTATTTCAGTCATGATTTAAGGGTTTTGGTTTAAAAAGTCATGTATGTTTCTTAATACAATATCAAATCGCTTATCGAATGCTTCTCTTGTAGCATACGCAATATGAGGCTTAAGTACACAATGCGGGGCTTTTAATAAAGGATGGTTTTCGGGTAGGGGAGGTTCCATTTCATACACATCGATTCCGGCTCCACTGATTTTTTGTTCTGTTAAAGCGGTTGCCAAAGCCGTGTTATCGACAATATTTCCTCGGGCGGTATTGATTAATACGGCCTCCGATTTCATAAGTGCAATTTTTTCTTTGGATAGTAAATGATGGGTTTCAGCAGTAAGCGGAAGGTGTAGTGTAACGATATCGGATTGTTTGAGTAACTCATCTAATGTCAGGTATTGAATCTGATGGGCTATCATTTCAGGATGTTTCGAACGACTCCAAGCGATAACATTACATCCAAAGCTTTTTAGCAGCAAAGCTGTACGTCGGCCAATGGCTCCCGTACCGACTATGCCTACGGTTTTACCAAAGAGTTCTCTGCCTAAAGAGTTATTTCTTGTTTGTAAACTACGGCATTGTGTTTCCATGGTCGATAAATGGCGATAGACATCTAATATCAATCCTATAGTCATCTCGCTAACGGCATGGGTGGCATAGCCGGATGCATTACGAATAAGTATGTTGTGAGTTTTGCAATAAGCCGTATCGATATGATCTATGCCGGTAAATGCAACGGCCAGCATTCGAAGATGTTTGCATTTCGATAAAACGTCTGCTGTAAGGGAAATATTCGAAATAATAACAATGTGTGCTTCTTGCATGCGTTCGATTAATATTTCCGAACTTTCATTGCGGTCAGCATGAAAAATAAAATCATGACCAAGTTGTGAAAAGTGTTTTTTGATTTCACCTGCTTGCGATGAGGTAATTCCTATTGATTCAACAGCAACAATTTTCATTTATTTCTTTGTTTTTGATGAGTGTGATGAAACTTTGCATCCCACCGAAACAATGTAATTTAAATCGTAATATTGTGTCAATTGCTGGATGCTAAACGTATAAACTCCTTTTTCGGCAAATGTTTTATCCGTATAGATTACGGCTTCAAGCTGTCGGGTATTCCCTTCCTTCAAGCCTATATAACCCTGTTCGTTCTTAATAGCAAAAACGTATCGAAGTATGTTTTTTTGACCGTCAGGATAGGTTAATACGGTATTAACCGGCAATGTCTCATAAGGATAGCCTTCTTGATAGCGTAATACAATCGTAAATTCATGGATTTTTTTTAATTTCTTTATTTCAGGGGTAAATTCAAGTGTATTAAAGCGGTTCCATTGATAATTCGGGAAATTCACTGTTTTTTCATAGGTAATTTTTTTGTTTTCACAAGAAGAAAATCCGATAAGAACTAGGATCCATAAGCTTATTAAGTGTTTCATAGGTATGTTATTTTTTTCTGAAAAACAAATCCAAAGGAGCGCCATTAAAATTCCATATGGAACGTATTTTATTTTCTAAAAAACGTTTATAGTCTTCGCGTATGTATTGTGGAAGATTACAAAAAAATACAAATTGAGGATAGTTGCTCTGAATTTGAGTAATGTATTTTATTTTAATGACTTTGTCTTTTTGCATGGGTGGCGGATTTTGTGAAATGACATCCAATAAGACGGTGTTGACTTCGGAGGTGCTGATTTTGCGTTTCATATTTTGGTATACATCAATGGCTGATTCGACAACCTTAAATATACGTTGCTTTTTAATAACGGAAGTGAACAGAATGGGGACATCATTATAGGGGGCGATTTTTTGTCGTATAGCTTTTTCGAATTCTATATGTGTGTTAGAGGCTTTTTCGATTAAATCCCATTTGTTAACTACAATCACAATGCCTTTTTTATTTCGTTGAGCTAAACTAAGGATATTTAAATCTTGGGATTCGAATCCTTGAGTTGCATCACACATCACGATGCAAATGTCGCTGCTTTCGATGGCTCGTACGGTTCGCATGACGGCATAAAATTCAATATTTTCTTCTACATTCTTTTTTTTGCGGAGGCCGGCTGTATCTACTAAGTAGAAGTCGAATCCGAACCCTTTGTAACGCGTATAAATAGCATCGCGTGTAGTGCCGGCTATTGGGGTTACGATGTTTCGATCATTGCCCAAGTAAGCATTTATAATAGAAGATTTTCCGACATTAGGACGTCCCACTACGGTGATTTTTGGCAAGTCCTCAGTTTCTTCAATTGTATTTTTGTTGAAATGTTGAACAAGGTCGTCGAGAAGTTCTCCGGTGCCACTTCCTGCTGCGGCTGAAATGGCATATAAGTTTTCCATGCCTAAAGCATAGAATTCCATGTGATCATTATAATTAACCGCTGAATCAATTTTATTGACTACTAAGTAAGAAGGCTTATTGCTTGACCTCAATATTTTTGCTATATCTTCATCCATAGGAGTGATGCCTTCACGTCCATCCACTAAAAATAATATCACATCAGCTTCTTCTATGGCTAATTCCACTTGTTTTTTGATTTCATTTTCATAGATGTCGTCCGAATTATCAACATAACCACCTGTATCAATCACAGCAAATTCATAGCCGTTCCATTCGGAATTGCCGTAATTACGGTCGCGTGTTACACCTGATGTAGCATCAACGATGGCTTGTCTGGAGCGGGTTAAGCGATTAAAAAGCGTCGATTTCCCTGTGTTTGGTCTTCCTACTAAAGCAATTACATTTTTCATATAGCTAAAAAATTTTCAGTACAAATTTATATAAAATTATCATGCCCAACTCGTATCGTTGAATGGATTTTCCTTGTACGACGATGCATGCGTTTTCCCTATCTGAAACAAATAATGTTTCGTTCTACATAGTCTTTATATAAAAAGTACTACCCATTGTTTTATAGGTAATACTTTTATTTATTTTTATGTAAATAATGAAGGTTTGCGAATTAACTATTCATCGAAATCAGAAATTCTTCATTGGATCGTGTCAGTGCAATTTTTGATTTTAGAAATTCCATGGCTTCCACCGTATTCATATCCGAGAGATGGTTTCTGAGCACCCAAACACGTTGTAGAATATCTTTGTCTTGCAATAAGTCATCTCTACGTGTACTTGAACTGACAATATCAATAGCAGGGAAAATACGTTTGTTAGAAAGTTTTCTATCCAATTGGAGTTCCATGTTGCCTGTACCTTTAAATTCTTCAAAGATAACCTCATCCATTTTAGAGCCGGTTTCAGTCAAGGCAGTAGAGATGATGGTTAAAGAGCCGCCGTTTTCAATTTTACGCGCAGCGCCGAAAAAACGTTTTGGTTTTTGGAGAGCATTTGCTTCCACACCACCTGAGAGTACTTTACCGGAGGCGGGAGCAATGGTGTTAAAAGCGCGCGCCAAACGTGTAATGGAGTCTAATAAAATACAAACATCGTGCCCGCATTCAACCATGCGTTTTGCTTTTTCTAAGACTATGTTAGCAATTTTCACATGACGTTCGGCCGGTTCATCAAAAGTGGATGATATGACTTCTGCCTTTACACTGCGTTCCATATCGGTAACTTCTTCAGGACGTTCGTCTATTAAAAGGATGATTAGATAAACTTCCGGATGATTATAAGCAATGGCATTGGCAATCTCTTTCAAAAGAACGGTTTTTCCTGTTTTAGGTTGTGCTACGATTAATCCACGTTGTCCTTTTCCTATGGGGGCAAATAAATCAATGATACGTGTAGAGATGCTTGCCGTTGGATGCCCGGTTAATTTTAATTTTTCATCAGGGAATAGAGGGGTTAAGTAATCAAAAGGAATGCGGTCGCGTACCGCTTCGGGTGATTTTCCGTTGATAAGGTCAACCTTTAATAAGGGAAAGAATTTTTCCCCGTCTTTGGGCGGACGTATCATTCCTTGTACGATGTCACCGGTCTTCAATCCAAATAATTTGATTTGAGATTGAGATACATATATATCATCGGGGGAATTTAAATAGTTGTAATCTGATGAACGGAGAAATCCAAAGCCTTCGTTAGAAAGTTCTAACACACCCTCGCCTACAATATTGCCATAAAATTCAATGTTTTTTGCAATTTGAAATTCGGGAATGGATGGGGTATTGTTTTGTCCTTTCTGATCTTGTGCTATTTCTTCTGTTGATGTAGTGGTTTTTGTTTCGGTTTCTATGCTTTGTTTGTTGTTGGATTTTACTTCCGCTTCTTCAAGAGATTTTGCCAGTTTTTCCGCTTCAATGGATATGCTTGCATTCTCCTCGTCTACGATTGTTAACGGATTTATTTTTAACCTTTTTCGTTTCTTTTTTTCCGGTTTAACGTCTTCTTTTTCCTCCTCGGGAGTAGAAGCCGATGTTTCCGCTTCTAAGGTTTTATCACTAACGTTTGCATGGTCGTTTTCAAGGATAGACGATGCTTGGGTTTGAATTTCTTTTTCCGATGTTTTTTTGCTCTTGCGTGTTGTTTTTTTTTCGGGAGCCTTAGTTTCTGATTCTATTTTCATATGTTGACTTTTCAGAATTTGTTCAATGAGGTCGGATTTTTTGAATTGCTCATAGTCGGGGATATCTTGTTTTTTCGCAATAGTACGTAATTGTGTAATGGTCTTTTCCTTTAACCCTTCTAAATCAAGAATTTTACTCTTGTTTACCATAAAATAAATTGTTTAATATAAAATATGCATATTGAAAAAAATGCTTTTTTTTGTGCATGTATTGCCTTTTGAATAAAAGACAGGACAAAGTGTATGAGGTTTTGTTTTTTTTTCGCTGCAAAAGTAAGCTTTTTTTTGATACAAAAAAAAATTTTTTCTAATTAATATCTAATTTTTTTAGGATTCTATTTTGAATAAAATCAATGAGTAGTATAATTTCTGCTTTATTTACCTTATGTTTCTATCTATTTTTTTTGTGTTTTTTTATTGGCAGTAAAGACGAATTTTGGAATGTTTTGTTTCTTTATAGCCTATTTATGGAATGAATTATATAGCATTATTCCCCATAACATAACCCATAAAAATGATAGAATGAGGTATGATTTCTTTTTGTTTTTATGTCTAATGATAAAAATTAGTGGAAAAATCGTCAAGATACCTCCCACCGATTCCAACAAATGTAAATAAAATTCGCTAATACGAGACTTGCTTTTTTTTGCTTGTCTTTTATCATACATAAATACTGTTGCACTTATTATGTTAATTACGGCCAAATATATTTGAAGTATCACTTATGTGAAAAATAAATTGCAAAAAATAATTCTAAGTAAACCGTTGCAAAAATAATAAAAATTAAATTTAGCAAAGCGATAATGTGACATTTACCTGAAAAACATTTTTAGCTATACCCTACATATGTCCCAAACAACGTAATACTCTCCGATGACGCTTTCAATGGAAGAAATCGAAACCAGCCGAGGATGTTTTGTGTCATGTTTCGCCTTCATTTGATGCCAAAAATTCGGCAAAATAAATCCTCTTGAGAGGAGTAAAGTAGGAAAATAAAAAAAAATAATATTTGCAATGTATTCGTAGTCATTTCGATACAAAGACAAAAAAATATTTTAAAAAAAATAGATATTTTCGTTTTTTGAATGAAAAATAATGTATTTTTGCAGCAGT
>ENA-UOOK01000238-UOOK01000238.1-fermentation-metagenome-genome-assembly--contig:-NODE-238-length-69914-cov-11.599193_pt1 | contig 69914 bp, 67 predicted proteins | sample MGYA00245777_ERZ724023 | MGnify/ENA primary metagenome ERZ724023 (study PRJEB28704, sample SAMN03018312) | fermentation metagenome | biome: anthropogenic terrestrial biome; feature: soil; material... | reverse complement strand
CTCCCCCAAGAGTCCACATCGACGGGGAGGTTTGGCACCTCGATGTCGGCTCGTCTCATCCTGGGGCTGAAGCAGGTCCCAAGGGTTGGGCTGTTCGCCCATTAAAGAGGCACGCGAGCTGGGTTCAGAACGTCGTGAGACAGTTCGGTCCCTATCCGTCGTGGGCGTAGGAAATTTGAGAGGAGCTGTCCTTAGTACGAGAGGACCGGGATGGACAAACCGCTGGTGAATCAGTTGTCGTGCCAACGGCAAAGCTGAGTAGCTAAGTTTGGAAGGGATAAGAGCTGAAGGCATCTAAGCACGAAGCCCCCCTCAAGATGAGATTTCCCATTACGTAAAGTAAGTAAGACTCCAGGAAGATAACCTGGTAGATAGGTCTCAGGTGAAAGAGTAGCAATATTTGAAGCTAAGAGATACTAATAAGTCGAGGACTTGACCTAAAAGAAACTAAGAACTAAGAGAGAAGAACTAAGAACTAAAAAGAAGTCTGTCATTCCGAGCAAAGTCGAGGAATCTAGGGTTTGACCCGAAAGATAGACCAAGATAACTCTTAACTCTTACATCTTAATTCTTAACTAAATTTATATATTGTTAGAAGTAGTTTTCGTCTGGTGACGATAGCAAGAGGGACACACCTGTAACCATACCGAACACAGAAGTTAAGCCTCTTAACGCCGATGGTACTTGGTTGGAAACGATCTGGGAGAGTAGGAAGTTGCCAGGCTACATAGAAAAATCCTATTACGCTTGAATGTAGTAGGATTTTTTATATTTTTGTATTTAAAGGAATTATTATATAAAAGGTAAATATTTACTATTATCTTCTTTTGAAAGAATGGTAAAGATATTTTCAAGAATTTTAATTCCTTCCACGATTTCATCATTATTAACAGCACCAAAGCTTAGCCTAATATAGTTATTATTAGTATTTTCATCTATAAAGAAGACTTTACCTGGGACTATACTCAAATTACTATCTGTACATCTATTATATAGCTCTAATGCATCTATCGTATCAGGTAGCTTTATCCATATGCTCAATCCACCATTAGGTTTAGTATATTCAATTCCATACCTTTTAAGTCTATCCAATTGCTTTAACATTATATTGTATTTTTCAGAATATACATTTCTAATTTTCTCTATATGTCCCCTCCAAAACCCCTTTCTTAAATATAAATCAAAAGCTCTTTGTAAATAACCAGAAGAGGAAATATCAGTTGTGTGCTTAGCCTTTATTATCCCCTTCATCAGTTTATTTGGTAATGATACAAATCCAATTCGTACTCCAGGCATGAATATCTTGGAAAAACTCTTTATATAAATTACCTTATCTGATTTATCCAATGAAATAAGCGGAACTTTAACATTATTATCAAAATACAAATCCGTAAGGAAATCATCTTCAATAATATAAAAATCAAATTCCCTTGCCAGTCTTAGTAATTCCAATTTTTTGTCGTTACTGTAGGAATAGGTTGTAGGACTTTGAAAATTAGTCATTATATATAAAAATTTAGGCTTATAGCGTTTAGCATATGAGCTTAGAGTTTCTATATCTATTCCATCTTTCAGCATTGGTATTCCAATAATTTTAGCACCTCTAGACTTAAAAGCAGAAAATGCAGCGGAATATGTTGGATTTTCAAGTAAAATGCAATCACCTTGCTTTATAAGACTTTTGGATAGCAAATCTAATCCTTGTTGGCCACCTGAAGTAATTATTATCTGCTCCATATTTATAGATTTATTGTAATTTTCTAATACAAATTTGGAAATAGATTCTCTTAACGGTCCATATCCATTAATTTCTGGGTATAAGAATGCTAAACCTGCATCTCTATCCAGTACCTCTATCATCGCTTGTTTAAATTCTTCGATAGGGAATAAATCAGGCGTTGGAGAAACACTAGCAAAATTGATGCTTTTATTTGAAATAGGTAATATACCTGATAACATAAGGTCAATGTCCCCGTCTTCTACATAGGAGTTTTCCTCATTAATAGGAAGTTTTTTTATGTAGGTGCCACTTCCTTCAAGAGAATAAACATAACCTTCCTGCTCCAAAAGCTTATAGGCATTAATGACAGTAACATTGTTTACACCTAATTTCTTAGCTAGACTTCTAATTGAAGGGAGTTTTTCATTATCATAGGCATTGTCCTCAATTATTTCTTTTATTTTTTCGTAAAGTTGAATATATAATGGTTTATTTAAATCTTTATCTAATATAAAATTTCTCACGTTAAAACCTCACAGTTTCTGTATAGATACCTTTAGTATATCAAATTATATGAAATTTGAATATCGTTTGGTGTGGAAAACTTTAGTAATATAATATACAATTTAGATAGTTATTGAAAGGAGCTTTATAATGAATGAGAATAGAAAAATACATAAAGGGTTTAAAATATTTTTGTTAGTTTTTATAGCTTTTATTTTAATTATCGCTCGATTAAATAAAGATGATATAATACATACATATAGTAAAAATTCAAAACTAGAAAAGGTATTAAATAAAGAAAAAGAATACAATGGAAAGGATTTATACTATTTTAATTCAGAATTTATAAAATGGGAGAACAATTTAATTACATTTATGAGTGAAGATGGAAGCAATAAATGGATTAAGGAATTTGACTTTATTGACCCATATATTTTATTTGGCGAAGAAAATATATTTGTAATTGACAAATCCACAGGAGATATTTTTGGGTTGAATAGCAATGGAGAAACCACTCTAAGACTTCAATCAGGTAAGCCAGTATTCAATATAAAGGAATCTAATAAAAATATAATTATTCATTATAAGGAAAATGGTGTAGAAAGTCTTGAGATTTTAAATGATAAAGGAAAAAGGTTACATATTTTAAGTACAGAAGATAAGATTTTAACATATTCAACCTGGGAAGACGGGTCTAATTACATATATTCTACAATCAAAGTAGAAGGTTCTAACTTGAGTTCTAAATTATATCTCGATACATTTGAAAATAAAAACAAATATTCCGTAGAGTTTCCTAATGAGATAATAATTTATACAGAGTTTTTTAGCGATGGAATTCTGGTGATTACTGACTTAGGCATATATTACACGGAATCTGGTGAAATAAAGTGGTCTAAAGATTACCAGTCAATAAAAGATTTTAAGATTTTAAAAAATAAAATATATATGTTATGTGATAAATACATGGAAGTAATTAGTATGGATGGTAAATCATTGAGTAAAGTTACTTATGAAGAATCTTATGATAAGATAATTATATTGGATAAATATATAATATTATATGGAAGTAACGACTTTCTTGTAATTTTACAAGAAGGTAAAGAAGTATTAAAATATAATACTGAGGATATCATCAAAAATATTACCTGTGATGATTCTAAGATGGTAATTAGCTATGAAGATAAGCTTGAAGTATATAGTTTTAAATAATGAAATTTAATACAAGGAGGAATAAATATGAATAAGGAAGTAGATGCAAGGGGAGTAGAATGTCCAAAGCCTGTGATAATGACTAAGAAAGAATTGGATAACTTAAGTGATGGGATGGTCACAACCATAGTTGATAATGAGGTTGCAAAGGAGAATGTATCAAAATTAGCTTCAAGTATGGGTTTGGAATTTACTGTTGAGAGCGAAAAAGAAAATGAATATCGAATAAAAATTGTGAAGGGAAAGATATCTACAAAGGAATCTGAAGTAAAGAATGAATTATTGAGTCAGTCAACTATAGCAATAGGATCGGATAAGATGGGTTCAGGTACTGATGAATTAGGAAATATATTGATGAAAAGCTTTATATATACAGTCAAGGAAACTACACCATATCCGACCAATATATTGTTTTATAATTCTGGGGTTTATTTAACCTGTGAAGGCAGTCCAGTAATAGATGATTTGAAAGCTTTAGTAGAGCAGGGGGTAGAAATAAATTCATGTGGCACTTGCCTAGATTATTACAATTTAAAGGATAAGCTTTTAGTAGGCGGTATCTCAAATATGTATAATATATATGAAAAAATGAAAAATGCTAATACGATTAACATAAGATAGGAGAAGAAATGAAAAAGGAAGAGTACGGTATTATCACTTTTAATTCAACACATCATGCAATAAGTGGTGAAAAAGTATTTAAAAACAATGAAATACCTTTTAAGACTATTCCAACACCTAGGGAAATTACCTTAAGCTGTGGTTTGTCAATATTATTTAGTATTGAAGATATAGAAAAGGTGAAAGAGCTTCATGCAGATGAGGTGCTTTCAATAAAGGGTGTATATAGATATACTTTAGAAGGTAAAAATAGAGACATTTCGGAAATTAAATGGTGATTATATGGATAACATGATGCAAATTTACGATGATTTAAAGTACCTTTTTATTGATGAATTTGGTAAATTAAATCTATTAGGTAAATTTATAAAGATAATATTGATATTTATTGTTATAAAAATGATGATAAGGTTCATAAGTAAACTTATTAATAAGGCATTAGAAAGCAAAAGGATTTCTAATATATATAGCAGTGATAGAAGAGCTGTTACCCTTAGTAAGATAATGGAAAAAATAATCAAGTTTATCTTGTATTTTATTGGTGTTGTTATAGCATTAGAAGAATTTAATATAAATACATCCTCTATACTAGCTACTGCTGGAATTGGAGGCGTTGCCATAGGCTTTGGTGCTCAGTCATTAGTTAAGGATATAATAACAGGTTTCTTTATATTACTGGAAGACCAATATTCTGTAGGCGATTTGGTTAGGATAGATGAACTTGAAGGAGTAGTTGAAGAATTGGGACTTAGGGTCACAAAACTTAGGGCTTTTAATGGAGAGCTGCATATTATTCCAAATAGCTCCATACAGGTGATTACAAATAGCAATAAAGGTGCTATGAGGTCTCTGGTACAGGTATCTATATCCTATAATGAAAATATAGATAGAGCTATAAAAGCTTTGGAGGAAGTATGTGCAGATATTAAAAAAAGTAATGACAATATAGAAGATGGACCTACGGTATTAGGGGTTACGGATTTGGGAGAATATCAAATTACCTTAACTATTGTTGCAAAGGTAAAGGCTGATACGCAATGGGCAGTTGAGAGAGAAATAAGAAAGAAGGTTAAGGAAAAGTTTGATAAGGAAAATATAGAGATACCTTACCCTAAGAGAATTATCATAGGAGGACAATAAATGATATTAAAATATGAAGTCGGGGATGTTATAACTCTTAAAAAAGGTCATCCATGTGGTGAAAACAAGTGGGAAATACTTAGAACCGGTGTTGATATAAAGCTAAAATGCTTAGGCTGTGATAGACAGATTTGGATACCAAGGATTGATTTTGAAAAAAGAGTACGAAGAATTTTAGTTGATGGAAAATGGATTAGTATTATTCATCATAAACAAGATGAAAATAAGGGTTAAGTATTTGACATATAAAAACATTTGAGCTAAAATAATATTAGCACTCGTAGACTGTGAGTGCTAATTATTATATTGGTGGGGAGTTGATACTATGGAAAAAAAGGAATTTAAAGCTGAATCCAAGAGGCTGCTTGATTTAATGATCAATTCAATTTATACGAATAAGGAGATTTTTTTAAGGGAACTTATATCAAACGCAAGTGATGCCATAGATAAAATATATTATAGGGCCCTTACTGACGATAATATTGTTTTTAATAAGAATGATTATTTTATTAAGATTAAATTAGACAAAGATAATAGGACTTTGACTGTATCAGATACAGGTATAGGTATGACAAAGGAAGAGTTAGAGGATAATCTAGGTATAATAGCCAATAGTGGTTCACATGCTTTTAAAAAGGACAATGAAGTTAAAGATGGGTTTGATATAATCGGTCAATTTGGAGTTGGATTTTACTCTGCATTTATGGTTGCAGATAAAGTCACAGTTATAAGTAAGGCTTTAGGCAGTGATGAAGCATACAAGTGGGAATCAACTGGTGCAGATGGTTATACAATCGAGGAAATTAATAAAGATAGTGTAGGCACAGATATTATACTTAAAATAAAAGTAAATAGTGAAGATGAAGACTATGATGAATATTTAGATAGTTACAATGTCAGATCTATTGTCAAGAAGTATTCCGACTTTATCAGATATCCTATAAAGATGGATATATCATCACGAAAGTTAAAAGAAGGTTCAGATTCTGAATATGAGGATGTAATAGAAGAAAAAGTAATAAATAGTATGATTCCTATATGGAGAAGAAACAAAAATGAATTGACTGATGATGATTATAAAAATTTCTATACTGAAAAGCATTTTGGTTTTGACGAACCATTAAAGCATATTCATATAAGTGTTGATGGAACAGTAAGATATAATGCTATACTATATATTCCAAGTAATATACCATATGATTTTTATACAAAGGAATATGAAAAGGGAATTGAGTTATATTCCAGCGGGGTATTGATCATGGAGAAATGTGCTGATTTATTACCTGATTATTTTGGATTTGTTAAAGGGGTAGTGGATTCAGAGGATTTGTCTTTAAATATCTCCAGAGAATTGTTACAGCATGATAGACAACTTAAATTAATTGCAAAAAAAATTAGAGAAAAAATTAAGGACGAGCTGTTTCATTTATTGAAAACTGATAGAGAGAGTTACGAAGGCTTCTTTAAGAATTTTGGGAAGCAGTTAAAGTATGGAGTATATCAGGAATTTGGTTCAAATAAAGAAATTTTACAGGATTTACTATTGTTTTATTCTTCAAATGATAAAAAGTACGTAACCCTTGAAGAATATGTTGATAGAATGAAAGAGGATCAAAAACATATTTATTATGCAAGTGGTGACTCCCTAGATAGAATTGATAAATTGCCACAGGTCGATTTTATTAGAGATAAAGGCTATGAAATACTGTATTTTGATGATGAAATAGATGAATTTGCAATAAAGGTCCTTCAAAGCTATAAGGATAAGGGATTTAAATCTGTTTCTAGTACAGATTTGGAAATAGAATCAGATGATAGTACTAAGGAAGATACACCTACAGAAGAAAACACTGAATTATTAAATGAAATGAAGGAAATTTTAAAGGATAAGGTAAAGGAAGTAAAAGTATCCAAAAAACTAAAAAATCATCCTGTATATTTAGCCAGTGAAGGGGAACTGTCTATAGAGATGGAGAAAGTTTTAAGTCAAATGCCTAATGGAGAGAATATAAAGGCACAAAAAGTTTTAGAACTAAATGCAGATCACCAGGTATTTGAAAGATTGAAATCTGCCTTTGCAAATAATAAGGAAAAATTGAAGCTATATACAAACTTATTATATAATCAAGCTTTGCTTATTGAAGGTCTTCCAATAGAGGATCCAGTAGAGTTCACAAATAATATCTGGGAATTACTATAGTCAACTAAAAATTAAAAAGTAAGGTAAACTTTAGAAACAGCCAATCAGGATAAACTGACTGGCTGTTTTTAAATATCTATGTTCTTGGTATGCAAATTTTTTGACCTATTTGAAGTGCATTTGGATTTACATTTGGATTAGCATGTTGTATAGCACTTACAGTTGTATTGTATCTTTCGGCAAGAACGAAAAAGGTATCTCCTGCTCTAATTGTATATTCAAATGATCCGGCTGGACAAGTAACTGGTGATGGTGTTGATGAGCAATTAACTCCTAAAGCAGTCCAAGTTAATACACCGACAAGTCCGTCTGGAGTCAAGCCATTATTTCTTTGGAAGTTTATAACAGCAGAATGTGTTTTAGCTCCGAATACTCCATCAATATTCCCTGGATCAAAGCCTGCATTTCTTAAGCGTGTTTGCAAGTCTCTAACAGCTTCTCCTGTACTTCCTTGCCTTAATAGAGGACATGTGTTGGTAGGTGGTGGAGTTGGTGTTGCATTAGGAACACAAATAACTTGACCGATATGCAATCTATTTGGATTAATACCTGGATTTGCAGCCAATAAAGTATCTAAGGAGATTCCATAAGTTCTTGCAATATTATAAAAGGTATCTCCAGATTTTATAGTATAAGGCATTCCATTTGGACAATTACCATTTGGCATTTTATTACCTCCCCTTTTAAATAATAATTATGCTTCTTTATAGTATATTCTAAAGAAAATGAATGGTTACAAATTGCTGGAACCACTAAGTCATTTCTGACTTAGTGGTTCTAAAATATTAGCAACGTCTTCCGCCAAACATATTGCTGTCACAGAATAGAATTACTAATAATAAGAAAAAGAATAGTAATGAATCATCTACACATTCATTTTCTCCACGTCTACCTAGAAATCCCATAATGACACCTCCGTATTTTTGTAGAGAAATATCTCTCATAATAAGTTATGCAAGAGTGACTATATTTGTTAAATAGTAAATTGATTAAATAATTAATAAATATGTTAAAATGAAAGAAACCTTTTTAATAATTTATAGTCTAATAAGTAAGGAGGGAAGCAAGTGGAGGAAAAGGAATTAATTAAGGAATTAAAAAAAGGTAAAGAAAGTGCCTATTATGAAATTGTAAATTTATATGGAAATAAACTTCTCAGATCTTGCTTCCTAATTATAAGGGATAAAAATGAAGCTGAAGATATTGTTCAGGAAACATTTATAAGGGTATTTAAGTATATAAAAACCTTCAGAGGTGACAGCTCCTTATATACCTGGGTATATAGGATATCTCAAAATGTAGCCAAGGACAGATTCAAAAACAAGATGGAAATTTGTCCTTATGAAAATGAGGAAGTAGATTATGAGAATCCTGAAGACATTATGATTTCAAATATTTACAGAGAATTGCTAAGGTCTGCATTAGATAGTTTAAGTTTCATAAACAAACAAGTACTTGTACTATTCTATTTTGATGGGTTTAGTATAAAAGAAATCAGTGAGATTTTGGGTGAAAAAGATAGCACTATAAAGAGTAGGCTGTTTAGAGGAAGACTGCTGTTGAAGGAAGCCTTAGAGAAAGGAGGATTCCATGGATAAGAGAGATTTACTTGGTAGCGAAATAAAAAATATATTCGATGAAGATGCAAATGATATTGAATTATCAGCTAAATTTATAGAAAGAGTTGTAAGATCAAGAGAAAAGACATGGAAAAATAAGCTGGATGACTTTTTAAATAAGGAGATAGAGATACCACTAGCCCCTGCTATAGTTGGGCTTGCAGCATTGTTAGCTATATCAATCCTACCTAAGGATATCCTTAAAAATCAGGAGATAAAGGTAATAAATATAGGCTCCTCCCAGGTATTTATAAAAGATTATAAGGATGTGAGCAAAAAATGAAGATTAAGATAAAGGTAAAGAGTTTAATAAAATTATCTATACTAGCTATGCTTATTATTCTCATAGTACTTCCTTATGCAACCCTTGAAATAGCTAAATATCTAGATAGGAAAGGCTCTGATAAGGCATTGGCCTTTTATGAAAGCTATTTAAATAAGCCAGTAAAGCTTCAGAATGATGAGGCATTATATAATTACGCTTTGAATTTAGCTGGTGAAACCGATAAATACACCATAATGATGATGGGATGGGGTGGAGGAGCAAATACGACCTTGGAAGGCTTAGAAAAAGCAAGCCTAGCTCTTGAAAAGATATTAAATAATAGCTCCTCTGAAGGCGCTTTTTATAGTAAGGCATATAGCAAAATCATGGATATATGCATAAATCTACAGGAGCCTGAAGAATTAATGAATTGGATTGAATGGGGAAAGAAAAATGCTGATGAAGAAATAAATTATGTAAGTAATCTATATAGAGCCTTTTATCATTATGCAAACAGGGATTATGATTTGGCAAATAAAGCATTAGAAGGCTACGACATTACTGATGAGGTAGTTGATAATAGATATTATACAATAAAAGGTGAAATAGCATTATTTAGTGAGGACTTTGAATCTGCAAAGAGATATTTTGAAATGAGTACTGACCTTAGTTCTGATTATACAGACAGTCTATTTGGCTCAAGATCATATATAGGCAGAAATTACTGGTACAGCGAATATGAAAGTACTCTAAAGGGGAATTACAAGGTACGAGGTAAGGTAGAATTCAATGGTAAGCCAATGCCTTTTGTAGAGGTCTATATACAGGATAATATCGGCTTTAGAACTGGCGGGAATGATCATATAGCCATAACAGATATAAATGGAGAATATGAAACTTTAGGAATCAGGTCTGGAACTTATCAGATTGGCATAGGACTTAGCAATTCCTTATTATATGACAAGGTATATCTAAGACCAAATTTAAGATCACTAAATCTAAATAGTGATATGGTATTTGATTATAGCTTTAACTCACCCATTAAGGTAATTAATCCTAAACCCGGTACTGTTATAAAGGATGAAAAATTCATAGTTGAATGGGATAATGTTTCTGGTGCAGATTATTATACAGTGGAAATTACTACTATAAAACGAAATGAAAATGGCGCTACATCGACCTTTAGAACTCCTATTATAGATGAAAATGGGGATTATAGGATTAAAAAGAATACTGCTGAATTTGATATTCAAAGAACTAGAAGCAATATAGGAGGATTATCATTTGATGGAGAAGAAATGATTTTGCAACCAATGGGTATTTTAGGGAACATCCTGCCTGGAGAAGAACACCCAATTGTAGTTAATGCCTATGATAAAAATGATAATTTAATAGGAAGCAGTCTACCTTTAAATAGTCTTTATGAGAATATCTCAAGTATAAAGGTAGAAGAACATTTAACACAGGGTGAAAGATTGATTCAAAATAGTAAATATGAGGAGGCTATCAATTATTATGAGGAACAGCTTCAAAAAGATCCTAATGATAAAGAAGCCTTAATGTATTTATCTAAGATATATATGATTGGTTGGAAAAAGGGTGAGCAAAATTTTGATAAGGCAATTGAATATTCAACAAAATATAAAGATCTTACAAATGATTATAACTTAAGTTTAAAGTCAATAGGCTTTATGGATCATGAATCAATGATTAATAATAAACCCTTTGCTGAAAATTTGTTTAAAGAAATTCCAGAAAGTGAGAGAGATGGTGATTACTATTATGAGCTTGGAAGGTTTTATATAAGCTTAGGTGAATTTGAGAAGTCTAGAGATGTTTATCTAGAATATATGAAACATGGTACATATATTCCAAATGCATTGCTATACTTGAATCTATACTTGAGAGATTATGATGGTGCTTTAAATATATTATCAGATTATAGATTTGACACAATAAGAATGAATAAAAATATATTAAATAGTTCAATTGTGAATTTAAAAGAAAAAAATATTGATGCAAATGATTATGAAGTTTTCAAGGCTTTTCTTGAGGCAATATTGCGTGGTAATATAGAGAAGACTGAAGGTAATAAGTTATATCAAAGCACTTTCAATAAGATTTCTAATACTGAGCTTAAGAATATTTTACGCGAAATTAGATTAGAAATGTACTGGGATATGGATTATTGATCTTTGGGTATATTAACTATATAAAATATAGAGGTGATATATGTGAATAAATTTAATTACTATAGTCCTACTAAAATAGTATTCGGGAAAGGCTCAGTTGGACAATTAGAAAAGCTTATTAGGGGAAAGTATAAGAGAATTTTACTTCATTTTGGTGGTGGAAGTATAAAGAAATCGGGTTTATATGATGAGATAATCAATGATTTAAATAGGCTGGAATGTGAGGTATTTGAATTAGCAGGCGTAGAACCAAATCCAAAGCTTAGCTTAGTTAGAAAAGGAGTAGAAATAACAAAAGAAAAAAATATTGACCTCATTTTGGCGGTGGGCGGGGGTAGTGTTATAGACTCTGCTAAGGCAATAGGAATAGGTGCAAAATATGATGGAGATGTATGGGATTTTTATGTGGGTAAGTCAAGGGTTAAGGATACTATACCAGTAGGTGTTGTTCTCACTCTCCCTGCTACAGGTAGTGAAACAAGTAGAGGATCAGTTATTACAAATGAAAACGGTCCATATAAATTATCTGTAAATGATGACATTTTAAGACCGGTATTTGCTATTATGGATCCAGTCTTAACTCTTACATTGCCAGATAAACAGACCTTTGCAGGTATTATGGATATACTTTCTCATATCTTTGAAAGATATTTTACCAATACAGAAAATGTTGATTTAACAGACCATTTATGTGAAGGAACTATGAAGAGTGTCATAAAAAATGCTTATATATTAAAAAAGGAGCCCAACAATCTTGCTGCAAGGGCTGAGATTATGCTTGCTGGTACAATTGCACATAACGGAATATTAGGGTTAGGAAGAGAAGAAGACTGGTCTAGCCATGATATCGGTCACGAATTAAGTGCTTTTTATGGAACAACTCATGGAAGGACCCTGGGTATTATATTTCCAGCATGGATGAAATATGTGTATAAAGAGAATATAGATAAGTTTATGCAATTTGCCACAAATGTATTTGATGTATCTGTTGTAAATAAATCTCCTGAGCAAATAGCATTAGAAGGAATTGATAGTCTTATAACCTTCTTAAAGGATATGGAGGTACCAACTTCATTCTCTGAAGAAGGATTACCAACTGATAAATTTGAAATAATGGCAGAAAAGGCTTCTAATGGTGGAACAATTGGAGGATTAAAGAAGTTAAATAGTAAAGATATCTTTAAAATATATAATTTAGCTAGATAGGTTTAATTAATGCAATTAAGGAGTAAATGATTTGTTCATTTGCTCCTTAGAAATACGGAGGTGTAATATGTATACATACGATTATTATAAAAGGTCCGCAGAATATATATTGGAGAAAATAGACTTTAAGCCAGAAATAGGGCTTGTCCTAGGCTCTGCCTTAGGGTCATTATCTGAAGAGATAGAGGATAAGGTAGTGATAGAATATAAGGACATACCAAATTTTTTAGTTTCAACGGTAAAGTCTCATGCAGGGAAATTAATATTGGGAAAATTAAGAGGGAAAAATATAGTATGCATGTCGGGAAGATTTCACTATTATGAGGGCTATGATTTTGAACAATTATCTATACCTATAAGAGTGTTTAAATTGCTTGGAGTACACACTGTAATATTAACTAATGCAGCTGGGGCGATAAATACTGAATATATGCCAGGAGATATAATGATAATTAAGGACCATATCAAGCTTACTGGGGCCAGTCCTGCAAGAGGAACAAATATAGAGGAATTAGGTCCAAGGTTCTTTGATGTATCGGATATGTATACGAAGGAATTAAGAAACTTGACTAAGGTATGTGCAAGTGAGTTGGATATAGAGCTTAAAGAAGGTGTCTATTTCTTTGCAACTGGACCACAGTTTGAAACCCCAGCCGAGATAAGAGCCATGAGGATGTTAGGCGGTGATACTGTAGGAATGTCTACTGTAACTGAAGCCATTACAGCTGCGCATTGTGGTGTAAAGGTATTGGGGTTATCTTTAGTAACGAATATGGCAGCAGGAGTATTAGACCAACCTATAACATCTGAAGAGGTAGATGAGTCTGGAAGGCTTGCCTCAAGTAAACTTAAGAAATTGGTAAGGGGAATAATAAGCAGGATTTAGGAGGGAAATATGATTAGAGAAGATAAAGACTTAGCATTTATGCTACAGTATGAGAATGTTGCTTGGTATGAAAATGGACAAGTTAGGATTTTAGATAGAAGAATATATCCTAGAGAAGTAAAATTTGTAGTATGCAATAATCATAAGGATGTTGCACAGGCCATAGCTGATATGGTTACGCAAAGTGCAGGACCTTATGCAGCGGCTGGAATGGGTATGGCTTTAGCTGCTTATGAGTCAAGAAATATGAATTCACAGGAAATGTTAAACTATTTAGATGAAGCTGCTTATACTCTATCTCATGCAAGACCTACAACGACTAAACGGATGGAAATAATAGTTGGAGGATGTATAGATGCTGCAGAGAAGGCTATGGAAAAGGGAGAAAGAATTGATGAGGCTATATTCAATCATACCATAGAGACAGTAAATAACAGGTATAAGAAGATGAATAAGGTAGCTGAATATTTAGTTGATATGTTCCCACAGAATGGCACTATAATGACCCAATGCTTTGGAGAAACCATTGTAGGACTTATGCTTAGAGAAGCTAATCATAGAAATATGAATATTAAGGTAATCTGTCCTGAAACACGTCCTTATTTTCAGGGGGCAAGACTTACTGCCAGCGTAGCCTATGATCAAGGATTTGATGTAACTGTAATTACAGATAATATGCCTGCCTATGTAATGGAACACAGGAAGGTAGACCTATTTACTTCTGCTGCTGATGCAATTTGCTTAGATGGACACATAGTCAATAAAATAGGAACATATCAAATAGCAATAGTTGCAAAACATCTTGGAATCCCATATTTTGTTACAGGTATACCGGATAGAGGGCATGATAAGATATCAACTGTAACCATAGAGGAAAGAGATCCAAATTTTGTATTACAAGCCATGGGGGTGAAGACTGCTATGGACGGAGTCAAGGGCTATTACCCATCATTTGATATAACACCTCCACATTTAGTAAGTGGGGTTGTAACAGATAAGGGAATTTTTTCAGCCTATGATTTGCATAGATATTATAAGGATAATGAAGTCGGCAATGAGTTAATCATATAGAGAATTCACAGTTCACAATTCACAGTTCACAATTAAAAACCTAAACCTAAAACCCGAGATCCTTCGTTACACTCAGGATGACAAAGGTTGCTGTCATTCTAAGCAATGCGAAGAATCTCGGGTTTTTTTACAAAATACCTTAAGTCTCTGGTTGACATAAGAATTGAAGTATTATTTTTTCAGAATAAGCATTATTACTTAAACAATTGTGAACTGTGAATCATACATTGTGGATTGTTTTTTGTTTTTACATAGACTTTACATATCTCCTGAATAGATTTAACAAACGTATTTTATACTAGGTTTGTAAATTAAATAAAAAAGGAGAGATAAAATTAAATGAAAAAAATATTGAGTTTAGTATTAGTAACAATTATGATTAGTGTATTTGCAGTGGGATGTACTAAAGCGCCAGCCGAAACACCAGCTGAGACTCCTGAAGAAGTTCCAGAAACACCAGTAGAAAGTGATTTTGATACAAGTAAGACAATTAATGTAGTAAGCAGAGAAGATGGCTCCGGTACAAGAGGTGCATTCGTAGAAATATTAGGAATACTTGAAAAGGATGCAAATGGTAATGAAGTAGACAGAACTTATGAAGAAGCTGTTATCCAAAATGGAACTGATGCCGTTTTAACTACTGTAGCAGGAGATGAGTATGCTATTGGATATATATCACTAGGTTCATTAAATGATACTGTTAAAGCAGTTAAAATAGAAGGCGTTGAGGCAACAGCAGACAACGTACAAAATAAATCATATAAAATTGCAAGACCTTTTAATATAGCGTATAAGGGAGAATTGAACCCTCTTGCTAAAGATTTTATGGATTTCGTATTAAGTGCTGAAGGTCAAGCTATAATTGTAGAAGAAGGATATGTTCAAGTGGGAACTGATTTACCTGCATATGCTGGTACAGAACAAAGTGGTAATCTTGTTGTGGCAGGTTCAACATCTGTTACACCTGTAATGGAAAAGTTAGCTGAGGCTTATCAGAATATGTACTCAGGTGTTTCAATTGAAATCCAATCAACAGGTTCATCTGCAGGTATGCAATCATCTATGGAAGGGACAGCTGAGTTAGGAATGTCATCAAGAGAGCTTAAGGATTCAGAAAAGGCTGAACTAAGCTATAGTGCAATAGCTATAGATGGTATAGCAGTAATTACTAACAAAGATAATCCAATAGATGATTTATCAATGGATGAAGTGAAAGCAATATATGTTGGTGATACAACAGAGTGGAATGTTGTCGAGTAATGCTGTGTATGACAAGCTATGTAAAAAGAGAGGGAGTATATGAAAACAAAATCTTATGAAGGGTTTATGAAGGGTATTTTCATCTTGTCAGCATTGATGTCAATAGTATCGATTATATTGATATGCTTTTTTATCTTTGCAGGTGGAGTTCCTTTCATTGCTGAATATGGATTAAAAGAGTTTTTACTGGGAACACAGTGGAAACCATCAAATAAACCACCATCCTATGGCATACTTCCGATGATATTGGGATCTGTATATGTAACCATGGGGGCTATGGTATTAGGAGTACCTATAGGGATATTGACAGCAACATATCTTGCAAAATTTTGTAATGGGAAGCTTTATAAAGTACTGAAACCTTGTGTAAATCTTATGTCCGGGATTCCTTCAATAGTATATGGTTTTTTTGCCTTAACACTAATAGTTCCAATTATGAAAGAGATATTTGGTGGAAATGGAATGAGTATTGCCACTTCATCCGTACTACTGGGAATAATGATATTGCCAACTATAATAGGAATGTCTGAGGCATCAATTCGTGCTGTTCCTCAAAGCTATTATGAGGGAAGTGTTGCACTTGGGGCTACTCATGAAAGGACTATCATGTCTGTAATATTGCCTGCAGCAAGAAGTGGCATATTATCGTCAGTTATACTTGGTGTCGGACGTGCAATAGGAGAGACTATGGCAGTAATTTTAGTAGCAGGCAATCAACCTCGAATGCCAAAGGGTCTTTTTAAGGGAGTTAGAACAATGACTACAAATATAGTTATGGAAATGGCCTATGCTGCAGATGTACACAGAGAGGCACTTATTGCTACAGCAGTTGTGTTGTTTGTTTTTATTTTGATTATTAACGGAATATTTCTAATTGTTAAAAGGAGAGGAGCAAATTGAGTAGGACTATTAGATATGCAGTTAAGTTATCTGCATTTTTAACCTTTGGTATTCTTCTATTCATAATTGGTTATATTTTATTTAGAGGATTACCCTATTTAACACAATCATTGTTTTCAATGAAATATACCTCGGAAAATGTTTCAATGCTACCCTCCATCATAACTACAGTAATGTTAGTATTTCTTACACTGTTGGTCGCAACTCCAATTGGTATATTTACAGGCTTTTACTTGATTGAGTATGCAAAAAAAGGGAATAAATTAGTTGAACTCATAAGAATAGCCACTGAAACTTTATCGGGAATCCCTTCTATAGTTTACGGGCTGTTTGGAATGCTCTTCTTTGTTATTAGACTTGGATTTCAGTATTCTCTTTTAGCAGGAACTCTAACTGCAGGAATTATGATATTGCCACTTATTATTAGATCTACAGAGGAAGCTCTATTATCAGTAGATGACAGTTTAAGAGAAGCTAGCTTTGGTCTTGGAGCAGGTAAGCTAAGAACCATATTTAGAGTTGTACTTCCAGTAGCAATGCCTGGAATATTATCCGGTATAATATTGTCAATAGGTCGTGTTGTAGGGGAGACTGCTGCTCTAATGTTTACCCTGGGTACATCTACAAAGGTTCCTAATGCACTACTTCATTCAGGTGCATCAGGACGTACATTGGCTCTTCATATGTATATGCTATCCTCTGAAGGTATGCATGTAAATGAGTCTTATGCTACAGGGGTTATTTTATTGATTATAGTTTTATTAATAAATGGCTTATCGACATTTATAAGCAACAAGCTTACAAAGGGGAGATAATATGAGTAAGTTTAGTATAAAGAACATGAACCTATTTTATGGTAATTTTCAAGCATTAAAGAATATAAATATGTTAATAGAAAACAATGAAATCACTGCATTTATTGGACCTTCAGGATGTGGAAAATCAACTCTTATAAAGAGTTTAAACCGTATGAATGATCTAGTTGAGGGTTGTAGAATTACTGGAAAGATTCTTCTTGATGGAGAAGATATTTATAATAATAACTTTGATGTGAATATTTTAAGAAAAAGGGTTGGAATGGTTTTTCAAAAGCCAAATCCATTTCCTATGAGCATATATGATAATATTGCCTATGGACCAAGGACCCATGGTATAAAAAATAAATCTAAGCTTGATGATATTATTGAAAATAGCCTTAAAAGCGCCGCAATTTGGGATGAAGTAAAAGATGATTTAAATAAAAACGCATTGCGAATTTCGGGTGGTCAACAACAAAGAATATGTATTGCTAGGGCTCTAGCAGTAAATCCTGAGGTATTGTTAATGGATGAACCAACAAGTGCGCTAGATCCAATATCAACAGCTAAGATAGAGGATTTAGTGCAGGAGCTAAAAAAGGATTATACAATAGTGATGGTAACACATAATATGCAACAGGCCACTAGAGTATCTGACAAAACCGCTTTTTTCTTAACAGGAGAAGTAGTTGAATTTGGTAAAACCGTAGATATATTCTCCGTTCCTAAGGATAAACGTACAGAGGACTATATTACTGGTAGATTTGGTTAAAAGACTAAGAGGTGATATAATGAGAAATAAATTTGAAAGAGAATTGGAACTATTAAATAATAATCTCATAGAAATGGGTAATTTAATTGAAAGCCAAATTGAGGCAGCAGTAACTGCGCTAATAGATCAAAACGCAGAGCTAGCTGAAAGAGTAGTTGAAGCTGATGGTGAAGTAAATGAAAAAGAGAAGGAGATTGAATCTCGTTGTCTAAGGCTTCTATTACAACAACAGCCAGTTGCAAGGGATTTAAGACTTATCTCATCTGTTTTGAAGATGATTACTGATATGGAGAGGATAGGAGATCAAGCTGCTGATATCTCTGAAATAACTGTTAGATTAGCTAGTGAACAATATTTTAAAGAATTAGTCCATATACCTCAAATGGCAAGGGAAACTATTAAAATGGTTAGAGAAAGTATTGATGCCTTTGTTAAAATGGATTTAGATTTAGTATTAAAGGTTATACGATATGATGACAATGTTGATGAATTATTCAATGTTGTAAAGGATGAACTTATTGAGAAGATAAGGTTAAATATAGAACATAGTGAACAAGCTATTGATCTATTGATGATTGCAAAATATTTTGAAAGAATAGGAGATCATTCTCAAAATATAGCGGAATGGGTATACTTTTCAATTACAGGAGAACATTATAGCGGTATAAAATAATTGGTGGTGATATTATGACGATAATTTACTGTATAGAGGATGATGAAAGTATAAGAGAGCTAATAATCTATGCGTTGATAAATAGCGGATATGAGGCAAGGGGATATGAAAGTGGAGAAATACTATATAATAATTCGGAACCAGACCTCATACTTTTGGATATTATGCTTCCGGGAGATGATGGCTATACAATATTAAAAAAATTGAGAGCAAATAACAAAACATCCTCTATCCCAGTCATAATGTTAACATCAAAAACAGCTGAATATGATAAGGTAAAGGGTTTGGATATGGGTGCAGATGATTATATTGAGAAGCCATTTGGTGTAATGGAACTTATATCACGAATTAAGGCTGTTTTGAGACGTACCAACAAGATAGATAAGATAGCTAACAATATTTGTATTGAAGACTTGTGTATAGACAATGAAAGGCATGTAGTAACGGTTAAAAATGAGGAGATTGTACTTACCTATAAAGAATATGAGCTTTTGTATTATTTAATGAGGAATCAAGGCTTGGTTATTACAAGAGATAAGCTATTAAGCGATGTATGGGGCTTTGACTTTGAAGGTGAAAGTAGAACAGTTGATGTGCATGTTAGAACTCTAAGATTGAAGCTAGGTGATTCTGGAAAGCTTATACAAACAATACGCAGTGTTGGATATAAAATAGGAGGATAAAATGGAAAAGAGGATATATCATTATCTAATTGGATTAATATCTTTAGTTATAATTATTACCTCTATATTGCTTACACTGCTTTATTATGATATTCACAATACTTACTCAGAACAGCATTTGACAATTTCATCTTTACTGTTGATGACTTTGCCAGCTACAGTTGGAATTTTTGTAATCATGCTAGTCTTTTTGTATTTTTTATCATCTCGATTAACATATAATGTTTTAAAACCAATTCATCTTGCAACTCAGAAGATAGAGAGTATTTTATCTGGAGAAGAAGTCAAGGATGAGGAAAGCTATGAAGAATTAGAACCATTTATAAGGACAATACAATCTCAAAAAAATGAAATTGAAAGGTCAATAAATAAATTAAAGGAATCTGAGAGATATAGAAGAGAATTTACAGCAAATATAACCCACGAATTAAAAACACCACTGACTTCAATTAATGGATATGCAGAAATGATAGCTTCAGGAATGACCAAAGAAGAAGAAACAATAAAATTTGCTAAAACAATTCAAAAAGAAGGAAGCAGATTGTTAGAATTAATTGATTCAATTCTAAAGTTATCTGAAATTGAAGGGGAAGTAATTTCTAAGAAAACCCAATCTTTGGAACTTTTTGATATGTACGAGCTTACAGCTGAAATAGTAAACAGATTTAATAATATAGTACAAGAAAAGAATATATCGGTAAAATTGACAGGTAGTTTGGCATTAATTAACGGAAATAGAAGAATGATTGAAGATCTAATATCCAATTTATTAGATAATGCTATTAAATATAACAAAGTAAATGGAAATGTATATATAAGCATATTGAATATGGAAAATTACATAGTGTTAAATGTGTCTGATACAGGTATTGGAATACCAAAAGAGGAAACAGAAAGAGTATTCGAAAGGTTTTACAGAGTTGACAAGTCCAGATCAAAGAAAATAGGCGGTACTGGAATAGGACTATCAATTGTGAAGCATATAGTAGAGTATCATAAAGGGAAATTGACCATCAGGAGTGAAATAGATAAAGGAACCGAGATTAAAGTAATTTTGCCGAAATAACCTGAAGTTTAAAAAGCCCCCTCAAAAGAGGGGATTTTTAGATTAATGATTTTACCATCATTTCTTCGTTTATAACATTTGCCAATCTCTTGACACCTATTACTATATTTTCTTCATCCATACATGAGTAATTGCATCTAAAGGATCTTTCATTTCCTCCGTTTGCATAGAAAGAACCCCCAGGAACAAATGCTACCATCTGTTCTAAGGCCTTTACTGCAAGTTCTCTTGTATTTATAAATTCAGGTAGTGTAACCCATGTGAACAGTCCACCATTTGGATAAGTGAAAGTAGCCCCTTCTGGAAACTCTTTTCTCATGGTGTCAATCATCAAGTTACGCCTCGCTCTATAAACATATTTTATCTTTTCTATATGTTCATCAATATCATATTCATTTAAAAATGTAGCAATTTCCATTTGTGCAATAGTACTTGATTGTAGATCAGCGCCCTGTTTAACTAAAATAAATTTATGAAGTAACTCATCGCTTGCTGCTACCCATCCTACTCTCAGACCAGGGCATAGAATCTTAGAAAACGTTCCAAGGAATATAACCCTGTTCTCTGTATCAAAATGTTTAATAGCTGGAAGGATTTCACCTTCGAATCTTAGCTCGCCATATGGATTATCTTCAATAATTACTACATCATATTTGTTAGCCAGTTCTATAAGTCTTTTCCTTCTTTCAATAGACCATGTCTTACCTGTAGGATTTTGGAAGTCTGGAATTACATAAATAAATCTAATGTCATCATTTTTACTAAGGGCTATTTCAAGGTCTTCAATAATCATTCCGTCATCATCCATTTCGATGTCAATAAATGTAGGTTCATATGCCTTAAAGGCATTAATAGCGCCTAAATAACTAGGTTTCTCAACAATTATTTTGTCTCCTGGATTTATGAATATCTTTCCGGCAAAGTCCAAACCTTGTTGGGATCCGCTAGTAATTAGTATATTGTCAGGAGCCATATTTACATGTATTTTTTCCATCCTTCTGCAAATAGCTTCTCTAAGCGGAGGATAACCTTCTGTAGGACCATATTGTAATGCTTTTGTGCCATTCTTAAGTAATACTTTACTAGTTATGTTTATCATTTCTTCAACTGGAAATAACTCAGGTGCTGGGAATCCTCCTCCAAAGGAAATATATCCTGGTTTTTGTGTGATTTTTAATAGTTCTCTTATTTCAGAAGCTCTAATATTGTCCATCCTTTTTGCAAATTTAATTGACAAAGAACCCACCGTTGCATAAAACCTATAATTCTCTATAAAAACTTTATAAAAACCTATAAATTTTAATTGTAATTATTGTTTCCAATAATCTTCCCTGTTCATCCTACTCTATTTGGATTAAATTAATTATTCTACTCTAGTTTTTGCAGCAGTCCAAGGGCTTAAATTCCCATACAACGCATGGTACATATTAACATTATCGTACCGGTGATTTTATGCTAATTTATAGTTGCTTAGATTTATACTTGCATTTTTATCTCTATCTATTGTAAGTCCACATTCACATACATATATTCTATCTGATAATTTTAAGTCTTTCTTGATATTTCCACATTTACTACACATTTTAGAGCTGGGAAAGAATCTATCTACCTTTATAAACTCTATTCCGTTAAATTCAGACTTATATTCTATTTGTCTTAAAAACTCATATAGCTTTTGCTCTTGTATGGATTCTGATAGATGTTTATTTTTCATCATTCCACTGATGTTTAAATCTTCCATTACTATTCTATATGGTTTTAATTTAACTATAGAGTTTGTTGCCTGATGTATGTGATTGTTTCTTATATTTGAAAGTTTTCTATGAATAAGTTTTATTTCTTTTTCTAGTTTTATGATGTTTTGGGTTTTAATAAATTTAGTTCCATCCTTATTCATTTCATACTTTCTTGAGCATTTCCTTTGTAATCTTTTTAGTTTTTTCTTTAGCTTTTTAACCTTTGAACTTTTATTGATGTTTTTAATAGGGCTATCTATATTGCTTACTACTGCAAGATTTGTTATGCCAAGGTCTACTCCTATACTTAAATCTTTATTTAGTTCTACTTGGTTTTCGTCAGTCTCAAATCCAAGGGTAAGGTACCAGTATTTACCGTCATAGTGACATCTTGGATTTATATATGTCTTTAGTATAGGAATGTCATAATTGGTGGTAAACTTTACCCTACCAATCTTTTCTATATTTACTGTGTCTTTTTTTATGTTCATTCTGTCATATCTTACATAGAAGGATTGTTTAGATCTTTTTTTAGTTTTAAATCTTGGATAGTTTGCTTTCCCATTAAAGAAGTTATCAAAGGACTTTTGAAGGTCATTAAATGCTTGGGATATTAATGCAGATGATACTTCATTTAACCATTTATATTCGTCTTCTTTTTTAATGGTATTATTAAATATCTTTTTAATCTTTTTACCATTAGGCTTAAGACCTTCCTTATACATCTCTTCCCATTTAGCAAGACCCCAGTTATAGACAAATCTTGTTGCTCCAACAAATCCTTTCATGAGTATCTCTTGTTCTTCTGTAGGTTTTAGTCTTATTTTTAATGATTTTATCAAAGTCTCACCCCCTTATATGTCCATTATACCACTATTTACCATATAATCAAACATATGTTTTGGGTGAGTTTAATAAATCTTTAAATCAACATCAAAAAGATTACTTTAAATTACTTATAGGTTTTTATAAAGTTTTCAAGGTTCAATTATAGATTTTATGCCCATTCGTATATATTCGCTAGATATATACAGTTCTCAAGGTAATTTTACCTATGAACTTCTTATGCTTTCACATAAGCGTAGACTATATCATCACCTATTAATAGGTGTCCTCCGCTTCCACTACCAATAGCTTGTAGTGTACTCCCATAAGGGATAGTCGTTGAACGTTCTCCATATCTTTAAATTTAGGAGCTTCGCTGCTGATTGTCGATTTTTAAAGGACTTAGGGTTTAACCTTATCCCATCTATCTAATTTTTTCTGCTTTCGCAACTCTCGCACCTACCTTTTCAGGTTATGCTGTAGTTTAGATAGCTTTACGAGTTTCCAGCAATTCAAAGGATTTTGGATAGTTAAATACTATCACTCCATGCTCTTTACGAACATGGGAGGCTGTCAACATTGTAACTGTTAGTTACCTCCTGTTTTATTGGAAAACCTTTTCCCTACTAATATTATATACCCTAGATATTTAATTATATTAATATTATATTAATTTATTATTCAATTGTCTATGTTTTTAGAAAATTATACTCAATTTAAAGTGGTAGAGTATTATTTTACATATTATTTACCAAAGAATAACTAAGTGTTTATTTGGATTTAACAACTTTATCTTATAGTTGTAATTGAAGAAGTTAATTATAAATAGGAGGTATGTTAATATCAATTCTTATAGTATTACCTACAGGATTTCAGAAACAAGAATACAGAGCTACTGAAGGCGTTCGGGCTAAGATTATTTCAGTAAATAACTCAGGTATTCATACCTCAGGAATATATAAATTAGGCGATCAAAGTGCAATAATTGAAATAGAAACAGGTTCTTGTAAAGGTGAACGAGTTAAGGCTAATAATATGCTTACTGGTAGTATGTCCGTAGATAAAATCTTTCAAGAAGGAGATAAAGCTTGGGTATTAATAGGATTTGATGAAGATAACAATATTAATTTTGCTAATATGATAGATCATTATATAACTATTATGATGGTATATATGGCTCAAGGTACACCCCTAATGAATATACTCAATTCAAAGACAATATCAGCAGAAATACTACATACTTTTGTAGGCTGTATTGGACTTGTACTTGTATCTCCTTTAACATCCATGATAGGTGGATTTGATTTATGTATGAAAAGGATACAAAACTGAGATGATTTATCAGTTTTAAAGAGTAAGATAAAGTCAAAACGTAGATTACATTAAGTGGTTAAGAAATAATAATTTAGGTCAATTGTAAAACTAAAATAGACTTTGTAGGTTTAAATTAGATCCAATATGAAAATAAGTAAAATACACAAATTTAAATAGCTTAATTAAACAAAAACGGGCTTTAAAATGTTCGCTTTTATGTTATAATAATACAACAGATAGTAATTTTGGGCATGATTTTTAGAGGTCTACCATAATTCTAGTTTTTTGTAAGACTAAATTAGACCCCTATATCAATCTGGGGGTCTACTTTACTTTTACAATTAAGTTTAAATAACGTCACAATTAGAAATAGATAATTTTACTTGCGAGGCAGGATTTTTAGTGGTATAATAATTAGATGTGAAAACATTAGTTAATCCTTGCTCTATCATAAGGATAGGGCCGATAGTCCAAAAGGAGGTGAAGTACATGAGAAAATATGAAGCTGTGATTATCTTTTTACCTAATTTAGAAGAAGAAAAAAGGGTTCAACTGCTAGATAGATTCAAAGGAATTATCGAAGCAGAAGGTTCCATTTCAAATGTTGATGAATGGGGAATAAGAAAGTTAGCATATCTAATCGATGATATTGCCGAAGGTTATTATGTATTACTAAACTTCGAAAGTGCGCCAGAAACTGTTAAAGAATTAGATAGAGTTGCTAGAATATCCGACGGCATTATGAGACACATGATCATCAAACAAGATGAATAATCTAAAGGATGGTGGAGTTAATGAATAATGTTGTATTAATAGGAAGATTAACAAGAGATCCGGAACTAAGATACGTTCCAAATACAGGAAATCCTGTATCAACATTTACTTTGGCAGTAGACAAGAATCTATCCAAAGAAAAAAAACAGGAAATGGAATCTAGAAATCAGCCTACAGCTGACTTCATTAGAATTGTAGTATGGGGAAGACAAGCCGAAAATTGCGCCAATTATCTAGCAAAAGGTAGATTGGTTGGAGTAAATGGTAGAATTCAAACAGGTAGCTATACAGATAAAGATGGTAGTAGAAAATATACTACAGATGTTGTAGCTAATAATGTTGAATTTCTTGAATGGGGAGACAATAATAATAAATCTGCTACAAGTGGATTCAATGATTCCTCATTTGATTATCCAGGAATAGAAGGGTTCCATCCTACAGAAAATGATGATATTCCATTCTAGAAGGAGGGAAAAAGATGCAAAGAAAATTTAAACCAAGAAAAAGAGTATGTGCTTTTTGTGCTGATAAGTCAAAAGAAATTGACTATAAGGATATAAATAAATTAAAAAAATATATTACTGAGAGAGGAAAGATTCTTCCAAGAAGAATTTCTGGAAACTGCTCTAAACATCAAAGAGAGTTGACAACAGCTATAAAAAGAGCGAGACAGGTAGCATTGCTTCCATATAGTGCTGAATAAGAGAGGATTTAACCTCTCTTTTTTTATGACACGCAGTCTAAATCTTTGATTTGGTTGACGAAACGACTTTTTTTATTGACGAAACAATATTTACTTTATATTATATTTACAAGACCTTTTTAATAAGTTAGAGTATAATATAATTAGGCCATAATAGAACTGAGGTGTTTTATTTGAATGATGAGAAGAATTACAATAAATTATTAGAAATACTTGGTACAATTCTATTTATGACTTTATATGCTTTAATAGGATTATATGTTTTTCCTATAATATTTATATTTTTTCCTGTTATCATAATATTTTTTGGATACAAAAGAGGAATATTACAGAGTATTTTTATCTTCCTAATAGTATCCTTTGAAGTAGGATTTCTAACTGAAGCATATATTGGGATTTTGCTAGTTCTATTGTTTTTACCAATATCTTTAACAATTATATATGGATTAAAATATAGAAGAAAACCAGTCGAAATATTACTCTCTTCAGCAGTTGTTTTCTTTATTTCAATCTTATTGATATTTGTTTATACTCAAAATGCATTTGGCATAAATATTATAAACAAGATGGAAGAAAGCTTCAAAGATATTTTGAATGTACAAATAGATATGTTTGAAGAAATGGGTTTGACTAATTATGAAATATTAAAGACTAAGGACTTGCTCGAAAATGGATATAAATATTTTATCTGGATTTTACCTTCAGTACTAATCATATTTTCAATGTTCTTAAGTTTTTGTAATTATTATATATCAGTTCATATTTTAAGAAAATCGGGTATTGGTATAGTCACTATACCTAGGTTCTCAAAGTTTAAATTGCCTAACAACTTTATGGCAGGAATTATTATAATGCTAATCAGTGCATATATTCTAAAAAGAGTAGATTTACCTCATTATGACACCTTGTTTTTGAATATAGCAGTATTTATCTATATCATGTTTGTAATACAAGGACTTTCAGTTGTTGACTTTTATCTTGTAAAAGCAAAGATGAATTTAATCCTAAGGATTATACTATTAGGTGTAATTAACGTAGCTGCACCTTTAAGTACTATAATTTCTATAATTGGTATTACTGATACCATATTTGATTTTAGGAGATTGAGAAAACAAAAATCCTAGTAGGGGGTCATTATGAATAAAAAAGATTTATTTAAACTATCGGATACAAAGATTTATTTGGTGATTATTGGACTTATGGTCGGCATAATCGCTATTTACCAACCCGTCTTGGCATTAATTGGTGCTTTAATTTTAGGATATTTAGTATTTTACAATATCCGGCATATGAGCGAGAAGAATAAGGAGCTGGCTAAGTATGTTGAGGGTCTTGCAGACGAATTTGATTCTGCAACCAAGCATGCTATTTTTAACATGCCCTTTCCACTTGTACTCATAAATCAAGATGGAGCAATAACATGGTACAATACCCCTTTTCTAGATATGATTGTTGAAGAGGATATACTAAATGAAAGAATATATGAACTTATACCGGAATTAAAGCTTGAAGATATTCTAAATAAGGATAAGGAAAATCCTATTGATATAAAATATGGGGACAAATATTATAAAGTTTATCCAAATTTTGTAGATACAAAGAAAAATAATTCAAAGAATAAAATCATTATGCTATATTGGGTAGATAATACAGAATATGTGTTACTTAATGAAATGTATAAGGATGAACAAACAATCATAGGACTTGTTTATGTAGACAATTATGATGAGGTCAGAGGTACAACTCCAGATATAAATAAACCACTAGTGTTGGCAGAAATTGATAAAAGAGTTGCATCTTATTTTTCTAAATATAATGGTATAGTCAGAAAATATGAAAGTGATAAATATTTAGTTGTAATCAATAATTTAGGATTAGATGATATTGAGTCTAAAAAGTTTGACCTTTTGGATCAGACAAGGGAGCTAAACATCGGAAACACGATACCTATTACCCTTAGTATTGGAATATGTGCTGTCGGAGACAGTTTGATAGAAATCTACGAAGGTGCTAAGGCCGCCATAGACATAGCACTTGGTAGAGGTGGAGATCAGGCTGTACTTAAGACTGGCAATAACTTGGAGTTCTATGGTGGAAAATCGAAGGCTATGGAAAAAAGGAATAAAGTTAAAGCAAGAGTTATTGGTTATGCACTTAGACAGTTAATCGACCAAGCAGATAATGTATTTGTTATGGGACATAAAAATCCTGATATGGATTCACTTGGCTCAGGTATAGGGATATTAAGAGCAATTAAAAATAGAAATAGGCAGGGTTATCTTATATTGAGCGGAGAAAATCCGTCAATTAAAAATATCCTCGAAAAATTGAAAAAGGATCAACCTGAATTGTTGGGAAATATAGTCACACCAGAAAAAGCAGAAGAATTGGTAAATGAAGATTCCTTAATGATAATGGTTGATAATCATAAGCCTAGCTTTACAGAGGCTCCTGAGCTTCTTGATATTATTGATAGGGTTGTTGTAATTGATCACCATAGGAGGGGAGCTGAATTTATAAAGGATCCTGTACTTATTTACCTAGAGCCTTATGCATCCTCAACCTCAGAATTAGTTACAGAAGTATTAACTTATATGAGTGACAATACAAATTTGACTAAATTTGAGGCTGAAGCACTGCTTGCAGGTATAACTGTAGATACAAAGAGCTTTACCTTTCAAACTGGAGTCAGAACCTTTGAGGCAGCTTCTATGTTGAAAAGAGCTGGAGCTGATATGGCTATAGTCAAGCAATTATTTAGGGATGATATTAGTACATTTGTCAACAAGGCTGAAGTAACAAGGTCTGCTCGTATAGTATTTGAAAATATAGCAATTGGAGTATTGGAAAAGGAAACGGAGGATTCACTGCTTATTGCTGCACAGGCTGCAAATGAGCTGTTAAATATAAACAATGTGGAAGCTTCCTTTGTATTGACCAAGATTGGATCTAAGGTTCATATTTCAGGTAGGTCCATAGGAAATATCAGTGTTCAGTTGATATTAGAAAAGCTTGGCGGAGGCGGGCATTTAACTAGTGCCGGTACACAGCTAAGTGGTGTTACAATTGATGAAGCAGAAGAATTACTAATAAGTAATATTGAAAAGTATTTAAAGGAAGGAGTAAGCGAATGAAAGTAATATTATTGAAAGACGTAAAGGGATTGGGAAAGGAAGGAGATTTAGTTAATTCAAAGGATGGCTATGCTAGAAACTTTCTATTTCCAAAGAATTTTGCTATTGAAGCCACTCCTGCAAATTTAAAAAAGTGGGAGGATAAGAAGAAGGAAGATGAGAGTAAAAGAAGAGCAGAACAGGATGAAGCTCTTCAGCTAAAAGAAAGAATTGAGAAGTTAACAGTAGAGATTAAAGCTAAGGGTGGAACCGGAGGCAGATTGTTTGGGTCCATTACATCTCAAGATATTTCAAATGCATTAAAGAAACAGCATAAAATTGACATAGATAAAAGAAAGATAGAGTTAAAAGAAAATATTAAAACAGTAGGATTAATTACAGTTGAGGTAAAGCTATATGCGGAAATATCAGCTAAACTTAAAGTAAATGTAACAGTAGAATAAAGGTGGGCTAAAAATGGAAGGATTAATAGGCCGTATTCCTCCACATAGTATTGAAGCTGAGCAATCAGTTCTTGGTGCCATGATAGTTAATAAGGAAGCAATAAATACAGCAATAGAAATCATAAAACCTGATGATTTTTATAAGGAAGCAAATAAGGAGATTTTTGAAGCAATCATTGTATTATTCAATAGAAATGAGCCTGTAGATTTGATTACGTTGTCGGAAGAGCTAAAGAGAAGGGATACCCTAGAAAACATTGGTGGAGTAACCTATCTAGCAAATTTGTCAAGTGGTGTGGCTACGACAGCAAATACAAAATATTATTGCAAGATAGTAGAGGAAAAGTCAACACTTCGCAGATTAATTAAATCTAGCGATGAAATAATGACAATGTCCTATGAAGATAACGAAGAAGTAAATGCAATAATTGAAAAGGCTGAAAAGAATATTTTTGATATAACACAGGGAAGTCATAGGGAAGGATTTTATCCAATAAATGAAGTACTTTTATCAAGCTTTGCACAGATAGAGGAAAGGGCGGCCAATAAAGGTAGCTTAACAGGGTTGACTACAGGTTTTACTGATCTGGACAATAAATTGTCAGGTTTACAGAAGTCAGATTTAATTCTTCTTGCGGCTAGACCTTCCATGGGAAAGACAGCTTTTGGTATCAATATAGCAACAAATAGCGCATTAAAAGGAAATGCTAAGGTAGCAGTTTTTTCATTGGAAATGTCCAAAGAACAGCTGGTGCAAAGAATTATAAGTTCAACTTCCCATGTTGATTTACAGAAGATTATTAGTGGAAATCTAGTAGAGGATGAATGGTTGAAGGTAGTAAATTCAATGGGTCCTCTTTCAAAGATAAACATTTATATAGATGATACAGCTGGAATTTCCCTTATGGAAATGAAAGCAAAGTGTAGAAGGTTAAAAATTGAGAAAGGACTAGACCTTATTCTAGTGGACTATTTACAGTTAATGCAACTTAATGGCTATACTGAAAGCAGGCAACAAGAGATATCAGCAATATCCAGAGGTTTGAAGGGATTAGCTAAGGAAATGGAATGTCCGGTCATCGCCTTATCACAGCTATCACGTGCTCCTGAACTAAGATCAGACCACAGACCTATTTTATCTGACTTAAGAGAGTCAGGTGCTATAGAACAGGATGCGGACGTTGTAATGTTCTTATATAGAGATGAATACTATGATAATGAGTCAGAAAAGAAGAATATAGGTGAGTTAATTATAGCCAAGCACAGGAATGGACCAACAGGAACAGTTGAATTAGTATGGAAAGGTGAATACACTAAATTTCTTAATAAAGAAAACTATCTGTCCAATTGACAATTCACAATTCACGATTCACAATTCACGATTCACAATGCACAATTATCCAGGTCTATCTTTAGGGTCTTAAACCTGAGATTCCTTGGCTACATGACATTCGGGCGGACATGGAAATCCGCACCTACACCTACATTGACAATATTTATTGTCATGCTGAGCGTAGTAAAGCATCTCGGGTTTAATTGTGAACTAAATCCTGATTTTAATCAAGGGTTTCTGGGTATACATATAGATATTAAGGAGGATGGCTATGATAATAGACGATAAGGTTTTAGACCTTAATGAAAATGTAAAATGGATTGGAGTCTTGGATCCTGGTCTTGTCACCTTTGATGTAGTCATGGAAACGAAATACGGAACAACCTATAACTCATATTTCATCAATGCAGATAAAAAGGCCATAGTTGAGACTTCGAAGGATAAGTTCAAAGACGTATATTTAGATAAAATCAGTAAATTAACAGACTTTGAAGATATTGAATATATAATAATGGATCATACAGAACCGGATCATTCTGGTAACCTTAAGTATCTTCTGGAAAAGGCTCCTAATGCTACCGTAGTAGGTTCAAGGTCAGCAATAAATTTCTTAAAACATATGATAGACTTTGAATTTAAGACAATGATAGTAAAGGATGGAGATACACTTAGTTTGGGAAACAAGACTCTTCAATTTATATCAGCACCATTCCTACATTGGCCTGATACCATATATACCTATTTAGTGGAGGATAAGATTCTTTTCACATGTGATTCCTTTGGGTGCCACTATTGTGATGAAAGAATGTATGATGACCTAGTTGGAGATTTTGATGATGCATTTAAATATTATTTTGATGTTATTTTAAAGCCATTTAGCAACTATATGCTTGAGGCTATTGATAAGATTTCTAACATTGAAATTGATATGATTGCACCTGGTCATGGACCTATCCTCAGAACAAATTGGAAGAAGTATGTACAATGGTCTAAGGAAATAGCTGAAGCCACTGAGTCTTTCTGTAAGGATTTAAGAGTTTTTATACCTTATGTATCAGCATATGGTAATACCGGGAAGATGGCAGAAAAGATTGCTGAAGGTATAAAAATGGCAGGAGACATAGAAGTTGAAATAATGGATATAGAGCATGCCGATTTGGATGTAGTAGAAGATAAGGTATATAAATCCTGTGCATTTATAATTGGAAGCCCTACTATAAATCAAAACACATTGCTTCCTATTTATAAACTTCTGGCAGTCATAAATCCTATAAGGAATAAAGGCAAGTTGGCTGGAGCTTTTGGCTCATATGGCTGGAGTGGTGAAGCAGTAAAGATTATTCAGGAAACTCTAAAGAATCTAAAATTAAAAATATACAATGATGAAGGTCTGAAGGTCACTTTCATTCCTTATGAAAGTTCAGATGAAAAAGCCATTGAATATGGATTGGGTTTTGGGAAGAAACTATTAGAAGGCAGAAAATAAAATGCTTCGGGGCTAACCCCGGAGCTAATTTTATATATAGGAGGAATCATGGATTTATGGTGATCAAAGGTGATAGAGTAGCTATTAAACCATTAATGCTTGATGATGTATATACAATGAGACAGTGGGGGAAACATGAAAACCCCCTTATAGGGGATTATAATTTCCCTGATATGACTGATAAGGAAATAGTAAAATGGTATAAAGAAAAAACAAGATGTTGGAAAAATAAATACTTTGGAATATATAATGAAATGGATATCTTTATCGGTTATATGGGAATAAAGGATATTAAACTTTTTAGAAAAGAATCCACACTTGGACTTGTATTTGATCCTAATTATGTAAGTAAAAGATACGGTACGGAAACCCTAAGCACATTTCTTAAATATTATTTTACAGAGATGAAGATGAAAAGAATGTATCTTGAGGTCGCTGAATTTAACAAGAGGGCTCATAAATTATATCAAAATATGGGCTTTAAAACAGAAGGATATTATCTTGACTACTTTTATGACCAAAAGCTTAATCTAAATAATCCATATTATTTAGAAGAAGAATCTTCTTTTGTAATAAGCAATAAAAAGATATATAATTATATATATAAAATGAAATTAGAAAAGGAAGATTTTTTTGAAACAAATAGGAGTTGAAAAGATGAACTTTACCCTTGAAACAACAGATATGGATTTAGGAGATACTCCTATAGAGAATATTTTTATAAATGACTATATGCCTATGGCAAATGGAACCTATGTAAAAGTTTATTTGCTTGGATATAAATATGCCCATGATAAAGATGAAAAAATAGAAGTTACAAATATGACCATATCAAAGCATTTGGAGATACCTCTGGAGGATGTTTTAAGAGCATGGGACTTCTGGGAGGAAAAGGGAATCATTGTAAAAGAGCAAAATGAGGACAAAGTAAATTATAAGGTTAAATTTTTAAATTTAAAACAGCTATACATAAAAAATAACATCAATATGTTCAAACAGAAGGAAGAACCAAAGAAAGAGCATAAATATAGTACAAAGGATCTTATAGAGGCCAATCAGATACCAATTATAAACAATATGTTTAATTCCATAGATTATATAATGAGAAGACAAACCTCTCCAGCAGAAAAGAAGCTAGTACTGGAATGGATACATAGTTTTAATATGAATCCAGATGTCATAGAGAAAGCCTTTTTTTATGCAGTGGAGCAAAAGGGCATACGAAAGATTAATTATGTTGAAGGCATCATAAGAAACTGGTATGATCAAGGACTTACTAATCTGGATGCTGTAATAGAAATGTTCAAAGACACTGATGAAAAATTTTATAGGTATCAAAAGGTAATGAAATCCCTGGGACTTCACAACAGACCTATTAAAAAAGATGAAATGCAGATGATTGATAAGTGGTTTGATGAATATAAATTCTCAATGGAAATTGTACTTGCCGGCTGCGATACAGATAAAAATGCGAAACCTAGTGTTAAATATGTAAATGGTACTTTAACAAACTGGTTTGAAAAGGGTGTTAAGACAGTTGAAGATATTGATTTACTGGACAAGCCAAAGAACACTTATGACACAAATAAACCTAAGACTAATGCAAGAAAGCTTTCATCATATAAAAACAGATTCCATAATTTTGAGCAGAGATCAGAAAAATATAGCTCTGATGAATTAGAAGCTATAGCAAAGAAGAAGAGGAAAGCACATAGCAAAAGGTTAAAAGGAGAAGTTAATGATGTATAATGATATCCTTAGAGAAGTTTTTCAACAATACGAGAAAAAAAGGGATAGACAGGAAAGAGAAAGAAAGATAAGAATTGAATATGTATATAAAGAAATACCTGCAATCAGAAGAATAGATGAAGAAATTGTAAAGGTAAGTGCATCCATGGCAAAAAATATAATCACAAATCCGAATAAATATGCTGAAACAGTTGAAAAAGCTAAAAACTCAATTGAAGCATTAAAAATGGAAAAAGCATATTTATTGACTGAATCAAATATTTCTCCTGATTATATGGAAATAAAATATGACTGTTATCTATGTAAGGACACAGGATATTTGGAAAATGGCAATAAATGCAATTGTCTAAAGCAAGAGCTTATCAATAGAGCTTATAGAATGTCAAATTTGGGCAATGTTCTAAAAAAGGAAAACTTTAAGACATTTAATATTGAACTGTTTAGTGACAGCAAGTTTCCAGGAGAAGAATTTACACCAAAAGAAAATATGACAGATATTGTGGGAATAGCAGAGGGTTTTATTAGTAATTTTGATGAAGTAAACGGAGAAAATCTATTATTTTATGGCAGCACCGGTCTTGGGAAGACTTTTTTATGCAACTGCATAGCAAAGGCACTTTTAGATAAAAATAAAATAGTTATATACCAGACTGCCTTTACCATATTAGATATACTCGAAAGAAGACGTTTTGGAAAAGATAATAGTGAAATAAGTGAATATCAGTATAATCTATTATTTGATGCAGATTTACTAATAATTGATGATTTAGGAACTGAAATTACTAATACATTTACTAATGCTGAAATATTTAATATTGTCAATACTAGAATTATATCTGATAAAAAAACTTTGATATCAACAAATCTTACACCAAAGGAAATAACGGAAATATATACTGATAGAGTATTTTCAAGGATATTGGACAAATTTGTACCATTAAAATTCTATGGTAAGGATTTAAGATGGGAATAGGGGTGTAGATGTGGATACCGCAAAAAGAAGAGAAGAAATTTTAAAGCTGCTTCAGAATGCACAAAAATCGGTGAAGGGAACTGAACTAGCGGAACAATTTGGAGTGAGCAGGCAGGTGATTGTACAAGATATTGCTATACTTAGAGCGAATGGAATAAATATCTTAGCGACTCCTCAGGGGTATTTACTGCCTGTTAGAGAAGAAAGTAAGGCATTAAGGAGGACTATTGTCTGTAACCACAAAGGATATGACTCAATGGAAGAGGAATTAAGAATTATCGTCGATTTAGGAGGAAAGATAATCGATGTTATAGTTGATCATCCTTTGTATGGAGAAATAAAGAGCCCTATAAATATTGAATCAAGATATGACCTTGCACAATTTATGGACAATATTAAGGAAACTAATGCTGAACCATTATCCTCACTTACAGGAGGATTGCATCTTCATACTATAGAAGTAAAAGATCAAAAAACCTTTGAATTAATAAAAAAAGAGCTTAAGGGAAAAAATTACTTGATTAATGAGGATTAAAGTGCTATATTCTACTCATGGGTGACAAGACACCTGTAAACACTCTAGGAGGTTTAATATGGCAAAGAAAAACAATAGGGGCATTCAAGATTATTTTGTTAGAATTCTAAATGGTATGGCCTATGGACTTTTTTCATCTTTATTAATTGGTCTTATTATTAAGCAAGTTGGCAATTTGTTTGATATTCAGATACTTGTTAGTTTTGGAGATATAGCCCAAAAATTAATGGGTCCAGCTATTGGCGCAGGAGTTGCCCATAGCGTAGGTGCACCTCCATTAGGAATATTTGCCTCAGTCGTAGCAGGAGCAATAGGAGCTGGAAGTATATCCTTTGATGGGGCAGCTGCAATAATAAATACAGGAGAACCTGTAGGAGCATTTATAGCAGCATTAGCAGGAGCTGAATTTTCAAAACTCATAAGTGGTAAAACAAAGGTGGATATTGTATTAGTACCTAGTGTTACAATTATTGTAGGCGGTTTTGTAGGAAATTATGTAGCACCATATATTTCTTCAATTATGACAGCTATAGGAGTCTTTATAAATATGGCTACGGAAATGCACCCTATACCTATGGGGATTATTGTATCAGTAGTTATGGGAATAGTACTTACATTACCAATAAGCTCTGCAGCCTTAGCAATATCACTAAAACTTTCAGGGTTGGCAGCAGGCGCTGCTACAGTAGGTTGTGCAGCCAATATGATAGGATTTGCAGTAGCATCTTATAAGGAAAATGGAGTAGGTGGTCTTATAGCTCAAGGAATAGGAACCTCTATGCTACAGATTCCCAATATAGTAAAAAATCCATTGATATGGATACCAGCTATAGTTGCTTCAGCTATTCTTGGTCCTATATCCTCTTTTGTATTGAAGATGACAAGTAATAGTATGGGAGCTGGGATGGGAACCAGTGGGCTAGTAGGACAATTTGCAATGATAGATACTATGGGAGGTAGTCCTAAAACCATAATCATGATAATTTTTATGCACTTTATTTTTCCTGGGCTGATTTCATACGGAGTTTCCCAGTGGATGAGAAGTAGAGGGTGGATTAAAAATGGTGATATGAAATTGAATTAGGTGTATTAGGAGGTTATAAATGTTAGATATTAAAAGGATTAGATCAAATCCTGATGAGGTGATAAAATCTCTAAAGAAAAGACATGGAAATTTTCCTATTGAAAAAGTACTTGAACTTGATGAAAATAGAAGAAAGCTACTCATACAGGTAGAGGAAATGAAGGCAGAACAGAATCGTGTTTCAAAAGAAGTACCAAAGCTGAAAAAAGAAGGTAAGGATACAGCTGAATTATTTGTTAAAATGAAGGAATTATCAGAAAAGGCCAAAGAAATAGATTTAAAGGTAAAGGCTATAGATGAGGAATTAAAGACCTATTTGTTACAAATACCAAATACTCCTCATAAATCAGTTGTAGAAGGAACAAGTGATGCTGATAATGTAGAGATGAGGAAATGGGGAGAACCAAGAGAATTTGGATTTGAACCAAAAGCTCATTGGGATTTAGGTACAGATTTAGATATATTGGATTTTGAAAGAGCTGTTAAAATCACAGGTGCAAGATTTAGCATATTTAAAGGGTTGGGTGCAAAATTGGAAAGGGCAATTACCCAGTTCATGCTTGATCTCCATACTTATGAGCATGGATATACGGAGATATCTCCTCCATTTGTGGTAAATAGGGATAGTATGATAGGTACTGGACAGCTGCCTAAATTTGCAGAGGATATGTTCCATGTTTCTGCGAAGGATTTCTTCCTAATACCAACAGCTGAAGTTCCATTGACAAATTTATTTCGTGATGAAATAATTGATGAAAAGGAACTACCAATTTACATCACTGCATATACACCTTGTTTTAGAGCAGAAGCAGGATCGGCAGGAAGAGATACGAGGGGATTGATTAGAAATCATCAATTTGATAAGGTTGAAATGGTAAAATTCTCAAGACCTGAGGATTCTTACAATGAATTGGAGACGTTAACAAGCAATGCTGAAGAAGTCTTAAAGAAATTGGAAATACCATATAGAGTAGTCATGCTAAGTACTGGAGATTTGGGATTCTCATCTGCAAAAACCTATGATGTCGAAGTATGGATGCCTAGCTATGGAAGATATGTAGAGATTTCAAGCTGTAGCAATTTCGAAGATTTCCAAGCAAGAAGGGCAAATCTAAGATATAGAACTGAAGCTGGTAAGGTAGAATATCTTCATACACTTAATGGTTCTGGCTTAGCAGTAGGAAGGACATTTGCAGCAATACTTGAAAATTATCAGCAGGAAGATGGTTCTATAATGATACCTGAAGTTCTTAGGAAATATATGAATGACATAGAAATTATCAAATAATCAAAAAAAAGAATGATAAGCCAACAGAAATTTCTGTTGGCTAAATTTTTCGACAAATTTCGATAAAAAATATATGCTATTATGGTGTATAATATTATTATCCGATTTTCTGACATATAAAATTTACTTCAAGAGGAGTATCGGTAATTGTTATTAGAATGCTTAAAAAGAAGGGGGATTTAAAATGTCTAGGAAAACGATATCAGTATTATTAGTATTGGTCATGATGGTTTCAATGTTAGCTGGATGTAGTGGAAATGAATCGGCACCGGCAGGTGGAAATGAATCAGCCCCAGCAGGTGAAAAGGAAGAAGCACCAACAGGTGGAAAGAAAGTATTCATTAACATAGCAACCGGTGGAACTGGTGGTACATATTATCCACTAGGTGGAGCCATGGCTAAGATTTACAATGAACATATTGATGGAGTTACAGCAAATGCACAAGCAACAGGTGCTTCAGTTGAAAATATTGGACTAGTTGCTTCCGGTGAGACTGAAGTTGCATTTGTACAGAATGATGTTACCTATTATGCATGGACTGGAACTGAGTCATTTGCAGATAAGGATAAGGTAACAAATATTCGTGGCATGGCCGTATTATATCCTGAAGTTACTCAAGTAATTGCTACAGCTAGTTCTGGAATCAAAGGAATCGAGGATTTAAAAGGCAAGAAGGTGGCGGTAGGTGCTCCTGGTTCAGGTACAGAAGTAAATGCTAGACAAATGTTAGCTGAATATGGATTGACTTATGATGATTTAGCTAAAGCTGACTATCTATCATTTAATGAAGCAGCTGACCAATTAAAAGATAAACAAGTTGATGCTGCATTTGTAACAGGTGCTATTCCAACATCAGCAGTTACAGAAGTAACGCAGACTGCTGACATAGTAGTGGTACCAGTTGATTCTGATAAGATTGCAGCTTTGGCAGCCAAATACCCATTCTACACAGAGGTAACTATCCCTGCTAATAGCTATAGAAATCAAACAGATGATGTTACTGCTGCAGCTGTTATGGCTATGTTAGTAGTGCCTCAAGACTTAGATGAAGATTTAGCATACAATATGACAAAACAATTATTTGAACAAAGACAAGTAATAATAGACACTCATGATAGAGGAAATGACATTAAATTAGAAACAGCATTAGATGGTATGCCTATAGACGTACATCCAGGTGCTCAGCGTTACTTTGATGAAATGGGTATTAAATAAAGAAGAATTTAGTAGGGAGGGTGTTGAACTAATCAATACCTTCCCTACTGTTAAAAGAATTTTATTGTGTCTGTTATTATTTATTTTTATATTAAGTTTTATTCCGCTAAAGGTTCTGATAGCTTATGATTTTAGAACAAATGAATATCTTAAATCATGGAGGATTAGTGAGGAACAGACTTTTACTGTTGTATATACACATTCAGTTCAACTAACACCAGTCTCAGAGATATATTTAATAAAGGATAATAAAATCGTATTGATTGAGACTTATTTTCACTCATATGGTGCTGGTTTGCCATCAACAACACCATATAAATTTGAAATAACTGATAATGGTTTTAGGATATATGATATTAATGAAATCATGAATAATTTAATTTATAGAACTGGTGCGGTGAGGGCAAATCATAAACTTTTGATAAATGGTAAAGAATATGAATTTCTAAATTTTAGTAAGCCTAGAGAAGGAGTGAAGCTGGAAATCAAAAATATTGCTGTATTTAAGTATATCATAAAGGAGGGCTTAAAATGAGTGATGAAAAAGAAAAGTTGATTACCGAATCTGAAGTAGCATTGGATGTAGACAAATTGATGGAAGAATTTGATAAGGAAACCTCAAGTTTAAGAAAACTAAGTGGAAATATCGGAAAGATAGCCGCAATTATAGCTATAGCGATGTCTGTATTTCATTTATGGACTGCAGGATTTGGCACATTATTATCTGCAAAGCAGAGATCGCTACATATAATATTTGCCTTTGTATTGGGATTTACCTTTTATCCCGGCAGTAAAAAATCAAAAAAGGATAAAATTTCACCATTAGACTATGTATTTATAGTTTTAGTAATTATTGTATTTGGTTATTTGTTCTTATTCAACGAGCAAATAGCATTAAAAGCAGGCAGTGTAAATAATATAGACTTAATATTTGGTATTGTGGCCATATTAATTACTTTAGAAATCGCTAGAAGAGTAGTAGGAGCAGCTCTTCCAATAGTAGCGATAATTTTCCTTGCTTATGCATACTTAGGACCGTACATGCCAGGACTTCTTGCACATAGAGGGTTCTCTTTAGAAAGAATTGTCTCTCATATGTATCTTGGTCTTGAAGGCATAATGGGTATTCCATTAGGTGTTTCTGCTACATTTGTGTTTATGTTTATATTATTTGGAGCAGTTTTAGATAAAACAGGTGTAGGAAAGTTCTTTATCGATGTAGCATATGCAATAACAGGACATTCTAAGAGTGGTCCGGCAATGACAGCAGTAGTAGCAAGTGGGTTTATGGGTTCTATATCAGGTAGCTCGGTTGCAAATACGGTAACTACTGGAGCCTTTACCATACCTTTAATGAAGAAAACTGGATATAAGCCATATTTTGCAGGAGCAGTAGAGGCAGCAGCTTCTACAGGAGGCCAGATAATGCCGCCTGTAATGGGCGCAGCGGCATTTATAATGGCAGAATTTACTGGTATAGCATATAACAAGATAATAATAGCTGCAGCGATTCCAGCATTACTCTATTATTTTGCAGTTGGAACTATGGTTCATTTGGAGGCCTCCAAGTTAGGGTTAAAGGGATTGCCAAGAGATCAACTGCCAAAGATTAGCAGGATAATGAAAAAGGATGGATATATGATTCTTCCTTTGGTAGCAATAGTATTCTTCTTATTAGCAGGATATACACCGCTAAAATCGGCTTTTTATGCAATAGTATTTAGTATTGTAATTGCAGTATTAGTTTCATTGATTAAGCATAATCACTCCTTCGGTATAAAGGAATTTTTAGGGGCACTAGAGTCTGGCGCTAAAAGTGCTGTAGGTGTAGCCTGTGCCTGTGCTTGTGCCGGTATGATAGTTGGAGTTGTTACATTGACAGGTTTAGGACTTAGAATAGCAGAGTTAATAGTTAGTATAGCTGGTGGTAGTTTGATACTGACATTATTCTTTACAATGCTTGCTTCTCTAATATTAGGTATGGGCTTACCCACAACAGCTAAATATATAGTCCTTGCTACAATGGCAGTTCCGGCTTTAATTAAGTTAGATGTAAATATAATGGCGGCTCATTTATTTATTCTATACTTTGGAGTAATAGCTGACATTACCCCCCCTGTTGCCCTAGCAGCATATGCAGGAGCCGGTATAGCCGGAGCAAATTCTATGAAAACCGGATTTCAGGCGGTAAAGCTCGCCCTGGCAGCGTTTATAGTTCCATATATATTTGCTATGGATCCAACATTGATTTTAGTAGAAGAAGTAGTAGGTACAACAGTAAAATTCCTGCCAGTATTCAAGGCAATACCTGTTGCAGTTTCAGCAATGATTGGTATTGTTTGTTTAGCTGGCGCAGTAGAAGGATATCTGTTTGATCATTGTAAAGTTTATGAAAGGATACCTCTTGCAATAGCAGCATTCTTGCTGTTAAAACCCGGTACAGTTTCTGACTTGATTGGATTAGTAGTATTAGTTGGCATATATTTCTTACAAAAGCAGAGAATTAAAAATAAAATAACAGCATAAATAAGATTTTAGGCTATAAGGGCATGTTAAAACAATATGCCCTTATTTTTTTGCAGGTATATCAAAAGCAACGAAGTAAAAAGTTTAGATATAATTTACGCAAATGACTAATTTTATGATAATATCATAATATAAAGCTAATATTAATACTATAATCAATAGGGTGTGATTTAATGAAAAAGAAGCATTTACTATTAATTGTCTTTATATTTTTAATATTATCTGGCTGTAATAAAGGCGAAGCCTTAGGAACAGATACTCTCGTAGTTGATGATATTGATAATATAGAACTTGACAGCATTAATCGGTATGAGATTAATGTAACTCTTGATTCCAGAAATAAAACCTATACAGGTGAACAAACTACTACATATGTCAATAATACAGGAGAGGTTTTGGATGAAATATATTTTCATCTTTATCCAAATGCCTATAAAACTGTAGATTCTGCTCCTATATTATTTGATAGAAGCTTTAGTGACCCCATAAGCTATATAGGTGGATGGATTGATATAGTTGATATTTCCAGAGATGATGAAAATCTTGATTATTCTATAGTTGGAGAAGATGAAACAATATTGAGAGTTAAATTAGATGAACCTTTAGAGCCTCAGGACGAAATTGAAATATATATGGAATATGAAGTAAAACTTCCTTCTTCTAAAGATAGATTTGGATATGGTGATAGGACTATCAATGTTGGAAATTGGTATCCTATTTTGTGCGTATATGATGAAGATGGGTGGGATCTGGAACCATATTATAAGATTGGCGACCCATTTTATTCTGATATAGCGGATTATGATGTGAATATAACAACAGAAAAGGATATTGTAATAGCCTCCAGTGGAAATATTTTAACTGATGATATACAGGAAGATAAGAGAGTTTATCAGATAGAGGGAAAATTGTTGCGAGATTTTGCTTGGTCAGCAAGCAAGGAATTTAAGATTAAAGAATCAAAGGTCGATGATACCGTAATCAAACTGTACTATTTAGATGGTAAAAGTACAATGATTAAGCAAAGCTTAGAAGTAGCTGCAAATTCCATAAAAAAGTTTAATAAGATATTTGGTAAATATCCATATGGACAATATAGTATAGTAATGACTGAATTTCCATCTGGTATGGAGTATCCTGGAATAGTTTTTATAAGTAATGAGTACTTTGATTATACTAGGAGAGACATGCTAGAAACAGTAATTGTTCATGAAACGGCTCATCAATGGTGGTATGGAATAGTTGGCTTAAATCAGATTAAGGAAGCATGGCTGGACGAATCCCTAGCAACCTACTCGGAGGTAATTTATACCAAGGAAGTATATGGTAAAGCTAGAGGTAAGGAATATTATAATCGTCAGATAAGGGATGGTTATGATTATGGACAGCTTTATTTAGGTGATATACAAATAGTAAATAAGCATTTAAAGTATTTTTCAGACTGGGATGAATATGGAATTTTAGTATATGCTAAAGGTCCAATATTTTTCGATCAAATTAAGAGAGATTATGGAGAAAAAGTATTATATAATATATTAAGTGAATTTTATAATAGCTATAAATTTAAAAATGCGACAACTGAAGATCTTATAAATGTTTGTGAATTAGTTACAGGAGACAATTTTACTAGACGTGCAGATAGGTGGCTTAATAACTAAAAAAGGGGAGGTTAACCCCCTTTTATTTTAATTAGACATTTACCAATTTAAACCACCAGAAAAAATTATTACCAGTAACAGGAAAAAGAATAGTAAGCTAGAATCTGTACGTTCATTTTCACGCCTTCTGTAATCACCCATTTTTAAACCTCCTTAAGATATTTTCATGCGTAATACATTATATTTGAACAATAGGTTATTTGTTACATAAAAATAGTGAATAATTTAAAATGGCATCGCTTGGGGGTAGTTAATTTGATAAAGAAATTCTTTTTAGTTTTATTAATTTCACTTTTGCTGTTAAATAATCTTGCCTTTGGACTCAATGGTTATGAAGATAAGATAAAGTCCTATTTACTTGCGGATTTTGAAACAGGAGAAATATTGGAGAGTTACAATATTGATACTACTTTAGAGTTAGCCAGCACCTCAAAACTATTATCATATTATGTAATTATGGATGAAATAAGCAAAGGTAATATAAGCTATAGTGACATTATAGTTATAGATGAGGATACTTCTAAAGTCACTGGCAGTAGCTATAAGTTAAAGCCAGGAGAGGAATTTACAGTAGAAAAACTGTTAAAGGCTGCAATAGTTATTTCAGGAAATGATGCTGTATATGCTTTGGCAAAACATATTGCTGGTACAGAGGGAAATTTTATAAAACTTATGAAAAATAAGGCCGATAACCTTGGTTTGAAGAACTGTGAATTGTATAATTCTTCAGGTTTACCAATAAATAAGGAAGGTCTTCAAAATAAAATGACAACAAGAGAATTGTTTATATTAGTTAAAAATCTTTTGGAAGATTATCCTGAAGTACTTGAATATTCGAAACTACCATTTATAAGTGAACCAAGTAGAAACTTTCTTGAGATGAATACAAACCCATTGTTAAGGACAGTTGAAAATGTTGATGGCCTGAAGACAGGATTTACAGGTAAGGCCGGGTATTGTTTAGTCTCGACTATTGGGATAAAGGGGGAACCAAGAAAAACAGAGGATATTAGATTAATTGGAATAGTAATGGGGGCAGGAAATTTTGATGATAGAACAGCTGTCAGCAAAGCTCTTATGGAATATGGCAAAAACAATTATTCTAAAAGAATTATACTACATGATGAGCTTCCTCTTCAAACTATTGAATTTAAGATAGGAGAACCAAAGAATATCGATATTTATCCTGAAGTTACTTTATCAAAGTTCCTAAATAACAATACTGATATAAAATTGGATATTAAATTAAGCGATACTAAACTCCCATTAAAGGAGAACACTAATCTTGGGCAGGTTATAGTTCTTGAAAATGATGTACCTGTATTTACAACTAATATCATAAACAAACAAAAAGTTGGTAAAGTAAATTTAATAAATCTAGTTTATAGGTTTTATGCAAGTCTATACAGTATGCAGGAAGCTATATTTAAATCATTGTAGCTAAAAAATTGACATTTAAAAAAAATTAATGTAAAATATGATAGTGTGATATGTGCGCCCGTAGCTCAGTCGGATAGAGCAGTGCCCTCCTAAGGCATGTGCGGGGGTTCGATTCCTCTCGGGTGCGCCACATTGAAATAAAATGGTGATTTCATGGACGAATACTATATGTATGTAGCTATAAAAGAAGCATTTGCATGCACCTACGAAGTACCTGTGGGTGCTATTATTGTACATGATGGAAAAATCATAGGAAGGGGTCATAATCTTATTGAAACATGCAAGGATTCTACTGCTCATGCTGAAATGAGCGCAATAAAGATGGCATGTGAATATTTAGGTGGTTGGAGATTACTAAATTGTACTATGTATGTAACCCTAGAGCCATGTGCAATGTGTGCAGGTGCGATAGTCAACTCCAGGATAGACAGGCTTGTAATTGGTGCCATGGATCCTAAAAGAGGCTGCTGTGGTTCAGTTGAAGATCTGGTAACAAACCCAAGGTTCAATCATAAGGTGGACTTAACTGTTGGAGTCCTTGAAAGCGAGTGTAGCAAAATATTAAAGGATTTTTTTAAGAAATTGAGAAAAGACAAAGTGAATAAATAATTATGTGGAGAGATGTCCGAGCTGGCTTATGGTGGCGGTCTCGAAAACCGTTGTGCAAGACATCTTGCACCGGGGGTTCAAATCCCTCTCTCTCCGCCAAAAATAATAACATGTATCTTATAAGAAGCATCTATTATATGAAAGAGGTGACTATATGTTTAGAGAAATGCGTCGCAAAAAGCAGGCATTATCCTTACAAGAATGTATTGAGATTTTAAATAGTGGAACATCCGGAGTATTGGCCGTATATGGGGATGATGATTACCCATATGCTGTTCCTGTCAGTTATGTATATCATGATGATAAAATTTTCTTTCATGGTGCTAAAAAAGGTCATAGGGTGGATGCTGTTAGGAAAAATCAAAAAGTTTCTTTTTGTGTAGTTGATAAGGACCAAGTAGTGCCCGATGAATATACCACTTATTTTAGAAGTGTTATCGTCTTTGGACAAGCTCGTATTTTGGAGGATGAAGAAGAAAAAAGAAATGCAATCAATGCTCTTGCGAAAAAGTATGCTCCAAATCACGATGAAGGACATCGTCAACAGGCAATTGACAAGGAATACAATGCTACATGTATGATAGAGCTTAAAATTGAGCATATGAGTGGCAAGGAGGCAATTGAACTGGTTAGAGAAAAAAATTCTCAAACCAATTAGTATATTTCTCTACCATCGGCATCAGAATAAAAACCCACGTAAAGCAAAGGAGCTACGTGGGTTTTCTTATGCTATTTTTATGTTACTATTCACAGTAGATTTTATACGGGCGTCAGCTAGTGTCATTCTGAACCGCAGGTGAAGAATCTCGGGTCTAAAACCGGGATCCTTCGAAAGCTGTAATCATACTGCAAAACTCAGGATGACAAGAATGTATGCTCGGCATGACTGTGAATGGTAACGTTTTTATAAGATATATATTATAAAGTATTATTACTATACTTGATAATTATAAAAAGGCATGACATTTAGTAGTTTAAGACATATAATATATAGTAAATAAATATTTATGGGTATTTATGATATATTAGAAACTCAAAAGGAGGTAACTATGTACACAAATACGTTTATCGGAGTTATAATACCATTTATTGGCACTACATTAGGTGCCGCTATGGTTTTTTTTATGAAAAACGGCATGGGAGATAAAATGGAAAAATCCCTACTTGGATTTGCTTCAGGAGTCATGATTGCAGCTTCCGTTTGGTCACTCTTAATTCCATCAATAGATATGGCAAATGAACAGGGCATCATAGCTTGGGTTCCGGCTGCAGTTGGATTTATGGTTGGGATATTTTTCTTACTTATTCTTGATAATATCATTCCCCATATTCACCTGAATGAAGATGAGCCTGAAGGTGTCACATCCAAAAGCACAAAGCTTAGGAAAACCACAATGCTTGTTTTGGCAGTTACTCTTCACAATATTCCTGAGGGAATGGCTGTAGGAGTTGTATTTGCGGGAGTATTGGCAGAGAATTCACTTATATCCATGGCAGGTGCATTTTCGCTTTCTATTGGTATCGCAATACAAAACTTCCCAGAGGGCGCCATTATTTCCATGCCTCTCAACAGTGAAGGCTTATCCAAGAAAAAATCTTTTGTTTATGGTACATTATCAGGAATTGTGGAACCCATTGCTGCTGTTTTGACTATACTTCTTACAAGTGTAATTGAACCATTACTTCCATACCTGCTTTCCTTTGCAGCCGGAGCTATGATTTACGTTGTTGCTGAGGAACTCATACCTGAAGCGCAGGCAGGAGAGCATAGTAATGTTGGAACCATAGGGGTAGCTTTAGGGTTTGTAGTAATGATGATACTTGACGTGGCTCTGGGATAATTTAAATAACTTTAGAGGTCACTAAAAAGTAATATATGATACTTTTTAATGACCTCGTTTTTATTACTTTTTAAAATAAACATCTACAGTATAACCTGGCTTCAATATTTCATCCGGGTCATCTGGTTTTACCAGCACATGAACTATGCGCTTACCGTCTTTTTCCACTGCCAATTCTGGAATCTGAATTACAGTACCCTCTAGTGTGACATCGGGTACATAAGTTGGCACAATTCTGACGGTATCTCCAACCTCAATGCTGTTAATGAATTCTTCATCTACCTCTGCACTGATAGTAATAGAATCCATGTCCATAATTTGAAGTACTTTGGTTGGGGCACCCTGGATACCCAGGTGATCTCCATTGTTGATTGTGATACTTTGTACGATACCATTCTTCAAATCAGAAACGATTTGATTGTCATTGATGTAATCTTTTGCAGTTTTGGATATCATCAGGTTCAAGTCTACTTTAGCAGAAGAGATACCACTTTGTTGTTCTGTGATATTTGCAGCATTTCCCGTTTTAAGCTGAGAAAGCTGTACCTGTTTTGATTTGAGTCCAACATTCAGTTGATCCAGCTCGTCTTTTAGTCCAAGTTTTGACTTCTGAATATTTTCTTGCACATCGTTTAAGGCTTTCTGGCGTTGTTCTAGTGCATCCTCATATTTATTGAGCATTTCTTTCGAAATGGCTCCAGTATCATATAGTTCCCGATAATTGTTCAGGTCATTCTGGGCATTTGAAAGCTCCTTTTGAGCAAGATCTAAAGTATTCTGAAGCAGTTTCAGATCGGCGTTTGTTCCGTTATTGTATTCTTCTCTCTTTCGTGAGATTTCCTGCTGCATTTGGTCAATGTCAGCTTGTAGCGCTGAAACATCCTGCTTTGTTGCAGGTAAAGCTGCTTCATTTGCCACAAGCTGTTGTTTCAACTTTTCAACGTTTCCGTTATATTCTGTAAGATCCAGTGTTACCAGTGGCTGCCCAAGGGTGACACGGTCTCCCTCTTTAATCAAGACATCCGTTACAAATGCTGGAAAATCAATATTGATATTCTCTATACGGGTACATTTTACTTCACCCCACACATTAATTTCTTGGGGTTGATTGCTCAAATTCTGTTCGTCTTCCGTCTGCGAAGCAGGCGCGATGTTCTTGCGGTAAAGAAGGATTCCTGATGTGGAAAGAACTACCACTAGCACGCACACCCCGATTAGTACTGTTTTTTTATGTGATAAAATCCAATTTTTCATAAACTAAGCCTCCATTTTTATCATTCAACGCTTTTAAGCGCTTCCAGCATTTCAAGTTGTTTCATTTTTCGAGCTATGCTGCTATTGGTAATCCATGCAAAAAATATAGTCATAGCGGTTGCAATCAGAACGTTTGGCAATGTGATATTACCTAATAGATCCATGCGTTCATCCAGACTGCTGGCAATCAACCAGGAGATGAACCTACCTATGGGAATGCCTAATATGGTCCCAAGCAGGATGGAAAAATAATTTTCAACTAACACTAGATTTCTAATTTCTCGGTGATGGAATCCAAGTACTCTAAAGGTCGCCAAATCACGAATTCGTTCGACAAAATTTAGAATACCGGTGTTGTACAGTACAACAAAGGCCAGTGATGCTCCCATAACAATCAGCGCTACAACAGCAAAATTTATTACCCCCATGCTGGATGACAATCCTTCATGTTGGCTCTCACGTGTAGCCGAATCAGTCACCACATCACTTTGTAAAAATCTTTGATCTAGCGGACCATGCCATTGGATTAGTATAGCTGTCGGAGAAAATTTTTCACCTAGGGACTTCCAGTAGCTATCGGATACATAAATTCCTTGGCCTGAGGCCATGTAAGGAACTTGGATAATTTGCACAGGTACATAATCTTCACCTGTGCGCTTGATCTGTATACTGTCACCTTTATCTATACCTAGAGTTTTACATAATTTTCTAGTCATAAGAATCCCATTTTCCGGTAAAGAGATAGGATTTCCGTCAATATCCTTCATCTGAACTAGTGGACTATCTATAGTTGTAACGGTAATAATCTCCATTTTTTGCTCACCATTAGGGTAGATCACCTCAATGGCAGATTCCTGAATTAGCTGTGTGATTCCGTTGAGCCCCAAGTTATTGAGATAACGAGAATCAGCTTTCTTAGGATCAATGATAACCTTTTGATCGTAGGTGAACGTGTCTCCATATACCTGGTCAGTTATACCTACTATGGTGCTTTTGACAGTCAGTGCTGCAATAATTACACCCACGCATCCCATGACCCCGATTGTACTCATAATAAGACGTCCTTTGTTTTTCAGAGTGTTTCGAACAATCAGCTTGTTACTAAACTTCATCTTATCCCATATGGAAGGTATGGATTCCAGGAAAATGTGCTTACCTTTCTTTGGAGGCTTGTCACGAAGAAGTACTGCTGGAGTATCTTTCTGGAGCTGCCAACAAGCATAAAACGAAATGCCTCCTGTGCACAAGAGAATCAAAAGTAGTGCAAATGCAAAGTTCCAGTAGTTAATATGAAGCCTATAGCTGCTAAGAGTCAATTGTAATTGCGGTACTAAAATCCGACCAAAGATGTTTGGACCCAGTATAAGGCCAGTCAATGAACCCAGTACTCCTACCATGACACCATAAGAGGTGTAATGCCACAGTATACTTCCTTTGCTATAGCCCAGTGCCTTCAAAATTCCTATTTGCGTTCGCTGATTTTCCACAAGACGTACCATTGTACTTTGAGTAATCAATGCCGTCACAAGGAAGAATAATATTGGAAAAACCAAAGAAAGTATTTTAAACTGCTGTATGCGGCCATTGACATTGCTAACGCTGGTACTGTCCTTCTGCAAGGTAATCCCGATGAGCTTATCTCCAATAATAGAATCCGCCTTTTGAACAACTTCCTTAAGATTTGTACCAGATGCAGTTTTCACACTGATTTGGTTGTAAACCTTTTGTCCGTAGACACTTTCCAATGCACTGGTATGGATTACTATAAAACCGTATATAGTCGGATCTGGAACGAGGGTAGCGGAGTTTTTAACAACAGAGACCTGTTCGCTGCTTATGGCTAAACCATTTATGGGTAATTGCAACCAAATGCCATCGAGCTTGATTGAAATAGTATCGCCTACCTTTAGGTTGTGAACTTTTGCAAAGGAACTATCCAGTACAGCGCCGTTTTTACTAAATCGTCCTTCTTGAATCTCAGGTTGGTCTAGAGTACTACGATCATTCAGAGCGTAGACATGTAGGGTAGCCCCTGGTAAATCCGTATCAGCGTCGGTAGAAAAGCGCTTTTCCACCTGTGTGACTCCATCAATTTTTCTTATTGCCCAGAGATCTTGCTCAGATGGGTTCTGTACAGTCACCCAAAGATCTGATAGGTTCGTAGCATTGTACATGGCATCAGCATTATTCTGAACGGTAAACCATATACTGTCGAGGCCTGTCATGATTGTTACGGCTAGGGTCGCCATGATAAATATAGAAATAAACTGCGCCTTTGATTTTCTCATATCACGCAGAGACTTTTTAAACAATGTACCCCTTACCATATGATATCCTCCACGTCTTTAGGGTGCTCATGGAATTCTGTTTTGGCAATTTTGCCGTCTCTCATATGGAGTACAGTTTGGGCCATTTCAGCAATCGGTGCGTTGTGAGTAACTATGACAACAGTTTTGCCAAGGTCATTGGAAACATCACGAATAAGACGCAATACCATGCGGCCAGTTTCTGAATCCAGTGCACCAGTTGGTTCATCACATAGTACAATTTGGGGGTTCTTAGCCAATGCCCTAGCGATAGACACTCGCTGCTGTTCCCCACCTGACATCTGGCTTGGGAAATTGCTCATTCTTTTCTCAAGGCCTACTCGTTGTAGCATTTCACGTGCGTCTAGCGGATCTGGAGATATTTCTTCGGCTAGTTGCACGTTTTCTAGTGCTGTTAGATTAGGCACTAGGTTATAAAATTGAAATACAAAGCCAATTTGTGTGCGGCGATATTCCGTTAAGTCATATTCAGACATACCGGAAATTTCTTTATCGTTCACGATAATTCGGCCAGATGTAGATGAATCCATACCGCCTAACATATTTAGAACCGTAGTTTTACCAGCGCCGCTTTGTCCGAGCACTACATTGAATGTACCCTTGTTTAAAGCAAAGCTAATGCCGTCCACTGCCTTAATGACGGTATTTCCCATGCGATATACCCTTTCCACATTTTCAAATGTAATAAAATCCATACAAAATCTTCCTTCCTTCTGCAATATGGCTATGTCTAAAATTTAAATTATATTATGATTTATAAAAATCATACTTACTTGACATTCAATCATTATGATATATTATATATTATAAAGACACTGTGTATATTTCACAACCATCAGATGGTTATCTAATGTATATTTCACAACATGTTTATATGAGAGTGTTGGTTTTAAAACAAAAATTAAAATTAAGTTAAGAAAAGAGGGCTGCTTTATGAAGGAGAAGAAAGAGAATCGGAAAACACGTTATACGAAAATGGTTTTGCAAGATAGTCTGTTTGAATTGATGGAGAAAAAACCCATTACTAAGATTACTATTAAAGAGCTGTGTGAAAACGCAGATATCAATCGTACTACTTTTTATTCCTATTATAGGGATCAGTACGACCTTCTTTATAAAATCGAGGAAGAAGTTCTTTCATGGGTTAAAGAATTGCTTTCCAATTTGATTTACAAAAGTGAGAAGGATGAAAAAATGAAAGCTCTTGAGAAAATATTTCAATACGTTGCCGATAACAGCAAACATCTTCAAATTTTGATGAGTGAACAGGGAAATATTGATTTTCAGAAGAAAATATTTAGTTTAATATATCAAGAGTGTGGGATATTGTCTTCATCTGAGAAAGATGTGGACTTAGGTATTAGTGAGGATTATTTTATATTTGCAGTTAATGGGAGCGTTGGTTTATTGCAACATTGGTTGAAAAATGGAATCAATCTATCTGCAAAGGAAATGGCAGAGGCTATTTACAATATGACTTCCTATGCTATGTAAACCCGAGATTCTTCACATTGTTCAGAATGATAATGCAGTAGTCTCAGATACAAAGTATTTATAAATGTATTTTTAATAGTTTTTAATAATCTAAGAATAGTTTAATAGCTATTCTTTTTTGTATTCATAATTGCTATAATTATTATATATATTACCAGCAAAGGGGGAGGTATTTTGAAAAGGCTGATGACAGGTAATGAGGCTGTAGCAAGAGGAGCCTATGAAGCAGGATGTAAAATTGCCTCAGCATATCCGGGAACGCCTAGTACTGAGATACTTGAAAACGTTTCCAAATATGATGAAATCTATTCTGAATGGTCAACAAATGAAAAGGTAGCACTAGAGGTTGCTGCAGGTGCTTCAATAGCTGGAGCTAGAGCATTGGTTGCTATGAAGCACGTTGGATTAAATGTAGCAGCAGATCCTCTATTTACGATTAGCTACGAAGGTGTTAACGGTGGATTGGTTATAATTACTGCTGATGAGCCAGGAATGCATAGCTCACAAAATGAACAGGATAACAGACTATATGCCAATCATGCTAAGGTATTAATGCTAGAACCATCAGACTCCACAGAATGTAAGGAATTTGTAAAGCTTGCCTTTGAAATCTCAGAAGAATTTGACACCCCGGTAATTATTAGATTAACAACAAGAGTATGCCATAGCAAGGGCATTGTTGAATTAAATGAAAGAGTTGAAGTGCCTACAAGAGAGTACATAAAGAATATTAAAAAGTATGTAATGGTTCCTGCTCATGCGCAATTAAGACATGAGATTATGGAGGAAAACAGAATACCAAGATTAAAGGAATATTCAAACTCGATTAAATTAAACTACATGGAGTTGAATGATAGCAGTATAGGGATTATTACAAGCGGAATTTGTTACAACCATGCTAAAGAGGTATTTGCAGATAGGGCATCTTATTTAAAAATAGGATTGACATGGCCTTTACCAATGGATTTAATCAAGGATTTTGCAGCACAGGTAGAAGAAATATATATAATAGAAGAAACAGAGCCATATATTGAGAATTTTATTAAATCATTAGGAATTGAATGTGTTGGTAAGGAAATTTTTTCAGTGAGAGGTGAAATAACCCCTGATATAATAAGGAAAGTAATCTTAAATGAGGAGGTAATTCCTACATACGAATTGGAGTCAGTACTTCCAAATAGACCACCTGCTTTATGTGCCGGTTGTCCACATAGGGGAATCTTCTATACCATAGGAAGGTTTAGAAATAAGGTTGATGTGACAACGGATATAGGGTGTTATACGTTGGGCATGTCTCCACCTTTAAGTGTAGGAGATACACTTATATGTATGGGGGTAGGCATTTCTGCAGGTATTGGTTTTAACAAGGTGAATGAAATAGCTGAGAGAGATAAAAAGGTCTTTGGAATCGTTGGAGATTCTACCTTCTTCCATTCAGGAATCACTGGTCTTGTAGATGCAGTATATAATAAAAGCAATATGGTTCATGTAATATTGGACAATAGAATCACTGCTATGACTGGACAACAAGAAAATCCAGGAACAGGAAGAAATATAAAAGGAATAGAATCGTCAGCTATAGACCTTGTAGCTTTAGTAAAGGCAATAGGGGTAAAAGAAGAAAATATTAGAGTAATAGATCCATATGATATGGATGCAAACAAGGCTGCTGTTAAAGATGCAATAAATGCAGAGGAAACCTTCACGATTATAACAAAACGACCTTGTGCATTGATAAAAGATGTTATAAAGGCTAGAAAAGGAATGTTATGTGAGGTAAATCAGGAGAAATGTACAAGGTGTAAAACTTGTATTAGAATTGGATGCCCTGCTATATCATATAAGGATGATTATATAAATATAGATATTGCACAATGTAATGGATGTAGGGTATGTCTACAGGTATGCCCATTTAATGCCATAGAAGAAGGAAAGAGGTGATTTACTTATGGTAAAGAATATATTATTGGTAGGAGTAGGTGGACAGGGCACTATTTTAGTATCTAGAATATTGTCTGAAGGACTTGTTATGGAGGGCTATGATGTAAAGATGTCCGAAATTCATGGGATGGCCCAAAGAGGAGGCAGTGTTACCACTCAGATACGATATGGAGATAGGGTATATTCTCCATCCATAACTCCGGGGGAAGTAGATATATTAGTGGCTTTTGAAAAGCTTGAAGGAGCAAGATATGTAAATCAACTCAGAAAAGGTGGAATATTGATTATAAATGAAGAAGAAATGTACCCATTACCTGTATTGGTAGGTACTGAGAAATATCCAACTAATCTTTTGGAAGAAATTAAAGAAAAGGTAGAGAATACAATATCAGTTGATGCAAGGGAACTTGCTAAAGATTTAGGTGAACCAAAGGTTCAAAATATAATTATGCTTGGAATTTTAGCAACAGCATTAGAGCTGGATGAAATAGATTGGATAGGCCTAATAAAGGTCAATTTGCCAGAAAAGGTTCATGAGGTAAATATTAGGGCTTTTGAAATTGGAGCTAATTTGTTAGAAGTAACTAATAATTAGAAGGTCGGGCATTGCCCGACCTTCTAATTATGGCTCTTCAATAGTCTGTCCTTAATCTCCCACAATGGTTTAGAAAGATCTACTGCATATTCATGAGGTTTTTCAAATCTTTTTACCTCATCCCATAGACAATCTATCTGTTCCATACAATATTGTCTAGTTTCATGAATATCAGATGACTGATATATGTTTAAACCGTTTTCAAAGATTTTAACCAATAATTTTTTTGTATAAAAGTTTTTGATTGTTTTTCTCTTCCATGTATACAATGGGTGAAAAATCTCATATGGTTCATTCTCGTTAATCACTTCATCATACAATGTAACTACATCTGCAATTGCCTTATTTGTAGACTTATCGAATAGTCTATAAATCTGTTTAAATCCAGGTGTAGTAATCTTTCCAACATTTTCACTTATTTTAATCTTAGGAACAATCCTATCCGCTTCTTCAACAGCAGTAAGTTTATAAACTCCGCCGAAGATAGGCTCTGATCTAGCTGTGATTAATCTTTCGCCTACACCGAATGAATCTACTTTTGCACCTTGATTCAATAAATCTCTGATTACATATTCATCAAGGCTGCTTGAAACAAGTATTTGGCAATCAGGAAAACCAGCATCATCCAACATTTTTCTAGCTTTCTTTGAGAGATAAGCAAGGTCACCACTGTCAATTCTAATTCCTTTTGGTCTGAATCCCAGCGGCAACAATACTTCATTGAAGCATTTAATAGCGTTTGGAATTCCTTCCTTTAATGTATTGTAAGTATCTACCAGCAATACACATTCTCCAGGATAAACAGTAGCATAAGCCTTAAAAGCCTCGAATTCGCTATCGAACATTTGCACCCAGCTATGCGCCATAGTTCCCAGAGCAGGAACATCAAAGTCTCTGTCGACTATTGTATTTGCTGTACCTACACAACCACCAATATATGCAGCTCTGGCACCTAATATGGCTGCTTCATACCCCTGTGCTCTTCTTGAACCAAATTCCATTACTGCTCTTCCTCTGGAAGCCCTGACGATTCTATTTGATTTTGTAGCTATCAGTGACTGATGATTAATAGTCAACAGTATCATTGTCTCTACAAGCTGTGCCTGAACTATCGGTCCTCTTACAATTACAAGGGGCTCTCTTGGGAAAATCGGAGTACCCTCAGGTATTGCCCATACATCACAAGTAAATTGAAAGTTCTTCAAATAATCAAGGAATTTTTTCCCGAATAGTCTCTTACTTTTAAAATAAGCAATATCTTCTTCACTGAATTTCAGATTTTTTAAATATTCGATTATCTGTTCAACACCTGCCATTATTGCAAATCCGCCTTCATCCGGAATTGCTCTAAAGTACATATCAAAATAAGCGATTTTATCACCTATACCATTTTCAAGGTAACCGTTTGCCATAGTAAATTCATAATAATCGGCAAGCATCGTAAGATTTCGCTTATCTTTCCAATCGAGTTTATTCATCATCATTCCCCTTTGTATAATATTTATATTAATTATACTCCTTCTTTAAGTATTATACAATATTGGTATAAATATTGAAGGGTAACCATCTTTACTTAAGATAATTACCCTTCATTTTAAATAGAATTGTATGCAGCTACTCCAACAATAACTTTTTGGCTCACTCACTTTTTCCAATAAACTAACACTCCTTTTTGAATTACAGCTAAGTTATTATCTAACCTTGTAACTCAATCGGTTATTAAGTTGTCACCTTTCTTCTTTTACTTAAATTACTGTTTAATACTTGCTACCTTACCAACTTTGTGTTCTAATACATCCAATCTTAAATTCACTATTTTAAATCATTGTAACTTTTATAGGCTGCTCATATTACTAATTTCTAACTAAATATTTAACTTGAATTTTAGTTGGAGGTAGCTGCAACAATTCTATATTATCATTAGTTTTAACACTCCTTTGGAATGTTAATAGATAATGATGTATTTATATTATACCCAGAATTTATTTTTTAAACACAAATCTTAAACATTATTTGTTTTCCTTATTTAATAATTTTTTACCCTTCTCCGTAACGCTAATCATTTTAATCGGAATTGACTTGCAGCTTGAAATAGAACACCCTGCACATTTACCTTCACATGTAGGGGATCCCATTTCCTCTGTTATATATCCAAGCCTGATTAACTGATTTACCAGTTCATCAACCATTTCTTCCGATATATTTAAGTTCTTTCCAATCAATGACTTTGAAAATAATTTTGCTTCATAAATTTCTCTTAATACATTTTTAAGCATAATCTCACTCCTAAAATCCTAAGATAGTACCAACCTGATAAACAAGAACTGCTCCTATCCACGCTATTACAAACGGATAAACAACCATGAAAATAGCCCACTTATAGGAATTTGTTTCTTTCTTAACAGTTGCTATAGTAGCAGCACATGGAGTGTATAAAAGAACCATTACTATAAAAGAGAGAGCAGTAAGAGGTGTAAATACTCCTTGAATAGCTGTTATTAGCTCAGCACCTTCAGCGGCACCTGCATAAACCATACCTAATATAGCTACAACTGCTTCCTTCGCTGCGATACCTGCAAACAAACTAACAGATGCCTGCCATGTTCCAAAACCTGCAGGAGCAAATATTGGAGCAATTATTGTTCCGATTTTTCCTAAAAGACTTTCTTGACTATATTGTTCTACGCCAAGTGGAAGTACAGACAATATCCAAAGAATTGTAACTACAGCAAAGATTATGGTACCTGCTCTCTTTAAAAATTCCCATACCTTATCCCACATATCTCTTAATACACTTCTCATTGAAGGTAATCTATATGGAGGCAGCTCCATAATAAAATTTGACGATTCGCCCTTAAATAGTGTCTTACTAAAAATTTTACCCATAATTAACGCTACAATAATTCCAAGAAAATATAATGCAAATAATACCAAGCCACCATTATTAGGGAAGAAAGCCGCTATAAATACCAAATAGATTGGAATTCTGGCACCACAAGACATAAATGGATTGATTAAAATAGCAATCATTCTGTCCTTTTTGTTTTCCAAAGTACGTGTAGACATTATCCCTGGAACATTACATCCAAATCCAACTATCATGGATATAAAGGTCTTTCCATGAAGTCCCAAGGCCCTCATAATACCATCCATTACATATGCCGCTCTTGACATATATCCTGTATCTTCCAGTATACCCAAGAAAAAATATAGGGTCATTATCAGAGGAACGAATACTACGACTGCACCTACCCCTCCAATGATACCTTCTGTTATAAAGGATACCAACCAGTTAGGAGCACCTGTATTAATTAGAAATACATTGACACAATCTCCAAGTGACTCCATCCATCCTTCTACATATCCTCCAAATAAGTCAGAACCTATAACGAATGTAAGTTGAAAGACTGTATACATTATCAATCCGAAAATAGGAATTCCCAAGTATTTATTAACAACAATCTTATCTATTTTATCAGTAAGTGTTTCTTTAGAATCAACAGGACTTTTAACACTTTTATTTACTATATTTCCAATAAATTCATATCTCTTATCTACTATTTCAAGCTCATAGTCCGTTGCTTTATCACCAAGAGTGGCAAGTTTTTCGGTAACTTCCTTTTTGTTCTTTATGTGTTCCAGTACTTCCTTATCCCCTTCAAGAGCCTTAATGGCTATCCACTGAGTAGGATAATCTAAATCGGAGCCTTTAAGTAATGATTTTAATTCCTGAATTTCCTTATCAATTTCTTCACCGTAGCTGAAAAGTTGGTAATCTAAATTTTTATTATTATTTATAATTTCAGTAGTCTTCTCAATGAGTTTTCCGACTCCCTTTCTTTTAGCAGCAACAGTTGGAATAATCGGAATACCCAAGTTGTTAGAAAGTTTCTCCAAATTTATTTCAATATTTTTACCTTTAGCTTCATCCATCATATTAAGAGCTACAACTACATTTGAGCCCATTTCCATTAATTGAGTTGTTAAATAAAGATTTCTCTCGATATTTGTAGCATCTACTACGTTAATAACTACATCAGGGTTTCCCTTAACAATATAGTCTCTAGCAACTACCTCATCTTCTGAATATGCTCCTAGGCTATATGTGCCGGGTAAATCTACTATATTATATAAAACTCCGTTATATTTTAATTGACCTTCTTTTTTTTCAACAGTGACACCAGGCCAGTTTCCTACATGTTGGTTTGAACCAGTCAATGCGTTGAAAAGAGTCGTTTTACCACTATTGGGATTTCCAACAAGTGCGATTGTGTTCATATTACACATCCTTTCCAATGATAGTCATTATCAATGAACAACAAAAAAATAAATGCTTAATTCTGAATTGTTATTTTACTGGCTATACCTCTACCTAATGCTAACTTACTACCAGCTATACTTATTATTAAAGGACCATAATCATTCTTTAACATTTTAATCTGGACTCCCCTTCGTAATCCCAGTTCAGATAGCCTTTTTCTAATGTTACCACATCCGGTTATTTCTTTAATTCTACCTATTTCATTTGGCTTTAATAAAATCATTGCTTTTTCTTCCATAAACTCTCCTCGCTTGCCTAAAATGATAATCATTATCAATACTAGAATAATACTTTTTTGAGATAAATGCAAGTTTTTTATTGAAGCATCAGCCTACGTCATTCTAAACCGTAGATGAAGAATCTTGGGTTTAATTGTAAAGGTTATTATAGTTTCAGTAATTGATTAAAAAATATTTCTATGGGAATAAATGTAATATTACAAAAGGAGGGTTTGTCTTTATATGATACAACAAATTGAGCTATTAAGAATTGAGTTTTTAAGAAAGAAATTATATAAGAAGATAAATGAAAATGGGCTTTTAAATAATGAAGTTATAAAATTGAGTCATGAATTAGATTTGTTAATTTTGGAACACTATGATAAATATGGTCTAAATGGTTTGAGTAACAAGGATTTAATCAATAATTTGATTTTACCAGAATATGATAAAAATAGTTGATTTATTTAACCATCGGGTATATAATTAAAATGAAGGTCAGAGAAAGTCAAAACATTCTCAATGGAGATGAATTTATGGAATATAAGGATTATTACAAAATACTAGGAGTAGAAAAAAGTGCATCACAAGATGATATTAAGAAGGCATATAGGAAACTAGCTAAAAAATATCATCCTGATGTCAATCCAAATGATAATAAAGCTCAGGAAAAGTTTAAAGATATAAATGAGGCTTATGAAGCTTTAGGTAATGAAGATAAAAGAAAGAAATATGATACATTTGGCAGTAATTATAATTTTTCTGGTGGACAAAATTTTGATCCGTCACAATATGGCTATTCTTATACTTCTTCTGGAGAGTATAGCGATTTTAGCGATTTCTTTAACATGTTCTTTGGAGGAAATGGCGGCAATGCTAAAAGCTTTAATTTTGGAGATATATTTGGAGGTGGCAGGACAAGTGGATTTGGAAAGAAAAGATCCCAAGCTTATCGCCAAACCTATGAATCTGAATTAAATATTACACTTAAAGAGGGCTACAATGGTTCTGAGAAAGATGTAAATATAAATTTAGGTGGGGAAATAAAAAGATTGTCAATAAAGATCCCAAAGGGAATATTTCCCGGGAAAAAATTAAAGGTTAAAGGAGAAAAATGGGGAATTAATGGAGATATTATCTTTAAGATAAATTTAGTAGATGATGAAAGAAATAAATTAGAGGGTTTAGATGTTATATCTAAAGTAGACTTGCTACCTTGGGAAGCTGCACTTGGTACTAAAGTAGTCGTTAGTACACTTAATGGTAAAATTAAGATAAATATCCCGAGGGGTATAGCGGCAGGTAAAAAAATAAGAGTTCCTAGTAAAGGCTATATCGATATGAGTGGAAATACTGGAGATTTATATATACAGGTAAATATAGTAAATCCACCTATATTATCTGATGAAGAGCTTAAATTATATGAAAGACTAAGTCAAATATCGAAATATAACCCACGAGAAAACCAGTGAATAACTAAGAACTAAGAGTTAAGAGTTAAAACCCTAGATTCTTCAAAAGCAAATATGATACTGCCAATCTCAGAATGACAATAGCGGGCATATCATCCTACCTGTCAAAGATGGTAACAGCAGAGTGTCATATTGCCCGTCTCAGGATTACATTGGTATGATTCCGAGCGTAGCGAGGAATCCCGGGTTTAATTGTGAACTGTGAATTGTGAACTGTGAATTGAAAAAAAGAGGTGATATTATGGATTTAAATAAATTTACACAAAAGAGTATAGAAGCAGTACAAAAATCCCAGGAAGTAGCAATCAAATATGGCAATCCTCAATTGGAGGAAATCCATATCCATTATGGCCTTATGAGCCAGGAGGATGGATTAATACCAAAGGTAATCTCATATATGGGTGAAAATAAGGATTTAGTTAGAGCTGATTTGGAAAGAGAAATCGATAATCTGCCTAAACAATCAGGTGGAGGAGGCTCTGTTTATCCGAGCCGTATTTATACAAAGGTATTACTTGATTCAGAGGAAGAAGCCAAAAAATTTGGGGATGAGTATGTAGGAGTAGAGCATATATATATTTCTTTGCTTAAACAAAAAAACACCATATCTGAAAAGATATTCAAAAAATATAATATAAATCTCCAAAGATTTTTAGAGGCTTTAAAGAAAATAAGAGGAAATCAAACTATTACATCTGACAATCCTGAGTCAACTTATAATGTGCTTAAAAAGTATGGTAAGGACTTGGTTGAAGATGCAAGAGAAGGTAAAATAGACCCTGTTATTGGAAGAGATAGCGAAATAAGAAATGTAATTAGAATATTGTCTAGAAGAACAAAGAACAACCCTGTACTCATAGGTGATCCGGGAGTTGGTAAGACAGCAATAGTAGAAGGATTGGCACAGAGGATTGTTAATGGAGATGTACCTGAGGGATTGAAGGAGAAGACCATATTTTCATTGGATATGGGTTCTTTAATAGCGGGAGCTAAGTACAGAGGTGAATTTGAGGAAAGATTGAAGGCAGTACTTTCTGAAATTCAGAAATCTATGGGTCAAATTATTCTATTTATAGATGAGATTCATAATATAGTAGGTGCAGGCAGGACAGAGGGCTCAATGGATGCTTCGAATTTACTAAAGCCTATGTTAGCCAGAGGTGAGCTACATGCAATTGGGGCCACAACCCTGGACGAATATAGAAAATATATAGAAAAAGATGCAGCCCTTGAAAGAAGATTCCAAAAGGTTCTTGTATCAGAACCAAGTGTTGAAGATACTATATCAATTTTGAGAGGACTCAAAGGTAAATATGAAATCCACCATGGTATTAGGATATCAGATGGGGCAGTTATAGCTGCTGCAACCTTATCGGACAGATATATTAGTGATAGATTTCTTCCTGATAAAGCTATTGATCTAATGGATGAAGCTTCTGCCATGATTAGGACAGAAATAGACAGTATGCCTGTAGAAATAGATGAAATCAGAAGACGTATTCTGCAACTTGAGATTGAAAAGGCAGCATTAAAGAAGGAAACAGATGAGGCTTCTAAACTAAGATTGGAAAAATTAGAAAAAGAGTTATCAGAGCATAGGGAAAAATTCGATATACTGAAAGCAAAATGGGAAGATGAGAAAAAGAGCATTACTAAGGTTAAAGATATAAAAGAGAAAATCGACAATGTAAAAAGGCAGATTGAGGAAGCTGAAAGAAGCTATGACCTTGAAAAACTGTCACAGCTTAAATATGGAACTATGGTTGAGCTTGAAAAGCAATTGGCTGAGGCGAATAAGAGAACTGAAGAAGAAAACAGAATGTTAAAGGAAGAGGTAACCGAAGAGGAAATAGCAGATGTAGTTGCAAAATGGACCGGTATACCTGTTACAAAGCTTGTAGCTACAGAAAGAGAAAAACTTCTGGACCTTGGTAATATATTGCATAAGAGAGTAATCGGACAGGATGAAGCTGTAGAAGTAGTAGTAGATGCAGTAATTAGAGCTAGAGCTGGAATGAAACAGATGAATAGACCCGTAGGTAGCTTCATATTTTTAGGACCTACAGGTGTAGGAAAAACAGAATTGTCCAAGGCATTAACAGAAACTCTATTTGATGACGAAAGAAATCTTATTAGAATTGATATGAGTGAATATATGGAAAAATATTCAGTATCAAGGTTGATAGGTGCACCTCCAGGATATGTAGGATATGATGAAGGTGGGCAATTAACAGAAGCTGTAAGAAGAAAACCATATTCAGTTATATTGTTTGATGAAATAGAAAAGGCCCATCCGGATGTATTTAATATATTATTACAGGTTTTAGATGATGGAAGACTTACTGACAATCAAGGTAGAATTGTAGATTTTAAAAATACAATCATTATTATGACCTCCAATATAGGTTCAACATATCTACTTGAAGGGATTAATAAGGATGGTAGTATTGAGGAATCCGCTAGAGAAAAGGTAATGGCTGAAATGAGCAGAACCTTTAAACCTGAGTTCCTGAATCGTATTGATGAAATCGTGTTGTTTAAGCCGCTACAAAGAAATGAAATCTTTAAGATAATAGATTTACAGATTGATGAAATAAAGAGTAAACTTGAAGATAGACAGATTGATATATTGGTTACGGAAAATGCTAAGGAATATATATTGAATAGAGCATATTCTAGCCAATATGGAGCAAGACCAGTAAAGAGATTTCTACAAAAAGAATTGGAAACAAATATTGGTAGAATGATTATAAAGGGAGAACTAAAGGATAAGGATAGGATTACAGTAGATGTTTTAAATGGACAATTAAATATAACAAAATAAAAGTTCGGATTATCCGAACTTTTATTTTGCTTTAAATCAATTAAAATAAATTTACAAAGAATGTAATTACAGCTATATTTGTAAAGTCTATAAACAATGCACCTACTATAGGCACTACGAAGAATGCTAGTTTTGAATAAACAAATTTTTCTGAAACTGATTGCATGTTTGCAATTCCATTAGGAGTAGCACCCATACCAAATCCACAGTGGCCTGCAGCAATTACAGCAGCATCGTAGTTTTTACCCATAATTGGGAATGTTACATATGTTGCAAATAGATACATTAATATTGTTTGACCAATAAGTAATATGATCATTGGTAAAGCAAGATCTGCTAGTTCCCATAGTTTCAATGTCATAAGAGCCATTGCTAAGAATAGATTAAGCGCAGCATCACCTATTACACCAATTTCTTCATCCGGAGAGTGGAAGAACTTACCTGTATCAGATATGTTTCTCATAATAGCAGCTACTATCATTGAACCAATATATTCAGGGAATGTTAGTCCAAAACCGTTAATCCAGTTTGATACATAAACGCCAATACCCATAGCTATCAATAATTGGAAAATTGCCATAGCAATTTTATCTCCGTCAAGAATTGATTTACTTTCTTCAATTAAGGATTCATCAACATCAATATCTTTTGATGCTAATTTTTTGTTTAATAAATCATATTTATTAATAAGCCTGTTAGCTACCGGTCCACCCATCATGGAACCTGAAACTAAACCAAATGTTGCAGCGGCAATTGCTACAGTAGTTGCTCCAGATATTCCTAATGCTTCAACAGTTGGGGCAATAGCAGCAGATGTACCATGTCCACCTGTCATTGGAGTTGAACCAGTCATCAAAGCTAATAATGGATGTACTTTAACTACTGAAGCCAAACTAACAGCCAAACCATTTTGTAATACTGTGAGCACTGTAGCGATTACTAAAAATAGAATTACCTTTAATCCGCCTTTTTTAAGGACTTTGAAACTTGCGTTGAATCCAATTGATGTAAAAAACATTACCATGAAGAATGTTTGTAATGTTGTATCGAATTCAAAGAAAGCTATACCAGTCATTCTTAAAATTAAAGTTATGATTGCGAATAGTAATCCGCCGATAACTGGTGAAGGGATGCAATATTTAGAGAAAAACGTTATCTTTTCTCTTAACTTTTTACCAATTAGTAGCAAAATTACTGCCAAACCAATTGACTGCAACATGTTCATCTCGATTGTCATTAAAAAACCTCCTATAAAATTTATGTGAATTTTTGATTGCATTTTCATTCTAGCATAAATTTCGACACATTTCTACAAAAAATGCAAAATGGTTTTAACTAATTTTTGGATGTCAATTATCCGAATTGAAAGAAAAGTATGCAATAAAAAATTCATTGAAATTATAATAAGTAGCAAATAATGCAATTAACAGTATATTCAGATATATGTATTAATAAAAAAGACTTGTTCAATTGAACAAGTCTTTTTTATGTAACCGTACACCCAGCTTTGGCAATCCTATTCCGGGCGTTACTTGAACAGTTAACTCGGATCAGGTTTCCCTACGGCACACGGAAAAATTCACTTATCGCTGCTTCCTTCCGGACCTGACGAGGTTCATGAGTTTCCGTTGCGCAGGACCCAACCGTCAACACCACTTATTAAGGGCAGCCCCCACAATAGAGATGCCTATGCCGGGAATTCAATCCTGCTATAGCGGATTGCAGGTTATAGGGCACCGCTACCTCCCCATCTAGCACGGTAAAATTTGCTAATGGCGGAGAGAGAGGGATTCGAACCCTCGAGGCGCTTATCACGCCTACACGATTTCCAGTCGTGCGCCTTCGACCAACTCAACCATCTCTCCAAATTGGTTTACTATAAAGTACCTTTTAAATTATAGCTTATAATGCGAGGAGTGTCAACTGGTAAAAATTTAGTCTAAAAAGGATAATTGCTCCGCCTGTGTTGATGAAAGATTGGATATAGTAAGCCCAATCAGTCTTATATTTCTATCGAGTTTGATTTCGTTTAATAAGGACAAAGCTATTTCGTAAATGTCTTTAGCTAAATAAATATCGGTTAATAGAGTTTTACTCTTTGTTTTAAGCTTAAAATCCTCATATTTTATTTTTAATGTAATAGTCTTTCCATGTATTTGATTTTTGATTAAAGAATCTGAAATTTCTATTGAGAAGTCATGTAGATAGGATTTGAGTGTATTCTTATCCTTGGTCGATTCTGAAAAGGTGGTCTCAGTTCCTAAGGATTTTCTCTCCCTTTCAGTGTTTATTTTTCTATTATCTATCCCTCTAATCCTATCATAAATATCACTTCCCCACTTGCCAAACAGTTCAACTAAAAATTCTTCAGACAGATTATATAAATCCTCTACGGTGTATATTCCTATATTATTTAATTTTTCTGTGGATTTTGGACCGATTCCATGAACTGATTTTACCGGTAAAGGCAATAGAATTTCAGGTATCATGTCAGGAGAAATCAACTTTATGCCATTGGGTTTATTCCAATCCGACGCAATTTTAGCAAGAAATTTATTATAAGATATACCTATGGACAAAGTTAATCCGGTTTTTGCATGGACTCTCTTCTTTATCATATGTGCAATACTTAATGCATCCGAATCAATAAAGGATATATCTATATATGCTTCATCAATTGATACCGGCTCTACCAAATCAGTTATATCATATAAGATCTTAAAAACTTGCTGTGAAACTTCTTTATATCTCTTCATTCTAACAGGCAAAAATACAGCATTTGGGCATAGATTTTTAGCCATAAATATGGGCATGGCGGAATGAAGTCCAAATTTTCTTGCTTCATAATTAGCAGTTGTAATAATTCCGTGTTCACTTGATCCTCCAACAGCGACGGGTTTGCCCTTAAGCGTGGGATTATCCTGTACTTCAACGGAGGCATAAAAAGCATCCATATCTATATGAAGGATATTTAAATTTTCTATATTGAAGATATCATTAGAAATTTTAATCACCTGCAATTCTCATTGGGTAATCCCCCATTTGTCAGCTTCTACTAACTCTTATTATACATTACTCCAGGGTCTTTAACCTAATAGTATTATATCATAAAAGCTAAATTAAATTATTCCTATGGTTTTTTACTTTATTGGACATAGCCTATATTATTTGGATAACAATTGTACTAAATTTTTATTTTCTAAAAAATAGCGTGTAAGAAACAAGTCCTTTTATTGGTTTTTGAGTGTAAATTCTATAACAATCTGATATAATATTAAATACTAATAAATGATAGGTGATATTATGTACCAAGCCTTATATAGAAAATATAGACCTAAGACCTTTGATGAGTTATTGGGTCAAAAGCATATAACAACTACATTAAAAAATCAAGTATTGAATGATAACATAGCTCATGCTTATCTTTTTTCAGGGACAAGAGGGACAGGTAAAACATCGGCGGCAAAGATATTATCCAGAGCAGTCAACTGTTTAAATCCAAAAGACGGGAATCCATGCAATGAATGTGATTGCTGCAAAGGGATACTCAATGAATCAATTATGGATGTTATTGAAATGGATGCTGCAAGCAACAATAGCGTAGACGATGTTAGAGACTTAAGAGAGAAGGTAATATATCCCCCTGCAAGGACTAAATATAAAGTATATATAATAGATGAGGTTCACATGCTGTCCAAGGGGGCATTCAATGCGTTGTTAAAAACATTGGAGGAACCTCCTAAACATTTAATATTTATACTTGCTACTACAGAGCCTGAAAGATTACCTCAGACAATTCTATCCAGATGTCAAAGATTTGATTTTAAGAGGATTACCACAAAGGATATTGTAGAAAACATGAGAAATATAACCGATGAATTGAAGGTAGAAATAGATGATAATGTTCTTAGGCTTATAGCCAGGAATTCAGACGGAGCGATGAGAGATGCCCTAAGCTTGTTGGATCAATGTTTCTCCTTTAATGGTGAAAAAGTTACTTATGAAGATGCTATTGATATATTGGGCATAGCAAACAAGGATTTAATTCAAAATATGGTAATCAACATAAGGGATAAAAATTTAGAAAAGGTACTTATGTCCATTGATGAAATAATTCAAGATGGTAAAGACATAAATCAATTTATAAAGGATCTTATAAATTATTTTAGAGATTTGATGATTGTAAAGACATCTTCTAATCCAAAGGAAATCTTAGAAATAGACAATCTTGAACCACTTAAAGAAGTAAGCAATAATATGAGTTTGGATTATATTCTAAAGGCGTTAAATACATTAACAAACGCTGAAGTTCAAGGGAAATGGTCTACTCAGCCTAGGATAGTTTTAGAAATGGCAGTAGTAAAATTGATTGATCTTGAAAATGAAATGTCTTTAGAGGAAAGAGTAAAAAGATTGGAGCAAGGGATAAGGCCTATAGATCAATCTAAAGAAATAAAGGAGGATGCAATAGTACCTCATAAAAACATAGCAAAATCTATTGCGGATAAAATAAAGTCAACAGAAGATATAAAACCGGCAGCAGATAAGATAGATAAAAGGGAAGAGCCAAAACAAGAGTCTGTGAAAGAACAAGACCAAAGACCAAATGAAGATGATGGATATACATTTACAATAGAAAAAATATCCAATGAATGGGAAAAAGTACTGCAAAAAATCAAGCTTAAGAAAATCAATTTATATGCATTGATATTGGAAGGGGAGCTATTATCCTTTGAAAATGGCATGATTACAATAGGATATAAAGAGAGTTATAGCTTTCATAGAGATGCTATCAATACACCGCAAAACAAGGAAATAATAGAAGAAATTATCTCTAAATATTTTAATAGAGATATAGTAGTCAATTTCATTATTAAAGGTGAACCTGCAAATATTCATAAAGAAAACAAAAAAGAAGAGGCAATTAAAAGCGTCATCGATTTCTTTGGTGAAGAAAACGTGGAAATTAAATAGGAAAGGAGAATTTTAATGGCAAAAGGAAAATTCCCAGGAATGGGTGGAGGAAATATGAACAATATGATGAAGCAGATGCAGAAGATGCAGAAGCAAATGGAGGATATGCAAGCAGAATTAGAGGTTAAAGAAGTGGAAACAAGCTCAGGAGGCGGAGCTGTCAAGGTTACAGCAAATGGGAAAAAGGAAATCCTAAATATTTCAATTGATGAATCCGTAGTGGATAAGGAAGACATTGAAATGTTACAAGATTTAATTTTAGTAGCTGTGAACGATGCTCTAAATAAAGCTGAAGAAATGATGACCAATGAAATGAAGAAAATAACAGGTGGATTAAATATTCCTAACCTTTACTGATAGGAGGATTTAAAATGGAGCAGTATGCATTACCCATAGCAAACTTAATAGAACAGTTTTCCAAGCTTCCGGGGATAGGTAAAAAAACTGCTCAAAGACTTGCTTTTTATATATTGGAAATGGAAGATTTAGAAGCAGAAAAATTGTCAATGGCAATAGTAAATGCTAAGGAAAGGATTAAATTATGCAGTATCTGCTGCAATTTAACAGATGATGATCCTTGCCACATATGCTCCGATGATAATAGGGATAAATCTACAATCTGCGTGGTAGAAGGAGCTAAGGATATTATAGCCATGGAAAGATCAAGAGAATACAGGGGGGAGTATCATGTATTGCATGGTGTTATCTCCCCTATGGACAATATAGGACCGAAGGATATAAAAATCAGGGAACTTTTAAATAGATTATCCGATGATGTAGTAAAAGAAGTTATAATCGCAACCAATCCCACTGTAGAAGGAGAAGCAACAGCACTCTATCTATCAAAGCTGATAAAACCCATTGGAGTAAAGGTTACAAGAATTGCTCATGGCATCCCTGTTGGAGGCGACTTGGAATACTTCGATGAAGTAACCCTTGCAAAAGCTATGGACAATCGTAGGGAGATGTAAAGATATATTAATAAATGTCTCCATCAAATAAAGTCCTATCATTATGCAAATTCATTTTAGAATGCAAAT
>ENA-UOOK01000237-UOOK01000237.1-fermentation-metagenome-genome-assembly--contig:-NODE-237-length-69923-cov-6.211041_pt1 | contig 69923 bp, 61 predicted proteins | sample MGYA00245777_ERZ724023 | MGnify/ENA primary metagenome ERZ724023 (study PRJEB28704, sample SAMN03018312) | fermentation metagenome | biome: anthropogenic terrestrial biome; feature: soil; material... | reverse complement strand
GATATTGCTTACCTTTAAAAGAAAAAATGTACAACAGACTGATTTCTAACATCAAACCCCTCGGATTCACCTGGTCGACCAGGGATCCGTTTTTGTTCTGCGTACATCATAATGACAGTTATCCCAAAGGCAATGCCGAAATGGGACCTGCTGCATCACTGGCGGGCAGGTACCTGGGACAGGATTTCACGGTGAGGGATGGCTGGCGGATGTATCATGGGGATCGTGTTCCCGGTTTTCCAATGCATCCTCACAGGGGATTCGAAACGGTTACCGTGGTATTGGAAGGTATTGTCGATCATTCTGATTCACATGGAGCAGCGGGAAGATACGGAAACGGCGATGTGCAATGGATGACGGCCGGAGCCGGCATCCTGCACGAAGAGTTCCACTCGGCGAACTACGCCCGGACCGGCGGCCCCTTCGAGATGGTGCAACTCTGGGTCAACCTGCCCGCGAAAGACAAGATGACCCAGCCGAAATATCAGGCGATCACGAATGCCGAGATGGGCCGCGTCAAACTGCCGCTCGGCGGCGAGGTGGAGATCATCAATCTCCCGCCGAATCTCGAGAGAATCGTTTCGCTTGCGGGCCTCGGCCAGCTCTGCACGATCAGAAAGGAGAACAGCGATGAAGCCGATGAATGAAATGCATGTCTCGTTCCCGAGCAGTTCGGCCAACGAAGGATTCGCGCGGGCGGCCGTTGCGGCGTTCGTCGCGCAGCTCGACCCTACGGTGGACGAGCTGTGCGATATTCGCACCGCTGTGTCGGAGGCCGTCACGAACTGCATTGTACATGCTTACAGGAACACGATCGGAACGATTTCCGTCACCTGTAAGATCTTTGAGAATGGGTGCGTCGTCGTGCGCATCCGCGATAGAGGCTGCGGCATTGCGGACATCAAGCAGGCCATGCAGCCGATGTTCACGACGCAGGAGGGCGAGCGCGCGGGCCTCGGCTTCGCGGTGATGCAGAATTTCATGGACAGGCTGCACGTCTCTTCCCGCCCGGGAAAAGGGACGTCCGTCACGATGCAGAAGACAATCCGCCGCCGGCAGGATAATGGGAAATGACCGCCTCGTCGAGGAAAATCTCGGCCTGGTTCACGCCTGCGCGAAGCATTTCAAAGGCCGCGGCGTGGAATACGACGACCTGTTTCAGGCCGGCTGCCTCGGCCTGGTAAAAGCGGTTGAGAACTATGACAAAAGCCGTGGAACCCGATTTTCCACCTATGCGGTCCCGGTGATTCTCGGCGAGATCCGGCGTTTGTTCCGCGACGGGGGCGTCTTGAAAGTCAGCCGCGGCCTGAAAGAGCTTTCCGTGCGCGCGTCCCGGGAAGCCGCCGCGTTCGCTGAACGCGAGGGTCGTTCCCCGTCGGTGGCGGAGCTGGCGGAGCTTCTCGGCGTGGAGCCGGCGGAAGCCGCCGAAGCGCTCGGCGCGGCGCAGATTCCGCTGTCCCTGACGGAGAACGAAGACGAGGGAGGCGGGCAGACCGACGTGGCGGTGGAGCCGGAAGAAGAAAAGCTTGCGGAGTTGCTTTCCCTCAAACAGGTGGTGACCGAACTGGAGCCGAGAGACCAGAAGATTATCGTCCTGCGGTATTTCCGAAGCCATACCCAGGTGGAAACGGCGGCCGCCCTCGGCATGACGCAGGTCCAGGTTTCCCGGCGGGAGAAAAAAATCCTGGGGGAACTCCGGCAGAAATTATCCTAAGGCAGGAAAGCCTCTCCCCGGCGGTAAAGCGCCGGGGAGAGGCTTTCCTGCTGCAGGGACGTCAATCCTGTTCCGAGATTCTGCCGATCTCATAGGGGGTGTTCTGGTAAACGAAGTAATTCAGCCAGTTTGAAAATAACAGGAACGCGTGGCTGCGCCATACGAACGGCGGTTCCTGCCGGGGATCGTCGTCCGGGAAATAATTGCGGGGCATCGGCGGGCGCAGGCCCTTTTTCACATCGCGGAGGTATTCCTCCTTCAGCGTGTTGCGGTCGTATTCCTCGTGTCCGGTCACAAAGATCTGCCGCCCGTTTTTCGCCGCGATGAGATGTACGCCGGCAACGTCGGATTCCGTCAGGATCTCCAGCTCCGGGCGCTTTTCGATATCTTCGCGGCGGACCTCGGTATACCGGGAATGCGGCGCCCAAAAATCGTCGTCGAAGCCGCGGACGAGCGGATGCAGCGGCCGGAGGACGCGGTGGCGGAAAATGCCGGAGATTTTCTGCGGAAGCGGGTGTTTCGGAACGCCGTAGTGGTAATACAGCCCCGCTTGCGCGCCCCAGCAGATATGCAGGGTGGAGTAGACGTTTTTTCGGCTCCACGCCATGATCTCGCAGAGTTCGTCCCAGTAGTCCACTTTTTCAAAATCGAGCCTCTCCACCGGCGCGCCCGTGATGATCATGCCGTCGAACTTTTCATTCCGGATTTCCTCAAACGTCTTGTAAAATGTTTCCAGATAGGTGGCGGGCGTATTTTTCGAGAGGTGCGACGCCATATGCAGCAGCGTGACGTCCGCCTGCAGCGGCGTGTTGCTCAGAACGCGGAGAAGCTGCGTCTCGGTTTCCACTTTCGTCGGCATCAGGTTCAGGATCGCGATTTTCAGCGGACGGATATCCTGCACCTCCGCGCGCTCGTGCGTCATCACGAAAACGTTTTCGGATTCCAGGGTTGCCGCGGCCGGGAGATCCGCCTGTATTTTAATCGGCATTGACATTCCTCCAGACGAACAGATTGCCCCCATTATAGCAAGAAGCCGCTTTGTCTGCAAGATTCCGGCGTAGCAAAGCGCCTGCGCCGGTTCCGTTTTCCCGGCTGCGATATTCTGAAAATGCTGCAGCTCAGAGAATCGCCGCAGTCTTTTTCATGACGGAGGCCCGCGCGCGGGAAGGATATTTTTCGCTCGGCCACCGTCTGGCCGCGTCCCCGCCTCTGAAGGGAGACCGGCCTGGGCGGACGGAAGAATCGTTTGAAAAACGTTCCCGGATCCTGGATTTTCCACTTTATTTTTCAGGGAAAAGCGGCTATACTATAAGCGTACAATGTACTGAAAAGAGATGTGGTGCCATGCGTCATTCCCGCAGAGATAAAATTTACGAGTACCTGACGGACTACTACAGGCGCAACGGCTATCCGCCGTCGATGTCGGCGGTTGCCGCAGCGCTCGGGCTGAAATCGCGCTCCAATATCAATGCGCAGCTTGCGCAGATGGAGCGCGAGGGAAAGCTGGCCAACGTCAACGGCAAGTATTATCCGGCCGAGGCGGCGCGGAGCGCGCGCCTGGTCATGGTTCCGATCCTCGGGAACATTGCCGCCGGCGTGCCGATTACGGCGGTTGAGAATCTGGACGGCTACGTCGGCTATTTGCCGCGCACCGGACGGCGGGGCAACGACCTTTTCGCCCTGCGCGTAAAGGGAAGCTCCATGATCGGCGCGGGCATCTATGACGGCGACATCGTTATCGTGGAACAGACGCCGTACGCGGAAAACGGCCGGATCGTCGCGGCCATGATCGACGGCGAGGCGACGGTCAAGCGCTTTTACAAGGAAAGCGGCCATTACCGCCTGCAGCCTGAAAATCCCGCGATGGATCCGATTATCGTCGATCATGTGGAGATCCTGGGCCGCGTCGTGTCCAGCATGCGGTATTACGATTGAGGCGGCAGATATATGGATCGCGTTATCCTGCACAGCGACTGCAACAGCTTTTATGCCTCCGTGGAGTGCCTGTATCGTCCGGAGATCCGGGGAAAACCGGTCGCGGTCGGCGGTGAGCCGGAGCATCGGCACGGGATCGTCCTGGCGAAGAACAGCGTTGCAAAGCGGTACGGCGTGCGAACGGGGGAGCCGCTCTGGAAAGCGCGGGAGAGGTGCCCGGCTCTCGTCGTCGTTCCGCCGGATTACCCGCTGTATCTCCGATTTTCCGACATGGCGCGGAGGATCTATCTCGATTATACCGACCGCGTGGAGCCGTTTGGAATCGACGAGGCATGGCTCGACGTTTCCGGCAGCGCCGGCCCGTGCGGAGGGGAACGGATTGCCCGGCAGATTCGCAGGCGCGTCCGGAACGAGCTTGGGATCACCGTTTCGGTGGGCGTCTCGTTCAATAAAATTTTTGCCAAGCTCGGCAGCGACTGCAAAAAGCCGGATGCCGTTACGGTCATCTCGAAAGAAAATTTTAAGGAAACCGTCTGGCCGCTCCCGGTGGAAGATCTGCTTTACGTCGGCCCGGCCACGCGGCGGAAATTGAACGGCATTGGCATTCACACCATAGGGGAGCTTGCCCGCACTTCGGCGAGCTGTCTGCACGGCCGGTTCGGCAAGTGGGGAGACGTGCTGCATGATTTCTCCAACGGCTTCGACCTGTCGCCGGTTGCCGAATACGACAGCGTCCGGGCGGTAAAGTCCGTTGGAAACAGCGCCACGACGGTCCGCAACCTGGAAAACGACCGGGACGTCAAATTGATCCTGTTCGTCCTGGCTGAGAGCGTGGGGCGGCGCATGCGCGAGCAGGGCCTGAAGGGGCGCAGCCTGTCCGTATCGGTGCGCGACGACCGGCTTTACACCGTCGGGAAACAGTGTATGTTCGACAAGTATACCAATATCTCGTCCGAGATCGCGGCGAAGGCGTTCTGGCTGTTCCGGCGGCTTTACACCTGGCACGAACCGATCCGGAGCGTCGGCATCTCGGTTTCGGACCTTGCGCACGACGATGTCCCCATACAGACGGATCTTTTCAACAATGAATACCAGCGCATCCGGCGGGAACGTCTCGACAGCGCTGTGGACGTGCTGAAACGGCGCTTTGGCGTCCGCTGTGTCCGGCGCGCCTCGCTGCTTGAGGAACCGTCGCTGACGGATTTCAACCCGGAGGAAGAAAACGTTGTCCATCCGGTCGGCTATTTTTAAGGGGGCTTTGGATTATGGCGCACAAAAAGTATGTGGACATGATTGTCCGCTGTTATCCGGACGGAAGGATTCTCCCGCTGGCCGTCTATTGGTCGGAAGGATGCCTGTATGAAATAGACCGCGTGCTGGACGTGAGACCCGCCGTGTCCCTGAAAGCGGGAGGTGCCGGAACGCGATATACCTGCCGGATTCAGGGCCATGAAACGTGTGTCTGGCTGGAGGGAAGCCGATGGTTTGTGGAGGCAAAAGACAGGCTGGAAAATCGAAACGCGGGGTGAGGGCGGATGTGCGGAAGATATTGTCTGTATCGTGAGGGGAACGAGGAGATCCGTGCTCTTCTGGACGGCACGGAAGGGGGATTCAAGACAGGAGAGATTTTCCCGACCGACAAAGCGCTGGTACTGGTCCGGAAGAACGGGTCCTTGAGGCCGCAGGCCATGACCTGGGGATTTCCGGGTTTTCGGGGGAAGGGCGTTATTATCAATGCCCGCGCGGAAACGGCGGCGGAAAAGCCCATGTTCCGCGAGAGCGTTCAGGAAAAACGGTGCGTGATTCCGTCGAACGGGTTTTTTGAGTGGAGCCACGACGGAAAGAAGATAAAATATCAGTTCAACTTGCCCGGCGACGGCGTACTTTATATGGCCGGCCTTTATCAGGATTATGGAGAGGAGCGACGGTTCGTGATTCTTACAGCTGCCGCGAACGAGTCCATGGTAGCGGTTCATAATCGGATGCCGGTCGTGCTGCCGAAAGATCGCGTGGCGGATTGGCTCGGGGACGTCAAAAGCGCTGGAAAGCTTTTGCGAGCGGCTGGGCCGCAGCTTGTGAAAAGAGAAACGTGAAAAAAACCATGTGCCGACGCAGGTACGAAATGGGACGCGCTTTTCAAAGCGTGCCCTCCGGCGTATCGAATTGATTCTTAAGCAACCCTTATTTGTTTGCATGACCGTATAAAATATTTATCATACCAGTTGGTAAATATTTTATGAAAAGAGGATCGGCAAATGAATCGTGAGCTGAAGCAGGAACTCGAATGGATCAACGAAAATCTGAAAGCTGTGGTGATGAATCAAAATATGCTTTACTTCCAGCTGAAAACCCTTGAAGATGAGCTGAAAGAAAACGAAGAGAAAGTGATCCATACCCCCGGGCTTGAAAAGCCGGGGGAAGAGATAGACGGATGAACATCCGTAAGGACCGGGTAAGGGATGGGCGGACGTCTTTCAGGGGAAGTGAAAATCCTCGGCAGAATTCCCAAAAGCTGAGATAAAAATTCATTCTATTCCTAACAGGCAGTCGGCTACGCGGTTGCCTTGTTCTCCTTATTCAGCGAAAGTCCCCGGTTATGCCGGGATGTACGGAAAAGCATTGACGCTGAGAAAAAATATGCAGGCCGAATCCGCTCTCAGCCCCTCTTATTTCTGTTTCGCAGTAAAAATAGTCACCCCCCAGGCAAGGTCTGGGGGGTGACTACTTTTACTTTGTTTCACAGCCGGGCCTGAGGCGAATCTATCCGTTTGATTTTGAAACGGTCATAACCCAGTTTGCGAACGCTTCCATATATTGTTTCAGATATGTGCGTGTCGATTCATCCGTCAACTCGCCTTTATCGTTTAGCAGGGACGCAACCTTGCCGATATATGCTTCCGGTTGCTGAAGGAGAAGGACATTCAGGAAAACCATCGGCTGACGCAGGTGGTGGTTTGCGCCGAAAGCGCCAAGACCGCCCGGAGAGACGCTGATGATTCCTCCCGGCTTTCCGCTCCAGTTATTCTTCCCATAAGGGCGGGAGCCGACATCAAGCGCATTTTTCAGCACGGCAGGCACAGAACGGTTGTATTCGGGCGTGATAAACAGCAGCCCGTCGAGGCCCGAGATTTCTTTTCTGAACCGCACCCAGGGCTCGGGGGGATTCCCGTCGTCGTCCAAGTCCTGGTTGTACATGGGAAGGTCTCCGATTTCGATGAAGCGCATATTCAACGCGTCCGGTGCGAGACCGGCTGCTGCTTTTGCAATGGAGCGGCTGTAAGAGCCTCTGCGCATGCTGCCAACAAATATGCCGATATTTTTGCGGTTACTCATTTCGCATCACTCCTGTTTTATATCATTGCTTTCCATATGATTCTAATAATAGTTCCCTTTTTTGTCAAGAATCCGCTGGCTGTTTGCGAGCACGACTGCGCTTTCACGAAGGGAAGCGTTTTTCCGTCCCGCCGGAGAACGCAAGATGAGGATGATAGAATCGCATGCCGGGGCGACTCACAGAACGCTTACATCTGAAGCAAGGCAAATAGCATGAAAAAATGTAAAAACGGCTTCTGCCGTAAAGCAAAAGCCGTAGGTTGTTGTCCAGCTGGATTTTCAGCGAGGCGAGCGCTTTGTATTTGGCCCCAGCGAGACTTTTTTGGTGTTGTGATTCTGATTTGGATTTTCAATTTTGCCTTTTTTTTCTTTGTTTTCCGATTGCTTGTTTCGGCTGCGGATGTTCATAAAATCACCTCGAATGATACATGCGGAACAGAAACGAAACGGTCCGTTTGCATGGGTGCAAGTTAATCCCGCCGCTACATGGTGTGATCTTGGCTCTCGATCAGCTTGACATCCATTCCGTGATCCTGCAATTGGTTTGCAATATCCTCTATATTCAAACCGCTGCTATCATAATCAACCGCGAGCTGGTTGCTCTGAATGTCGGCGCTTACGGATAGGACCCCGGGAATTTCGTTTAATGCCCTCTTAATTTTACCCAATTGATGTTTATTGTGCAGTCCGGACACCTTAAAGTATGCGCTTTGTTTTGCCACAGCCATCACCCCGTCGATAGTATGGCGGCTGGGGGAATCGAATATACAAATGGTCTGCCGTGCGCCTTGGATTTCGGATCTGGAGGAACGGTCCGGACACGCCGTGCGCCTGGACTCAAGCTATAGTAGAGCTGCAGCTGCAAATTTTACATCTCAAAGCACGCGTTCCTTCTCAAGCGGTACTCAGTTCATGATATGTTTATGCTTTCCAAGAGCAAGATTGCAGGATTATTTTTAGAAGATGTGAGAGCCTTTTTTTGACGCTGGACTTTTTCCCTTTACATATTGATGAGAACAGATTATGATGTAAACAGCGCAGTGATATTCCCGATATGGAAATCCTACATAGCGAGATTGAGCCTCGGGAATTCAGATTGTGGCAGAAATTCAGAATAACGGAGAGCCGACCGCGGAGGGAAAATCCCATGCTGACCATACAAATTGCCGGAAACACCGGTCTTGAGAATTACGTTGCGGCGCTCGCACTCTACGAAGCTCGGAGTGTATTGTCGCTGGACCCGGGCTGCGAGCCGGGCTGCGAGGGACTGTTGCTCCCCGGCGGCGGGGATATTGATCCCTCGTTCTACCGTCGGGAGAACCGCGGTTCCCGCAACGTCGATCGTTGCCTGGATGAAAGGCAGTTCGCGCTTCTGGAACGATATCGGAGCGCCGGAAAACCCGTGCTCGGCATTTGCCGGGGACATCAGGTCATCAACACCTTTTTCGGCGGGGATCTGGTTCAGGATCTGCCCACGGCCGACCGCCATAAACAGAAAAATGGCGTGGACGCGATCCATCCGACCGCGGCGGAACAGGGCTCCTTCCTGGCAGCCTTGTACGGACCGAAATTCACAACGAACAGCTCCCATCATCAGGGAATCGGCGTTGTCGGAAAAGGCTTGGTCGTTGTCCAGCGCGCGGACGACGGGGTGGTCGAGGGAATCCGACACGAGGCGTATCCGATCTTCGGGGTGCAGTGGCATCCGGAGCGTATGACGGGCGCGCTTCGGAATCCGGACACCGTGGACGGCGGTGCGTTATTCCGGTACTTTCTTTCTCTGGCTGCTGTGCACAGATCTGATCGATGACGGGCAATGCCTGCGGTGTCCGACAGAATGCTGGGCTTGCAGCTTTGGCTGAACCTGCCCCGGGAAGAAGAGCAGATAAGACAGTCTCCCCGCGCAGGCGGAGCAGTGGGTTTGAGCACGGCTTCCGTGCGAGCCGCATGGAATCATCAATGAATAAAATCAGGGGGTAAAATCATGTTGAAAAAAATACCTGAATTGACGCTTAACGACGGTCTGAAACTGCCATCCGTCGGTTTTGGCACCTATAAGCTGAACGGTTCGCAGGGTATGGAAGCGATCAAGCAGGCGGTGGAGATTGGCTATCGGCTGCTGGATTCGGCGTTCAACTACGAAAACGAGGGTGCAGTTGGCGCCGCGGTGCGGCAATGCGGCGTTCCCAGACAAGAACTGATTGTCGCTTCCAAACTGCCGGGGCGCCATCATCGTTTTCACGAAGCCATTGCCACGGTGGAGGAATCGCTATATCGCGCGGGTCTTGATTATTATGATCTTTACCTCATCCACTGGCCCAATCCCAAAGAAAATCTGTATGTGGAAGCATGGCAGGCCATGATCGAGGCAAAGAGGCGCGGGCTTGTCCGGTCCATCGGCGTGTGCAATTTTCTCCCCCATCATCTGGAACGGATCATCCGGGAAACGGGCGTCACGCCCAGCGTGGACCAGGTGGAGCTTTACCCGTTCTTCAATCAGGCGGAGCAGCGGAAATGGAATCGGGAGCATGGAATTGTCACCGAATCCTGGAGCCCATTAGGTCGTGCCAACAGTATTTTGCAAAACGAGACCATTGCGGCAATCGCAAAGGCCCATAGGAAAACCATCACACAAATCGTTCTGCGGTGGCATGTCCAGTTGGGGGCCGTGCCGATTCCGAAGGCGACCTCCAAGGCACACCAAATTGAGAATTTGAACATATTCGACTTCGCGCTGACGGATGCCGAAATGGAAAAGATCAACGCGCTGACCCGTCCCAACGGCCGGACGGCAAATCAGGATCCCGATATCTACGAGGAATTCTAACGTTTATTAGATACTTCCCACCCGGGTGGCAATGCGGACGAGGACGTCTCTTGGGGCTTTGCGGTGGAATCTCTTGACGAGGCATTCGATAAAATGAAAGCGAACGGTGTAAAATACCGTATGATCCCCGTTCAACCCTTCCCAATGAAACTCGCATAAATAGAGGCAAAACGAAAGACCGACGATTTCAAATCGTCGGTCTTTTACTAGAGCAATAGTGGGAAAAAGATTTTTACCCTTGACGTGTATCATCCCCCGTTGATTAACTTGATAAATTATCTTTTATTTTTAAAAGTATTTATCATATTCCCCGTTTGGGATTTCTCCTTCTAAACCGATAACACGCGGCCACCTGTTCGTGTCATCGATAATAAAGCCCATAATCATACCCATATGTGTATGTAAGTGTCTGTGCTGCGCCAGTACCAGCGTAAATCGCGTATATTCGCAATTCTCTGGCTTTAGCAGCAAATCTTTATCATCCAGCTCGCTGCTGATATAATGAACTATTTTCTTACGTACCTGATTAAAGTAAGTGTTTATCTCATCGCGCGAAAGTTGCTTTTGTGTAACAATATCAAGATTATTCAAATTCTTCTCATGTATGAATGGTTCTTTAAATCCGCAGTCTCTGGGATTAATAAACCACAAGTCTAATGAATGAAGCATATGATATATATGCTTCCACATGGGCATATCACAGTATTCCTTGTTCCAACAAGCATCGGGCACACAGTCGATCACATTTTTTACTTCCCATAATGCTCTTCGCGTTTGGTCGGCAATGATGCTGACAAGTGAATCTTGTTTCATTTACACACAACCTCCGCAAAACAATTTACCTGCATCATATCATTTGGTACAATCATAATACCACACTTCTCCGTATGGAAAAAGACATGGCGCCCCTTGGCGGAAGACATGCCTGCGGGGTACGCCAAACAGGAGTCTGCCATTCCGGGCCGCGTTCCGCGGACGCCTACATAGGGCCCAAAGCTATGGCGGGCGGATTCGGGGATGTGCCGGCAGGTTCTCGGCCTGCCGGACGAAGAAAGTGCGGATGTGCAGGACAGAAAAAGGACTGACGTGGAGAATCTCGTCGCTCCACGAATAAAAGAAAATCCGCCGAAGCGGGATAGCTATCGTACGATACCCGTCAACAATGAGTGCGTGGCCTTTTTGGACAGCCATCCGCATAATGAGTACTTGTATATCTTCCCGAATCCGGACAGCAGCCCGCAGAGCCCGAATTCCCGGTCGCATAAGCATAAGCGATTTATGAGAGAGATGCACGCGAAGGACCTGAGCATTCCAATTTTAAGCCCTCATCTCGCGAGTGATGGGGCATAAAGATGTCGACGTGGACGCAAATATTCTATATCGCAAGTAAGCTGGGATCCCTTAGAAAGAGCTTAAAACTCGGTACAGGTGTCGTGCAAAAGTCGTACGGGAGAAAATTCAAGGTAAAATGGGCAAAAAGAAAAGCCACACAGATTCCTGAAGAATTCAGCAACCATGCGGCTCCGTAAGGTATTTTTGGTGCGAGAGAAGGGACTTGAACCCTTATGGACTTTTAGTCATCCACAAGAACCTGAATCTTGCGCGTCTGCCAATTTCGCCACTCTCGCAAACTGACTTAATTAGTTTATCACACGGTGGGAGGCTTGTCAAGAGTTGCAGTCGAAAAACGGTGGTGAAAAATGTTTTTCCGGCTAAACCGAAACGAATGGGCAAAATCATATGCGTGCGTGCGAAGCGATTCTCACCGAATCGTGGTAAGAATCTTTTCGCACCCATCTCGACGAAGATGGGTTTATACCGAATCATGGGTATCGTGCCGTTCGGTCAGGGCGGCAACAATCGATTCAAGCGCACAGCGCAGCGACTCCGTCATTGTTTGAACGGACATGCTTGGTGTGCCGGGGGGAAGACCGACCGTTTGCTCCGGCAAAAACGGCACATGAATAAATCCGCCGCGCAGACCGGAGAATTCATTCTGAGCCATGAAAAGCAGTCGGTACATCACGTCGTTGCAGACATAGGTGCCGGCCGTATTGGAAACGGAAGCGGGAATTCCGTGTGCCCGGATGTTTTGAACCATCGCTTTTACCGGAAGCGTGGAGAAATAGGCGCTTTTTCCATGAGGGCAAATCGGCATGTCAGCGGGCTGAACGCCGTCGTTGTCCGGGATTGCCGAGTCCATCAGGTTGACGGCGATTCTTTCCACACTGATTTCGGCCCTGCCGCCCGCCTGCCCGACACAAAGGACGGCATCCGGGCGATATGACCGGATCGCATCCCGAAGGACCTCCCCATCCCGGACGAAAGCGACGGGGATCTGCAAGCGCACGATGTCGGCGCCGGCAATTTCACCGGGGAGACGTTTTACCGCTTCCCATGCCGGGTTGACCTTCGCACCCGCGAACGGGGAAAAACCGGTGACGAAAATTTTCAACGACATCGCCTCCCTATGGTGGTCGGTGGATAAAAAGGGAAAACGGGGATTCTTTACAGGGTTTTGCAGAGTTCTTTCAGATATGTGCGGAAATCCCTGCCGATTTCCGGATGCTGAAGCGCTACTTCCACCTGCGCTTTCATGATCCCGAGCTTGTTGCCGATATCGTACCGCTTTCCGGTAAAATTCACGGCTACCATTCCGTCGCGGCGTGCCAGCGTGCGCATGGCGTCGGTCAATTGGATTTCTCCGCCGGCCCCGGGCTCCGTGTGCTCCAGAATGTCGAAGATATCCGGCGGCAGAACGCAGCGGCCCAAAATGGAGTAAAGCGACATGATCTTGTCCGGCGTCGGTTTTTCCACCATGTCGGTACAGCGGAAAAGATTGTCGTGCAGCGGTTCCACCTTCAGGGAACTGTACCTTGTGATGGCTTCTTTCGAGACCTTGTTTACCCCCACCACGCCGATGCCGTATTCTTCATAGGCGCGGATTAGCTGACCGCACGCCGGGTCCTCGCCGATGATGACGTCGTCGCCGTATAAGACGGCGAACGGTTCATTTCCCACAAACGAGCGCGCACAGCCGACGGCATGTCCCAGGCCGCGGGTTTCCTTTTGGCGCACAAAGTAAATATTTGCCTTATGGGCAATGCCGATGATCTCGTTCAGGATTTTCTGCTTTTCAGGACCGCTGTTCTTCAGCCGTTCCTCCAATTCCGGCACGCGGTCGAAATGATCCTCGATCAGGCCTTTGCCGCGATTGGTAATGATCAGGATATCGGTGATGCCGGATCTGACGGCCTCTTCCACGATGTACTGGATGGCGGGTTTGTCCACGATGGGGAGCATTTCTTTCGGCATGGATTTTGTCGCCGGCAGTACCCGGGTTCCAAGGCCTGCAGCCGGGATTACGGCTTTTGTAATTTTCATCTCAGTGCAACTCCTGTTTTCTGTTAGAATATCATTCCGGTTACAGCAAGGCAAGAAAATATATCACCATCAGGCAGCAGGTAAACAGCGCCGCGGCGGAAGTGTTTACGCCGCCTTCCTGTTGCAGGCGGGCGGCGAACTCCGCCGGCTCGGACGCCTCGCTGTGAATTTGGCGGATGCGGGAAATGGAGTTCCTCATGTAAACCCGGTTCCCAATGGCGCCGCAGACGATCATGAGGATGATCGACCCGATCAGGTATAATCCGGGAACCGCCGCAAGAAACCGCTGACCGGCGGGCAAAGCGATGATTTGGCGGGCCAGTTCGTCCCGCTGTGTGTTCGTTATGGTATAGCCGTAAATGCCGCTTGTGACGCCGGCAAGGGAATAAAGCTTTTCATAAAGAGGCAAAACGGCGTATTTCATAAGAAGCAGGTAAGTGAAAAACATGGCCCCTTGAACGGCCGCGATGATTGCTCCGATTCTATAGAGCTTCCGAAAAAGCATCCAGATGCCCTGAAAGAAAAAGGCGGAGAAATTGAAACGGCTTTTCCCAAAACGGCTGATGTTGGAAAAGACGGGAACATAGTACTGGGTGTTTTCCTGAACGAATTTTGCAATGTCCCCCGCCGGGACTCCGTCCACCGATTCGGCGGGATTCACGCCGCCCAGGGGGTCGACCAGAAAAAAGAACGGTTGCCCCTGATAGCCGAAATTCGGCGGAACATTCCCGCCCTGCGGCGGAATATCGGCGCCGTTTTGCCTGTTCCAGGGATTCTGGCTCTGAGAAGGAAACGGGTTATTGCGCGGCTGTTGTTCGCTTTCGGAAAGCGGCATGCCGCAGTGGACGCAGTAGAGCGCGCTTTTCAGATTTTTGGCTCCGCAGCGCGGGCAGCGCTGGGTTTCCTCTTCAATTTCCGGCTGCGGCGGTTTCCAGGCGTACGGCGTGCCATGGCGATCCTCGTAAATACATTTGCCCGCGTGTGCATAGCATTCCCTGTGATAAGGGGCTCCACACTGTGGGCAGACGACTATATCGTCATCTGCGGTGAATGCTTTGCCGCAGATGGGGCATTTCATTCCCACATAATTCATGGTGCTCATCCTTCCGGTTCAAAATCGATTTCGATTTTGAATTCCATGTATCAATCAAATATAAATCTATTCTATTATTGTAGCGGGAATCCCAAAAAAGTTCAACGTTTTCCGGCCGAAGTTTTCATTCCATTCATAATTTCGGGCGATCCCGCGCACCGCAAAACGGAAATATTTTTGACTTTCCCGCCGGAATATCATATAATAAACCATCATAGGACGGAACTTAAAGGATGATAATATGCTGCAATTCGAAGAGCTGAAGCAGTCGCTTCAGAATATGGAACCGGCCCTTCGGGATCTGGCGGACGCTTTGGGGTTGGATGCAATGCGCAAGGAAATCCTCGAGCTGGACCAAAAGGCCACCGCCCCGGATTTCTGGAACGATATGGAGAAATCACAGAAGATTCTGCAGCGCTCCAGTTCCCTGAAAAACAAGATCGAAAAGTACGAAAAGCTGAAAAGCGCGTACGATGACCTGATGGCGCTGATAGAGTTGGCGGACGAAGAGGGGGATCTCTCCCTTCTGCCGCAGGCGCAGGCGGAGTTGGGGAACTTCCGGCACGAGCTGGAGTCGCAGCGGCTGACGACGCTGCTCACGGGCGAATACGACGCGAAGAACGCCATCCTGACATTCCACGCGGGGGCCGGGGGAACGGAAGCCCAGGACTGGGCGATGATGCTGTACCGGATGTACTGCCGCTGGGGCGAGCGCCACGACTTCCATGTCAAGACGCTCGATTACCTGGAGGGCGAAGAGGCCGGCATCAAGAGCGCGAGCATCCTGCTGGAAGGCGAGAATGCCTACGGCTTCATGAAGAGCGAGACCGGCGTGCACCGTTTGGTGCGCATCTCTCCGTTCGACGCTTCCGGACGGCGGCATACTTCCTTTGTCTCTCTGGAGGTCATGCCGGAGATCGACGATACCATACAGGTGGACATCAAGCCGGAGGACATCAAAATGGATGTTTTCCGTTCCAGCGGGGCCGGCGGCCAGAAAGTCAACAAAACCTCTTCGGCGGTGCGGCTGACGCATATTCCCACAGGCATCGTGGTTTCCTGCCAAGTGGAGCGCAGCCAGTACCAGAACCGCGACGTGGCCATGCGCATGCTGAAGTCGAAGCTGATGGAAATCAAGGAGCGCGAGCACCTCGAGCGCATCGAGGATATTAAGGGCGTTCAAAAGGAAATCGCATGGGGCAGCCAGATCCGCTCGTATGTCTTTATGCCGTACACACTGGTAAAAGACCACCGCACCGGGTACGAAATGACCAATATCGACGCGGTGATGGACGGCGACCTCGACGGGTTCATCAATGCCTACCTCAAATATCTGCACCAGGAAGACGCGAAAAAATAAAGGGTGGGGAAAAAACCGCCCGCGCAGAGGACGCCGGAACTTCCCGTTCAGGGGGTCCGGCGTCCTTTTACCCTTTTTCCAGGCGCCTGCGCTGCCGGACGTCATTTCCGACAAACACAATGCGCCGGTAGCTTCCGATGATGCGGGAAGCGAAGCGCTCGGAGTAGAAGCTTATCAGTTCCCGCGTGGAGAGGTTTGTGCTGATGATGGTCGGTTTCCGGAGCAGCAGGCGCGCGTTTACCAGGTCGTAGATCGCCGCGGAGGAAAACGAACTGTGGAATTCCGTTCCAAGGTCGTCGAGGATCAGCAGGTCGCACCCATGCAGCGCCTCCATAGCGAAGCCGCCCGATTCATGCCCGAAATGCTCCTTTTCCAGCTTTGAGACGAGGTCGCCGGCCGAGGAATAAACGACGCCGTTTCCCTTTTGGATCGCCTCGTTGGCGATCGCAAGCGAAAGATGCGTTTTTCCGAGCCCCGTTCCGCCGGTCAGGATCAGGCTCGGGGAATCCGGGCCGAAGTGCCGTGCGTAGGAAGCGCAGTAGCGCAGGGTGTTCGCCATGATGGATCGGTCGGCCGGCCGCCCTTCCTGCGGGGCGTCGGAATAATAATTCAGCGAGAAGCTCTCGAAGGTGGAGAGCGACAGAGGGGTCAGCTCGTTGAGCCTGCGGTAGGATTCCGCCCGCAGCAGGTCCCGGCGGCAGCTGCACATCCTGCCGTCTATGTAGCCGGTGTCGCGGCATTTTGGGCAGGCGTAGCGCGGCTCCAGGCTGCCCTCGCCGGATTCCGCGAGAATCTTGTCGTATTCTGCCTGAAAGGCGCGGTTCGTTTCCCTCAGTTTGCGGAGCTGCTCCGCGGTGTTCCCGCCGCGCATGACGGCCCGCGCCGCGTTAAGCGCCGTGGAGGCCAGCGCGCGTTCGATCTTTTCCGCACGGGGATATTTCAGGTGGAAGGCGGCTTTGCGCCGTTCTGCGTCGGTCTCCGCTTCCCTGCGGCGTTCCCGGAGGATGCGGTCGACGGCCTCGCGTATTTCCCTCGAGTATCCCAATGAAGTCACTCCTTTGTATCGTTTATGCTGGTGCGCTCGTACTCGTCAATATCAAAGGTGAGTTTCTTTTCTTTTTCCGCTTTCGCATCGGCGATTTTTGCAGACCTGTGCGCGACGCGCTCCGCGTCCTCATCGGCGGCCTGTTTGGGCGTGGAAATTCCGTTCTTGTGCCACCGTTCCAGAATGCGGTTCATGTAGGCCGTCTGATATTTTCCGGCGCCGTCGATCGTGCGGTCGTACGCTTCGCGGATCATCGGCATGCTGAACTTCCAGTCGTTCACCCAGACGGGCGCAAACTCCTCTTCCCGGCGCGAGGGGGTGCGGTGCGCGATGCCGATCGCGTTTTCCACCGTCCGCCAGGCCTTCTGGTTTTCCGTCAGCAGGCGAAGGTGCTCCTCGGCTTTCTCATGCGTGTCCACGCCGTTGTCCGCCCAGTTGAGCGCCGCTTTTTCTATGTACCGCATATTGGGCTTGCCGATGCTTGCCGCGTACTGCATCAGCATGACGATCACGTCGGAAGGGAGGCCGTAGTTGTCGTGGATCAGGAGCAGGGTGGCGGCGTCTCCGCCCGAAAGCAGCCGCCCGAGGATCTGCTGCGCTGACTGCATCAGGCATTCGATTTCCTTCGACTCCGCGATCCGTTTGGCGACAAATTCGCTGTCCGGCTTCTGCGGGCGGGAAAGAAGGCGGCGCTCCGGCTGCTGCTCGGGCTGCGCCTCCGCCGGTCGGAAGGGGGAGGCGGCTTTCGCGCCGTTCTCCGGTTCCGCGCAGGCGGGGGAAAGCGCGCCCCCTTTTTCGGAAATCAGCCCGTTTTCGCGCCAGTAAGTCATGGCGTCGCCAACGTCGGCCCGGTCGATGCCGAGAGCGTCGGCGATATCCTGCGTTTCAAACGGTTCCCCCGCGTGTCGCAGAACCCACAGCAACACCTTCAACTGTACGGAACCGGCCAGTTTCAGATCGTTATCGACGACGGAGCATGGAACCGCAAAAACGGAGTTCCATGCCCCGAGATTAATGGTATAACTCATGGGTAATCAGCCTTTCCTGTGTCCGCGAATCATTATACCATACCTGCAACTGCCGGAAAGAGGGAAATGTAAAAATACAGGGTAAATTTGAAAAACCGTCTTGACAAATCGATTCTGTCTGCTTTATAATAATTTGCGTTGCTTCTGCATCGCAACGGTATAATTGTATGATGCGAATGTAGCTCATCTGGTAGAGCGCCACCTTGCCAAGGTGGAGGTAGCGAGTTCGAGCCTCGTCGTTCGCTCCAGGCGAAGAAGAACCCGGTTTTGTCCGGGTTCTTTTTATGTATGCATAAATAAAAAAATTAGCGTTTCCGGTGCTTTTTTGTAAAGAATAATCTTTCTTTGGTAAACAATTGCTTTTTATAAAAAGATAGGATATGATAAATCTGTTTTAGCGCGATTTTTTCACTTATCGACACGAAAAAGGAAAGAGGAGAAATTAAAAATCATGTGCGAAGAAAACGCCGCCGCGCCGCAGGAGGAGTGGTTTGTCCGGAACCCGGAGAAAAAAATCGGCATTCCAGCGATGGGCCGGAACTATAACCGCTATCCGCTGCGCACGCATTATGTGCGCGTGGGGCAGGACGACTATATCGACCTGGTGAAAAAATATGTGCTTCCCGTCTGGCGGAAAGGGGACATCCTTTCCATCAGCGAAAAGGTCATTTCCATCTGCGAGGGGAACGTCGTCTATAAAAAGGATGTCAAGGTCAGTTGGCTTGCCCGCAAGCTGAGCAGGCACGTCCACTACGATTCCGTTGCGGGCCTGCATCTCGCCATTCCGGAGAAGATGCAGGTCGCCATCGACCAGGTGGGCGTGCCGCGCATTCTCCTTGCCACGTTCTGCGCAGCGGTAACGAGGCCGTTTGGAAAACACGGCGTGTTTTACCAGGTGGCGGGCCGCCAGGCGGCGGGAGTCGACGGCTTTGAGTCCGACGGTTTCCAGGATTACTATGACATGGCCATTCTTTGCCCGGACGGGACGGATGCCGCCAGAGTCTGCGAGGATATCCGCAATCAGACCGGCGTGCTCGCGATGGTCGTGGATGCGAACGACCTCGGCTGCGAAATCCTCGGCGTGGCAAAGGAAATCCCGTACAGCACGGAGGAACTCAAGAGCCTGATCCGCGACAACCCCGCCTGCCAGGAATCCGAGTGCACGCCCTTCGTCCTGATCCGCCAGGAAGACGAAGAGCCGCCGGCCCCGCCCGCTTCCTGAGGCGGGTGCCCATAAGAGCACGAAGCGCCCTGGCTCTGCACGGGGCGCTTCCGCTTTGTCTTCCCGTCATATTCACAAAGGCCGTGTTTTATGATATAATATTAAGGTTCCGGTTTTTATGAACAAATCAGAAATTGCCGCGGAAACACCGCTGTGCAAACCAAGAAGAAGGAAAAACTGCATGGATGTCAGAAACGATTTAAGAAATGTAGCCATCATCGCCCACGTCGACCATGGGAAAACGACGCTTGTGGACCAGCTCCTGCGCCAGAGCGGAGTGTTCCGATCGAACGAGGCCGTAACGGACCGCGTGATGGATTCCAACGACCTGGAGCGCGAACGCGGCATTACCATTCTTGCCAAGAATACCGCTGTCCGTTACAAGGGCGTGAAGATCAATATTGTGGACACTCCCGGACACGCCGATTTCGGCGGCGAAGTGGAGCGCATCCTGATGATGGTGGACGGCGTCCTTCTGCTGGTGGATGCCTTTGAAGGCTGTATGCCGCAGACGCGCTTCGTGTTGAAAAAGGCGCTCGGCCTCGGGAAGAAACCCCTCGTCGTTATCAATAAGATAGACCGCCCGGGCGCGCGCCCGAAAGAGGTCGTGGACGAAGTCATCGACCTCTTCATCGAGCTGGGCGCCAACGAAGATCAGCTTGATTTTCCGGTGATCTACGCTTCCGGCCGCGACGGTATCTCGACCTCGGACCTGGATGTGCCCGGAAAGGATATGCGGCCGCTTTTCGATGCGATCCTGAAAGATATCCCCGCACCGAAAGGCAACCTGAACGGCCCCACCCAGGTGCTGTTCTCCAACGTGGACTACGACGATTACGTCGGCCGCATCGGCATCGGCCGCGTGGAGCGCGGAAGCGTGCACGACGGCGAAAATGTGGTCCTGTGCCACCGCGACGGCACCACCAGCAACGTGAAGGTCACGAAGCTGTATCAGTTCGAGGGCCTGAAGCGCGTCGAAGTGGAGCAGGCAAGCCTCGGAGACCTTGTGGCTGTCTCGGGAGTAACGGGTCTCAATATCGGCGAAACCATCTGTTCGCCGGACTGCATCGAGCCCCTTCCGTTCGTAAAGATCGACGAGCCGACCGTTTCCATGCTTTTCATGGTGAACAACAGCCCGTTCGCCGGCAGGGAGGGAAAGTATGTCACTTCCCGCAACCTGCGCGACCGTCTGTCCAAGGAAGTGCAAACGAACGTCGCCCTGCGCGTGGAGGAAACCGATTCGCCGGACACCTTCAAGGTTTCCGGGCGCGGAGAGCTGCACCTTTCTATCCTGATCGAGGAAATGCGCCGCCAGGGCTATGAGTTCCAGGTTTCCAGCCCGACCGTGATATACAAAGTGATCAACGGCAAAAAGTGCGAGCCGATCGAGCTGCTGATGATCGAAGTGCCGGATTCCTATGTCGGTGTCGTGATGGAGAAGCTCGGCACGCGCAAGGCGGAGCTGCAGAACATGGGGTCCCGCAACACCGGCGTGACGCACCTGGAGTTCAAAATCCCCGCGCGCGGCCTGATGGGCTATCGCCAGGAGTTTTTGACGGATACGAACGGCAACGGCATCATGAACAGCGTTTTCGATTGCTACGAGCCGTATAAGGGGGAGATCGCAACGCGCACGTCAGGGTCCCTGATTGCCCATGAGATGGGAGAATCCACCGGTTACGGCCTGTTTTACGCGCAGGACCGCGGCAGGATGTTCATCGGGCCCGGCGTCGAGGTCTATGAAGGCATGATCGTAGGGGTCAGCCCGAAGTCTGAGGATATCACGGTGAACGTATGCAAAAAAAAGCATGCCACCAACACGCGTGCCTCCGGCTCCGACGAAGCGCTCAAGCTCACGCCGCCCAGCGTCCTGAGCCTGGAGCAGTGCCTGGAGTTCATCAAGCCGGACGAGCTTGTGGAAGTGACGCCGAAGAGCATCCGGATGCGCAAGACGATTCTGAACAAAGAGCAGCGCATGAAAAACGCCGCCAGAAAAAAGTAAGATGGATTTTGTCGTCCTGGATCTTGAGTGGAACGGCGCTTACAGCCGGCGCATTAAGCATTTTCTCAATGAAATCATCGAAATCGGCGCCGTGCGCGTCGACGGCAGCCTGAAAGTCCTGGACACCTTCGAGGCGCTGGTCCGCCCGCAGGTTGGGAAAAAGATCAGTGGAAAAGTCAAAACGCTGACGAGCATCACGAACGAGGAACTGGAAAACGGGCTCGTTTTCATGCAGGCGGTCAGCCGTTTCGGCAAATGGGCGAAAGACGCCGCCGTGGTGACGTGGGGAACCTCGGATATTCTGGCGCTGATCGAAAACTACAGCTATTACGGCGGCGGCGACCGTGTCCCGTTTTTGTCGCGTTACGCCGACATTCAGGCTTACTGCGAGCACGAGGCGAGAAGCGGCGGTCCGGGCCGGCAAATGGGCCTGAGCGCGGCGGCGGATCTGCTCGGCGTCGACGAAAGCGGCTTCGACCACCACCGTGCTCTTGGGGACAGCCTGCTCGCGCTGCGCTGCTTTCAAAAAGTATATGATCCCGGGCGGTTTGCGCCGTTCCTTCAGGATGCGAAGGATGACGAGTTTTACCGGCGGATGGAATTTAAAAACATGGCGATCTGCGACTTGAGCAATCCGCTGATCCACCCGCAGGATCTCGCGTTCCGCTGCGACGCGTGCGGACACAGTGCGCGGCGGATCGGGGAGTGGCAGCTTCACAACAAAAGTTTTTTCGCCTTGTTCTATTGCAGCCGGTGCGACAAAAAGTTTTACGGCCGCGTTCAGTTCAAACTGAAATACGAAGGGCTTGCGGTCAAGAAAAAAATCCTGCCCTATCGGGAAAAAGAGTCGGAGGAAGCAAAGGACGAATCCTCTGCGGAGGAAGGCGCCCGAGAAATCGAATAAGAAAACGCCGAAGCGAAAAAATGCCTCGGCGTTTTCTCATGGGGAAAAAGCAGCGCCGTTACGGGAGCTTTTCCAGTCCGCCGCTGATCCGCCGCAGCGTCTCCTCGTCCAGAAGTCCCTGCGAATACTGCGCAACCAGGCGCAGCGGGAAATGGGCGACGATAGGCTCCGCCGCGGTGATCTTCTGAATGGCGGGAAAGTACTTTTCCACCACGGCGGCCGCGGCCGGGTTCCGCATCAGGCGGGAAATCGCCATATCGACGCTCGGGCGGGTCAGCCTTTGGAGCGGCGCCGTCTCGTCGGTTCCGTTCAGGGGAAAACCGCCCCAGACGTTGCGGAGAAAACGGGCGCTGGCGTCGAGCCATTCCCCGACCGCCGGATTCGCCATTCCCCGCGCGCCGTTCGCGACGGCGTCCGTCGCGAGGGAAATGCCGTGAGGGCCGGCGAGGTAGACGTGCAGTTCAAAGTAGATGTCGTTTTTTGCCAGCGCCTGGGCGAAGGACAGGCTGTTTTCCACAGGAACGATGCAGTCGTCCGAAGTGGCGAAAAGGAAAGTCGGCGGCGTGTCCTCCGAAACGCATTCGTCCGCCGGCGCGATTTCTTTTCCCATCAGCGGACCGAACTTCGCCGTCGTCACCGCATAACCGAGGATCAGCGCGTTCGGCTTTTCCCTGCTGACCGTGCCGAGGCTCGCGGCCAGGTGCCCGCCGGCGGAAAAGCCCGCCGCGGCGATTTTCTGCGCGTTGATATGCAGGCGTCCGGCATTCTCGCGCAGATAGTCCAGCGCCGCTTCGGCGTCCTGCAGGGAGTGCTCGAAGGGCTCTTCCGCTCCCACGCTGTAGCGGAGCACAAAGGCATTGAAGCCTTTTCCCATGTAAGCCAGCGCGACCGGCTCCGCTTCCCGGTCGGAACACATCGTGTATCCTCCGCCGGGGAAAATGAGCACTGCGGGGCGGACCGACGCGGTTTTCATCTCTTCGCTTTCATCGAAAAGATAAGCCGAGAGCTTTGCGCCGTTCGGCCGGAGCGTTTCGGTAAAAAATTGCATATGGCACCCTTCCTTTCGTCCTTTGCTATCGGTTGCCTGTTTGGAATATTACTATTGTAATACCATGTGCGGCGCGAAAAGTCAAAAGAATTTTCAAGACTCTTTTCCGGCCTGCGCCTGGAAAGGCTTGGAATGTGGTATAATGCGGGTAGAATCCCTGCAACAAAGGAGGGGGCAACTGTGAAGCTGATATCCTGGAATGTGAACGGTTTGCGCGCTTGCCTTGGAAAGGGCTTCCTCGATTTTTTTCAGCTTTCGGGCGCGGATGTTTTCTGCGTTCAGGAAACGAAAATGCAGCGGGAGCAGGCCGAAATTTCCCTGCCGGGTTATGAGCAGTACTGGAATTCGGCCGGAAAAAAGGGGTATTCCGGAACGGCCGTCTTTTCCCGCGTGAAGCCTCTCAATGTCTCCTATGGACTCGGCCGGCCGGAGCTCGACGGGGAAGGCCGTTTGATCACGCTCGAATTTCAGAACTTTTTTCTCGTAAACGTCTATACGCCGAATTCCCAGGAAGGCCTGGCGCGTCTGCCGTTCCGCATGGAATGGGACGATGCGTTCCGCGCCTGTCTCCATTCTCTGGATGAAAGAAAGCCGGTCGTCGCCTGCGGCGACATGAACGTTGCGCACGAAGAGATCGACTTGAAAAACCCGAAACCGAACCGCGGGAAAGCCGGGTTTACGGATGAGGAGCGGCGGAAGATGACGGACCTGATTGCCGCCGGCTTTACCGACAGCTTCCGGTACCTGCATCCGGCGGAAACGGGCGCCTACACCTGGTGGTCTTACCGCTTTCACGCGCGTCAGACGAACGCCGGGTGGCGCATCGACTATTTTCTCGTTTCCGACCGCCTGCGCGGCCGCGTGGCGGAGAGCCGGATCCGCGCGGATGTGATGGGAAGCGACCATTGCCCGGTCGAGCTGACGCTGGAATAGGCATTTTCAAAACGGCGAACGGAGGAAACGCCATGAAGCTGGTATTTTACGGTGCGGACAAGGAAGTGACGGGAAGCTGCCACTGCCTTGAGGCCTGCGGGAAAAGGATCCTTGTGGACTGCGGTCTGGAGCAGGGGATCGATGAGGCGGAAAACGGACGGCTTCCCTTTTATGCGTCGCAGATCGACGATGTTATCGTCACGCATGCGCACATCGACCACAGCGGCCGCCTTCCGCTTTTGGTCAAAGACGGCTACGGGGGAAAAATCCACGCCACGAGGGCGACGTGCGACCTGCTCGGCATCATGCTGCGCGACAGCGCCCATATCCAGGAAATGGATGCCGTGACCAACAACCGCAAGGGCCTGCGGGCCGGCCGGAAACCGCAGGATCCGCTCTATACGGTGAAGGACGCGGACGAGACCCTTGCGCGCCTTTCGCCCTGCGAATACGGCGAAACGGTCCCGCTCTGCGAAGGCGTCGCTTTCCGCATGGTGGACGCGGGACATCTGCTCGGTTCGGCGTCCGTCGAAATCCTGGTGACGGAAGACGGCGAAACGAAGAAAATCGTCTTTTCGGGCGACATCGGCAACGTCGATCAGCCCATCATCCGCAACCCGCAGTATCTCGCCGAAGCGGACTACGTCGTGATGGAGTCCACCTACGGCAACCGCGACCACGATCCGGTCGTCAGCTATATTCCCGCCCTCGCCAAAGTGTTCGACGAGGCGTTTGCCGCGGGCGGGAACGTCGTTATCCCAAGCTTTGCCGTGGGGCGCACCCAGGAGCTCCTCTACCTGATCCGGGAGATGAAGGAACGGGGCCTGGTCGGGAGTTTGCCGGACTTCCCGGTTTATGTGGACAGCCCGCTTGCCGCCGAGGCGACGAAAATTTACAGCGGCGACCTCGCCGGATATGCGGATGAGGATACCGTTCGCGTGATCCGCGGGGGCTTTCGGCCGCTGGCCTTTTCCAACCTGCATATCTGCGGGACCGTGGAGGAATCCCGCGCCCTCAACGACGACCGCAGACCGAAGGTGATCATTTCTTCCAGCGGCATGTGCGAGGCCGGACGCATTCGCCACCATCTGAAGCATAACCTCTGGCGGCCGGAATGCACCGTCGTTTTCGTCGGCTATCAGGCGGAGGGGACGCTTGGCCGCATGCTGGTGGACGGAATAAAACAGGTGAAACTTTTCGGAGAGGAAGTAGAGGTGCAGGCGCGGATCCGCAACTTTAAGGCGCTCTCCGCGCATGCGGACCGGAAGGGACTTCTGCGCTGGATCGGCGCGTTCCGCGAGAAGCCGCGGCGCGTATTCGTCGTCCACGGCGAAGAAAGCGTGGCGGAAGAATTCGCCGGGGAGCTGAAAAAGCGCGGTTTCAGCGTATATGTGCCGAATTTCAAGGCGGTGGCCGACCTGGAAGGAAATCAAATTCTTGACGCGGGCATTCCCCCCGAAAAACGGCGCTCTGCAAAAACCGCGAAAGGCTCGTCCGCCTTTTCGCGCCTGCTTGCCGCCGGCCAGCGGCTGTTGCGCGTCATCGGGCACAACGAGGGCGGGGCAAACAAGGACCTTGCGAAGTTCACCAGCCAGATCGAGTCCCTTTGCGACAAGTGGGACCGGTAGGCTTTCTTACGGAAACCGGGCCGCAGATTTTTCTGCGGCCCGGTTTCCGTGTCTGATGCGTTATTTTTTATGGAAAAGAGTATTCCGGTTTTCCCGGGCTGCCGCGGACAGCCTGCTTTACCTGTGCTTTTCCTCAAGCTTCAACAGGAAGCGCTTGATTTCCGTCCCGGCGGAAAACCCGCCGAGGCCGCCGTCCGCCGCGACGACGCGGTGGCACGGCACGAGGATCATCACGGGGTTTCTGCCGTTTGCCGCGCCGACGGCACGGCAGGCTTTCCGGTTCCCGATCTGCGCCGCGATCTGTGCGTAGCTCCGCGTTTCCCCGTAGGGGATCGTTTGCAGCGCCGCCCAGTCGGCAAGCTGGAACGGCGTTCCGTGCAGGGAGAGGGGCAGGTCGAATTTTTTCCTTTGTCCCGAAAAATATTCTCGGAGCTGTTCCGCCGCCCGGCGGAGAAGGGGAGTTCCTTCTTCCTGGAAACCGTCCGCCTTCGGGGAGCGCAGAAAAAGATCCGTGATGCCGCCGCCGTCCTCCGCCAGGCCGATCCGCCCGATCGGCGAATCCAAATACCACAGCTTTTTCATATCGAGGCGCCGTCCTCGCGGTACATGCCTTTCAGCAGGGCAATCTCGTTGGCGTACCCGTCCAGCTCGTTCGGCGTTTCGAGGTAAAAAGGCAGCCCGCGCAGCGCCGGGTGGTTGATGATGCCACGGAAAGCCTCCAGTCCAAGCGCGCCGCGTCCGATTTTCTGGTGGCGGTCCTTGTGGCTGCCAAGCGGGTTCATGCTGTCGTTCAAGTGGACGGCGCGCAGGCGGTCAAGACCGATCACGCGGTCGAATTCTTCCAGCACGCCGTCCAGATTGCCGGCAAGGTCGTAGCCCGCGTCGTTGACGTGGCAGGTGTCCAGGCAGACGCCCACAGGCAGGTCCCGTTCCACGAGATCCAGGATCGCGCGCAGCTCCTCGAACTTCCCGCCGATCTCGCTGCCTTTCCCGGCCATCGTTTCCAGCAGCACGGTTGTCCGCTGTTCCGGTTTCAGGATCGCGTTCAGCGTCTCCGCGATCTGCCGGATTCCCGTTTCAACGCCCTGCCCGACGTGGCTGCCGGGATGGAAGTTATACATGCTGCCCGGGATGTTTTCCAGGCGGAACAGGTCGTCCGCCATGGTATTGCGGGCGAACTCCCGGATTTTCCCGTCTGCGGAGCAGGCGTTCAGCGTATAGGGCGCGTGCGCGAGAATGGGGAAAAAAGAATGCTCCGCGGCGTAGATGCGGTAGGCTTCCAGGTCTTGCGGGTCCAGCGCTTTCGCTTTCCCGCCGCGCGGATTCCGCGTGAAGAACTGGAATGTGTTCGCGCCGATCCGCGTCGCCTGCTTCGCCATGGCGAGGTAACCTTTGGAGGCGGAGAGGTGGCAGCCGATTTTCATCATTCGTTTTACCGTCCTTTTATTTTGAAAGGCATCCGGAAAGGCAACCCGTTCCCGGGCGCGCACGCTTTACCGGATTTCCCGTTTCCTGCATCAGATTTTCGCGCGCTACGGCGAGCATCAGCTTGATGCGGTTTTCCTGGTTGACGCGCGTGGCGCTCGGGTCGTAGTCGATGGGAACGATGTTGGATTTTTCGTCGATCGCTTTGACGCGGTGGATCATCCCTTTGCCGCAGATGTGGTTCGGCAGGCAGCCGAACGGCTGGGCGCAGACGATGTTTTCATAGCCGGACTCGGAAAGCTCCAGCATTTCGGCCGTGAGCAGCCATCCTTCCCCCATTTTGTCGCCGTAGCCGATCACGCCGCGGATCAGGCTCTTGATATGCGCGTACGGTTCCGGCGCCTGATAGCGCGGAACGCTCCGGATGGCCGCGATCAGCGTGTTCTGCATGCTCAGCAGATAATCCATCAGCAGCTTTACAACAAAGTACTTCGCCGGACTTCCGCCGTAGAGCTTGATATCCTCCAAGCGGTTGTCAACCTTGAAGAGCGCAAAATCCATCAGGCCGGGCACGTTGACCTCGCAGTCTTGCCGGCGCAGAAAATCCTCCAGGTGGTTGTTCCCGAGCGGCGAGTATTTCACATAGATCTCGCCCACGATGCCGACCTTGACCTTGGGCGTTTTCCGGATTTCAACGGAGCCGAAGTCCCTTGCGATCCGGAACAGCACCTGTTTCTGCTGTTTCCGGCCCATGGCCTTGCCGTGGTTGAACTGATCCGTCAGGTATTCGATCCATTTTTCAACTTTTTTATCGCTCTCGCCCTTATGCACCTCGTAGGCTTCCGTCTGGTTGCGAAGCAGCATCAGCGCGTCGCCGTAAACCAGCGCGGCGATAAATTTCCGCAACATCGGCAGTGTGACGTGGAACCCGGGGTTGTGCTCCAGAAAAGAAAGGTTGAGCGAAACCACGGGGACCTGTTCCAAACCGGCCTTTTTCAACGCCTTGCGCAGCAGATGAATGTAGTTGGAGGCGCGGCAGCCGCCGCCCGTCTGCGTAATGACGAGGGCCGTTTTGTTCACGTCGTATTTTCCGGAATGCAGCGCGTCGATAAACTGGCCGATCACCAGCAGGGCGGGGTAGCAGGTGTCGTTGTGGACGTATTTCAGGCCCTCCTGCACCACGTTCGGTCCGCAGTTGTCGAGCAGCTCGAAATGATAGCCGCAGTTTTTCAGCACGTTGATGAACAGATGGAAATGAATCGGCGCCATGGTGGGGGCAAGAATCGTGTATTCCCGCTTCATTTCCCGGGTGAACAGCAGACGGCCGTTTTTCGTATATTTCAGCTTTGCCAAGGCGGACACCTCATTCCTCAAGGGCGGCGAACAGGCTGCGAAGCCTGATTTTCACCGCGCCCAGGTTCGTGATCTCATCGATCTTGACCTGGGTGTAGATCTTATTGTGTTCTTCCAGAATGCGCCTCACCTCGTCGGTTGTGATGGCGTCCACGCCGCAGCCGAACGAGACGAGCTGCACCAGGTTCATGTCCGGCTTGTCGGCGATGTATTCGGCGGCGGCGTACATCCGCGCATGATACGTCCACTGGTTGAGGACTTTGGTCGGGAAGCGCTTCATCTTCCAGCTCACGGCGTCTTCCGAGATGACCGCGGCCCCGAGGCTGGTGATCAGCTTGTCGATGCCGTGATTGATCTCCGGGTCCAGGTGGTATGGCCTGCCGCACAGCACGATGATGGGCATTTTGCGTTTCCGGGCCTCCGCGATGATCTCGCCGCCTTTCGCGCGGACTTTCCCCAAATATTCGCGATAGGCCGCGTAAGCGGCGGCAGCCGCCCTGCGCACCTCATGGAAAGTGACGCCGGGGAAGCGCTTTTGCAGGTTGGCGGTCATCTTGCGGGGAAAATCGTACCGGCGGTGGATGCCGACGTAGTCGTGCATAAAATTGCAGCTGTCCAGGCAGCGCATATTCGCGCTGATAACCTCCGGGTAATACGCCACGACCGGGCAGTTGTAATGGTTGTCTCCCAGGTGCTCGTCGAAATTATACGACAGGCACGGATAGAAAATATTTTTGATCCCCTCGTCGACCAACGCCTGCACATGGCCGTGCATCAATTTTGCGGGGAAACAGACCGTGTCGGACGGGATGGTCGCCTGGCCGTTCAGATACAGTTCCCGGCTTGAAAGGGGGGAGAGAACGACCTCAAAGCCGAGGGATGTGAAGAAAGCGTGCCAGAACGGAAGCAGTTCGTACATGTTCAGCCCCATCGGGATGCCGAGCTTTCCGCGCGGGCCCGGAACGGGGCGGAAGGAGCGCAGCAGGCTCAGCTTATAGTCGTACAGGTTGAGCGCCGTGCCCAAGGAGCGCTTCGTCACCGGCTTTTCACAGCGGTTGCCGCCGATGAAGCGCCGTTTTCCACCGAAAATGTTGATGGTCAGGCGGCAGTGGTTGCTGCACAGGCCGCAGTTTGTGACGCGCACTTCATGCTTGAAGTGTTCCAATTCGTCCCTTCCGACGAGCGTGCTTTTGCCTGTGGAGCGTTTTTGAGCGTAAAGGGCGGCGCCGTAAGCGCCCATCAGGCCGGAAATATCCGGACGGGTGACCTCCACGCCAAGCTCTTTTTCAAAGACGCGCAGCACCGCGTCGTTTAAAAACGTGCCGCCCTGCACCACGATGTTTCGGCCAAGTTCCGCGGCGTTCGGCACGCGGATGACTTTGTAGATTGCGTTTTTCACCACGCTGACGGAAAGGCCCGCGCTGATGTCTTCCGTCGTGGCGCCGTCCTTCTGGGCCTGCTTCACCTGCGAGTTCATGAAAACCGTGCAGCGGGAACCGAGGTCTACGGGGTGTTCCGCGAAAAGGCCGAGCTTTGCGAAGTCCTCGATTTTGTACCCGAGCGTGTTGGCGAAGGTCTGCAGGAAAGAGCCGCACCCGGACGAGCACGCCTCGTTGAGGAAGATATTGTCGATGGCGCCGTTGCGGATCTTGAAGCATTTTATATCCTGCCCGCCGATGTCGATCACGAAATCCACGTTCGGACGGAAGCGCTTTGCGGCGGTAAAGTGCGCGATCGTTTCCACGATGCCGTTGTCGATGCCGAAAGCGTTTTTCAAAAGCTCCTCTCCGTAGCCGGTCACGGCGCTGCTCTCGATCGTGATTTTGGGGTATCTGCGGTACAGGTCCAGCAGGTATTCCTGCACGATCGGGACCGGGTTGCCGGAATTGCCGCGGTAAAAAGAGCTGAGAATTTCGCCGCCTTTTCCGAGAAGCACGGCTTTCACGGTCGTCGAGCCGGCGTCCACGCCGAGAAAAGCGCTGCCGGCGTAAGTAAGAATATTGCCGCGCGGCGCTTTGCACTGTGCGTGCCGGCGGCAAAAGTCATCGTATTCCACGCGGCTGCGGAAGAGAGGCGGAATGGAGAGAAAGTTGCCGGTGCAGCCGTACTTTTTCACGCTTTCCAGCGCTTCGTCGAGGTCGGTTTCCTCGGCGCTGCAGTAAGCCGCGCCGAGCGCGACAAAATAGAGGGAGTCCTCGGGGCACACGCCGGTCACCTTCAGCGCGCGGTCAAAGCTTGCGCGCAGTTCCGAAAGAAACGTCAGGGGCCCGCCCAGGTACAGAACCTTTCCCTTGATCGGGCGGCCCTGCGCCAATCCGGCGATGGTCTGGTTGGCCACGGCCGCGAAGATGCTCGCGGAGATGTCCGTTTTGCGCGCACCCTGGTTCAGCAGGGGCTGCACGTCCGATTTTGCAAAAACGCCGCAACGGGACGCGATGGTGTAGATCTTCTCATATTGTCCTGCGAGGGTGTTCATCTCGTCGAGCGAGACATTCAGCAGCGTGGCCATCTGGTCGATAAAGGCGCCGGTGCCGCCTGCGCAGGAGCCGTTCATGCGCACCTCGGTTCCGCCCGTGAGAAACAGGATCTTCGCGTCTTCGCCGCCAAGCTCGATGATCACGTCGGTGTCGGGAACCAGCCGCCCGACCGCGATGCGGGTGGCGTAAACTTCCTGGACGAAGGGCAGGTGGCAGGTCTGCGAGATTCCCATTCCGGCCGATCCGGAGATTGTGAGCGAGGCCTTTTCACCCCGGACCACTTCGCGTTTGATTTTCGCAAGGATTTTCGCGATCTTTTCCGTAATCCTCGAGTAGTGGCGCTCATAGGAACGATACAGGATCTTGCCCGTTTCGTCCGTGACGATACATTTTATTGTGGTAGAGCCGACATCCAAACCAACTTTCATTCCGGTACCTGCAATTCTAGTTGAGATAAATATTCTAAACAATTTATTGTACGGCTTTTTCCGGAAGGTTGTCAAGTGCCGGAAAATCCAATTTTAACCGGCAGAGGCCGCCGCGCCTGCCCATGCGCCGTGAGAAGAAATTTGATGGAACTTGTCAACCTGCCGGAATTGTAGTATAATCATCTGCGACACAAACGGTAAATAACTGGGAGGCTGCAACATATGTCTGGCCATTCGAAATGGAATAATATCAAGCGCAAAAAGGAGAAAACCGACGGCGCGCGCGCAAAGGTCTTTACCAAGATCGGGCGTGAGCTCGCCGTTGCCGTCAAGGAAGGGGGAGGCCCCGACCCGAACGCGAATTCCCGCCTGAAGGACTGCATCGCGAAAGCCAAGGCTGCGAATGTGCCGAACGACAATATCGACCGCATCATCAAGCGCGCCGCCGGAGACGGCGACGACACCAAATACGAGAACATCACGTATGAAGGCTACGGCCCCAACGGGGTCGCCGTTATCGTGGAGACGCTGACGGACAACCGCAACCGCACGGCGGGCGACCTGCGCCATTACTTCGATAAGTACGGGGGGAATCTCGGCACGAACGGCTGCGTCTCGTTTCTCTTCCAGAGAAAGGGCGTGCTTGAGATCGAGCGCGAAGGCCTCGACGAGGACAAGGTGATGGAGGATTGTCTCGAAGCGGGTGCGTCCGATTTCCAAGCGGACGGCGATGTGTTTACCATTTACACCGAGCCGGACGATTTCAGCGGCGTCCTCTCCGACCTTGAGAAAAAAGGATATGAGTTCGTTACGGCCGAGGTCCAGATGGTTCCGAACTCTTCCGTTAAAATCGACGACGAGGGAGCGGCCGCCCGGATGCAGCATCTGCTGGATATTCTGGAGGACAACGACGACGTGCAGAACGTGTGGCACAACTGGGATAATCCCGACGAAGAGGAGCCGGAGTAACCAATCGCGCGTCGGCGAGCCTGCTGCGTGAGCAGACCGGAAACTGAGCTTCATTTCGCATACGCCTGAAACGGCGGAGATATGCGGTGAAGAGCGGTTTCCTTTTTTTATGCCCGGGGCGTCTGCGCGAGGTCCGGCCAATCGTGCGGGTGGCCGGGGCAAGGCGGCGGGGGGAACTATTCCTTCTTCCTCGCCGCCCCCGGGGAAATCCCGTTTTTCAGACCGTAAGCTTTGTAAAAGTTGATGTAGCAGCCGAAACCGCATTCATCGGCGATCTGTTCGAGAGACAAGTCGGAATACCGCAGCAGTTCTTCCGATTGCCGGATGCGCAGGGACGTAAGGTACCTGTGCGGCGTTTCCCCGTAGACGTCTTTGAAAACCCGGATCAGGTAGTTCTTGCTGAAATTCAGCTTTCGCGACAGCTCGTCGGTGGAGATGCCGCCGCGCACCCGGCTCTGCAGCAGCTTTGCCATACTTTCGGCAAGCTTTTCTTTTTCGGTTTTCTTGTTTCCCCAGCGCAGCTGCGAGAGGATTTCATAAAAAACCGCCGTTTTTGCGAGAAGCGGTGCATTCCTGGCGTTCAAACCGGAGAGCTTCTGCGCAAGCGCTGGCACGTCCCGCGAAAAGATCCCGCGGATTTTGATGCCGTCCGTTTCGTTCCAGACGCCGTGAAAGTGGACGTAATAGTAATAGGGGACGTCGCTCTCCAGAATTCCCTGCTGAAAAAGGTCTTTTTGCTGGATATAGTATTCCCCGGGGCTCAGTTCAACCGGAATGTGATTCTCGCTGAAGCGTAGAACGCCGCCCAACATCAACAGAAGCACGTCTTCGCCGCAGCGCCGGTTCACGTGCCTTTCCCCCTGCTCAAAACACCGGAAATGGGAAAAGCAATAGACCGGAAGATTTTGCGTGTCGAGATATTTTTCCAATTTGTTCACCCGTCCCTATATGAGACATTATAAAACGACTGTGTGATTTTTGAAAGGTTTTTCGTTATTTTTTGGATTCAAACGAAAAAAACAACGTGATATTGTAAATGCGGGGGTGAACTCGGTGAAAAACAATTCCGTTTACAGGCATTTTACCGCGAAGGAGATCAGACCGTCCGGATGGCTGAAGCGGCAGCTTGCCGTACAGGCGCGGGGGCTTTCCGGGAACCTTGACAGAGTCTGGCCGGATATCCGCGATTCTGCGTGGATCGGCGGGGACAGGGAGGGCTGGGAGCGCGTGCCGTATTGGCTTGACGGCTTTATCCCGCTCGCCTATCTGCTGGACGACGAAGATTTGAAGTCGCGCGCTCGGAAATACGTCGACGCGATTCTTTCCCGCCAGAAGCCGGACGGTTGGATCTGTCCGTGTCCCGACGCCGAACGCCGCAGCTACGATGTCTGGGCGGTGTTTCTGGTCTGCAAGGCGCTTACGGTGTACGAAGAATGTTCCGGCGACGAACGGATTGAAGGCGCCGTTTCCGAAGCGCTGCGCAACCTGAAGGAACATCTGCGGGGATCCACGCTTTTCAACTGGGGGCAAAGCCGCTGGTTCGAGTGCCTGATCCCTATCTTCTGGCTTTATGACCGGACCGGCGAGGAGTGGCTGGTCGACCTTGCGGTCACGCTGTCCACGCAGGGGCTGGATTATAAGCGCCTGTTCGCCTGCTGGCGCGACCGTGAACCGCGCCGCGAATGGAGCTTTCAAACCCATATCGTCAACCTGATGATGGCGCTGAAATCCGAGGCCCTGTTCTCGCGGGTTTCCGGCGAGGACCCCGATGCTTTCGCGCAGGAAATGTACGGCGCTCTCGCGGAATATCACGGCTCGGCGGTGGGGCATATCACGGGGGACGAATGCCTCTCGGGGAAAAGCCCGGTGCAGGGTGCGGAGCTTTGCAGCATAGCCGAGGCGATGTATTCCTGCGAGATCCTTTTTGAGGTGACGGGAAATCCGGTGTGGGCGGACCGCGCCGAACTGCTGGGATTCAACAGTCTTCCCGCGTCTGTCTCCGAAGATATGTGGACGCACCAGTATCTGCAGCTTGTCAATCAGATCGCCTGCTGCCGGCAGAAAGAACCGCCGGTTTATTTGACCGACGGCCCCGAATCCGACGTTTTCGGCCTGGAGCCGAATTTCGGCTGCTGCACGGCGAATTTCAACCAGGCTTGGCCGAAGCTGGCGCTGAGCGCCTATTTTCGGTCCGGTTCCGGCGTGGTTTCCTCGGTCCTGCTTCCGTCGGCGCTCTCCTGCGAGATCGGCGGCGTGCCGGTCCGGATCGAGCTCGATACGGAGTATCCGTTTCGGGGAGAGCTGAACTACACGGTGCGGACGGAGGCCCCCGTCGATTTTGCATTCGGCATCCGGGTCCCGTCCTTTGCCTCTTCGGCTTCCGTCGACGGGAAGGCGGCGCGGCCGGGCTCCGTGTTTCAAATCCGCCGGACGTGGAACGGAGCGGCGGAGATTCATGTTTCTCTCGCCTTTGCGGCAAAGCTGAATCCGTGCCCGGACCATATGGTTTGCCTCCAGCGCGGGCCGCTGTTCTTTGCCGTCCCGATCCGGGAGCGGGTTGTGAGGCGCGAGTATGAAAAAAACGGCGTGAAGCGGAAATTCCCTTACTGCGACTATGACCTTTTCCCGGAATCCGGATGGAATTACGCTTTCAGTTCCAAAGACTTTGCGGTGCGCGAGAACGGTGTGGGCGTCCATCCGTTTTCCCGCGCGCAGCCGCCCGTGACGATCGAAACGAGGATGGCGCGCATCGATTGGGGAACGATGGCGGAGCAGCCGGACGTCTGCCTTCCGGCTCCCCGGGAGAGAGTCCCCCTATCCCATGAAACAGTCCGGTTGCAGCCGTATGGCTGCACCAACCTGAGGATGACCGTCATGCCCTATGTTCCGTGAGCCGCGCCGCCGTGAACGGGGTATGCCGTGTAACACCCTATACCATACCAAATCATGCCGAAAGGCCGCTGCTCAGCTTAGGGGGCAGCGGCCTTTCGGCGACCGGCGGGAGACGGACTTTTCCGGCAAACCCCGAAAGGGAGAATCCCCCTCGGTTTTTCACGCCCGGCGACCGCTTTCCGGAAAATCATCTCTCCGGTTTGGGCTGCGGAGTTCCGCTTTCGCCAACGAAAGGGTGCCCGCTTCGTCGTCTATTCTTATCGTGTCTCCCGCCGCGGCGCTTTCCGGAAGTTCGGAAAGCAGGATTGCGAAAAATTTCTGTTCTTTGGCGTTTTTGCGCGGTTTTGCGTCTCTGTCTCGGCAGATTGCGTAAATACCTTCCAGTCGTTCGATGACCAGTGTTCTCATGCGTTGTATTTCCTTTCCATTTTCCATATATCATGTGGATTTTCAGGAGTTTTCCGTTATTACCCGGATGCTTTTCCCGTCGCTCAGGAAGATTACGGTTCCGCTGATGTCGGTGCGGTAAACTTCCGCGCCGATGTCCGCGAGCCGGCTGGAAACATCCAGGCGGGGAAGGGCGGCGGAATCGTTTCCGACGGAAATGGCGGCGTACCTCGGCCTTACGGCGCTGAGGAACGCGGCCGTAGTCGAGGTGCTGCTGCCATGGTGGCCGACCTTCAGAACGTCGGCTTTCAGATCCCGGCCGCTGGAAAGAAGCGACGCTTCTTCTTCCGCCTCCGCGTCTCCCATCAGCAGAAAGCGCGTGTTTTCAAACGTAAGCATCAGCACGATGGAATTGTTGTTCGCGTCCTTGCCCGGAACGACGGGGCCGAGCACGTCGACGCGCAGACTGCCCATACGGGAAACGCTTCCGGCTTTCGGGTGTTCTGCGGAAATGCCGCTCTCTTGCAGCGCGGACTGAAAACCCGTGTATTCCTGCGTGTTTGGGATCAGATCCTTTGGGAGCGAAGGACAGAGGCAGCGCCGGACCGGGAAGCTCCGGACCACGCTTTCCAGACCGCCGACATGGTCGGAGTCCGGGTGCGTGTTCACCAGAAAGTCGAGGGACCGGATCCCGCGCTTTTTTAGGTAGGCGCACACGCTGCCGCCGCTCGCCGCCGTGCCGCCGTCTATCAGCATGGAGCCGTCCTTGCTTTCGACAAGGATGCTGTCCGCTTTCCCAACGCTGAGGATATGGACGGAAAGCGGTGCTTCGTCTGCATAGGCAGCGTAGTCGCCAAGACCGCAGAACCGGAATATTTTTTCCCAGTTGGCCTTTGCGCCGCCCGGAAGAAGAAAGGCGACCAGCCATACAAGCAGCGCCGCGGCCAAGACGGCCGAAAAGGCGATCCGCCGCCTTCCGTTTTCCCCGTGTTCCATTTCAAGGGTCCTTCGCTTCGTCCGTGGCCGGCTTCTGCGGCTCGTCTTTCCGCATGTTCATTTCAAGCCACTGCTGGTATGTAATCAGCACTTCCCGCGGTTTGGAGCCGTCCGCTTTCCCGACGATCCCCATTTGCTCCATCTGGTCGATCAGCCGGCCGGCGCGGGCGTAGCCCAGGCGGAATCTTCTCTGCAGCATGGAGGTGGAGGCCTGTCCGCTGTCCACGACGCATTTGATCGCATCCGGCATCATGGGGTCCATGTCGTCCTCCGAGGGCTTGCCGCCGGAATCTTCTTTTTTGTCCTCCGCGGCGTTGCGTTCGATTTCCTCCGCGATGCTTTCGCTGTAGTCCGCCTGCTGGGATTTCTTGATAAAGCCGACGACCGATTCGATTTCGCTGTCGCTCACGAAGCAGCCCTGGATCCGTTTCGGTTTTTGGGAGCCGACGGGGGAGAACAACATATCTCCGCGGCCGAGCAGCTTTTCCGCGCCGCCCATGTCCAGAATCGTGCGGGAGTCTACCTGGGAGGAAACGGCGAATGCGATCCGGCTCGGAATATTCGCCTTGATGATGCCCGTGATCACGTCGACGGAGGGGCGCTGCGTCGCGATGACGAGGTGCATCCCCGCGGCGCGCGCCATTTGGGCCAGGCGGCAGATAGAGTCTTCCACCTCGCTCGGGGCGGCCATCATCAGATCGGCGAGTTCGTCGATGATGATGACGATCTGCGGCATTTTTTCCATCGGCTGCCCGTTTTCATCCCTGAAATCGCGGGAGGCCGCGAGCGCGTTGTACGCTTGCAGGTCGCGCACGCCGGTCGCGGCGAACGTCTTGTAGCGCTTGAGCATTTCCGTAACGGCCCAGCTCAGCGCTCCGGCGGCCTTGCGCGGGTCCGTGACGACGGGAACGAGCAGTTGCGGGATGCCGTTGTAAATGCCGAGTTCGACCACCTTCGGGTCGATCATCAGAAAACGGACCTCGTCCGGCGTAGATTTATACAGCAGGCTGACGATCATGGAGTTGATGCAGACAGATTTGCCGGAGCCGGTCGCGCCGGCGATGAGAAGATGCGGCATCTTGGCGAGATCCGCAACCGCCACGCCGCCCGCGATGTCGCGCCCGAGCGCGACCGTCAGCTTGCTTTTCGCCGTGGAGAAGCTGTTGCTTTCTACCAGCTCGCGCATCCTCACGATGGTGTTGTTTTTGTTCGGGACCTCGATGCCGACCGCGGCTTTGCCGGGGATCGGCGCCTCGATTCGTATGCCGGCCGTTGCCAGGTTCATGGAAAGATCGTCGGAAAGATTGGTGATGCGGCTGATTTTGACGCCGGGCGCCGGCTGGAGTTCGTAGCGCGTCACGGCGGGGCCGTGGCTGTACCCGACAAACGTCGTCTGCACGCCGAAGCTGTTCAGCGTTTCCACTACCCTGTGGCCGTTCGTCTGGATTTCATTGACAATGTCTTGTTCGGAAGCGCCCCTTGTCGTTTCCAGCATCGTGACGGGTGGAAAATGGTAGCGGCCGTCCTCGGGCGGATCGGGGAAAATCGGGGACGGCTTCGCCGCCTTGGCTGCGGCTTTTATCCGGGAATGTTCCGCGTCCGGTTTTGCGGGCGCTGCCTGGGAAAGCGGCTCCGCCGTGGGTGCCGCCCGGTCCTCCGCCGGGGGAGCGGCCGGCGCGAAAGCGGAAACGGCCGGCTCTTCCGACGTTTCCGAAGCGGCGGAAGGTTCCTGCGCCTTGTCGCTTTTCGTCTGTTCCTGTGGATTCTGGCCGATGCAAAAGACCTTTTTCAAGTGTTCCAGAGTCTCGTTTTTCCTGGGGGCGCGCTTCTCGGCCGGCTTTGGGATGAACGGGGAAGAGTGGACGGGATGCCGCGGCATTTCGTCGCCGAGCGGGATGTCGATAGCGGTTTCCTGCCGGTTCCGTTCGACGGCTCTGTGCTCCCGCGCAGAGCTGATATTGGAAACAACGGTGTCCGCCGGCTTCGCGATGGCGTGAAAGAACTGCATCAGCGTCGTCCCGGTTAAAATCATCAGCGAGGCGAAAAGGGCCAGAATAAGAAAGATCCGCGAGCCGAGCAGCCCGAGCGACGCAACGAGCGGGATGCCGAGCAGGCCGCCGAACAGGCCCGAACTGGTGTGGACGCCGTCGCCGCCGTAAAGCACGAGCAGCTTGTCCCAGTAGTCGTCCGCCGGGATGGAGGAGTCGATCGAGAACACGAAAAACGCGGAGCAGAAAAGAATGATCACAAGTACCGTCAGAGCCATGCGCGTCGCCGGGTGTTCATTCCGCTTCTCCAGCGCGGTGATCACCGATATGTATAAAAGAAAGATCGGCAGCAGAATCGCGCAGTTCCCAAAAAGCCCAAGCAGTGCATCGTGGCACCACCGCCACACATGTTCCCCCTGGATCAGGACGAAGCACCCGACCAGGATTCCAACCGCAAACAGCAGGATCGCGTTGCGCTGGTTCCTTTGCCGCTGCGCCTGTTCGTCGCGCGGGGCGGGCGTTCCGCGCGACGTTTTGGCAGCCCGGACGTTTTTAGACGGATTTCTGCTTCGATTCTTTCGATTCGCTTTTGCGCTTTTTTTCGCCATGATTACCACCTTTGTTCTTTTGCGCTCTCCGATCCTTATCGATCATTTCATAGAGCGCGCCGATCGCGTCGGAAAGGCTCCCAAGGGAATCGATCAGCCCCTCGTCCACGGCCTGCGGGCCTTCCAGGACCGAGCCGATGTCGAGCACGAGTTCTTTCGTGTTCAGCGAAAGCTCGTTCAGCCTCTCGAGCGAAATATGCGAATGGTCGGCGATAAATTGATTGATGCGCTTCTGCATCCGCTGAAAATAATCCATTGTTTGCGGCACTCCCAGCAACAGGCCGTTCATCCGCACAGGATGAATCGTCATCGTCGCGCTCGGCACGATGAAGGAATGCTTTGTCGCCACGGCGAGAGGGACGCCGATGGAGTGCCCGCCGCCAAGAACGATGGAGACCGTCGGCTTCTTCATGCCCGCGATCAGCTCGGCGAGGGCCAGCCCTGCTTCCACGTCGCCGCCCACCGTGTTCAGGATGATCAGAAGCCCGTCGATCTGAGCCGATTCCTCGATGGCGACAAGCTGCGGGATCACATGCTCGTATTTTGTCGTCTTATTTTGGGACGGAAGGATGGTATGGCCTTCGATCTGCCCGATGATGGTCAGGCAGTAAACCGTATGCACGCCGTCTCCCATCAGGACAGAGCCCGTGTCGATAATGCGCTGTTCCGATGGCTTGTTGATTTTTTCTTTTCCGTTTTCGCTTTCTTTTTCTTCATCTTTCATTCTATTGCGCCTCCGAGAGTTATTTTCTCTGCAAAGGAGGCCATTCATACATGGAAAGCAAAAAGAATGCCGCCCGCCGGTTCAGCTTGTTTTCCATTATAGCATCTGCGGTATGAATCATCAAGAAATCAGCCTGCGGCACGAAAATATTTCTTCCGATCGCGTTGCGACGGGAGAATGCCGATACGGACGAGATGGCTGCCAAGCGCCGGTTCGCAACAGTTTTCGCCGATTTTTAACGAACGTGCCGCTCCATCTGGATATTTCCTTTGCGTCGAATTCTGTGGAGACAGGCGCGCTTGACTTTTTCCGACAGGGAAAGGTATAATAATTCAGTTATGTCTTGCAGAGGAAACAGACAAGTGTGAGGATGGAGGACAATATGGCTTGTAAGTTTATCTTCGTTACAGGCGGCGTCGTTTCCGGCCTCGGCAAGGGAATCACTGCGGCTTCCCTTGGCAGACTGCTGAAAGCGCGCGGCCTTCGCATCACCATGCAGAAGTTCGACCCGTACTTAAACGTTGACCCCGGCACCATGAATCCCTTTCAGCACGGCGAGGTTTTTGTGACGGACGACGGCGCGGAAACGGACCTCGACCTCGGCCACTACGAGCGCTTTATCGACGAGAACCTGACGCAGAACAGCAACGTCACCTCCGGCAGGGTGTACTGGAACGTCCTGCAGAAAGAGCGCAACGGCGACTATGGAGGCGGCACCGTCCAAGTCATCCCTCACATCACGAACGAGATCAAGGAACGCATCTACTCCGGCAAGGAAAATGTGGATGTCGCGATTATTGAAGTCGGGGGCACGGTGGGCGATATCGAAAGCCAGCCGTTTCTTGAGGCAATCCGCCAGTTTGCCACGGAAGTCAGCCGCCAGAACTGTCTCTTTATCCATGTGACGCTTGTCCCGTATCTGAGCTGTTCCCATGAACATAAGTCGAAGCCGACGCAGCACAGCGTGAAAGAGCTGCTTTCCATCGGCATTCAGCCGGACATCATCGTCCTGCGTTCCGAGCGCGAGGTCGGCGACGAGATCAAAAAGAAAATCGCCCTGTTCTGCAACGTTGCGGAGAACTGTGTGATCGAGAATCTGGACCTGCCGCTGCTGTATTCCGTGCCGCTTGCGCTCCATGAGGAGCGTCTGGACGATATCGTGTGCAAGCGCTTCGCCCTGGATACGCACGGCCCGGATCTGACGGACTGGATCAATATGGTCGGCACCGCGACTTCCCTTACGGAAAGCGTCACGGTCGCCATCGTCGGGAAATATGTCGAGCTGCGCGACGCTTACCTGAGCGTTGCGGAAGCACTGACGCACGGCGGCATCGGCAATAAAGTCAGAGTCAATATCAAATGGGTGGATTCCGAAAAGATCGAGGAGGAAAACGCCGAGGAATACCTTTCGGATGTGGACGGCATCCTGGTTCCCGGCGGCTTCGGCCAGCGCGGCATCGAGGGGATGGTGACGGCGATCCGCTACGCCAGGACGCGCGGCGTGCCGTTCCTCGGGATCTGCCTCGGAATGCAGCTTGCCCTGGTCGAGTATGCGCGCAATGTGCTGGGGCTTGCGGACGCGAACTCCGCGGAATTCGATCCCCAGAGCAAAAACTGCGTGATCGACCTGATGCCGGAGCAGAAGCACGTGCAGCAGCTCGGCGGCACCATGCGTCTCGGAAAATATCCGTGCAAGCTGAAGTCCGGCTCGAAGGCGGCCGAGCTTTACGGCGGCGTCCCGCTGATCTATGAACGCCACCGCCATCGCTTTGAAGTGAACAACGATTATCGGGAGGAATTTGAAAGGGCGGGCGTCGTTTTCAGCGGCCGTTCTCCGGATGACCGGATCATCGAAATGATGGAACTTCCTTCCCATCCATGGTATATGGGCTCTCAGTTCCATCCGGAATTCCGTTCGCGTCCGAACCGCCCGCACCCGCTTTTCCGCGGCCTCGTCGCCGCCGCGAAGGAATATCACAACAGGAACAACGAGCAGCTCAAGCTCGACTGATTTTTTGGCGGCTCTCCGGCGGAACCGGGGAGCCTTTTCTTTCCGGGACGGGCCGAAATATGAATATTTTTCCAGTTTTCTGCCAAAGATTTTTCCGAAAGCAAAAGGGGGAAATCCTGTCATGAAAATCTGGGAAAAGTCGATATGCCTCGCGTTCGTTTTGTCCGTCCTTTTCAGCTTTACCGGCTTTACCGCGGAGTGCTCCGATATTCAGACCCGTGTTCTGCGCCTTCATGTGCTTGCCAATTCGGATTCCGAGCGCGACCAGACTCTGAAGCTGAAGGTGCGAGACCGCATCCTTGCGGAAAGCGCCGGCATGCTGGATGGGGTGAAGACGCGCGAAGAAGCGGAAAAAGCCGTTTCCGCGCGTCTGCCGGAGATCCGGCGGGCGGCCGAGGAGGAGCTCCGCAGCCAGGGTTCGTCCGACGAAGTGCACGCCGAATTGACCAACATGTACTTTTCCACGCGGCAGTACGGGAATGTGACGCTCCCGGCCGGGCAATACGACGCGCTGCGCGTCACGATCGGCTCGGGACGCGGTCACAACTGGTGGTGCGTGCTTTTCCCCGCGCTGTGCCTGCCGGCGGCGGAGGCACCGTCCAGCCTGGAGGATGTCCTGAACCGGAACGAGATGGAACTTGTGCAGGGCGGGAAAGGTTACGACGTGGAATGGAAGTCGGTGGAGCTGTACGAAAAATTTGTGAATTGGCTGAGGTTGCGGCACGGCGGCTGACCTTGACCGCGTTTGTCTTTCGGAAGGAGGGAACCCGGACATGCTGAGACTGATTTTGGGGAGATCCGGAAGCGGAAAAACATATGCGGTTCGTTCCGCGCTCAAAGAGCTTGCCCGGAACGGGGCGGAACACCTCGTGCTGCTCGTTCCGGAGCAGTCGTCTTTTGAAAACGAACGGGCCATGTTGAGAATGCTTGGCGAGAAGGATGCGAGGCGCGTTTCCGTTTACAGCTTCACCAGGCTCGTGGACGCGGCGCAGCGGCGCTGCGGCGGCTTTGCGGGCCGCAGGCTGGACGACGGGGGCCGGAGCATTTTTATGAGCCTAGCGGTGGAACAGGCAAGGGATAGGCTGGAGGTTTTCCGGAAGAACGCGGAAAGCCCGGAGCTGGTCGGCCTGATGCTCCGGATTTCCGCGGAACTGAAAATGTGCGGCGTCAGCCCGGAGCGCATGAAGGACGCGTCGGCGTCCGTCCCTCAGACGACGCTTCGAAAAAAAATGGGGGAGATCGCGCTGATCCTTGCCGCTTACGACGCGCTTGTGGCGCGGAGCTACATAGACCCTCTGGATGACCTGGACCGCCTGCGCGGCGTCCTTTCCCGGCACGACTTTTTCCGCGGAAGCACCGTGATGGTGGATTCCTTTCAGAGCTTTACGGCGCAGGAATACGGAATTCTCGAGATCATCCTCCGCCAGGCGGAGGACGTCCGCGTCACGCTCACCGCGGACGGGCTTGACGGCCCGGATTCGGACCTCTTCGCCGTGGGGCGCGACACGGCCAAAAAGCTGATCCGCACGGCGCGGGACAACGCGGTTCCCGTCGCCCCGCCGGTCGTGCTGCCGGGCGGCGCGCGCTTCCGGAACCCCGCGTTGGCGGCGCTGGAGGCCGGGGCGTACCGTCCGCTGCGCATTCGCTGGGAGAAACCGTGCGGCGGCGTAGCCGTTTACGAGGCGAAGAGCCGCTACGACGAGGCATCTTTCGTTTGCGCAAAGATCCGCAGCCTGGTGATGGGAAAGGGATTCCGCTACAGGGACTTTGCAGTCATATCGCGCGCGACGGAGCCTTACGACGGCATCCTGGACGCCGCGTTTGAGCAGTGGGGGATCCCTTATTTCATGGACAGGCCGGAAGCCGTCGACACGGAGCCCCTGATGCGGCTGCTCCTTTCCGCGTTCCGCGTGGTGCAGTATGGTTTCCGCTCGGACGACGTATTTCTCTACTTAAAAACCGGTCTTGTCGGCCTTTCGGCGCAACAGATCTCCGAATTGGAAAACGACGCGTTCGTCTGGAATATTTCCGGAAAAAAATGGCTGGAGCCGTGGACCGACAACCCCGAAGGCCTTTCCGGCAAACCCACGGAGCAGGACGCCGAATTGCTTCGGCGCATCAATGCGAGCCGCGAGGCCGTTGTAAAGCCCCTGGTGGAATTTCAGGTTTCCACGGCGGAAACGGACGGCGTCGGCATGGCGACGGCCTGCTACCGGCTGCTGTGCGGGGTCCACGCCGCCGGGAACCTTCGCGCCTACGCGGAACGCCTTTCCGGGAACGGCAGCCCGGCGCTTGCGGAGCGGGAACTCCGCGTCTGGGACCTGCTGATGCGGATCCTCGACCAGACCGCGCTTGTCCTCGGGCATGCAAAGATCCCGCGCGAGCGCTATGCCGAGCTGCTGCGCCTCGTCATCCGCACGGGCAGCATCGCGAGCATCCCGCAGGGGCTGGACGAAGTGACGGTCGGCGACGCCGGCCGGATTCGCGCGGCGGAGCCGAGAGTCGTCTTTCTCATCGGAGCCGTGCAGGGGGAGTTTCCCCTCGCACCGGGCGGCGACTGCGTGTTCAGCGACAGCGAGCGCCGCGAATTGATCCGGCTCGGCCTGCCGCTTACCAACACGATGGAAAACGCGGCCCTCAGGGAACGCTTCCTCGCGTATTCCGCGCTCAGCGCCGCCTCGGAGCAACTCTTTGTCAGCTGGCCGGCCGCGGACGGGGAAGGCAAAGCCCTTGCGCCGTCTTCCATCCCCGACGAAATGCGTTCCGTGCTGACGCGGGCGCCGGTGCTGGACGAGGCGTCCTTTTCCCCGCTCTGGTTCGCCGGCGCGGAAGAGCCCGCGCTGGAGCTGGCCGCGCGGAAATGGAGCGCCAACGACGAGATTTCCGCGACGCTGCGCGATTATTTTCGCGGGCGGGGGAGGGAAGACCGCCTGGCTCCGGTAAGCCGCGCGGCGAACCGGAAGCCTTTCCGCTTTGCGGAACCGGACGTGCCGCGCCGGCTTTTCGGCGGAAGAATGAAGTTCTCCGCGACGCAGATCGAGAAATTCGGCCTCTGCCGTTTCCAGTATTTCTGCCGCTACGGCCTGAACGTGAAGGAGCGCCGCGCGGCCGAAATGAACGCGCTGGAATACGGCAGCCTGATGCACTACCTGCTGCAGCGGCTGTTCCGCGACCTCGGCAGCGAGCGGATTCTTGGGTTGCCTGCGGACGGCCTGCGTCGGGCGATCCTCGGCTTCCTCGACGAATATGTGGCGCAGGCATACGGCGGCATGGAGACGAAGACGCGGCGGTTTTCCTATCTCGTCGCACGCGTCGCGGATTCCGCGCAGATTGTCGCGCTTCATATCGCGCGCGAGCTTTCCCAGAGCCGTTTCCGGCCGGCGGATTACGAACTGGACATCGACAAAGCCGTCGGCGCGCTTGTCATTCCGCTGCCGGACGGCGGCGAAGTGCGCGTGGACGGCAAGATCGACCGCGTGGACCTGATGGAGAAGGACGGCGTCCGTTACCTGCGCATCGTGGACTACAAGACCGGCAAAAAGGATTTTCGCCTTTCCGACGTCGTCTACGGAATGGATATGCAGATGCTGATTTACCTGGCCGCGCTCTGCGAGAACGGCCGGAAGCGCTACGGGGAATTCCGCCCGGCCGGCGTGCTGTATATGCCGGCGGACAAGCCGGCCCTTTCCGCGCGGCGCGGGGAGAACGCGGAAAAGCTCGAGGCGGAGGGGAACCGCGCGCTTTGCATGGACGGGCTTGTGATCGACGATCCCGGCCTCATCCGCGCGATGGACGGCGGCGCGAAGGGGGATTACCTTCCCGTGAAGCTCAAGAACGGAGCGCCGGATAAAAAAGACCATGTCGTTTCACCGGGCGAGCTTCAGGCGGTGCTGAACTATCTGAAAACGCTGATCGCCGACATGGCGCAGGAGCTCCGGTGCGGAGAGATCCCCGCGTTCCCGCTGAAAGGAAAGCGGTACGACGCGTGCGAATGGTGCCCGTATTTCTGCGTCTGCGGCCACGAGAAGGATGACCCTGTGCGGGAGATGACGGATTTCCGGCGCGACGAAGCAATGGCGCTGCTGGAAACGGGAAGGGAGGAGGGAAGCAAGTGAGCAGAAAATGGACGGAAGACCAGCTCGACGCCATCCGCGCGCGCGGCGGAACGCTGCTGGTCTCCGCTGCGGCCGGCTCGGGGAAAACGGCCGTCCTCGTGCAGCGCGTGATCGAACGCATTGCGGATCCGGAAAACCCCACGGATGCGGACCGTCTCCTGGTCGTCACGTTTACGAAAGCGGCTGCGGCGGAGATGAAGAGCCGCATCTCGGCGGAGCTCTCGCGCATGCTGGACGCGGACCCGTTCAACGCGCGCCTGCAGCGGCAGCAGATCCTGCTTTCCCGCGCGCACATCAGCACCATCGACAGCTTCTGCATGGACCTTGTGCGCCAGAATTTTTTCCGCCTCGGCGTCTCGCCGGACTTGCGCGTCCTTGAGGAGAGCGAGGTCACCGTGCTGCGCGCGGAGGCCGCCTCGGAAACTTTGGAGGAATATTACGAAAAGGGAGACGCGGCGTTTTACGAATTCGTGGAGACGTTTTCCTCCACCCGCGACGATGCCGCCGTCGCAAAAACCGTCGGCAGGCTCTACGATTTCGTGCAGTCCCATCCGTTTCCGAAGCGCTGGCTCGCGGAAAAGGCTTCCATGTACGAAACTTCCGCCGGCGCGGCGGAGACCGTATGGGGAAAGACGATCTTCGCATATGCGGAAGACGCCGTGGACTATTGCATCTCTTTGATGCGGGGCGCCGCCGCGGAGATGAGGGAGGACGAGGCGATCCTGAACGCCTACGGCGAGGCCTATCTGGCCGATCTGTCGTCGCTGGAGGAACTTCAGGAGGCAATCCGTTCGCGGGACTGGGACGGCGCGCAGCGCCTTGCCAACGGCTTTTCCGTTCACAGGAAGAAAGCCCTGCGCGGCTATGAGGACGACGAAAGAAAAATGCGCGTTTCGGCGGAGAGGGACGAAGCGAAAAGCGTGGTGGGCGAGCTTGCGGAGCTTTTCTGCGCGACCGACGCGCAGTGCCGGGAGGATATTTCCCGCCTTCGCCCGATCGTGAAAACGCTTTTTAAAGTCACCCTTCGATTTTCGGAAATCCTTGGAGAAAAGAAAAAAGAGCGCCGCGCGGTCGATTTCAACGATCTCGAGCATCTTGCGCTCCGCCTGCTCGTGGCGGAGGCGCCGCGGGGGTATTCCCGCACGCCGGAGGCGGAGGAGCTTTCCGCGTCGTTCGACGAGGTGATGGTGGACGAGTATCAGGACACCAACGAGACGCAGGACCTGATCTTCCGCGCCGTTTCGCGGAACGGGAGCAACCTCTTTCTGGTCGGAGACGTCAAGCAGAGCATTTACCGCTTCCGCCAGGCGATGCCGCAGATTTTCCTGCGCCGGCGAGCCGAATTTCCACGCTATGACCGGAAGAAGGATACATATCCGGCATGTGTGGTGCTGGACCGGAATTTCCGCAGCCGCGCCGGCGTGACGGACGCGGTCAACTTCGTTTTCCGCCAACTGATGAGCCGGAAAACCGGCGAGCTCGACTATACGAAAGAGGAAGAGTTGATCCCCGCCGCGGATTATCCTCCCTGCGGCGAACCTGCCGCGGAGCTCGACGTCCTCGACCTCGCGGGAACGGATGGGGAAGGCGCCGATCCGATCCATCAGGAATGCCGCCGCATCGCAGACCTGATTTTCGGCATGATGGATTCCAAGCCGCGTATTTCGGAGAAGGGCTCGCTCCGCCCGGCCGTGTTCCGGGATTTCTGCATCCTGCTGCGCGCGGCGAACCGCCCGGCGCACGAGTACGCCCGCGAGCTGACGGCGCTGGGAATTCCCGCCTGGGCCGACACGGCCGGTGGATTCTTTGCAGCCTACGAGGTCAGCCTCGCCCTTTCTCTGCTCCGCGTCATCGACAACCCGCTGCAGGATATCCCGCTGCTTTCCGTCCTGATGAGCCCGGTTTACGGCTTCTCGCCGGACGACATGGCGAAAATCCGGCTGCACGGCCGTTCCGCCGGGCTTTACCAGGCCGTTGTGGACGCCGCGAAGGACGGCGGCGCAAAATCCGCCGGGTTCCTCAGGCAGATGGACGAGTTCCGCACGCTCTCCGCCGCCATGCCGTCCGACAGGCTGATCCGCGCCGTATTTGAGAAAACCGGGCTGTTCAACCTTGTTCAGGCCATGCCGAACGGAGAGCTCAGACTTGCCAATCTGCGCCTGCTTCTCTCCTACGCAAAGCGGTACGAGTCCTCCGGGTTCAACGGCCTCGGCGGATTCCTGCGCTTTCTGGATCGGATGCAGGGCAGCGGAGGGGACCTTTCCGCAGCGTCGGCCCTCACGGAGTCGGCGAACGTGGTGCGCGTGATGAGCATCCACCGCTCCAAGGGACTGGAATTCCCCGTCTGTATCGTCGCGGGATGCTCCCATCGTTTTAACCGGCAGAAACCGGCCGTCCTGCTCCACCCGGAGCTCGGGCTCGGCGCGCGGCTGCGCGAGGATTCCGGCGTCAGCTACGACACGCTGCCCCGGCAGGCCGTCTCGCTGGAGCTTCGGCGCGACGAGATGAGCGAAGAACTGCGCATCCTGTACGTGGCGATGACGCGGGCAAAAGAGAAGCTGATTCTCCTCACCGCTCTGAAAGACGCCCGCAGGACACTCTCCGACCTCTCCATGAAGCTTACGCGCGGCGAGAAGCTGCAGCCTTATGTCGTCCGTTCCGCGAAGTCCATATCGGACTGGCTCCTGCTCTGCGCGCTGCGTCATCCCGACGGGGAAGCGCTCCGCAGGCTTTCCGGCGTCCCGGAAAGCGCGGCGGTTCCCGCAAAAGAGCGCTGGGCTATCCGGCTGATCGTCCCGGAAAAGGAAAAGGAAGGCGCGCCGCCCGAATCCATTCCCCGGGCGCAGCCCAACCCTGCCCTGGAAAAAGAACTGGCCGCCAGCCTGGACTTTTCGTATCCGTACGCCGCCTTGAGCGGCGTCTGCGCGAAAGCTGCCGTTTCCGAGATCGCCGAACGGGAGTTTTCCGACCGTTACGCCGCATCCTCGCGCCCCTCGTTCCTGTTTGAAAAGGGATTGACGCCGGCGGAACGCGGCACGGCGCTCCATGCTTATCTTCAGTTTGCGGACTATAAAAGGGCGGCGTCCGATCCAGAGGCGGAAGGCAGACGCCTCGTGGAGGAAAAATACATCACTTTGGAGCAGGCGCGGTCGATCGACTTTTCCCATATCGAAAAGTTCCTCCGCTCGCCGCTGATGAAGCGCATCCTCGCGTCCCCGCGCTACGAGCGCGAAGTCCGCTTTGCCGGCGAAATCCCGGCCGGGCGCGTCAAGCCGGAGCTCCCGCCGCCGATGAGCGGGGAGAAGGTCGTTCTCCAGGGTGCCGTCGACCTCGTCTTTGAGGAAAACGGCGGAATCGTCTTGGTCGATTTCAAGACGGACCGTATCGCGGACGCCGGGGAACTCTGGGAACGGTACCGCGGGCAGCTTGCGCTTTACCGCGAGGCGCTCGGACGGTGCACCGGAAAACCGGTGGCGCAGTGCCTGCTCTATTCCTTTTACCTGGATCGCGAGGTCGGAGGAAAAGACTGACCTTCGCCGGGGGCGCCTTCGGACATGAAAATGTTCCGGCCGCGCAACGCTTGCGCAGCCGGAACCCAGACTTTCTTTTCGGCTTCCCACTTAGGACGGCCGAGGGCCACTCATTTTCCGGACGGTTTCGTTTTCCCGGTTCTTTTGGATTTTTTATTGTCTTCGGCCGGTTCCGGCACCGCGTAGAGGTCGGTATAGGATTCCGCTTCCTGTTCGTTCTCCGGCGGTGTCTGGATCAGCCCGGTGCATTCGGTTCCGGACACGATGTTGTTTTCGCAGGAATCGAGGCTGTCCTCTTCGCTTTTCGGGGCGATCTGTTTATTTTTCTTGTCCATTTTGTTTTCCTCCTGTTCCGCGGCTAGCTTTCCCTTTTCTTCGAAGAATAGTCCCGGCGGTTATCGGACGCTTTTCCAATTTTCCGCCGATGCTTTGCGGACCGCCGGATTCCATGCGGCGAAAGACGGCCGAAAGCGGCACGGAACCTGCCGGCCAGAGTCGTGCATCCTTCGCAGGGAGGGAATAGAAACCAGAAAAACGGAATGTATCCCGCACGCATTCTCCTGCATCTCCTTTCCGGCCAGATTATGCGCCGGCATTCGCCCTCTGCGCTTGTCCGGCAGGAAAAAATTCTTGACAAATATTTCTGCGGCATTTATAATATACCTATAAAACAAAGAGGGATAGGGCGTGCAGAGCCGCTATTCACACCTGTGAGGTTGTGTCCGGCACGGGTCAATACTTTTTGGAACCGTTTTGCGGCGGTTCCATGTATTGGCGCGCGGGCGGAAAACCTGTGCGCTTTCTTTCTTTTATTTTATGATTTGAAATGTGTTTTGGAGGTGCTTCACTATTAGCAGCAGGGAACTTCAGATTAACGGGCAGATTCACGACAGGCAGCTCCGTGTGATCGGCCCGGGCGGCGAACAGCTTGGTATCATGTCATCGGTTCAGGCGCTCCAGAAAGCGGCCGAGTTGAACCTCGATTTGGTGAAAATCGCGCCGCAGGCGGTTCCGCCCGTCTGCAAAATCATCGATTACGGAAAATACCGCTTTGAGCAGGCGAAACGTGTAAAAGATGCGAAAAAGAACCAGCATATCGTCGACATCAAGGAGATCCGCCTTTCGCTGAATATCGACACACATGATTTCAACACAAAAGTCAGCCACGCGCAGCGCTTCCTGAAGGAAGGGGACAAAGTGAAGGCCTCCATCCGTTTCCGCGGCCGTGAGATGGGCCACCCGGAACAGGGCCACGAGATCATGAAGCGCTTTGCCGAGGCGCTGTCCGACTGCGCGAATGTGGAAAAGCCTTCAAAAATGGAAGGCCGCAATATGATGATGTTCCTTGCATCCAAACTCGCTAAGAAAGATTAAGGAGGGGCAGACATGCCTAAGATCAAAACACATACCGGAGCGAAAAAGCGTTTTAAACTCTCCAAGTCCGGGAAGGTCATCCGGGCGCACGCTTACAAAACCCATATCCTGAACAAAAAAACGACGAAGCGCACGAGGAATCTCAGAAAGACCGTTGTGGCCGATAAGACGAATGTCGCTCAGATCAAAAGGCTGATTCCTTATAAATAAGCCGCAGCCGTTTCACGCTTTTTTGACATCAACCATTTTTTGGAGGTAATAGAATGGCACGTGTAAAGGGTGCGCTCATGACGCGCAAGAGAAGGAAAAAGACTTTAAAGCTGGCGAAGGGATATTTCGGCAGCAAAAGCAGACACTTCAAGATGGCCAAACAGGCCGTCATGCGTTCCGGGAATTACGCCTTTGTGGGGCGGAAAGCGCGGAAGCGCGACTTCCGCCGCCTCTGGATCACGCGTATTTCCGCGGCGTGCCGCGCCAACGGGGTAACGTATTCGGTGTTCATGAACGGACTGAAAAAGGCCGGCGTGAACCTGAACAGAAAGATGCTCGCGGAAATCGCCGTTTCCGACGAGGCCGCTTTCAAGAGTCTTGTGGGAACTGCGAAAGCAGCGCTTTGATTGCAGAATCCGCGCCCGGTCAAATTTCCGGGCGCATATTTTTTATGATGGGGGAACCGCCGCCTATGGCCGACGTTATCACCAGCAGAAAAAACGATACCGTGAAAGAATTTCTGCGCCTTTCCGGTTCCCCGCAGCGCCGCAGGGAAGAGGGGGCTTTTACGGCGGAGGGCGCCCGCCTCTGCGCGGACGCCGCCGCAAGCGGGCTGAAGATCCGCCGCCTGCTCGTCACGGCGGAAGCGGACGCAAAGTACGCGAAATACCTGGAAGTGATCCGGCGGTCGTCGCCGGAGGAAAGCCGCGTTGCGCCCTCCGTCGCGAACACGCTTTCCGGCACAAAGAATCCTCAGGGCGTGTTCTGCGTCTGCTCCATGCCGGAAGAAACGCCGGATGTTCCGGCTCTGCCGGTGGAGAGCCGGCTTTTAATCCTCGAGGACCTGCAGGACCCCGCCAACCTCGGCGCCGTACTCCGTACAGCGGAAGCGCTCGGCCTGAGCGGCGCGGTTTTGTGCGGGGACTGCTGCGATCCGTTTTCGCCGAAATCGCTGCGCGCCGGCATGGGCGCGGCGTTCCGTCTGCCGCTCCACTCCCGCCGCGATGCGGCGGAGGCGGTGCGGCGCCTGAACCGTGCCGGCTGCAGGACCTTTGCCGCCGTTCCGTCTTCTTCGGCGGTGCCCGTGACACAGGCGGACTTTTCGGCCCCGTGCGCCGTCGTGATTGGAAACGAGGGCAACGGCCTGACGGCGGAAACAGAGAGCGCCTGCGCCATGCGGATCACCATTCCGATGTTCGGCAGGGCGGAGTCGCTCAACGCCGCCTCGTCTGCGGCGATCCTGATGTGGGAAATGATGCGGCAAAAAGCGGGAGGCGGACGTTTCAAATGACAGTGGATCCGAAATCCTACTGGCTTTGGCTCCAGCGCGCTCTTGGAGCGGGAAGCTCCAAGCCGCGGCGCATTTTTCAGAATTACGGTTCCGTGCGCGAATTCTACGAAGCCGGCCGCGAGGCCTGGCTTCTGGAGGGATATTTCACGCCGAAGGAAATCGCGAACATGACGGTCCATCCCCTGGCGGAGGCGGAGGCCACGCTGGAATATGCGCGGAAAAACGGCCAGTCGGTCATCACTCCGGATGACGGGGAGTATCCTTTTCTGCTTCGCCAGATTCACGCGTGGCCCTGCGCGCTTTTCGTAAAAGGAACGATCCCGGATCTTTCCTCCAGGCCCCCCATCGCCGTCGTCGGCACGCGGAAGGCGACGGCCACGGGCCGGACGGCCGCCCGCAGCATCGCCTACGAACTCGCCAGAAAGGGCTCGGTCATCGTCAGCGGCGGCGCGCTCGGCATAGACACCGCGGCGCACAAGGGCGCCCTGCAGGCTTCGGGAAAAACGATCTGCGTGCTTGGCTGCGGCATCGGCGCGGATTATCTGATGGTCAACGCCCCGCTGCGCGACGTCATTGCGCAAAACGGGGCGCTCATTTCGGAGTATCCGCCGAACACGCAGGCGATGAGCAGCAATTTTCCAATCCGGAACCGCATCATTTCCGGTCTCGCCGTAGGGACGCTCGTGGTGGAAGCCGCTCACAAGAGCGGCTCGCTGATCACGGCGAATTATGCGCTTGAGCAGGACCGCGACGTGTTCGCCGTACCGGCCGACATCTGCAGCCCCGTTTCTCAGGGCGTCAACCACCTGATCCGGGACGGCGCAAAGCCCGTTTGCTGTGCGCAGGACGTTCTTGAGGAGTATCAGGAGCGCTTTCCGGACAAAATTTGTCTTGACGGCGGCGAAACGGATGATATGATAAAAGGTAACGGTATTCCGAAAGCGGGCCGCGCGGAGGCAAACCCTTCGCCGAAGATGGTTCTTTCCGACGACGCGAAGGCGGTTTATGCCGCGCTGACCGGCGCGCCGGTCCATCTTTCCGTGATCGGCGGAAAGGCAAAGCTCTCCGCTTCACGCCTGCTGTCCGCTTTAACGGAGCTGGAGCTCTGCGGCGCAGCGCAGTCCTATTCCGGCGGGCGGTACAGCCTGCCCCGCGGGCACAGCCGCAATACTGAATTTGATTGAGGTGGTTTCGTGTCGAAACTGGTTATTGTGGAGTCGCCTGCAAAGGCGAAGACCATTCAGAAATATCTCGGCTCCGGATATGACGTGACCGCGTCCATGGGCCATGTCCGGGACCTTCCGGAAAACCGGCTGAGCGTGGATGTCAAACACGACTTCAAGCCAAAGTATGAAGTGATCAAAGGCAAGGAAGGTCTGGTCGAAAAGCTGAAGGAAAAAGCGGGGAAAAGCGATTCCGTTCTGCTTGCGACCGACCCCGACCGCGAAGGCGAGGCGATTTCCTGGCACCTTGCCTATCTTCTTGGGCTTGATACAAAGCAGAAAAACCGTGTGACTTTTAACGAAATTACAAAGACAGGTATTTCAGCCGGCATGAATACGCCGCGCATTATTGACCAGGACCTTGTAAATGCGCAGCAGTGCCGCCGGATTCTTGACCGCCTGGTGGGCTACAAGTTGAGTCCATTTCTTTCACAGAAAATCCGTCATGGGCTTTCTGCAGGTCGTGTCCAGTCGGTTGCCGTTCGGTTGATTGTCGACCGTGAAGATGAAATTTGCTCATTTATCCCGGAAGAATACTGGTCCATTGAGGCCAATCTGATTCCCAAGGGTTCCCATAAATCCTTTGTGGCTTTCCTTTACGGCGATGAAAACGGGAAAATCCAGATTAAAAATAAGGAACAATCTGATCGGATCCTTACAGATTTAAAGGATGCAGACTTTACAATAAGCAATGTCAAAAAAGGTACCAGGAGGAAATCTCCGGTGCCGCCATTTTCGACTTCAACCATGCAGCAGGAAGCATCCCGCCGACTTGGCTTTCAGGCTCGCCGCACCATGAAAGTTGCCCAGGAGCTTTATGAAGGCGTGGATATCAAAGGGATGGGTGCAATCGGACTGATTACTTATATGAGGACTGATTCGCTGCGCATTTCCGAAGAAGCAATCGGTGCAGCCGCAGACTATATCCGCGGCCGCTGGGGCGAAAAGTACCTGCCGGAATCCCCGCGCCATTATAAGTCCCGTGCAAATGCTCAGGACGGTCATGAAGCGATACGTCCAACTGTACCAAGCCTTTCTCCTGATCAGGTCAAGGACAGCCTTTCTTCAGAGCAGTATAAGCTGTATAAACTTATCTGGGAGCGATTCCTTGCCAGCCAAATGGCAAATTGCCTGCAAAGCACCGTCTCGATAACCATTCAGGCAAAAAATTATATTTTTAAAACATCCGGATATTCAGTAACATTTGATGGCTTTACCGTTCTTTATGAAGAAGCAAAAGATGATAAAGAAGAAGGCAAAAATGCTGTTTTGCCTGAACTGGCAAAAGGCATGTCCCTTACGCTGAAAGGAATTGCGGGGAGCCAGCATTTTACTCTTCCGCCTCCGCGCTTTACTGAGGCTTCCCTAATTAAAGCCCTTGAAGAAAATGGCATTGGGCGTCCTTCTACGTATGCTGTTACAATTTCTACGATTATGGCGCGAGAATATGTCGTGCGCGATGGGAAAGCTTTGAAACCGACAGAGCTCGGTGAGACCGTTACCAAACTGTTAAAAAAGCATTTCCCAAAAATTGTAAATGTAAAATTTACAGCGCAGGTAGAAAGTGACCTTGATGATGTCCAAAGTGGAAAAGCCGACTGGGTTTCAGAGCTGAGCGATTTCTACAGCGATTTTGACAAGACACTCAAATCAGCAAAAGAATCCATGAAAGGCGTCAAGATTCAGCTTAAGGAAGACGTTACAGATGTTATTTGTGAAAAATGTGGACGCCATATGGTCATTAAAACTGGAAAATATGGAAAATTTCTTGCCTGCCCGGGCTATCCAGAGTGTAAAAATGTCAAGAAGTATGTTGAGATGAACGGTGCAGACTGCCCGAAGTGTGATGGAAAAGTTGTCATTAAGCATACAAAGAAGGGACGCATTTTCTATGGCTGTTCCAATTACCCGAAATGCGACTTTATCTCGTGGGATGAGCCGACCAAAGAAAAATGTCCGCACTGCGGCAAGACCTTGCTGAAAAAAAAGGGAAAGCACCCCAAATATTATTGTATTACACCGGGTTGCGGCTATGAAAGAACGGAGGATGAATGAGCGTTCGGGTTATTGGTGCTGGGCTTGCAGGATGTGAGGCAGCATGGCAGCTAGCATGCCACGGAATTCAAACTGACCTTTATGAGATGAAGCCCTGCCGTTTTTCTCCGGCGCATCGCAGTGAAAACCTGGCAGAACTTGTATGTTCTAATTCCCTTAAAGCAGAACGGATAGAAAGTGCCTGCGGGCTTCTCAAAGAAGAGATGCGGCGTTTGGGCTCGCTGCTCGTTCCATGTGCCTATGCCTGCCGTGTCCCGGCAGGCGGTGCACTTGCTGTTGACCGTGATGCGTTTTCCAAGACGGTTACCGAAAAAGTCATTTCTCAGCCGTCTATCTGCCTTCACAGGGAAGAAATTACTGAAATACCGTCTGATGGACTGAATATCATTGCAACCGGCCCACTTACGCCCAATGCACTTGCATCGAAGATTTTTCAAATGTTCGGTGGAAGTCTTAGCTTTTTTGATGCCGCAGCACCAATTGTCACGGCAGAGAGTCTGGATTATAGTAAAGTATTTGCAGCGTCACGCTATAACCGTGGGGAAGACAATGCATATCTAAACTGCCCAATGAACGAAGAAGAATATGAGGCATTTTACCATGCGCTTCTTTCTGCAGAACGAGCCCCAATCCATGGGTTCGATACAGCTGACCCTAAAGTGTACGAGGGCTGTATGCCCATTGAGGTTATGGCCGGGCGCGGAGAAAATACCCTTCGCTTCGGTCCAATGAAGCCTGTGGGCCTGCGGGATCCAAAGACTGGACATCGTCCATGGGCAGTGTTGCAGCTACGCCGGGAAGATAAACGCGGCAGCATGTACAATCTGGTCGGTTTCCAGACTAATTTAAAATTTGGTGAGCAGAAGCGTGTGTTTGGAATGATCCCTGGCCTCGGACATGCCGAGTTTGTTCGGTACGGCGTTATGCACCGAAACACATTTTTAAATTCACCTGCAATCCTCTCAACTGATTTTAGGGTAAAAAGTAAGCCGAATCTTTTTTTCGCCGGCCAGATTACCGGGGTGGAAGGGTATATGGAATCTGCTTCTTCCGGTATACTTGCCGGGATTAATGCTGCACGGAGTTTAGAGGGAAAAGGACAGTATCTTCCACCAGAAACGACGATGACCGGCGCCCTTTGCCGGTATGTAGCAAACGGCGGGGAAGGCCCATTTCAGCCCATGGGTTCCAATTTTGGCATTTTGCCTCCGCTTTCTGAGAAAATACGTGATAAGCGGGAACGGTATTCTGCCCTTTCAGAACGCGCTTTGAAAGATCTTCAGCTTTCACTGGACTGCCTGATTTAACTGGATAGCCCCCCTTGATCGGGGAGTATTATATTGATGAGGAGATGCTGCAATGAAAATTATTGTAGACGCATTTGGCGGTGATAATGCGCCGCTCCAAATTATCAAGGGCTGTGAGATGGCCGCCAATAATCTTGACCTTGATATCCTGTTAACCGGGCAGGAAAAAGAAATCCGCCGTGTTGCGGAGGAGAACGGAATCTCCCTTAACCGCATGGAAATTCTGGACGCTCCTTATGCCATTACCATGAAGGAAAGCCCAGGCGAAATCATGCGCTCAAAAAAAGACTGCTCTATGGCTATCGGGCTGAAAGCTCTTTCGGAGGGAAAAGGAGATGCTTTCATTTCTGCTGGAAACAGTGGTGCACTTGTCGTAGGGGCTACGCTGATTGTAAAGCGCATCCATGGGGTAAGCCGTATTGCATTTGCGCCAGTCATCCCCAACAGGAATAGCTGCTTTATGCTGATTGACTGTGGTGCAAATGTAGACTGCAAACCGGAAATGCTTCAGCAATTTGGCATCATGGGCTCAATCTATATGGATAAAGTTATGAATTTTAAGAATCCGCGCGTTTCTCTTGCAAACATCGGTACAGAAGAGAAGAAAGGCAACCTGCTTCAGCGGGAAGCTTTTCAGCTTTTGAAAAATTCCGGGCTGAATTTTATCGGCAATGTGGAGGCGCGTGATGTCCCAAACGATGCTGGAGAAGTAGTTGTTACAGATGGCTTTACCGGGAATATGATTCTCAAAATGTACGAAGGTGTTGCCATCCTGCTGATGGGTAAACTGAAAGAAATTTTTACAAGCAGCTTTCACAGCAAAGTCTCAGCGGCACTTGTGCTGAAAGACCTGAAAAAATTTAAAAAAGACTTTGATTATAATGAATACGGCGGTGCTCCTCTTGTTGGCTGTGCCAAGCCGGTGTTTAAAGCACATGGGAGCTCTAAGGCAAAAACTTTCTATAATGCAATCCGGCTGACAAAAGCTTATGTAAATGGACATGTTACCGAAGAAATTGTTGCAGCTCTGGGCAAATACCAGAGCGAAAAGCATCCTTTCAATTATGATAAATCCGGACTCGGGAGCGATAACAAATGACAGAGTTGGAAGAAAAACTACAGTATCAGTTTAAAAACAAGGAATACCTGAAGACGGCATTGACACATTCCTCCTATGCCAATGAATGCCACGCTCCATGCAACAGCAATGAACGGCTGGAATTTCTCGGCGATTCTATCCTTGGATTTGTTGTTGCCGATTATTTGTTCAAGAATTATCCGCGTCTGCCGGAAGGCGAGCTGACAAAGAAACGCGCGGCACTTGTCTGTGAAAAGGCCTGCTGTGAATTTTCTCAGCAGATTGAAATTGGAAATTATCTGCTTTTAAGCCACGGTGAGCAGAATTCCGGTGGCCGGAGCCGCTCTTCCATTCTTGCGGATGCATTTGAATCAGTTACTGCTGCCGTTTACCTGGATGGCGGGCTTCAAGAGGCTCAGAAGTTTATCCTCCGTTTTGTACTTCCCCTTTTAAAAAAGTCAAAGCCAAAGGCATTTAAGGATTACAAGACTGCCCTTCAGGAAATAGTCCAGAAGAATCCAGAGGAAAGCCTTGAATATGTCCTGACTGGGGAAAGCGGCCCGGACCATGATAAACATTTTACAGTTGAAGTCTTGTTGGACGGCAACCGGGTTGGAAAAGGTGGCGGCCGCAGTAAAAAGGAAGCTGAGCAGCAGGCAGCCCGGGAGGCATTGGAACTGATGGGATATTGAGACACGCTAATATAGCACTGTTTGTTCCAAATAATGGCTGTCCGCATCAGTGCAGCTTTTGCAGCCAGCGAAGCATTACGGGATTTTCACGTCAGCCAGGACCAGAAGATGTTCGCAGAGCAGCAGAGACTGCCTTGAAAAGTCTTGGGCTGGCTGCGGAAAAAGCGGAGATTGCTTTTTTCGGGGGAAGCTTTACTGCAATTGACAGAGGATATATGCTTTCCCTGCTTCAGGCAGCGGAGCCTTACATAAGGACGAAAAAATTTGCCGGGATACGAATTTCAACACGCCCGGACTATATTGATGAGGACATCCTCAGCATTTTGAAGCATTATGGGGTAACGACGATTGAACTTGGCGCACAGAGTATGGATGACTATGTCCTTGCTATCAACGGCAGAGGCCATACGTCAGGGCAGGTTGTGTCGGCGTCAAAAATGATCCATGCAAGGGGATTTTCCCTCGGGCTGCAAATGATGACTGGCCTTGCGGGGGACAGCGATCCGGGCGCAAAGAGGACAGCAGAAAGCTTGGCTACTCTCTCCCCGGACTGTGTGAGAATTTATCCGACCATTGTTCTCCGGAACACCCCGCTTGGCAGAGCATACCTAAAGGGGAAATACCGCCCACAGACTTTGGAAGAAGCAGTGTCACTTTGTTCAGAACTGCTTAGCTTTTTTGAAGCCCGCGGTATACCGGTTATCCGCCTTGGCCTCCATGCTTCTCCGGAACTGGAACGCGATATGCTTGCCGGACCATGGCATCCGGCGTTTCGGGAACTGTGTGAAAGCCGGAGGTTCCTTCGGAAAATTTTAGGGGCTCTACATCAAAGCAAGATTTCTGCCGGGAAAATCAGAATTCTGGTTAACCCGGCCTGTATTTCTCAGACAATAGGGCAAAAGAAGGAAAATATCAGGGCACTCAGCCGGGCGGGATATTTCGCCCAGATAGCCGCAGACTCTGGTATTGCGCGCGGAGATATCAAAATCATCTGATGCGGAGGGCTTTGACTTGCTGTTAAAATCGCTGGAACTTCAGGGATTCAAGACGTTCCCTGACAAGACCACGCTGACCTTTCACAGTGGTATCACCGCTGTTGTTGGGCCTAACGGAAGCGGAAAAAGCAATATTAGTGACGCTGTTCGCTGGGTTCTTGGCGAACAGTCGCTCCGGAATCTGCGCTGCACCAAAATGGAGGACGTTATTTTCGGTGGGACACCACAGAGAAAACCGCTTGGTTTTGCGGAAGTAACGCTCAACATTGACAATTCCGACCGCACCCTTCCATTTCATGCGGATGCCATTTCTGTAACGCGCCGTTATTATCGCTCTGGTGACAGTGAATACCTCATTAACAATGCGGCTGTTCGACTGAAGGACATCAACGAACTGTTTATGGATACCGGCCTTGGCCGTGATGGCTATTCTATTATTGGACAGGGTAAAATTGACAGTATCGTTTCCGCCCGCAGTGAAGACCGACGTGAAATCTTTGAGGAAGCCGCTGGTATCTCACGTTTCCGCTATCGAAAAGAAGAATCGGAGCACCAGCTTGCGCAGGCGGAAGAAAACCTGTTACGCCTTAAGGATATTCTTTTGGAACTGGAGGGCCGTATTGGGCCGCTGAAAGAACAATCCGAAAAGGCAAAACGATATTTGGCACTTGCCGAAAAGAAAAAGAAACTTGAAATTGGCCTCTGGCTTGCAATGCTTGACCAGTCCGGCCACGTTCTGCGGGAGCAGGAGGATAAAATACTGATTGCAAAAAATCAGTATGATGCCGCAGGACAGGCAATCGAAACGTTTGAGAAGGAAATTGAAAAGACATTTCAAAGCTCAAATTCCTGCGCTGCAAAAGCAGATGAAATCCGGAATAGTTGCAACAGCCTTGAAGCGGAAGCAGCAAAAAAAGACGGAGAAATCTCTGTCCTTCAGAATGATATCCGTCACAATGAAGAAAATATCACAAGACTTCACAGTGAGATTGAGCAAAACAGCCTTTCCGGAAAAGACTTGGAAAAAGAGATTGAAGCAAAAAAGCTAGAACTTCAAAAATGTTTTCATATGGCTAAGGAGAAAGATGAGGAATTTTCGGAACACTCTGCCGCTTTGAAGAAACTCAAAAGTGGGATGAGTGAGACGGAAAAGAAAATTGATGAGTTCTCACGCAAAATTGCAGAACTGACTGCCGAAACTACAGAATCGAAAGTTGCAGAGATGGCAGCACATTCCGCAGTTGCTGAAATCTCTCTACATCTCAACACGGTGCGCCAGAATATAACGGAAAAACAGCAGCAGAAAGAAAAGCTGGAGGTTTCAACAGAAACCTACCGCCAGAAATTGGAGGAATCCGACAGCCATATCAAAACCCTCTCCAATGCTTCGGCGGGATATAAAATGCGTTTTGATACCCGCGTTAAAAAGCGTGAAGCTGCAAAGCAGCAGAGTGACACACTTCAGCTTGATCTGCATGAACAACTCCGCCGTGCAAAGCTGCTTGAAGACTTGGAACAGAATATGGAAGGCTTTTCGGGCAGCGTAAAGGCAGTGATGAAAGCGTCCGGGCATGGGATGCTGGAAGGGATACACGGGCCGGTTTCCCGGCTGCTTAAAGTTGCGGAAAAATATGCTGTCGCCATGGAAACAGCTCTTGGTGGTGCCATGCAGAATATTGCTGTTGGAACGGAACAGGATGCAAAGCGTGCCATTGCATTTTTAAAACGCAGCAATGCAGGCCGTGCTACATTTTTACCGGTAGAAACCATCCACGGAAGAACTTTACAGGAAATCGGACTCAGCAACTGCCGCGGATTTATCGGCGTTGCTTCGGAGCTTTGTTCATTTGATGCAAAATACCGGGGTATTGTAGAATTTCTCCTCGGAAGAATTGCAGTTGCGGATAATCTAGACAATGCAGCTTTTATTGCAGGAAAATACGGTTACCGCTTCCGTGTTGTTACGCTGGATGGTCAGGTCGTTAACACGGGCGGTTCCTTTACGGGTGGTTCCCTTACAAGAAATTCTGGCCTTTTAAGACGTTCAACGGAAATTGAAAAAATTAAGCGAGAAGCGGAAGAAATCCGCCAAAAGGCATCTTCTGCTGCGGAAGCATTCCGTGCAGCAGCAGAAGAAGTATCTGAAGCGGAAGCACAGCTTTCAGGGGCGAAGGGTGAACTTGTCTCTGCACAGGAAGAGCATGTTCATCTGGATGCGGAGTCCCATCGGGCAGAAGCCGATCTTCTCACTGCAAAAAATGCTCTTTTGACTCTTCAAAATGAGGCTGCTTCAGAAGACAAAAGGCTAAAAGGACAAAGCACTGCGGAAACAGAAGCAAAAAAGCGAACTGAAACGTTTTCCCTGGAAATCCAAAAGCAGAAAAGCGGGCTTATGGAAATCAGCGGAAACCGCAATGAACTCAACCAAAAATGTGAGGCCCTTACCAGTAAAATTCAAAAGCTGGAATTGGACCGCCTTGCTGCGCGCAAGGATTCGCAAGCCCTGGAGACTTCTATTCAGGAGGCGGAGGAACGCGGGCGTGGCCACCGGGAAAAAATTGAGAAGCTGAAGCTGGACATTGAAGCCGCAAGCAGCTCATCAAAAGAGATAAGTCAAAAAATCGATACTCTTACCAAAGAATCAGCGGCGCTTCGTCTGACGGCAAAAAGCCACGCAAATGAAATCGACTTGTTTAATAAAAAGCGAATGGAATTTGAGCAGCGATCGGTTCAGCAGCGTGCAGCCGAGCGGGAAAAATCCGAAGAAAAAGAGAAAATCGGCCATGACCTTGCCTTGCTGGAGGAGAGGAAAGCAAACCTTCAAAAAGAATATGACGGCATCATTGCTCAGCTCTGGGAAGAATATGAACTGACACGCCGGGAAGCGGAAGAACAGGTACCCGAAAGGATAACAGATTCCGCACAGGCGAAAAAACAGCTTTCTTCTGTCAAAAATGGAATCCGCAGCCTTGGCTCTGTTAATGTTGCCGCTGTGGAAGAATACAAAAAAGTCAACAGCAGGTACGAATTTATGAAGACGCAGGTTGCCGATGTGGAACAGTCTCGCAATGAACTGGAAAAGCTAATCAATAACTTGACACACCAGATGAAAGACCTTTTCACTTCCCGCTTTGAGCTTATCAACCGGAACTTTGGTGAGACATTCCATGACCTGTTTGGCGGCGGGTCCGCCAGGCTTTCCATGACTGATCCTAATAATGTGCTGAAATCCGGCATTGAAATTTCCGTTCAGCCGCCTGGAAAAATTGTTACGCACTTGGAGTCTCTCTCCGGCGGAGAAAAAGCACTGGTTGCTATTGCACTATATTTTGCAATTATGAAAGTGAACCCACCGCCATTTTGTGTCCTGGATGAAATTGAAGCTGCACTTGATGATGTTAATGTCACACGTTTTGCAGAATATCTGCGGAAAATGAACCGCAATACGCAGTTTATTGTTATAACACACCGCCGCGGCAGCATGGAGAATGCAGATATCCTTTATGGTGTTACCATGCAGAATGAAGGTGTTTCAAAACTCCTTGAAATGCCTATAGCTCAGGTAGAAGCGGAACTTGGAATCAAGTCGTAAGACGAAAGGAGAGGTCAAATGGCATTCTTTACGAAAATCAAGGCTGGACTGAAAAAAACACGGGCTAAGATAGGCGGCTCCGTCAGTTCATTGTTGAAATCCTTCACGAAAATTGATGATAGCCTTTTTGAAGAGCTCGAAGAGATCCTTGTTATGAGCGATGTTGGTGTCCCGACGGCAGAGCATATTTGCACCGAACTGCGAAAGCGTGTAAAAGAGCGCGGCGTCAAAGAACCTGCCCAAATCAGCGAAATGCTGAAAGAACTGATAGCCGAGATGCTGCGAGGTGACAGCAGCCTAAATATCAAGACAAAGCCATCTGTCATCCTTGTAATTGGTGTCAATGGTGTCGGGAAAACTACTACTGTTGGAAAAATCGCAGCCATGCTGGTCAATCAGGGCAAAAAGGTCATTCTTGGCGCAGCGGATACCTTCCGTGCTGCTGCGGTGGAACAGCTCGACATTTGGGCAAAGCGTTCCGGGGCGGACATTGTCAGCCAGCCGCAGGGCAGTGATCCTGCTTCTGTTGTTTTTGACACGGTTGCCGCTGCAAAATCACGTGGGGATGACGTGGTTCTCTGTGATACTGCTGGCCGCCTGAATAATAAAAAGGATTTAATGGAAGAACTCGCAAAAATCAACCGTGTGATTGAACGGGAAGCCCCCGAAGCAGACCGCGAAGTGCTCTTGGTTCTAGATGCCACAACCGGCCAAAATGCTGTCAATCAGGCGCGTGAGTTTCTGTCTGTTGCTGATGTTACCGGGATTGTGCTTACAAAATTGGACGGGACATCCCGCGGTGGTATTATCCTTGCAATCCGGGAAGAACTTGGGATTCCAGTCAAATTTGTCGGTGTTGGAGAGCAGATTGACGACCTCCAGCCATTTGATGCAGACGCATTTGCTGAAGCATTGTTCAGCGGACAGGAGCAATGATGGAAGAGCTGATAGTTGGGACACATAATAGGAATAAAGTATTGGAATTTCAGCGAATTCTGAAACCATTTGGCATCACAGTCTTAGAGGTCAGCCTACCGGAAATAGAGGAAACTGGAAAAACATTTGCAGAAAATGCACTTTTAAAGGCTTCTGCTGCTTGCCGTGTGACAGGAAAGCCAGCCGTGTCGGATGATTCCGGTCTGATGGTTGATGCCCTGCATGGAGCACCGGGCGTATACTCTGCAAGATATGCCGGCTGTGGCGCTTCTAATGAAGAACGTATTGCAAAACTGCTGAATGTTCTAAAAGGTATACCGGAAAATGCCCGCAGTGCAAAATTTGTCTGCTCAATTTGCTGTGTATTCCCGAATGGAAGACGCATTACAGCGGAAGGTGAATGTCTTGGCAGGATTGCATTTGCTCCGCGGGGAAACAGCGGGTTTGGCTATGACCCGGGGTTCCTTGTAGGGGGAAAAACGTTTGCTGAGCTTTCCAGCGAAGAAAAGGACAAAATTAGCCATCGCGGGAAAGCACTCCGACGCTTTTCGGATGAACTAAAAAAATATAAGGAGAAATATGATGCTGAACAGTAAACAGCGGGCCTATCTGCGCGCCCTTGCAAACCCGGTTGATACCATCCTTATTGTTGGGAAAGACGGGATTGATGCCGAAGTTTTAAAGCAGGCCGATGATGCACTGACTGCACGCGAACTGATGAAAGGCCGTGTACTGGATACTTCTCCGGTGGTTGCCCATGAAGCAGCGGAGCAAATTGCGGAAAAAACATCTTCAGAAACCGTACAGGTAATTGGTTCAAAATTCGTTTTGTATCGCAGAAATGAAAAGAAGCCGAAAATTGTACTTCCCAAAGAGCGAAAAAAGTAATAAAATGATTATATTATCCGGAATCAGGTGACACCAGTGGAAAAAATCGCGGTTTTCGGGGGAACTTTCAATCCAATTCACAATGGACATCTACATCTCGTGAAAAGTTTTGCAGAAATTCTCCAGGTAAACCGTGCCCTTATTATTCCAACCGGAACACCGCCGCATAAGCAGGTGCATGATCTGGCACCTGCAGCTGATCGGCTTGCTATGTGCCGCCTTGCCGTAGCAGGCAGTAACCTGTTTGAGATAGATGATATGGAAATCAGACGCGGCGGGGCAAGTTACACTTCAGTAACATTGAAGCAGCTCAAAACACTGTATCCGGAATCCGAACTCTTCCTTATTACTGGCGAAGATATGTTTACAACCCTTGCGGATTGGCATGATTCACAGACTATTTTTTCCCTTGCAACGATCTGTGCGGCTCCGAGAAACAAGGATGGTATTACACACCTTCTTCAGTATGCAGGGCAGCTCCGGAAGCAGGGAGCAAAGACCATTGTAAAACCAGTTCCATATCTTCCAATATCTTCAACGATGGTTCGGAAAGCAGTGCGGGAAGAAAAAGATATTTCCGGCCTTGTACCTGTTGCTGTAGAAGCTTATATCCGGACAAACAAACTTTACCTGAGGTGAAATACTACAATGAGTTTTGATGATTATAAGGCTGTAATCCGTCCGCTGCTGGGCGATAAGCGGTATTATCATTCTATTTGTGTTGCGCGGGCGGCAAAGGAACTGGCTGGGCAATGCGGTGCGGATAAACAGAAAGCAGAGACTGCCGGAATCCTCCACGATATTATGAAGGATATACCGTCGGAAAAGCAGCTTGAAATGATGAATCAATATGGCATCAAGCTTAGTCCAGTGGAGCGTTCTGCACAAAAGCTATGGCACGCAATGCTTGGTTCAGCATACCTGAAAAATGAGCTTCATATTGATGATCCGGAAATTCTTGATGCCGTGCGTTACCATACAACAGGGCGTGAGAATATGACAACAATGGACAAGGTCCTTTTTGTTGCGGATTTTATATCTGCAGACCGTAATTATCCGGGAGTAGAAAATCTCCGTAAGGCGGCAAAAATTGGCTTGAATGAAGCCGTCATGGAGGGGTTGTCTTATACAATTGCAGATCTTGCACAGAACAGGAAGGCAATCCACCCGGATACGATTGCTGCTTTTAATCAGGAAGCTCTGGCATTTGCCGGGGATAAATCCTGAAGAAAGGAAGAGTGTTGTGAATGACATCGCTGGAACTTGCAGAAAATGCTGTAAAAGCTCTGGATGAAAAGAAGGCGGCTGACCTTAGGTTGCTGCACATTGGTGATATTTCTGTCCTTGCAGACTATTTTGTTATTGCGACCGGAACCAGCAACACCCATGTGAAAGCGCTTGCTGATGAAGTCGAATTTAGACTTGAGGGGCTTGGCGTTCAGCCAGTTCATAAAGAAGGATACCGTTCTAACAGTTGGATCCTCCTCGACTATGGCAGTGTTGTTATCCATGTTTTTACGCCGGATGCACGTGCTTTTTATGACTTGGATCGACTGTGGGGAGACGGAGAGAACATAGAAATTTCCAAATTTCTAAAGTAAGTTTTCCCGCAGCCTTTGCGCTTGCGGCGGAATTCAAACAAAACGGGAGCGAAACGATATGACAAAGTATGATCCAAAAGCAATCGAAAAAAAATGGCAGGATGAGTGGGAAAGGGCAGGAGTTTTTCACGCTTCTAACCATTCTGACAAGCCAAAATACTATACACTGATTGAATTTCCATATCCTTCAGGGCAGGGGCTTCATGTTGGCCATCCCCGTTCCTATACGGCAATGGACATTATTGCACGTAAGCGCAGAATGCAGGGCTACAATGTTCTGTACCCGATTGGCTGGGATGCTTTTGGACTGCCGAGTGAAAACTATGCGATTAAAAATCATATTCATCCTTCCATAGTTACAAAACAAAATATTGCCCGTTTTAAGCAGCAACTTCAGTCTCTGGGCCTTTCGTTTGACTGGACGCGCGAAATCAACACAACCGATCCGGAATATTACAAATGGACTCAGTGGATTTTCCTTCAATTTTTCAAGCATGGGCTTGCCTATAAAAAAGAGATGGCTGTTAACTGGTGCACTTCCTGCAAATGCGTTCTTGCTAATGAAGAAGTTGTAGACGGCGTCTGTGAGCGCTGCGGAAGTCCTGTCATCCGGAAAGTGAAAAGCCAGTGGATGCTGAAAATAACCGCCTATGCGCAGCGTCTGATTGATGACTTAGACTTGGTAGATTATCCAAAGCGTGTCAAGGCACAGCAAATTAACTGGATTGGGCGCTCAACAGGTGCTGAAGTCGATTTTCAAACGACAGCAGGGGATAAGCTTACCGTTTATACAACACGTCCGGATACGCTTTATGGCGCAACTTATATGGTCCTTTCACCCGAGCATCCTTACCTGGAAAAATGGGCCGGACAGATTAAAAATCTGCCCGAGGTTCACGCCTATCAGGAAGAAGCTGCAAAAAAATCGGATTTTGAACGGACAGAGCTTGTAAAGGATAAAACTGGTGTCCGCCTTGATGGCGTTTTCGCCATAAATCCGGTTAATGGGAGAAAACTTCCAATCTTTATTTCTGACTATGTCCTGATGTCTTACGGCACAGGCGCTATCATGGCCGTTCCGGCCCATGATACACGTGACTGGGATTTCGCAAAAAAGTTTGGACTGCCAATTATTGAGGTCGTAAAAGGCGGAGATGTACACAAAGCAGCATATACGGACTGCGCGTCGGGTGTAATGGTCAATTCCGGTATTTTGGACGGCCTTACCGTTGATGAAGCAAAGAAAAAGATCATAAATTTCTTAAGCAAAAAAGGATTCGGGCACCCAAAAGTTAATTATAAGCTCAGAGACTGGGTATTTTCCCGTCAGCGTTACTGGGGCGAGCCAATTCCGATTGTTATCTGCCCGAAGTGTGGGTATGTTGCCGTACCGGAAAATGAACTTCCTCTTCGCCTGCCAAATGTAAAATCCTATGAGCCAACAGATACAGGGGAATCTCCGCTTGCACACATGACAGACTGGGTAAATACAACTTGCCCAAAATGCGGCGGCCCTGCAAAACGCGAAACAGATACTATGCCGCAGTGGGCTGGCTCTTCCTGGTATTATCTCCGCTATATGGATCCGCACAATAAAGATGCTTTTGCCGGAAAGGATGCACTAAAATACTGGTCTCCTGTTGACTGGTATAATGGCGGTATGGAACACACAACTCTTCATCTGCTTTATAGCCGTTTCTGGCATAAGTTTCTCTATGATATTGGAGTGGTTCCAACGCCGGAACCGTACAAAAAGCGGACAAGCCATGGCATGATTCTCGGTGAAAATGGCGAGAAAATGAGTAAGTCCCGTGGCAATGTAATCAACCCAGACGATATTGTCAATGAATATGGTGCTGATACTCTGCGGCTTTATGAAATGTTTATCGGAGATTTTGAGAAGCCGGCTCCCTGGAGTACCCATGGCATCAAGGGATGCCGCCGCTTTGTCGAGCGTTACTGGAGTCTCCAGAATATTCTGGTTGATGGTGAAGCAATCCGCCCGAAACTTGAGACTCCATTTAACAGGACAATTAAAAAGGTCAGCGAAGATGTCGAACATCTTAAATTTAACACTGCAATTGCGGCTTTAATGAGTCTGTTAAATGACATTTCCACTGTTGGAACAATTAACCGGGAAGAACTTCGGATTTTTACAAAACTGTTAAATCTTTTCGCTCCTCATGTATGTGAAGAAGTCTGGTCAGTTCAAAAATTGGGAAATGGAATGGCCTGCCAGCAGTCATGGCCAAAATATGATGAAGCAAAATGCGCTGAATCGTCTGTTGAGATTGCTGTCCAGATAAATGGGAAAGTGCGCGCCCGTGTTAACATTCCTGCAGGTGCAGCAAAAGAGCAGGCTCTTGCGACAGCCAAGGCGAATGACAGAATTGCAGAGGAACTTACCGGTAAAAACATTATCAGAGAAATCTGCGTTCCAGGCAGGTTGGTTAATTTTGTCGTAAAATAATGATAAAAGGGCCCGGAATATTGATTATTCCGGGCTAAACTATCTAAATGTCATAATATAATTTATTAAACTGTTAGTTTTTGCTAATAACAGTTGCTCCATCTGGCTACAGTCGGGTGGAGCAATTTTTTCATTTAATTACTGTTTAGGAGTAGAGACTGGGGTAGATGGGGCGGCCTTAACCGATTTACTACAATCTAGCTTAAAAATTGAAATAAGGAAAATAATGGTTATCACTAAACTGACTATGCTTCCAATCAAAAGGCCCGAATACTTCACACTTTTTATAATACCAATGATTCCGGCTGCTGCAAAAAATATAGTCGCTGTAATCGTACCCGCTTTTGATGTAAGAGTTACAATTCCGATAATTCCGGCGGCAATCATCAGGATGGCAACTAGCCAGCAAGATTTTCCGCTAAAATTCTCCGCATGGGTTATAAGCTCATAAATGATTCCTGCTGCGGCCAGTGCCATTGAAACAATGCTTGAAACTAGTTTTGCTGTTTTCATAAGTTTCCCCCATTTCGACTTAATAACTATCACCAAACTATAATCTCCATAATTCTACGACCACTTTTATATATGAGGTAAAACAAAAAAATATTATAAGTATAACCAAATATTGAACATTGGCCGGTTAATTATTTAATCTGATGTACTTAAGTAGTGCTGAATTTTTCTACAGCATATAGGCTCACTCAGGCGGGCTGCTTTCAGTTTATCACAGGATTCCCGTTTTTGCATAGACATCTGTTGAACCTTGAAACAGTTCTGTAATCCACGAAGTTTCGTTCGGTTAAGACTAATAAGAGAAATAAGGACAGATCGGAAGAGCACACGTCTGAACTC
>ENA-UOOK01000236-UOOK01000236.1-fermentation-metagenome-genome-assembly--contig:-NODE-236-length-70072-cov-29.399846_pt1 | contig 70072 bp, 59 predicted proteins | sample MGYA00245777_ERZ724023 | MGnify/ENA primary metagenome ERZ724023 (study PRJEB28704, sample SAMN03018312) | fermentation metagenome | biome: anthropogenic terrestrial biome; feature: soil; material... | reverse complement strand
CAGCATTCGCTCCGCTCGAGAGTAGGTAATTGCCAAGAGACTTTTCATTTAACTCTAATATTACTTTCAAGGGGCAGCATTCGCTCCGCTCGAGAGTAGGTAATTGCCAAGAGACTTTTCATTTAACTCTAATATTACTTTCAAGGGGCAGCATTCGCTCCGCTCGAGAGTAGGTAATTGCCAAGAGACTATTCATTTAACTCAGCCTTCTCCATTGGAGAAGGGGAACCTCGAAGTGGTGGATGATGTTAGCCTTCCCCTCTGGGGAAGGGGGACCACGAAGTGGTGGATGAGGTATGTATCACACCGGCTTCGCTCCCAGCATCATGACTCCCTCCGTACGATTGACCATTTTTATTCCCCTTGTGACTGCTTGCATGCTGGAAGGCAGGGGACCGTGAAATCCGAGAGAGTAGTGAACCCCACCTCACGTTTTGCATTTAAACTTGAATCACCTTCAAGACTTCGTCGCCATAATCGTTGATCACTTTGACGGCAATCTTACCGCCTTTAGGTCGCTCAAACGCTACGCTTTGCTCCCGGTAGAGTGATTGCCAGGCGTCTGGGTCTATTTCAGCTTTCAATGCTCGCTTCAACTTATTGTACGGGTCATCCCAACCAGTGAAGTAAGCCTGTCGGACGAAGAAACTCTCATCGTTATAATCGTCATCGATAAACCAACAGGCAATTTCATCAGGTTTACTTGACCGGATCTCACCCGTTGTCGGATCGAAAATATCCACACCCTTCAGCTTAACTACCAACTTTTCTTCTTGTTTAACCAGTTCTACGTCTGGCTCACCATAGGCAGTAAACAGGTTAGCATTCCTGGTCTTTTTCAGCAGGTCACCCATCATCAGATCCGGGTTGATGCGTGCCGGGAAGACCTTGAGCCTGCCATATTGCTTGACCTCTTCCGAGACGTGCGGGTCAAAGGCAAAGCCCAGCACCACCAGCAGGTCAAAGCCAATGCCCTGCATGGCTTCCTTGGCAGCCTCCCTGATCAGATCTGCCGTGACTGTGCCGTGTTCCGGACCGATGCAGACCGCCACACGTTTGCTACCCGTGCCTGCCTGGTATTCTCCGCTCGCCTGCAAATAACTGCCGGCGTAGCTTTCCAGGCGGATAAAGTTCAGGCGTTCGCTCTTGCGCGTGTTTTGTACTCCAGAAGTACGCAGGTTTTCCAGAATCATCTGCTCGAACTTGCCGCCTCCCTCCAGTCGTTCTGCCAGTTTCTCGCTTTCAGGGCGTTCGGCTGCGCTGGAAAGTACGCGATGCGGTGAAAGGCTTTCCACCGTGAACGGACCGGTCACCCGTACGCGTTTGCGGTCTTCGTAAGGTTTGTCGTAGAGCAGTTCGGTGTCTGCCCGCCTGGCAATCGAAGCGTCAATTTCCGCCTGGCGTGAGCGTTTACCCTGCCACCATTCCTCCAGCAGTTTACCAACGGTGCCCTGTGCTTCTTGGGGCATCTCCCACTCTTCATAAGCTTTACCTAATTCACTGTTAATCTGAGCACGAAGTGGTTCCAGCGTTTGCTGCCAGCGTTCGTAGATCTGGTCGATTTCTTCGTTGTTGGCGATCGCTTTAAGCGTGATGTGCGGCACGCGTTCATACACAAAGCCGTGGCGCAGGTCATAACCAAAGTGGGCTTTCCGGGCAGTAAAGCCCTCCTGCGGGATGCTGGAGAGTTCGTTTTCCTTCTGGTAGCCTTCAGGCGAGTCTGCCAGCAAGTAATAGGGAAAGGAGGCACTCATCAGGCGCATGCGAGCCAGGGCAAGCGAGACGCGCGAAGTGTCAATGGTGATCCAGCGCCTGCCCCACTGCTCGGCAACGTAGGCAGTGGTGCCGCTGCCGCAGGTGGGGTCCAACACCAGGTCACCCGGATCGGTGGTCATCAGCATGCAGCGTTCGATTACCTTTTGATTCGTTTCAACCACATAAATTTTATTCATAGCACCAAGCAAATCGTTCCATGAATGATTAAGCTCATAAACAGCAAAGTCATCAATGTAGCGCTTGTATCTAATAACTTGTTGAAGTGGTTGAACACGTCCAACCTGTATTAATCTATTCATTCCTAATATGTTTGTCTTCCAGAAATCTTTAGTTATCTGGTATCGACGACCATTTATGGAAACTGGAAATCTTGAGTTATCACCACCGCTTTGACTAATCAGGGGGTCAAGTCTGTATGGCTTAGAACCAGCTGGGTAGTTTTGGAATGTAACTTCATCCTTTGATAATGATCGAGTGGAACCATCCTCTAACTCTACATTCCGGTAGGTAGTGAAGCCGCTAGAATCATCGCCTAACTTTGGAAGGTACATTCTTCGATACTTAGCATTTTGGATATTCTTTGAAACCCATAAAATAAAATCCGAAGTTGTTGCTAAGAAATTTGAAGTGGCAGAGCTCGCTTTTTTAAAAACTATGGTCGTAATGTAATTCTCACTTCCGAAAACTTCATCCAACAAACTTCGCACCAAATGCACATTCTCATCGCCAATCTGCACAAAGATACTGCCGCTCTCGCTGAGCAAGTCACGCGCGACTATGAAACGATCGCGCAGATAGCTCAAGTAGCTGTGAATGCCGAGTTCCCAGGTGTCGCGGAAGGCTTTGACCTGCTCTGGTTCTCGGGTAAGGTCTGCCTGTGAGCCGTCTTTGACTTCGCGCTTGCGCAGGCGTGTCTGCCAGTTGGAGCCAAACTTAATGCCGTAGGGTGGGTCCATGTAGATCATCTGCACCTTGCCCTTGAGTGCTTCACGCTGCGCCAGTGAGTTCATCACCAGCAGGCTGTCGCCTAAAATCATGCGGTTGGACCAGTTTTGCTCGTGTTCATAGAATTCCACCAGGTCTTCAAACTCGATGTGGTTAAAATCGTCAAAAAAGTTCATCTGCAGGTATTCAACAGTGTCTTCACCGGTTCCCTTAAAGCGGGCAGCCTGGTCTCGCACGTTTTCAACAATGGCTTGCGGCTGGATCTTTTCCTGGATGTAAATGGGCACTGAGGGGACTGCCAGGTCGCTGCGGTCCTGTTCGTCTTTGCCCTTCCAGACCAGCTGCGGGTCCAAAGCAGGGTCGCGCGGGTAGAGCGTGGTTTTAGGGGCACGCTCGTCATCCGCCATAAACCCCGAAAGCTCCTGGGGTGGAATATTCACGCGCTTATCTTGGTGTTTAAAGGCTGTTACTTCAGTTGAGTTCTCTTTTTTTGCCATTTTTATTCCTTTTTCCTGCCGTGTAATACTTGAACAAAGTAAAGTAATATGTTATAGTATATGTAATCCATTAATTGGAGGTGGATGGCCAGTGGCCATCGGAGGTCGCCTGTAAGGGCGATTTCTCTTTAAGGAAGCAGCTTTTTTCCAAATCTATCAATTTCTCCCGTTTTGTAGTGGCGATGGTACTTGGAATCTCGTAATATTTTTGTGATACTATCCCCGAAAACTTCTCTTTTATCCTCGATCAGTGAATGATCGAGAAGTACTTCTCTCCGGGAAGGGTGAGCAAGAAGATCAGCTAATTGCAGACCACACATATTTTGTGATTTCTGGCGAACTTTCAATTGGGATGATGTTAGGCAGTGTTGCCAAATCTCGCTCGGGATATATTCATCGCCATTCTCATATAGTCTGGTGTAAGACTCCTCGAGTTTTTTATCTTCAACTCCACCACGGCTCTCAACCATCACATCACCAGTAGATTTCTTATAATATAGAAACAGAACGTATTTCTCCAGCATCACGGATAAGCAATAGTGGTAAGGATGGTATTGCCATATTGAATACTTCTTTTTGTGAGCATATTTGTCGATGACAACAGTTATTACAGTGTATTCCCAATCCTTTAATTTCCACAATAATGTTTCATTGAATTCAGCTTCGATCTTAGGATCTCTCAATGCTTGAAACGGTCTACGCTTGTTCACCATATCCTTCCTATGAAAAATCACCGGAACATCAGGATCTGCTATGAAGAAACGCCTTTTCAGATCCTCAATTTGGGGAACCAACACGTTAATACAATATTGTGATTCGATAATCACCCCCGTTAACGATAAAAACCTCTCGTTTGGATCTTCTGCATGTGTGAGATCGTGGTTACCGACTTCGTCTATATAAAGGCGATATAAACTCATTGATTGTCGACCCGCAAAGTGTGTATATACTCCCTTATTTCTGTCATCACATTCCACGGATCGCTGGTTTCGTGGAACGCCCAGCGACCATAAATGCCTAATGCATTCACTGCCGGCACCCACATCGTACGTGCGGTGGCAGTTTTTTCCTGCTTCTCGGGTTTATCGCGCCCGCTCACTTCCAAAACCAGGTTGAGCAGGTCATTTCGACCATGACCGTCATCGATTCGTACAATGAAATCAGGGTTGTATTCGTGGTTTTCGCTTTTGATGGTATAGGGAATGATGAATCCCAGGCGTTCGTTTTTGACGTAATGAACCACTTCATCCATATTTTCAAGGCTCTGGGCGACCTTTTGCTCCCAACTTCCTGTATCTGCCACAACGTGAGAAACATGGCACTTTTCTGCACTTGTAGGGTAGACTGGTTGAGCGGTATCAAAATCGACATAGCGGGTTGAGCCGATGGTGTCATACGGTGCCAAAATGGGAAACAAACGCCTTTCCCCTTCATCTGCTTTTATGATGGCACGGTATATCTTTTCTACGGCATCGTCAGCGTTTTCAAGAAGGAGCAGAAACTGAGGAAAAACGTTGTCTTTCATCTGCAGGCAGGTCTCACGCCACTGTCGGGTGATCCTGAGCAACTCAGGGAAATACCAGGGTTTGCTCTGGTTTTGTTCATCTAAGAAATAGCGTGAGAGCAGGCGGCTCGCAATCAGGAAGTCCACTTCCTGAACACGTCTTTTTTTCAGGTCCTCGGGAGTATGGATGACCCCTTCGCCTAAAATGGATGCCATTTCAACCCTGACCGGCATATCCTGCGTGGAAAGGATTTTCCGACTTTCAGGACCGAACTCGGCTTTCAGACGCTCTTCCGGCAGGATATAGCGATAACCGATTACACGCGGGAAAGTGATCTCACATTCTGCGCGCTCTTCGAGGGCACGTACGTGGGTGGTCTGGAGCGGGCGTGGGGGTGTGACACCTGATCCTGCAACAGGGATGAACGAGAATGGTACACCGTACACCTCGGCAAATTCCGGCGTATAGGTTTCGATTTCCATGGTCTTGCCTTCGCAAGTAACGGGCTGCATGCTTGTCGCGTGACTCATGCGACGCAACCCACGCCCAATTACCTGTTCACATAACAATTGGGTGCCAAACGCACGCACGCCAAGGATATGAGTGACTGTGCTGGCATCCCAACCTTCCGTCAGCATCGAAACCGAGACCACACAACGGATCTGTTCACCGAGTTTGTCGGGTTTGCCAACTGTGTTCATCACTTCGCGCAAAATGTCGGAATCAGTCAGGCTGTCGGGGTCTCTTCCTCCGGAGCGGAGACGGAAGTCAGCCTTAAACTGCTCGATCTCTACAGAGGCGATCTGCTTGAACTCATCAGAGAGGTTCTCACCGCTTTCCAGCTGCTCACTATCAACCAGTATTGTTCGCGGGCGTGCCAGCCAGCGATCATTTTCCACGTTGGTAAATAATGGCAGCCCTGGAACAAGCCTGAAGGTGCCATCAGGCAGAACTTTACGCCAACCGGAGAGATAGTTGTAGACCACGCGTGAGACGTTAGTGTTATTGCAGACCACGATAAACACTGGCGGAGTGCTGCCACGTTGTAAGGAACTTTCATCAGCTGCCCAGGCTTCGTAGAGCGTTTTGTAATTGGAGTAAAGACTTTGGATTGCCCCTTCCAACAGATTGGGCAATTTGGGTTCGTCGTCGATCGCTTCGGTTCCACGTCCTTTTTTTGGCAGGTGATCTCGAATTCGGGGCCAGATAGAGCGATACATGGGCATGCGGCTGTCCATAGTGTCATCATCGACAGGGACGCGGGGGACTTTGACGATGCCGCTTTCGATAGCATCGGTAAGTGAAAAATCGGAAACCACCCAGCCAAACAGCGTACCCTCAGGATAGCCGGACCCCTTGAGGAAAAATGGAGTGGCGGAAAGATCAAACACCACCTTGATACCGAGTTTGGCTTTGACTGCTTCCAAACCGTTGACCCAGATGCGGGCTTGTTCTTCGCGTTTTTGGGCTTCCTGACGTTCATCACCCTTTAATTTTTCGTCGCCATCTTCAGCTTTGTGACGATAACAATGGTGAGCTTCATCGTTGAGCACGATAATATTCTTGTTGGTTCCCAAAGCCCGACAAACCCGCCTGACCATCTGGTCGTTGGTTTCAAGGAAGCCATCTTTTTTACCTTCCTGGGCAAGAATATCCTTGGTGAGTCTGCCGGCATTGACAGTTTCTTTGCGAATGAAAGCATGATAATTTGTTATGACAATGCTGGCGCGCTGCAGCTGACCCATCATTTGTGTGGGTACTAAATCGTGCAAACGATAATAATTTTCAGGGTCATTGGGCTGTAGTACCCGCAGACGGTCGCGAATGGTTATACCAGGGGTAACAACGAGAAAAGCATCAGAAAAGCGTTCGTCCTGTGGGTTGGCTGCCTTATTCAAAGCCTGCCAGGCAATCAACATTGCCATGACCAGTGTTTTACCACTGCCAGTTGCCATTTTGAAAGCGATCCGGAATAGATCGTGGTTGCCGGCTTCATTGCCAGCCTTCAGCTTTTCCATGATGTGCTTAGGATCGCTTGCGGAAATTACCTCAGCAAGGTAGATAGCAGTTTCGATTGCCTCGATTTGGCAAAAAAAGAGCCGTCGCTCACGTTTTGGATTAGTCCAATATTCAAGCAAGCGGCGGGTGGTATTGGTGATGCGGGCATGCCCGCCCAAACGCCATGTGCGGACTTCGTCACGTAGACGGTTGATGAACTCATTGGGAGTTCTTTGTTCATTAGCCAATTCCTCGTCAAACAGACCACCTTGAGGGTTCTTATTTTTCGGTCTTGGGATTGGAACCAGATGTTCACTGATGCGACGGGAGTTAATAATTTTGTCGGTAATTCCTTGCTCGTCGAACTGAAAATGTCTGGCTGGCTCTTCAAATGGGGAATTGATAATTGGATTGTCAATCAGCTTGTCTGTCACGAAATTGATCCCTCCAGTAAGTCTTACTGGGAATGATAACACATCAAGTTCTCTGAACATTATATTTTGCGCAAAACCAGCCACCTCTTAAATACAAATCTTTGCTCCAACGAGGGGGAGGGGGATAAGTTTGCGTGGTGACTGAACAGTCACCATTTTCTGGAATTTTACAAGTCTATTAACCAAAGTTCAAAACTCCTGGCTGATAGCGGTTAGCTCATGGGAGGTGGCATTCCGCCTGCCAGTTAGCACGATTTCCGAGTTTGTAGGAGGTTTAGCTTAACCCCACATTTTTATGTCAACATAGAATATAATCATATAAATTTACTCGTACAAATAAAATATTCAATCGGGAGGAGCCTATGCGTTCTCGAATTATCACTATTCTACTGATTCTTTCAATAAGTTTGGCAGCTTGCACCAAACCATCCACTCCTGTTGAAACCCCTGCCGCTGAACCTACCGACGTCGTAATTATTGACATACCGACAGAGGATACTGCAAAAAACGCTGTAAAAAGCATCGAAGAAGCGAAAAGCGCTACAATCCAGATAGAAGCCCAGGGTTCTTTTGTGGACCCTGAATTTGGTGAACTTCTGAACACTGCTGGTCGCGGTTCAGGGTTCATCATTGATCCCAGCGGCATTGCCGTTACTAATAATCACGTCGTTACTGGTTCTGCGCTCATCAAAGTTTGGGTGGGCGGAGACACCAAACCCCTGAATGCCAGAATTCTTGGTGTTTCGGAATGTTGGGACCTCGCCGTCATTGATATTGAAGGCGATGGTTTCCCCTATTTTGAGTGGTACGAAGGCAACACAGACCCGGGTCTCGAAGTTTTTTCGGCTGGTTTTCCTCTGGGAGATCCCGAATACACACTGACGAAAGGTATTGTTTCAAAAGCGAATGCCAACGGCGAAACCAGTTGGGCTTCCGTGGATGCTGTAATTGAGCATGACGCTCGAATTCGAGGCGGAAATTCTGGCGGACCGCTGCTTTCAGCTGATGGCAAGGTTATCGGCGTCAACTATGCCGGATCTGACCAGTACGACACTAATTTTGCAATCAAGGGAGCCATGGCGCAAGCTGTGATCAGCAAACTCGAAACAGGCGTTGATTTCGAGTCAATCGGGGTGAACGGTACGGCAGTGTCCAATGAAGATGGAAGCATCACCGGCATCTGGGTCGCGAGTGTGAAGTCTGGCTCACCTGCCGATAAAACCGGCATCAAAGGCGGCGATATTATCACCAAGCTGGAAGGTTTGGTATTAGCCACCGATGGAACCATGTCATCCTATTGCGATATTTTGCGCACTCGTTCCGCAAGCGACACATACTCTATAGAAATCCTGCGGTTTGCCACCGAAGAAATGCTGGAAGGTCAGATCAACGGGCGCACGCTCGAGCAAACTTTCTCTTTCGCGCAGCAGATTTCTGAACAATCCGACGTTACTCTCGAGGACAGCCCTGCGGCACCCTCAGGTAGCTATGTTACCATTCAGGATGACGAAGGCGCGATCCAGGTCGATGTCCCTGCCGGGTGGACACAGGTGGATGGCAGTGTCTGGGCTGATGAAACCACCGTTTATGGCGCTTCCATCACTGCCGCGGCGGATATCGAAGGCTTTAACTATGGCTATTACGAACCAGGCATTTTCTATGCAGCCTCTGACGAGATTGCTCAATTCGGTGGTTACGTACAGCTTTTGGATATCTACCGCGAGAGTTATATGGCAGATTGTGAACTGATCGATCGCTATGATTATGAGGATAGCGCTTTTGAAGGTAAGTATGACCTGTTCTCAAATTGTCTCGGCGAGGATAACGTGTTGTTTATCCTTTCAGCCCGCCCAATTAACAACCCAACTGCGTATTTGGTTTTGCTGATGGTCAACATGATCTCAGATTCGGACTTTGAGGCCCTGGATCAGATTTTGGCGACTTTTGATGTGGTTGGCTTTCTGCCATAAAACAACTCGATAAGTAATGAAAAAGAACTGGCGATTAAAAAAGCCAGTTCTTTTTGTTTCATCTTTGATTTTTGTTTCGTTTGTTTATGAATGTCCATCTTGTTTTTTTTGATAGGTCAGGGCGGCAATGCGACAATTGCTCTTTCGCTTCCGCTCAATAGTTCCTTCATTTACCCGCAAAAATATGCTGTGAAATTGCAGTATTTCATAATTAATTTCGTGGGTCTCGGTGAAGTGGTAAAGTTATCGGCTGGTTTCGATGTCCATGCCGGGGATTTTGGTTTTGCGTTCGAGGAATTTGAGCAGTGCATCCAGGGCGAAGACCATCACCAGGTAAACAAGCGCTACTGCCAGGTAGACGCCCACAAAATCAAAGGTCGCGGTGGCGGCGCGCTTGCCTTCTGCCATCAGGTCTTGTACGGCGATCAAAAAAACGACAGCAGTAGTCTTCAGAAGTGAAATGGGCTCATTAGACCAGCTTGGCAGCGCCAGCCTTAACGCCTGCGGGAGTATGACGTAACGAATGGTCTGCCACTTGGAAAGCCCAATCGACCTGCCGGCTTGCATCTGGGCGGCACCGATTGCATTGATCGATCCGCGCAGATATTCCGCCTGGTAAGCAGCGCTATTGAGTCCCAGAGCCAGGTAGGCTGCCATGTTCTGTGAGAATGCGATCCCTATCTCGGGCAGGCCGTAATAAATAATAAACAATTGCACCAACAACGGCGTGCCGCGGAAGACCGCGATGTAAGCCCCAGCCACTTGCTGCAACCATTTGGGTCCAAAACAGCGGGCGAGAGCCAGGAGTAAACCCAGCACAAAACCGATCGCCAACCCTATCGCTGTCAGCTCAAGCGTCACTCCTGCCCCATGCAGGAAGTTCTTGCCAAAGCGTTCGAAATAACCCAACCAGGTCAGCATTAATCAGCTTCCTTTTCTTTCTTTCCGTAAAGCTCAGTGATTTTCCATAAAAATTCACGTGTGCGTGGGAACTTGGGATGGTTGAACATCTCATTTGGCGAGCCTTGTTCAACAATGTAGCCCTTCTCCATGAAGACGATCCGGTCGGCAACTTCGCGTGCGAAGCCCATCTCATGGGTGACCACCAGCATGGTCATACCTTCCAAAGCAAGCTGACGCATCACTTCCAAAACCTCGCCAATCAATTCTGGATCCAGCGCGGAGGTGGGCTCGTCAAAGAGCATGATGCGCGGGTCCATCGCCAACGCCCTGGCAATGCCCACGCGCTGCTGCTGCCCACCCGAGAGCTGTCCGGGGTAATGATCTGCCCGGTCTGCCAGCCCCACACGAGCCAACTCGTGCATGGCTTTTTCAGTAGCTTCCTTATCGGACATTTTCTTGACCTTGTCGAGACCCAGTTTGACATTGCCAAGTGCAGTCAGGTGGTTGAAAAGCAAAAAATTCTGAAACACCATACCAATATGCTGGCGCACCTTATCTTCATCTGTACCCCTGGCTGTGATTTCCTTGTTGTCCAGCCAGATCTGACCATCGTCAGGACGGGTTAGCAGGTTAATGCAGCGTAAAAGCGTGCTTTTTCCGGTGCCGCTCGGACCGATGATCACGATGGTGTCACCTTCGTTCACGGTCAGGTCGAGATTCTGAAAAATGACATTCTCACCGTATTTTTTGGTCAGGTTCTTGATAGTCAGGATGGGTTCGGGCATGACAAAACCTCCACGAGCTATGGATTGGATGGAATGGTTAGTTTCTTTTCAAGCATTGCCAGCAGGCGAGTGGTGCCAAAAACCAGCAAAAAATAAATCACTGCTGCACTCAGGTAAGCCAGCAGATAACGCTGAGAGCTGGCACCGATCAGTTGTGCCCGCCGTAAAATCTCAGGAACTCCCAGGGCATAAACCAATGAGGAGTCCTTGATCACGATCGCGGCTTCGTTCGACCAGGGTGGAATTGCCAATCTGACTGCCTGGGGCAGTACCACGTAGCGGATAGCTTGCAGGCGACTTAGGCCAATTGCACGAGCTGCCATCAACTGGTCACCACTGACCGAAAGCAAAGCACCGCGTACGATTTCCATCTGGTAAGCGCTGCTGACGATCCCCAATGAGAGCGACCCAGCCCAGAAAGCTGATAGATTGATCCCTTTTGTGACTGCAAAATAGAGGATAAACAGCAAAACCAGGGGGGGGATGCCGCGGAAAACGGTACTGTAGAGGTTCATTACCCTTGCAGCGGCTTTCCCGCCATAAACATAAAGCAGCGCTAAAATAGTCCCAATCAGAAGCCCTGAGGGCAATGCGACCAATGTCACACCGACGGTGTAGACCGTCCCTGAGGCAATGTAAGAGATAAATTGACCAAAATCCAAAGACTGCTCCAGTTATCCAGGGGCTGCTTTAGGTGCAGCCCCTGGGGATTGCAAAAATGAGTTTTTTTGCTTCGATTGTTATTCGCTAAAGTACTTTACAGCCAGTTGATCGATGAAGCCTTCATCCTGCAGTTCTTTGATGATGCGATCGACTTCGGTTTTTAGTGCCGTGTCGCCATCTGGCAAAACAATGTTGATCGGACCGGTGGAGAGTTCGCCATGATAAACCACTGTCAAATCGGGATTCTGGGCAACCAACGCCTGCACCGGCACATAATCTGCCATCAGCACCTCGATACGTCCGTTGGCAAGATCCAGTGCTGCCTGGTCTACACGTTCATAGCGCGAGAGGTTGGCTTCAGGGAGCAAACCGGGGGTAACCAGGTTGTCGGTCAGCCAGCTGTCCTGGACAGTACCAGATTGCACGCCGACCTTGTAGTTGGCGACATCTTCAGGTTTGACAACCGAACCGGTAAAGGTGCTGTTGACCACGAAAGCATCTTCAGTGGTGTAATATGCTGTAGAGAAGTCGACTGTCTTGTCGCGTTCCTCATCGTAGTTGAAACAGGAAATGGACATATCCAGCTTGCCGGAATCAACCGCAGCCACGAGGCTGTCGAAGGGCATATCCACCCACTCGAGCTCAACGCCCATACGTTTGGCTATCTCGGTCATCAGGTCAATATCGAATCCGGTTTTGTTGCCAGCTTCATCGAGAAATTCGTAAGGGGGATAATCGGCTGAAGTGCCAACAACCACTTTTTTCGCTTCATTGATCTTATCCAGCACAGACTTGGGTTCAGACGAACAACCAACCAACATGGAAGCCACCAAGACCAGGGCTACCACCAACAGAAAATATTTTTTCATTTATCCTCCAGTAAAGGAATAGGTTAATGGGTGATTATTTTCATTATAAAACAAAAACGTAGAGAATACGGGATTTTGCTGCATTTGCGAATCACAAAAATTGAAACTTGAACAAAATGGACAAGTTTTTAAGAGATTTGATTAGAAAGTGTCTTTCCCTAATCGGTCTTTTTGAAAAAAATTGTCTCCCGGTTGCTTATGCTCCACTTCTCTGAAGGTTCGAGAGAATACCGAGGATCACCGGGATATCCATCCCAGCATGGAAAAGGATCGATCCCCAGATGCTGTCGGTTTTTTGCATCAGGTATCCCCAGATGAACGCCAATAAAGTTAGAACAATCAGAAAGCCGAGTTGATCGGAGGTGTAATTGACACCTTGATGTACCAGCGTGAATACGAATACGACCAAAGCATTCGAAAGGAACTTGCCAAAGAATGGTTCTAACTTACGCAGGAACAATCCCCGGAATAACAATTCTTCTTGGGCAGCGTTTGCCAGGGCAAAGATCAACACCCAGGGAAGCCAGGCGATGATCCTCTCCGGGCTAAGGTTTTGACCTTTGAATAAAAAGCCAGCCATCCAGGGGGAGGCTGCTGCGGACAGGAAGAAAGCAGTCCCGCCTATGAGTAAACCCAATTTCAGGTTGCCTTTTTGGATATAGATCGAGTCCAGGCTACTGCCAGTAAGAAGAGTGAGGGTGATGACGGTGCTGACAACAATGAAAGACTCGTTCAACTTGAGCAGAGCCATTCCCATGGGTGATTGGCTGTTCAGCCCCAAATAATCCAAAAGGTAAATTGCGAAGACCCAATCCAGTGAGATCGCTACAGCCATTATCAACAATCCGAGCAGCAGTGACCGGTACGGTTTGAGGTGCTTGTTCCTGCCAGCAAGCCAGACCAAAGCCAATAGACTGGCAGTCACTGCAATCCTTCCCAGGTAATCAGCTGATCTATCCAGCATTGGTCTTAGCGGGCTGAAAACGATATAGAGCAGCAAGCCCAACGCCACAAACGTGAATGCCAAGGCAATCCGCCCGCCCCATTTTTTGAGCGATAACCGATGATTATCCATATACCTCCCTCTCAAACTGTCATCAGGTGTGATGGCGGTTTTGGCTTCTGCATCGCACCTGGTGTGGTGGAGATGCCAATTTATCGAACAGTGGTTGAACTTGGAATATCCGTAATTCAATTATTTATTAGTGGATAATAGAATCATACACCTTTTTGAAGAACATCCAAAATTCCTCTCCCTAGTCTTCCCCTCAACCAAGGGCGAAACTAATAGAATTCTATGCCAGTGATACTGTAAAATGAGTTTTATACTTTAAACCATGAACACGCGAATTAGTGATATACTTCGGCAGTTCTCAAGCGAGAACTTTTATTTTGGGTGTACGTTTTGGACGTTCTACGACTGGTTGATGCCAGCCTTTTGGAAGAGCTCAGCCGCAAGGCAAAGCTCAGTAAGAAAAATTACAGAATAATCAAGGCTTCCCCTGAGTAAATATCGATAAGACAGGTTGATTCATGGCAAACATTTGCCTTCAATTGCGCCTGCCTGGCACATAGAAAGAGGAGTTTTGATGACTTTACAATTTGAAGATTTTAACCTGCGCCCAGAACTGGTGCAGGCGATCAACGAGCTGGGTTATACTCAGCCCACCCCGATCCAGGCCGGGATCATCCCCCTGATGCAAAGCGGATACGATGTCACCGGGCAAGCTCAAACCGGCACCGGTAAAACAGCTGCCTACGCCCTGCCAATCCTGAATCATATCGACCCTGACCAACGCCTCCCACAGGCATTGGTGGTTGCCCCTACCCGTGAATTAGCACTGCAAGTGACCGATATGTTCCAAAGCCTTGGTCAGTTTATGGATGTACATGTCCTCACGGTTTATGGCGGCACATCTTACACTCAACAACTAAACCAGCTTCGCCGTGGTGTGCAGATTGTGGTTGGTACACCCGGACGCATCCTGGACCTGGTCAAACGTGGACGCCTGGAATTGGGCGGAGTGCGCACGGTCGTCCTGGACGAAGCCGACGAGATGCTCTCCATGGGCTTTGTCGAGGATATGGAAGCCATTTTGGCTGTCACACCCGAAGATCGCCAGACCACTCTTTTCTCAGCTACTTTGCCGCCTCGAATTCGTGAATTGGCCCGCAAATACCTGCACGATCCCAAAACGATCTCCATTCAGCCTGAACAGGTGACGGTAGCAGCAACCGAACAACGCGTTTATTATGTTAATGAATTTGACAAGCTGGCTGTACTCACCCGCTTGTTTGAGATGGAAGAGATCACTTCAGCCCTTATCTTCACCCGCACCCGCATTCGCACCGGTGAGCTGGTCACTGAGCTCAATCAGCGCGGCTACCCTTCCGAAGCGCTTTCTGGCGACCTCAGCCAGGATGCCCGCGAACATACTATGGCACGCTTTAGATCAGGTCAGATCAAGGTACTGGTGGCCACCGATGTCGCTGCCCGCGGTTTGGATGTGGAGGGAATTACCCATGTCTTCAACTACGACCTGCCCGAAGAAACAGAAACCTTTGTTCATCGCATTGGCCGGACTGGTCGTGCAGGGAGAACGGGTATCGCCATTACGCTTGCCAGACCTTCCGAGAGACGCCAGGTACGCCAGATAGAACAATTCACCCACCAGGAGATGACCGAAGGTGTGATCCCGACTGTTGAGGATATTCAGGGCAAACGTGTTGATAGCCTGATTGACAAAGTAGAAACCTGGCTCAAAAGAGGCCGCGCTAAAGAGGAACGCGCCCTGGTCGAGACAATGATCGCTGCCGGGTATGACCCCGTTGATATCGCCGCAGCTGCCCTCAAAGTTGCCCGCGCAGAAGAGAAGCAGCGCCCGATCCCCCAGATCAGCCCCCTGCCGGAGAAAGCCGTACGCCCGGAGCGACGTCCCCGTACAGAGCATAGTGATCGAGACCGGTCGAAAGGTCGAAACAGGCATGAACCTGCCGGACAAGGCAAACCCCGGGCAAGCGTCCGCGGTAAAAAGAGTGATGAGGAAGGCATGATACGACTGGAAATGGGGCTCGGCAAGGTGGATGGTCTGCGCCCATCGGATGTGGTCGCCTCGATCGCCGGCACTGCTGGCATTCCCGGCTCCTCCCTGGGCAGGATCTATATCCAAAATCACCGCACGACGGTCGATGTTTCGGAAGAGGTTCTGGACCGGGTGATCTCGACTAACAACAAATACAAAGTACGCAACCAGACCTTCACCCTCACCAAGGGATAAAAAAACTGTCATTTCGCAGAGAGTATAGCCAGGGCAAATCACCCCCGGCTATTTTTTGTTAAATCGATTATTTAATAGCCGAACTTTGCTCTCAAGTGAAGTTTCAGTTTAATAAATCAAAAGCTACTTGTATAGATGCAAATAAAGTACTATTATTTATTTATCCATTTATTTGCTTTCATCCTCAATTGAATAGACGATTAGGCTCCGGTATATTCAGATACCAATTTGTATTGTTCACATAAGTAAAAAAAGGAGTTTCTAATGAAAATCACCAGTTTTCTCAAAGGCGGTTTGGTCGCCGTTCTTTCTTTCATGTTGTTATCAGGGATTGCTTTTGGGCAGACTCCTGAAGTCACTCCATTGGGCACCGGCTTTACTTACCAGGGGCAGTTGAAGAGCGAGGGAATCCCTTATAACGGTATCTGCGATTTCCAGTTCGGGCTATATGATGCCGCCACCATGGGGACTGCAGTGGGCGAGACAACCCTAACTACTGTGACTGTGTCTGAAGGCTTGTTCACCGTTAGCTTAGATTTTGGAAGTGGCAAATTTACCGGCGATAACCGCTGGCTGGAGATCTGGGTACGCTGTCCGGCTGGTGCCGGGAACTACCAGCAGTTATTACCTCGTCAGCCACTCACTGCTGCACCTTATGCACTTTATGCACCCTATGCAGGAGAATCTGTCTCGGCTAATACAGTACCTTGGTCAGGACTTAGCGATGTACCCGCTGGATTTGCTGATGGTGTGGATAATGACACAACCTATGGAGCGGGAACTGGTCTCAATTTGACTGGCACAACCTTTTCCGTAAATTTAGCAACTGTACAATCCAGGGTAACCGGTGCTTGCGGCACTGGCTCAGCCATCAGCTCGGTCAATGCTGATGGAACCGTTACCTGTGAACCTGTGGGCAATATTGGTTGGTCACTTACTGGTAATGCTGGAACAACCCCGGGCATGAACTTCATAGGTACCACCGATAACAAAGCTTTTGAAATCAAAGTCAACAACCAGCGAGTTCTCCGACTTGAACCCAACGACACAAGTCCTAATCTGGTCGGAGGTCACGCAGGTAATTGGGTCAGCAGTGATATTTATGGCGGAACGATCAGTGGTGGTGGAGGTGCCTCAGCTCTAAACCGAGTGACGAATCATTTCGGCACAATCGGTGGAGGTAATAGCAATGCGGTGTCCGGTTATGAATCGACGATATCTGGTGGTAGTTCTAATACAGCCAGTGGAGACGAGTCAACTATTAGTGGTGGATTTACAAATACAGCCACTGGCATTTATTCCACAGTCAGCGGAGGTATAGCAAATAACAGTAGCAGTCTTCAATCGACGATAAGCGGTGGATTTAATAATACAGCTAATGGAACTGCATCAACTATAAGTGGAGGGTCTGGTAATACTGTCAATGGAGCTGGGTCAAATATTGGGGGAGGACAATACAACGAAGCCAATGGGCAGTATTCCGTAATTGCCGGGGGAGGACCCACCGACCCGGCTGATCCGGCATCAAGCAACAAAACCTTTGACAATTACTGTACCATCGGAGGCGGAGGTGGCAACCAGGCTGGTAATAATGATGATGACCCAGCAATTGGCACCTTTGCAACGGTCACTGGTGGGATTGCCAATATCGCCAGTGGTACATACTCCACAGTTGGTGGCGGGTCCTATAATACTGCTTCTGGGACCTACTCTGTTGTCCTCGGAGGTCATGCCAATTCAGCTACTGGTGATCTCAGTTTGGCTGCCGGTAACCATGCAATTGCTTCAAACCAGGGCAGTTTCGTTTGGGCAGATTCACAAGATTCATATTTCTTATCCACATCACCCAATACGTTCAACATTCGCGCGAAAAATGGTGTTTATATTAATGCTGATTCCAATTACCCGTTATTACCGGGAATGCTTGTATACAACAATTCTGCAGGGAGCGCGGCTGGTGAAGGAACCAGCATATTAGGCATATCCAACAGTGATTTTGGAGGAGGTGTTGCAGGATGGAATTGGAATGCTGGCGCAGGAGTTGGCGCATGGAGTTATTTGGGAAACTTGATAGAAGCATACTCGGGCGATTATCCCACAGGAATTTTGCGTTTCTATGTCGATAAAGAGGGAAACGTGCATTATGACGGAAGTATGATGCCATTCGTAGAGATCCAATCTCCTGTAGATGGTAAAACCTCTCATGTTTCTCTCTATGGTATCTCCGCTGCTGAAGCCTGGTACGAGGATTTGGGAACGGCGATGCTGATCAATGGAAAGGTGATCGTCGATATTGATCCTCTCTTTGGTCAGACAGTATCTTTAGTAGAAGATTACCAGGTGCAGGTGACCGCCGTCTGCAATGAAGCTGTGCTTTTGTTTATTACCGAAAAAACTCCTACATCATTTACAGTACAAGGCGTCAGCCTGGATGGAAAGCCATCCAGTTGTGGCTTTGATTACCGCATCTCAGCCAAACCCCTCGGTTCTGAAGAATTACGCCTGGAGTCCATTGAAATCCCTGAACCGATCATCACCGAAAGGGAAACACCATGAAAGAACACGTGAAACATGGATTGCGAATAGTCTTAATGTTGGCAATGCTGCTGTTGATTACCTTGACCGTACTGGCTCAATCTGGCGGAGGCTATGACCTAAACTGGAACACGACCGATGGCGGTGGTGGATTAAGCAGCGGCGGAGTTTATAGCATGAATGGCACTGCCGGGCAACCAGAAGCTGGTGTTTTGTCGGGAGGGAAATATAGACTATATGGTGGCTTCTGGCTTGTTGGAGAATCAGCCACACCATCAGAAGGGGATCTCTTCCTGCCGTTGATTGTTAAATAACTTAACAGAGTTCTCTCATGATCAGGAGAACATGAGAGAACTTTGATAATGAACCTACTCGAACGACGACGTAGGGCAGGTTGTGCAATTAAGCCTGCCTTCACGAACCTGCTATAGTCTTCCCCAATCTTTTTGTCTTTTCTTTTGAAACCGGCTACGATTGCTTATTCCTCTTCACCTGCGGCTTCGACTTTCGCCTCTGCCTTTTCGATCTGCTCCTGGTCCTTCTCGGTCAGATTAAACTTCAATACTACCGGGAAAATTGCCAGCAGTGAAGCCCCGAAGGAGATCCAAAACGGCGTAGTTGGCGAAACCTTTTCGTAGAGTTTCGCACCAATTGCCGGGGCAGGCAGTGAAAAAAGCCCCAAACCAGAGTGTACCAACCCAAAGCCTGTTCCCCGCAACCTTTGTGGCAAAACCTTGCTGAGCAGTGATTGATACGCCGGACTCATTAGGCTAAAACCCATTCCAAGCAGGAAGTAAGTTAATGCGTAACCGTAGAACGACCCAGCTTTAATAAAGATAAAGGAAGCAATTGACTGCAGAACAAAACCAAGCGCGATCGCCAGCCGCTCACCACGTTTATCGGCCAGGTGACCGGCCGGATATGACGTGATCATCATCGCGATCCCCATGATGGAAGTCAGCAAACCGATCTGCTGGGCATTCATATTGGCGATTCCTTCAAGATAGACCGGTACCAGGCTGTTTATTAACGAGGATGAGATATCCCTGATACCATCAGTGACAACGATCCAGGACATGACACCACCGGCAATAACCAGCCCGAAAATTGCAGTCATATTTACCTTCAGGGCTTTCAACTGGAGACGGGGTTTCTTGCCGTCTTCTGCACCGGGGTGTTTTGCCTTGCTTGCCATCTGTACCCTGATAACAGTGGCCACTGTGTAAATGGAAGCGGCAACGATCAACATGGTTTTAAATCCATAGCGGTCTACTAAAAAGCCACCAAAAGGGGGTCCAACAATCGCCACGATCGTATAAAAGGTATCCACAAGCCCATAAACCTTGGCACGGTTATCTTCCCGGGATTCCTCGGCGATAAATGCGCCAAAACTGGGACCCACGAGTGAACGCGTGATCGCATTCAAGCCTTCCCCCAGAAATACCCAACCCCAGGTTGGCGCCAAGATCAGGGCGATGTACGAAACTACCCCGGAAACACTGCCCGCAGCAATACTCTTGAGTCGTCCGAGGCTGTCAGATAACCAACCACCTAATATTTGCAGTACCAGGGGAACAATCTGGGAAATAGTGAAGAAAAGCCCGATCTGGGCAACATCCGCCCCCAACGATTTTAGGTAAAGCGGTAAAAACCCGCCATACATCGCGCCGGCTACATTTGCTAAAATCATCGTCACCAGGAACAAGCGCATTACGGGAGTGAGAAGCGGAGTTTTAGAACTAGTTTGTTCGTTTGATATCATGAAACTAATTCTAAGGGAAAGACTCTGATGTTTGTTCTAAATTCACAGATTATCTAAACCAGCACCTGCAAATGAACTATCAAAGTATCATTTTACGACTTCTATAAAATGTAAATAATAAAATAACCAACTTGATTCGCGACCTGCCATAACTCATTAAACCGATTCCTCCAGAAAAGCGGACAAAAATCACCACATAAAATTTTAGGATAATATTAATTGAACGATTAGTGAGAATGTTGTCAGTAACATTCATTATCTATTGACATCCGTATCGCAATTTGCTATTCTAAACATGTCAATATTGATATCAAGATAAATGAAAAGCAGAGGAGAACATATGCGGACTGTCATAACCCCAATTTTCACCATTCGCCCTTTTGAACGCGGTATCCAGGAAACTCTGGGGAGGTACACACGCTTTGTTTTGCCTGGTCTGGGTCTGCAATGGCCTTTCGCGCAGCTTGTGCGAGTTCGAGACATCCGTGAGCATACCATTGACATCATGCCCCAGTCAGTCATTACTAAAGACAATGTAGAGATCTCAGTTGACGGTGTCATGTGGGTGCGACCCTCGACTGATGAAGATTCCATCAAGCGCACTTTCTATAATATCGACGATTGGAAGCGCGCCATCATTCAATTGGCGATGACCAACCTGCGCCAGGAGTTTGGCGATCTCACCCTGGACGAAAGTCTGGTTGCCAGGGAAACAATTGCCACCAATCTCACGGGCGTTTTAAGCACTCACGCACAGGAATGGGGCTTGACAGTCAGCAAGATCGAGATCCGCCTGATCGATCCGCCAGAAGATATCAAAAAAGCCATGCACAAACAAAAAACCGCAGAACAGGAAAGGCGCTCGATGCGTCTCTTGGCAACAGGTGAGTTCGAGGCAGCCGAACAGCAAAAGCTGGCGGCAATTCAACGCGCCGAGGGCGAGCGCGAAGCTGCCATCAAGATAGCCGAAGGACAGGCAGAGGCGATCAGGCTGGTGAATGAGTCGGCTGAAAAGTACTTTGTCGGTAATGCCCAGGTGCTGAAGCAAATTGAGATGGTTGAAACCTCAATGAAGGATAATGCCAAGGTTATCGTGACCGATAAAGGCATAACCCCCACACTTTTCCTGGGCGAATTGCCTGTAGTTGAAACAAAAAAGAAATAATGTTAGCATGACATTTATTAGTTCAGGGGTTGGTTTTCACACCATCCTGTTTAACCGCATCCGATAAAAAACCCTTCCAAAAAATCAGGAAGGGTTTTTAAATCTACATTCGAAAGGTATTTATACTTTCGGGCTTTCGCCACCTTCGGCTTCATGTTTGGTCGCCAGAGACTGGAGGATTTCCTGCTTCATCTTTTCTATTTCTTCAGAATTCTCGCGAGAAGCAACCTTGTTGGTTTCCAGACCCAGTTTGTCCGAGAGCAAAAGGGTCAACAGACCTTCCATAATGCTGCTGCCGGTTGCTCCGCCTTCGTTTTGGCCGCCGTTCACCACCACTCTTGGCACCACATCGACACGAGATTGCTGTACAGCCTCGGCGAAGCGGTTCATCACCTGCTGGGTCACCTGGTATTGCGGACCGCCATAAGCCGCCACTTGTTCTTCGGTGGCGATAGCCTGGGCGATACCAGTGCGGGCGATCTTTTCAGCCTCTGCCTCCGCCAGCGCCCTGATCTGGGCAGCCTGCTGCAAAGCCTTCATGTAGTCAGCCTTACCCTGGTTGGAAAGTACTGTAATGCTCAATTCAGATTCGGTAATATTACGCTGTTGTTCGGTACGAGCCTGTACTTCACGCAGTTCGCGCTCCTTGGCGGCAGCTTCCTGCTGACGCTGGAAGGTTTCGATCTGTTCGACAGCAATCTGGCGGGAGCGCAGTTGGTTCAAAATTACTTCCATGTTCTTATCAGCACCAACTGTCGTGGGCGTACCGATCAGTACCTCTTCCAGCTCCAGGTTGTAATGCAGGAATTTTGCCTTCATTTCCTGACTAGAGAGATCCTGGATCTCGTTACGATCATGGATCAGTTGAATGAGCGTACGAGTCTGCCCAATATTTTTGAAATAGGCTGAAACCATCGGGTCGAGCGTCTGTTCAACCAACTTTTTAACATCGCCAAAGCGCTGCACCACTAAAGGTGCCTTCTGGTAATCGATGTGGATCACCACCGAAAGCGGCAGGGAAGGCTCAAAAGCGTCTTTGGTGATCAGCGACACTTCCGATAGGTTCTCATCCAGGTTGTGCGAGCCAACCTCAGATTTGATCCATTTCAAAATGATGTTGGTAGTCGGCACTGCCACAACCTTGCCGGCGTAAGTGTTAAAAGCATACTTGCCAGGAAGCAGCGGCACATTCCAGACGCCCCGGCTGCCGACGCTGACCAATTCGCCGTGGCGATATTCTGTTCCGGAAAGATCCTCGCTGACCCTGCCGGTATACGATACCACCACGCCCACAAAACCGACTTCAATGATGGTTTTTGGGATCAGTTCCACCGTCGCAAACAGGCGGTTGAGATAATAAGTGCCTTCAACCAACACCTGCAGCTGGCGACCACGCAGACCTTTTGCTGCGATAAAGCGGTCAGGCATCTGGAAGTTGTTATGATAGGTCAATTCGTCATTTTGGTCCTGCCCGACAAGGGGAGCAATGATCTCACCATATGGCAATGAAAGCCCATCGTGAATGGTGACAATGCCGATCTGATCATCAGAATCTTTGATTACCACAGGCGTAAAACCCTTACGGCTGTTGATCACTGCTGTCATCGATTCGATCGCCGACTGGTCGTCCTTGCTCAACGAAAGGAAGTGCACGCGCTCCTCAGTGATGACCACAAACTGTGCCAGGTTGATGGCATAAGTACCTTCACGCAGGATCTGGCGCTGCGGTCCACGCTGACCGCCATTGGTCAGAAAATGGGTGACATCCTGGAAGTTATTCGCCGTGGTATTACTGGCTAAAACCTGCATTGCGGAAAGCGGCTGACCATCGCGGGCGAAAACATAGCCGATCTTACCCTGCGGAATGGTCACCAGCGGTACAACATGTACGCGATATTGGATAGGCATCAGATAATGCAGACCACCGCGTAAAACATCGGGTTGATAGCCTGCCTCACCATGGAGGGCGATAAAGTTGCCTTTAACTGACTTCCGCCCAAAGCGTTTTTCGACAATACCGATGCGGTTGTTGGGGATGAAACGGATACCTGTAAGCAGGATCAGTAAAAGAAGGATTGCGACTGCAATCAAAGGAATGTATTGGTTGGGATTCATACTTTCTCCGGATCTCTTTGAAAATGAGAGACTCAATTAATATACGCCAATATTATTAGAATAACAATAGATAATATAGCTATACAAGAGGAGATCAACTTTCATACACCGCCAAATGCAATTTGCTGATCGATAACGATCTCGAGTTTCTGCATTACACTAGACACGGGAATGGTTTCCTGATATCCAATCGGGGTTATAATCGGGAAAACGATAAAAGGAGTGTGCTATGGAATTTAAAGATTCAAGAACGTACCAAAACCTTGTGAACTCTTTTGCTGGAGAGTCACAAGCCCGCAATCGCTACTCATTTTATACAGAAGTGGCGGAAAAAGAAGGTCTACTACATGTAGCAGCAATTTTTACTGAGACAGCAGATAACGAACGCGAACATGCCCTGGTATTTTTTAAGCATATCGTTGACAACCTTGGCGCTGTAACTATTCATGTTGATTCCGATTATCCTGCATCGATTGGTTCCACTTGGGAAAACCTGGAAGCAGCTGCTGCTGGAGAGCACGAAGAATTTTCCCTGCTCTATAAGAATGCTGCTGAGGTCGCAAAAGAAGAAGGTTACGACAAGATCGCCGAATCATTCACCGAAATATCTGAGGTGGAAGAACGCCATTATCAGCGTTACAAAGCCCTGGCTGAAGTGGTCAAGAACGGTTACTTTAAACGCGAACACAAAGTCTATTGGAAATGCCGCAACTGTGGTTACATCCACGAGGGCGAAGAAGCCCCCGAAGTCTGTCCCGCTTGCAAACATGCCCAAAAATACTTTGAGGTCACAAGTTTCGAGCAGTAAACCCTACTATTTGAAATCTTGTTCTGGGTGATTAAAAAACGAGGCTGACTTAAAGTCAGCCTCGTTTTGTTCTCTTTATCATCTTCATTTTTTCTTCACCGAGCAACTTGACATAATTCCATCAATGCCCTTCCAGGTCCACCGATTCCGGGACGAAAACAGCAACTTCGCCAGTATCACCCCGGGTTACCTGGTGCGTCCCACCCAGATGATCCAGGTGGAACCAATAGAAGTTGCTCAAACTACTGACATCATTAATGCGCACCGCCAATCTGACCCCATCGGCATAGATGTATTCGCACCTCTCCCCGCATCGAAGCGGAGAAGGTTTAATGGTTTTGCGGCTCTGGCTGTTGCACATCTCGTAATAGTCTCCGATGAAGATCGTGCTCTCGCCAATGCCGTTTTGTTTCAGTCATATCTATCCATTTCATGAAAGGGGATGACCTTTGGTCTCTCATTTTCTTGGTGGTGGCTGTAGTTGGTGTACTTGCGGAACAAGTAAGTTTACAACTATTATATTAGAAAACGAGTCTGACTTTTCAGCCAGCCTCGTTCTATCATGATCAAACTTTGTTTACTTAAACATCATAGGCAGGTAAATTCGTGATCCCACAGTCTGAAAGGTGGTTTGACTGGGGACGATCTGCACATCGCCGCCAACATCTGTTAGTCCGGCTGCTTCAACGGTAATAGTATCTGCCACAGACAGCAGCACGTCGGGGGTGAATGTGGTGGTGTTGGTGGCAGTGTCAAAGCTGCAAACACCAGCAACCAGCGAACCCGTAACAACAGACTTTACCTGCGGGCAGGCTGATGCGGGCATTGCCTGGTTCCACGAGATCGTAATAACACTGTCAATGGGTACATTCTGTGCACCATCTGACGGACTCACCGCGATTACAATCGGGTCGCGCCAGTTTTGGACGGTATATTCGTAAAGCTGGGTACCGTCTGTGCCATAACTGACCGTGATGGGCAAGTTGGCGAGCTCCTCGTTGCCATCCAAACCCTTCATCACCGTTTCCCAATTGCCGCGCGTGAATTTGAATTCAAATGAAGTGCCATCAAGGATGTTGGCGGTGTATGTCCAGAGCGTGTTACTGACTTTGGTCATTGCTACCGCGCCAGGGTTCCAATTGCCAACAGCTTCGTGACCACCGACAATGTAAACCGAGCCAGGGGTCCATTCGGGAACAGTGACTTCAAAAGTCACTGCCACCAACTTGGCTTCGGCGATTTGTGAGACGGTGTTGGAAGCTGGGCTGTGATTGAAACTGGTATCAAGCGCTACCACGTAGTAATAGTAAAGCTGATTTGTGACCACGGTGGTGTCAGTGTAAGTCAACTCAGGCGCCAAAACGCGGTTGATCTTGCTGAAGGTGATGCCATCGGTGGAACGGTAGAGATCGTAGGCATAAACCGCAACATTGTCTGTGGCTGCAGTCCAGATCAGCGAGATGGAGGATGCGCTCCAGTCGTCAACTGTTAAGATGGGCGCAATAGGCGCAGTGATGTCTTCAGAGGCGACCACAGTCAGTTGACCAGCCTTGGTGGCATCATAAGGATCAGCAACAAAACCATCCTTGTAGGCATAAGTCCAATCTAGCCCGCCATTGGTTGAGTAACGATAGACGTAGTCGAAATCGCCGATTGCTTCAGGCAGCAAGGTGCCAACAAACTCGTCGTTATTGCCTGCATCAGTATTGAATGCAGCATCAGACCAACTCCAGGAAGTATTGCCACGTGGATCAGAATCGTTGGGTCCGTATCCAACCTGCGCCATCAAACTGGGAGTAGCCCCGGGAATTTGAGTAACGCCATCAATCCAAACCTGACCATAGATATTCTCAGTCGGAGTAATGCCAATGGTGTGGGTGATCGCAAATGGCCACTGCAGGTTTGCCCAGTCAATCACGTAGGCAGGCAGGGCACTGACTTCATTGGAAGATTCGCTGATCAAACCGGTGACGCTATCAACCGATTTGACAATGTAATAATAAAGCTGCCCTGGCTGGACCGCGTTGTCGGTGAAAGTCAATGCGGTGGTCCCACCAAGGTACTCATAAGGTCCACCTGACATAGGAGCGCGGTAGACCAGGTATTCATCAGCACCACTGGCGGCTGCCCATTCGAGAGTCACAGAGTTTGCCCCTATTGGACCAAGCGAAAGGACAGGTGCAGCAGGTGCGGCGGTCATCGCAGAAGTGATCACAAGCACAGTGCCCGAATTCGCTGGTACTGCCACCTGCAACAAACTTCCGTCTACAGCGGTATAGGTGGCGCTACTGAGCACATCTTCGAAATTAGCTGCTGAAGGCAGATAACCAGCGATGTTTAAATCCACATTTACTTCAACATCAGAACGATTGATGAAGACCAAAGCACCATCAATGCCGTCGAGTCTGCGTCCATATACGTAGAGCTTGTTGGTATCGTCCACGAGCAAGGTGCGGTAATCACCGGTGCGCAGGGCAGGGTGAGTGTTGCGTGCTTCTGTCAACGTGGCGTAGTAGCTGGAAAGTGCGTCCTGTTCAGTCTGGCTCTGCAGACGGGTGTAATATGGCATACCGCTTTCATCCAGCCAGGGGTAAGGCTGGCGGTTATAGGGGTCGTCCTGCCAGACACCACTGCCATCCTTGGCTACCGGACCGACCAGACCGACTTCGTCGCCATAATAAATGGTTGGAGCGCCAGGCATGGTCATCTGCACCAGGGCTGCACCCTTGAGCTTTTGAATTGCGGGTGCCCAGTCATAATTGGGGTTCAGATATTCAACAGGTGTAAAAGTGTTTGTGTTTTCATCGAGCATGAACAATGCCCGGTTAGTGTCGTGGCTGCCAAAAAGGTTCATCATGGCTGCCAGTGCTTCGGGAGCATAACGTTCCTGAAGGTTGAGAATGCGTTCATCAAATTGGCTCATGCTCAGCGGGGCAAGTTCACCAGCCGAAGAGCCGGCATTGTGGTCGTTATCTGTAAAAGTTGTGTCGCGCCAGAGTGAAAGTACAGCTGAGCTGAACTGGTAGTTCATCACTGCGTCCCACTCACCACCCAACAGCCAGCTGTTGGCAATGCCCCATTCCTCACCAGTGATGAAGCCATTGGGGTTGACAGTTTTGACTGTATTGCGGAAACCTTCCCAATAATCATTAGAAGTGTCATTGAGTGTGCCAGGGTCCACATCTCCGCCGACATCCAGGCGCCAGCCATCTGCGCTGAGCATCCAGTGACCGGCTACCGTTATTTCAGGGTTATCCTGATTATCCCAGATCCAGGCTCTTACTTCCGCATTACTGGAATTGAGCTTGGGAAGAGAGTCGTAACCCCACCAGGATTCGTAATTGGCGGCGTTGGGAGTGCCGTCCGATCCAACGCAGGGACCAGTGCCAGCAGGCACGTCGGTAAAATAGAACCAGTCACGGTAAATGGAATTCTGGCTTTCACAGGCGCCGACTTCTGGGTAACGCCCGTAACGGTCCAGATATTTCGAGTCAGATGAGACATGGTTGAAAACACCGTCCACGATCAGGCGCATGCCACGTGCTTCTAAACCTGCGATCAAGGCTTCGTATTCCGCCTGCGTACCGAACATTACGTTGATACTCAGGTAATCCGTGGTGTCATAAGCATGATTGGAGGGTGAGTCAAAGATTGGGTTGAGGTAGATGGTAGTCACACCAAGTGCCTGCAAATAATCCAGTTTTTCAGTCAGACCTGCCAGGTCGCCGCCATAGAAGTTCTTGGAATAGGAGCCTTCGCAGGGGTCGTTGCTGTCAGCACGCGGATCGCAGATATAAGTATTCCAATCTTCTGTGTCGGAGCGGTAAATAGTGCCGCCTTCCTCACCATAGAAAAAGGTGCCAGCGGGTTTATTGTTACCGGAATCACCGTCGCGGAAGCGGTCCGGGAAGACCTGGTAAACGATGGCATTCTTGATCCAATCGGGGGTCTGGAAATCCGGCGAATAGACGGTCAGTTGGTAGGATATGTCTTCAGTATTATCATAAACTTGCCCCCAGCCACCGGTTCTGTCAGCGTCATCCTCGTAATAATCCGTGTCTGTGCCGTCAATAACAATGAAACGGTACCAGTAAACCGTCGGATCCGGGCTGGCAGGTACGGTTACCTCCCACCAATCGTAGGTCCCATCCGTATATACAACCGTCATCGGCAGAATACTTTCAACATTTGTCCGGTCGTTATACAGGCGCAGTTTCGCTTCGGTCAGGTCGTTTGCGGCAGCACGCAGGCGCAGCGTCACCGCAATGCTTGTGGTTACCGGTCCACCGGGGTTGCGATAGAGAGTGTCGCGGCTGTTGTGACCGAGGTCAGCCCACCACACATCATTATCGTGTCCCGCTACAGGAGGTTCAGTGGACTCAGGAAACTGGGTTGATACGCTCAGTACGGCAGTGCTACTCCAATCCGTTGCATTCCAATCCTCATTCGGATCATTGATGGTGTCCTGCGCATTATCCCCTCCACCACCACCAGTGTCCCAAACTTCCAGCCAGATCATATCAGGATTCCCCAATCGGTTTTTCTCGATAGCCCACTCGATCGAAGAAGACGTGCCTCCAGACAAAGCAGCTTCGTTCACACTTCCAGATGAAGACCACGTGGATCCATCCCATGCCCAAAATTGAGTGTCCTCAGGTCCATATGGACTGTCATCCACCCAGGAATAGAAACCAAATTCGGGTTTATGAGGATCATTGACGACTACATTACGACCCCAGGCGTCACTGCTGGCGCCATTAGTATCATTGGTGGTGTCAATGTAAATGGCGTATTTACCCCAATTTGTCGTCGTGATATCGGCGTTGATTGTGAAAGCAAAGTAATACTGGCTGGCATCCTCCGCCACCCATAATGTTTGCAGATCCATATTAGTATTACCATTGCCATCACCCGAGGGGTCTGCAGCAACGGGATATTCATAAGTTGGTTCAATTACTCCGTCCACCGACAAAATTGGAGTTGAGACAGATAGTGTCGCCAGAGAACCCCAATCGCTAGCCTGCCAGTCATCGGATGGGAAGTTGAGTGTGTCCTGTGCATTATCACCGCCACCTCCGCCAGTAGACCAGACCTCAACCCAGAGCTTTTCGGGGTTGTTTATGCTAGCTTTGGTAATTGACCATTCGACGATCGAGGTCGTTCCTGGTCCGCTTGCAGCTTCTACGACAGTACCGATATTTGACCAGGCACTGCCATTCCAGGCATAAATCTGTGTGTCTTCAGGTCCATAGGTGCCAGAATCCATATAGGTGTAAATTGCGAATTCCGGCTTGTGTGGATCTGTAACCGTTACGGCTCTGCCCCAGGCATCAGAAGTCGCGCCATTGGCATCCCCAGTAATATCTAGATAAATTGAATATTTTCCCCAGTTATTCATACTGAAATCAGTGTTTACCTCAAAGGCAAAATAAAATTTGCTTGAATCCTCCGTTACCCATAAGTTGGTCAGATCCACCGGGTTTCCACCTTGTGAATCGCCTGCGGGGTCGGTTGCTACCACCGGACCATACTCGGTATCCACAATGCCATCAACAGTGGGTGGTGAAGTTTGAATTATTTCTTGGGTAGGTGCCTGCGCCAGGGAGGCAGCAGGGCTGAGGATCAATGATAGTGTCAGTAGAATGGTAAGAGGTAATCGAATAGTTTTCATTTTCTCCCTTTCTATTAAATTGAAACAGATGCGTTAATTATAGTTAATGCGTAAATAGGTTTCAATACTCATTTGTCATCACTTCGAAACAAGAAAACAGCCGTCCCATTTTTCAGAGACAGCTGTCGCAGGAATCGATGTTCCTTACGTCAAGTTATCAGTTAACTTGTTTTAGGCTGGTCAGACAGGTTTCGCTATCAGTGGACTTTGCTAATGGAGTGATGGTAACAAATCTTCTTTATAAGGATCCCGGGTGTTTATTAATGGAAGGGTTGATAAACCCAACTCAAACCTGCTGAGGTAGGTCTTGTTTTCATTTACTTTCATGGGGCAGAAATTACCTTAGGTTTCAATTTCTTGTGCCATGATCCGATCTATTTCCGCTTGAGGAATATTCTGCATTGTCCCCAGGCTACGACAGATACTCGCGATTTGAGCAAATTTCTCGGCAGTTTCTATACGTTGGCATGTTTTTTCTAAACTCGACCCTACTGCCAGAACACCATGGTTCGCAAGTAGAACCACATTCCGATTTTTTAACAACGGTTTTGCGTTATCTATGATTTCTCTTGTTCCAGGTTGTCCATAAGGAGCAACTGGAATATCTCGAAATTGGACCAATATCTCTGGATGGCAAGTGTAGTCCAATGGAACATGACAGATCGCATGTGCTGTAAGATACGGGGGATGACAGTGGATGACTGCTTTTATATCCCCTCTAATCGTATAAGCAACCTGGTGCATCACCTTTTCAGAAGAAGCCCTTTTGTTTCCATAAATTTGATTATCATCCGCATCGAAGACGGCAATCATTTCAGGTTCGAGCGTTGATTTTCGTGTGGCTGCTGGCGTGATATACATCAATCCCTTGTCATGAATTGAAAGATTTCCCTCAAGAACATTGACAAGCTTCATTTCTTCCATCTGCTTAGCAATGTAAATCAGTTCATTAATGATTTCCTGACTAATTGAGTTATGCATTTTTTCTCCGATATTTTTCCTAAACTTCATCAACGCTGGAGCCAGCCAACCAAGCTATAAAGCTTACTTCATTTTAAAACAATTCTTAATAGAAAAAACCAGCGGTTAATTTCGCTGGTTTTTGATCTTTTTGTGTCGTTGCGACAAAAATCATACCTGTTGGAGCTTATGCGAACAGCCCTGGAGTAAGGTAGCGCACATTTTTTTCTTTTTTGAGCTGGTCCCATTCTGCAAGGATGGCGACTGCTTCACTGGCGACACGGCAGGAATCCTCTTCTCCTACATAGCCCCATTCGTTAGTGATCCGATTGGCGACTACTGTCGAGATGAAGCCAGCCCTGAAACCATAAAGACTTGAGAGCGTGAGGACTGTACTTGCTTCACCTTCCCAGTTCAGGATTCCTGCCTTTTGAAGATCGGAAATCTTATGATCCCACCAAGATTGCCAATAACCGTTGTAACCATGGCGAGATTGACCGGCATAAAAAGAATCTGCAGAAGCACCGATTCCAACACGATATTTTTTTCCTAACTTTTCGCAAGCTTCGATGAGGGCCATGACGACTTCCCAATTAGCCAGGGCAGGATATTCTGCCTGGATATAGGCTTTGGTTGTTCCATCATCACGAATCATGCCGGTATTAATAATCATAGTTCCCAGTGCGACGTCTTCCTGGAGAGTACCGCAGGATCCGACGCGAATGAATGTATCTCCACCCGATCTGGCGAGCTGCTCAAGAGCAACACTTGTGGCCAGGTCTCCAATTCCGGTAGAAGTAGCACTGATTGGTGTGTTCTTGTATTCACCTGTAACTGTCCGATATTCCCTCACGTACGCCACTTCCTTAAAAGATGACCAGATATCTTTGAAGCGTAACACGCGGTTAGGATCACCGGGAAGAAGAACATAACGTGAAATGTCTCCTACCTTTGTGTGTGTGTAACTTTGTCTTCCATCCTCTGTGAGAGGATCTTCAGCTGTGTAGTTGGTTAATTGGTCCATCTTTTAATCACTCCTTTTTATTGGCTTTGTTAAAAAAATTTCTAAAGTTTCAAATAATAAATATTATTTCGCTGCCAGTGCGTCTTCAACGCTGGCGTTTTCATGAACGACCGCATAAATAGCGCGAGCGAGAGGTTCGGGATTGGGTTGTTGAAAAACGTTTCGACCGATCGCCACGCCATTACCACCAGCTTTCATTACCTCTGCAATCATCTCAAGGATTTCTCTTGGATCATTTTTTCGTTGCCCACCGAGAACAACAACCGGCAAATGAGTTGAATTAAGCAGTACTTTGAAATCTTCCACATTTCCTGGATATTCAGTTTTGATAACATCCACACCCCATTCTGAGGTGATCCTGACAGCGGCACATCTCTCTTCGAGCGTAACAGGTCGATTGAACAAAACTTCCCCGATAACGAAAATGCCTTCTTCCTTGGCTGAGCGTGCAAGCTTGGCTACATTGGCGAGTGTTTTTTCAGACTCTTTGTCTCCAAAAATAGCCATACAAATAACGCCTTTAGCGCCCAACTTTCTGGCATCGCTGCAGTCAAGATAGAGGTTGAAGTTATTGTATGATGAATTTTGAAGAGGGGACCAACCGCCATCGCACCGTAACACACCTGCAGTTTGGTTGATTGTTTTAGCCCATTTCTTATAGGATGTAAAGGAAGTGAGCATCGCGTCGGTATAAGGAATCAGCCTTTCGTATAAGGCTCCAGGATTTTCGAGACCTGGTATATTCCCGAAAATCGCGGCATGGTCAAAAGCATAAATAACCATTTTGCTCGATTTGTCGAGCTGATTCCAGTTTACATATTTTTCCATAATTTCATTCTCCTTGATAATTAGTTGATTTCAATTTTTACACGGACTATACGAGATGCAATTCGATCCCAGTTCCGATAATTTGTGAGACTACTTCTTGAGTGACTGGTTTATTGGTAACCATTCGAGTCAGGCTGTTAAGTGGTGCGATTGAAAATAAAGCTCTTTTCATGAGTTTGGAATTATCGATGAGCAATGTGGTTTCATCGGCAGCCTGGATAATCAGTCTTTTACGATTGCTTTCTTCAATTTGGTGCTGCATAATTCCCACTGAAGGGTCCAAAGCTGCTGAGCACATAAAAGCAGTATCGACATGAATTTGACTAAGCTGCCGATCGACGATCGGTCCAATAAAACAGTTATGCGCACGGGAATACTCACCACCCAAACAAAACAGTTTGCAATCGTAATTTGGTTTGGTCAGTTCTTCGATCACATCCTGAAAGTAAGTAAAAACAGTCAGATTCTTTACATTTTGAAAATAGGCTAAAAGATAATAAACAGTTGTGCTGTTATCGAGCAGAATAGTGCTGCCATCTTTTATGAACTGAGAAGCATAGGCTGCAATTTTCTTTTTTTCTTCGACTTTCTGCATCGAGCGATATAGATACGATTTTTCAAAATTGCCGATCGAATTAACACAAGCACCACCCCTGATTTTTTGAATGTAGCCTTGTTCTTCCAGGATATCAAGATCCCGATGTATAGTGATTGTGCTCACCTTAAAGGTGTCTGTTAACTCCATAATGGTTGCTGAAGTATTTTTAAATATAAATCGAACAATTTCATCCCGCCTTTGATTCGCATTCATCGCTTTTCTCCATTATTTCCGACATGTTTTGACACATTATATCATAATTAATGAAATTAACCCTCATCTTTTTTAAAATATTTGATATAATTTGGTAAATTAGTGAACACACAAAGCAACATTCAAAAAGGAGTATTGTGAATCATTCATCAAAAAAAGTTATTGCCGATGAAAACGCTACCGCAGCAAGCCCATTAATGCCAGGCGAGAAACACCTTGCAACTGGAATCAAGACAGGTGATGTTTCCAGATATGTACTTTTCGCTGGCGACCCAAAACGCAGTGACCATTGCGAATCTATTTGGGACTCTTATCAGGAAGTTAGTTACAACCGGGAATACCGAAATTGCAGGGGAACTTTTCAAGGCACCGATATTTCTATCGTTTCTACCGGAATTGGTGACCTCGCCATGAGTTTTGCTGTTGAGGAAATCGCACGAAGCGGCGCAGACACTTTTATTCGTGTCGGAACAACCGGAGCTTTACAACCTGAAATCGAATGCGGTTCCTTGATCATCAATACAGGTATGATCCGCGGTGATGGTACCTCTAAATGCTATATTCAGCCTGAATATCCAGCCCTCGCCAATTACGAAGTGGTCATGGCATTGATCGATGCTTGTGAAACACTTGGCTATAAGTATTATGTTGGCATTGGCGCCTCTGCGGATTCTTTCTACGCAGGCCAGGCACGCCCTTGCTTCAATAATTACTGGCAATCCGCCTGGGACAACATGGTTGAAGATTATCGCCGGGCTGGTATCGTGAATTGGGAAGGCGAAGCCAGTGCCCTGCTTACACTCTCAAGCCTCTTCGGTCTGCGAGCCGGCTTTATCAGCACCGTCATCGACAATCGAATCACTAATGAATTTAATCATATCGGTGAGCCAGAATCTGTACATGCAGCTAGTCTGGCGGTCGTATACCTTGCTCGATGGGATCAAATGAAAGCTGAAAAGGGTGTCAAATATGTAACGCCCTCAATGTTCAAATAATCTGTAGAACACTGTTGAGTTTCTGATATGTAATCCCCAGGTGAAAAAAAGGCTTAAAAGTCGAAAACCTGGGGATTTTTAAATAACATTGGAATAGAGATAAGGAAAACTTATGAAAATACCCCCTACAACACAATTGCTGGATTTTACAGGAAAAGTCGTTTTCGTAACCGGAAGTTCAAAAGGCATTGGCGCAGCTATCGCAAAGAGATTTGCAGAAGCTGGGGCAAACGTTGCTATACACTATCATTCTCACCGCGAAGAAGCTGAACAGGTTTTACAGGCAATAAAGGTTCACGGACATAAGACTACAATGGTCCATGGCGACGTCTCTAACAGTGATGATGTGAGAAAAATGTTCGATAACGTATCCAAAGACTTGGGCGCTGTCGATGTAATGGTGAATAATGCCGGCAATTACCCTCATGCCAGTCTTCTCGATATGACCGAAGAAGAATGGGACAGCATGTTGAACATCAATCTGAAAAGTGTATTTATGTGCACTCAGGCTGCTGCCCGACAAATGGTCGAAGCTCAGAAGCCAGGTGCGATTGTCAATATCAGTTCGTTATCAGCGATCAACCCTGCCCCAGGACATTGCCATTACACTGCCGCCAAGGCTGGCGTAATGATGTTTACCAAAACTGCAGCACTTGAGTTGGGACCACGGGGAATTCGGGTGAATGCAGTCGGTCCTGGTTTGATCAACTCCCCTGTACTTGCTGATAACTGGCCTGAAGGTGTTGCCAGCTGGATGAGCAAGGTACCGCTGGGTCGCATCGGAGAGCCGGAAGATATCGCAGATGCCTGCCTGTTTTTGGCGAGCGAAGCAGCCAGGTTTATTACGGGTCAACACCTTTTGGTTGAAGGTGGAATTTATACCAATCCTATTTATTGATCGAAAAAGTGGAGTAGAAATATGAACTTATTACTTGAAGGACGTGTCGCACTCGTTACCGGAGGTGGCCGGGGAATGGGTCGCGGAATTTGCAAGATATTGGCAGAAGAAGGGGCGCATGTGATTGTCGCTGACATCGTCATGGAGAATGCCATGGAAGTTGTAAATTGGATCAACGAACATGGTGGACATGCCAGTCAGGCACACATTGATATCACTGATCCTGTAAGTGTAGAAAAAGTATTCACTGAAGCTATAGAAGAATTCGGGAAGGTGGATATCCTGGTAAACAACGCTGGAGTAACTCGAATGAATAAATTTGAGGATATCCCACTAAAGGAATTCAACTTTGTGTTTAATGTAAACACAACTGGGACATTTATTTGCTGCCAGGAGTTCACAAAACATGCAATTGAAGGTAATTATGGTGGTAGCATCTTGAATATCGCGTCTAATGCTGGCAAAGTTGGTTTCCAGAACCAGCTGCACTATAATGCGGCGAAAGCTGCCGTGATTAACATGACCAGAAACCTCGCTGCAGAATTGGCTCCCCACCACATTAATGTCAATGCGATCTGTCCGGGGGCGGTTGCCACAGAAATGCTTATGGAAGTAGCCCGATCCTTATCGGATGGCGATGAGGATGAAGCGAAAAAAATTATGCAGAGTTTCGCAGTTCCTCAGTTGGGCAGGTTAGTTCTACCTGAAGAAATTGGCAAGATCGTAGCATTTCTTGTTTCTGATTCAGCATCGATAATTCGCGGTCAGAGTATCAACGTAGACGGCGGAGCGACTCCTTACTAATTTATCTTTCCTGGAGGGCTTTACATAATGGATCAAACATCAAAAAGTGATTTCCTGAGCTTGATCAAGGGAAAATATGACTTTAGACCAATCCCCGATGAAGGCGGCTTGTTTCACCAGACCTACATTTCTGAAGATTCAGTAAACGAAACAAAATTGCGTGGACCTATTGATGAGGAACGCTCAATTAATAGTACGGGATACTTTCTCCTGGAGGATAGCCCTGATTGTTTTTCCGCACTGCATAAATTGAAGTCCGACGAAACTTACCATTTTTACCAGGGAGACCCGATTGAGCTTTTAATGCTGCATCCCGATGGAACGGCTGAAACTGTGACCTTAGGAATGGACATACGGGCTGGTCATTCCCTTCAATACACGGTGAAAGCAGGTGATTGGCAAGGTTCTCACCTTGTCCAGGGAGGGAAATATGCCCTTCTGGCAGTCTCTATGTCTCCTGGCTTCCATCCTGCAGATTTTGAGCTTGGTAATCGTCAAAAATTGACGGCAAGTTATCCAGCTTTTACGGATCTGATCTTCCAACTGACTCGATAATCCAAACTGACACTATGAAAAAACACCTCTGCTGTATTGCAGAGGTGTTTTTGGTTTGCCGACTCTCTACCAAAGAGATATCCGCATTCACCAATTACCCGTTTAAGATCTAATCGATGTCGACAGTTTATTCCGGGAGCGTATTATGGATGAAACTACCAGGACGATAACTGAGAGTAAGTAGGGGAAAGTTTTAATAATTGAAGGCGGAATTCCAAAACCAATTAATTCGAAACGGATACCCAGAGCTTCGGAAAAACCGAACAAAAGTGCAGCCAGAAGGCCATAGAAAGGCTTATAACCGCCAAATACAATGGCAATAAAAGCGGTAAAACCACGACCTTGAATCATGTTTTCAATGAATTGTGAAACAAGGATTGATGATATATAAGCGCCAGCGAGACCACATAACGCGCCGCTCCAGGTAATCGCCAAAAACTGGACTTTTTCAGGATGGATACCAGCTGTCCTCGCTGCGTCTGCATGCTCTCCAACACTACGAATTGCCAAACCAAATGGAGTCTTCATAAGAAGAACATAAGTTAAGATAACCACCAGGAAGGAAATATACACGATCGGCGAATGATGACCTAAGGCTTCTCCCAGAACTGGCACATTGACCAAAAAAGGAATCTGGATTTCGGGAATACGTGCAATAGCAGTTGGACGGAATGTGCCGGAAGTGTCGAAAACTAATCGCAGGAGGGTGGCTGTCAGACCGGATGCTAAAAGATTCATACCAATACTGGTGATCACATGATCAGTCGAAAGTTTAAGCACACAGAAGGAATAGATAAAGCTTGCCAGGACGCCAGAAACAGCACCTGCCAACAATCCTACCCAAACGTTCCCTCCTGAAAACTCGATGGCCATGATTCCGAAAAAAGCTCCGATTAACATAAAGCCTTCCAATGCAATATTGAAAACCTTCGCTTTTACACAAAGTAAACCACCCATCGCCGCAAGAATTATGGGTGCGGCTATTCGAATGGAAGCTGCGAGGAGTTCCGGTGTGAGTATTGAAAATAATTCATTCATGGTTTCACCTCTTCAGCTAATAAAGAATTATTCCTTTCTTCATTCTTGGTACTGCTATCATCAGATGAATTTCGTCGTTTACGGTGTTTTAGAAAGCCAAAACCAAGTCTGCCAGTAGCGGTCAAGACAATTAATGCCTGAACAACATCTACCATAGCCCTGGGGATTTCTGTAACACGTTCCATGTTCATACCGCCATTCCGTAAAATTCCAAACAGCGTACCAGTGAACAAAATGCCAAGAGGGTTGTTATCTGCCATCAAGGATACAACTACCCCGTCGAATCCAAGACCAGTATTAAATCTTCCGGGGAAACGATGATGTACCCCAAACACTTCGATTCCGCCAACCAAGCCAGCAATCGCACCGCTTATCAGGAAAGTCATGATGATTGTTTTTTTAGATTTGATGCCGCCATAACGGGCGAAAATCGAATTGGTTCCAACCACTTTGATTTCATAACCCAAGGTCGTGGAGTAGAGAACAAAATTTACAATGATTGCGATGACAATTGCGATAAAAAGGCCGATGTTTGCTGAGGATTGCGGAATTATTCGGGTCAACCATAAATCTGTCGATAACGAGTTGGTTGAGTAGGTGGTTCCCGTTGCACCTTCTCCCATAAGAGGTCCCATAACCAGGTAATCGGTGATCAGGACAGCGATATAGTTCAATAACAAGGTGGTAACTACTTCGTCCGTTCCCCATGTCGCGCGTAAAAATGCCGGAATTAAAGCCCATAATAAGCCAATTATTGCGCCGCAACTTAGAGCCAGGATTATGACTGAAACTGGGGGCATTTTTCCATATAGGGATAAGCCGATGGCAGCAGAAGTGATTGCGCCTAACATCAGCTGGCCATCAATGCCCATATTAAATACTCCGGCTGACATTGGAATCGCCACCGCGAGACCGCATAAGATGAGCGGAGCCGTCCAACGCAAAGTATTACCGATATCTGAGGTTACTGCGCGCTTCATACCTTCCATTACAGATATAGGTTTGTATCCGGTTAGCGCCAGAACCAACATGATCACTGCTAAAGCAATAAAGACAATAAGAATCTTCTTGCCAGCAACTAGAAGTATTTTCTTAAGGTTTTCTTGAAATGCTTTCAATTTCGCTCCAATCCACCTTCGTTTGATCGTGATCCAGCGGTGTTTCTCTTCGACCCGGTCATGAATAAGCCCAACTCGATTTCATCTATGCCCTTGTTATCGAAGCCGGCAACTATTTCTCCTTCGTACATGACGTACAACCGATCAGATAATGCAAGGATTTCATCAAGATCTGCTGAAACCAATAAAATACCAGTACCTGAATCCCGCAAATCGATAAGCTGCTTATGGATAGACTCAATAGCGCCGACATCTACGCCTCGGGTTGGCTGACCTGCTACCAGTAGTTCGGGGTTGGCGCTAAGCTCCCTGGCAATAACTACTTTTTGCATGTTGCCACCCGATAAAGTTCTGACCAGATCTTTACTGCTGGAAACTTTAATGCCGAACTCCTCGATCAAGGACCAACTTTTTTCCTCGATCGCTTTCTTTTTTAATATTCCATGATTTGACAGCTCTTCTGATAAGTAGTTACTGACTACCAGATTTTCTTCTACTGTGCAATCCTTGCTGACCCCAACAAGCAACCGGTCTTCAGGGATATGAGAAATACCTAAATTGCGACGAGCAAGTATGGATGATTTATTAATAACCTTATCCAGCATTAAGATCTGACCTGACTGAACAGGTCGCATGCCAGTTATTACCTCAATTAATTCGGTTTGACCGTTTCCTTCTACGCCGGCGATCCCAACGATCTCACCTTTGCGGACGTGAAGATTTACCTTCTTCAGGCAATCGAGTCCCCGGTCATTTTTTGTGCACAAATCTTCAAGCACCAAAACTGATCCAGTTGGTTTTGCTTCTGGTCGAACCACAGTCAATACGACGTCTCTGCCGACCATCAACCCGGCAAGTTCAGTCACATTAGTCTCAGATGTTTTAACGTGACCAGTCACTTTTCCTCGACGCATCACCGTGATATTGTCTGAGACAGCCATAACTTCTTTTAATTTGTGCGTAATAAGAACTACTGAACAGCCATTGCTGGACATGCCACGAATAATGTTGAAAAGTTCTTCAATTTCAGAAGGGGTCAAAACTGCTGTAGGCTCATCCAGGATTAATATTTTTGCTCCCCGGTACAATGCTTTGATAATTTCAACACGCTGCATTTGCCCGACAGATAATGAATGAACCGGGGCATCCAAATCAATCGAAAAACCATATTGTTTGAGAAGTTGTTCAACAATTCGTCTGGATTTTTTGTAATCAGTTAATCCAGCATGAGTCGGAGTTTTTCCTAAAATAATGTTTTCCAATACCGTCAATGATGGGACAAGCATGAAATGTTGATGGACCATGCCAATACCCAGATCGATAGCATCCTGTGGGCCGTTAATTCTGGCTGGTTCGCCGTTTATTTCTATTGAACCACTATCTGGTTGAATTAAACCGTACAGGATATTCATTAATGTAGATTTTCCTGCGCCGTTTTCTCCAATCAAACCATGAATTTCACCCAGAGAGACCTGGAAATCCACATCTTTATTTGCCACTACGCCGGGAAATTCTTTAGTAATCCCCTGCATTTTAATCGCCTGCTTCGGTGCCAAACTTACTCCTTTACCTAATTATCCATAATCAAAATGGATGGAATCTTACGCAAGTATACAGGAAAGAAAGAGACGGAATTTTCCGTCTCTTTCTTTTTTTATTTTTGACTATTTTTCCGGAACAGAAGTGTTGAATTCAATAACCAGCTCACCGGAAACAATCTTCTCGGTCAAGCTCTTGACAAGTTCGACCGCAGTTGTGATCTTATCGGCGTAATCTGGGTTCGTTGCTGCAAAATTTTCGAGTGCATCGTAAGGAACAAAATAGCCATTATTTTCGATGTTCATGAAGCCATGTTGACCACCAGCAAAGGAATCTTCTGCCAGCATCCGGCAGGCTTCGTACACGTTTGCACCAAAACTTACACCAACATAACCAAAGAAGCCGGCAGGGTACATCGTTGAGTTGTCGGAAACATCACCGGAAACAAGAATGCCCTTTTCCATAGCAGCTTCAATGACACCGACTTGGCTATTGCCAGTATCGGTCTGGATAACATCGACGCCACTTTCGATCATAGCCAGGGCAATCTCTTTGGCTTTGGCAGGATCTTCAAAACTGCCAACGTAGGAAAAACTAACTTCACAATCGGGGCACTGATCTTTGACGCCTTTGATAAAGCCATTGAGCTGGGCGTTGTTGGTGGGCTGTTCGCTTCCTTCCACAAATCCAACCATTTTTGATTCACTTAGTGTTGCGGCAACAGCACCGAGCAGATAAAAAGCCTGCTCGCCATGGAATTCAGTATCCCAAATATTAGGGATCGAAGTGCCGTCAACATTGATGAATTGGTAGATAGCGGCGAATTTAGTCTCGGGGAATTCAGCTGCAACATTTTTGGTAGGATCAGCCATGGGAGGGAAGGTGGTCAGAATAAGATCATAGCCTTCCTTAGCCATACCGCGGATATCTTCTTCATAGGCAGATGATGAATCCGATTCGATCTTCTTCACTTCGAAGCCGAAATCTTTTCCGCATTGTTCAAGACCCGCAGCCATGCTATCCATAGGGCCCTTATCGCCAAAACGCTGGTTACCGATCAATACTACCTTCTTTGTCGCTGCAGGCGCTTCAGTGGCTGCAGCTTCAGTTTCCGCTGTTTCAGTCTCTGCAGGAACCTCAGTTTCTGCAGGAACCTCAGACTCCGCTGGAGCCTGTGTGGCGGTGGAGGCACAACCTACAAGAAGTGATGCCAATAAAATAAGGGTGACGAACATAAACAATTTTTTCTTAAACATATTTCTCCTTATATTTTTAGATGACTTGGATTATTCCAGTCACTCATTTCTCAATATTGTTTCTGTGATATGTTATTTCTGTTTTGCATCTCAATATATTTTTATTTTTTGATTATTTTGAACTTCATCTCAGCTGTTCTCAGGAGACCGCTAAAGACTTGATTGAAAGCTCGAAAATGAAGTGTATCAATCCTGGATTCAACGAAGGGCATTCTTTTTTTCCAAAATAGGGTTCCGCTCATTATCATCCTTTTTCGAGATTTACTTTCGTCCAAAATAGTTTATCTTTTTTATTTAATTATGTCAACCGTTATTTCATAAATTGCGATATATCAGCTTATAAATTTTCATAATTCTGCAACTTTGGCATTTTTGGTCGCAAAAATCACAAAATTATGGTCTTGACAAACCCGGCAAAATAATCTAAACTACACGAGTCTTCAGAAGAGTGATGTCCTAAGAGTTTACCAGAAGAAAGGTATATGATGAGTACAGATAATTACATACCAATCCGAGATTTTACCAAAACCAAGTTGGTTTCGCGTGTGGAAGATTCCATCATGAAGTACATACGAGAACAGTCGCTTTTACCTGGAGATTCATTACCGTCCCAAGCCAAGTTGGCAGAGGCTTTAGGGATCAGTTCGAGTACTCTGAGGGAAGCGCTTACCCGCCTTGAGGAGCGTGGAATTATTCAGATTGAGCATGGTAAAGGCACGTTTCTAAAACGGGATATGAATCAGCAGGAGTTTCATATTGATCTGAATCTTAGCCTTACTCAGATGATCTCAAGCCAGGGCATGGTACCTGGTTCCAGCGAAATTGGAATCACCATGGAGAAACTGCCAGAGGATTTTCAAGGGATATTAGAAGGTAATGCTGATAAAGATTACTTGTGTTTACGCCGTGTTCGAACATCCGACGAAAAACCTATAGCTTTCAGCCTGGCTTATTTTGATGATCGTTTTATACCATATAAGGATGGTCTCGCTGTTTGCACTGGGTCAGTCTATGATTTCATCAAGTCGAATACTAAAGAGACAATCACGAAAACCGATGCCAAACTATATGCAGAAATTGCCGACAAATTTATTTCTGAAAAATTGGATATCAAGGCCAAATCACCCTTATTGGTGCTACGCCAGGTACACATGAATGACCTGGGGGAGCACCTCATTGTTACAGATGAGTTCTTCTTCGACTGCCAAGTCGATGTAAAGATAACTAATAACTAATTTATTCAAGGAGATTTACAAATGCGTACAGTAAGTTGGGAAGATAATCAGGTAGTAATGATCGATCAAACTAAACTACCTTATTCGTTCGAATTGATCAAAACCCGTGATCTTCAAAGGATTTCTGATGCGATCTATCGTCTGGAACTTCGTGGCGGTCCCGCTATCGGTGCAACAGTGTGCTACGGGATGGCAATTGCTGGTCAGGATGCAAAAGGGCTCAGTAAAGAAGAAACTTTGTTGAAACTCAAAGAAGCTCAAAAAATCTTGAATTGCCGTCCAACTGCCTCCAACCTGGTCTGGGGATTGAATCGTATGCAAGCTTTTGCAGAAAAATTCCTGGAAGATAATCCTGTTGCAGATCTTGGTGAAGCAATGCTGGCAGAGGCCGAAAGCGTTGCGGATGCAGAAATCGATGTCAATAATCGCATGGCAGAGTTTGGAAATTCACTTATTCCAAACACTCCGACAAACATTGTTACCAACTGCAATACTGGTGCCCTGTGCACTGTGGATGTCGGTCATGTTATGGCAACACCTTTCCTGGCTCACAAATTGGGGAAACCGGTTCATGTGTATACCAATGAAACCCGCCCAAGACAACAAGGTGCCAAACTGAACGTCTACGAACTTGCTCAGCGAGGAGTTCCCTATACCCTGATCACTGACAACACCTCGGCTTATCTGATGCAGTTGGGAAAGATCGATATGGTCATGGTTGGTGCCGATCGCATGGTTGCCAATGGAGATTCAGCTGCAAAAGTAGGCTGCTATGCATTGGCAGTTCTCGCAAAATATCATCATATTCCCTATTATATGTTTGCGACTACCGCTACCATCGACATGGCGACGGAATCCGGAGCTGGAATTAACATCGAATTGCGTGATCCTGATGAAGTTCGCATTATCAATGGCGTCCAAATTACGATCCCAGATGCCAATGTAGCAAACTATGCTTTCGACGTCACCCCTAGCGAGCTGTTCACTGCAATCGTAACTGAGAAGGGCATAATCAAGCCCCCCTTCAAAGAAAATATTGCCAAGTTAATGAATAAGTAAAACTAATAAAGCATCTTCTATAACCCGGCGAAGTAAGTTTTCCGCCGGGTTTTTAATTTCCTTTTTCCAACTCTTTTGATGCTCCATCAAGATTTCTTTTGATCGAAAGTGAGTGCGAAGATATTTTTACGAAATAAGCGGCTAATAACTATATTTGCAGACGAGACTGACTTATCAACCAGCCTTGTTTTTTTATGGCCAGAGTGAAGCTGACTAGTAGGCTTCACTCTCTTTTACTATTATTAGTTTAGTTGCAGTGGAGTGGTGAGGCAGGTTTCACTGTCAGCATAAGTCGATATTGGAGCACTGGCAACCAGTCCGTTGTAACTCACCGTAACTGTTGCGTCAATATTTCTCGGAAGCCAAACACCTACAAAACCATTCTCCATGGTCGTTATATCAGCATTGAGGAGCTCGTTCCCTTCGCTATCCTTGATCAGGGCATGGAACTTTGTGTTTGCGAGTTCACCACGGCAGGAGGAGAGGCTGTGAAACCCGCAGGGGTGTGTCTGACTGATGTAAGGAGCGAATGACAGGTAGAACTTATCTGCTGAAAGAGGCAGCTTGACTTCCGTGGTTTCATCCGATAAAGCCAGGTATTCACCAGTGATGCTTGCTTTCAGCCCAGCCGGGTCTTCGGTTGAGCTGTCGAGTTTGTTGGTAATTTCTTCAACGGTCAACCCCGACAGGCCGTATTTATCAAGGAATACCGCTTCAGCTTGCTTGGTTTGCCGGTTTCCAAACAGGATCCAACTAGCAATTAAGATTCCAGCGAGCACGATCAGAAATATTCGCTTTGAAGATTGCTTCATTATAATTCTTCTTTCTTTATTAGGTTTTTTTGTGAGCAAGGAGCGAACCTATTTCCACAAGCTCGTGCCTTGTCGTATTTTTTAGCCGATGTCTTTCAAAATCGTCTGATATTGATCCAAGGTGATTTCACCCCTGGCTAATCTTTCGTCCAAAATTCGCCTGGCATTTTCGGATTTGTTCCTGTCTCGAATATTTCCCGAATTGAATAAACCTTTGATTGCCAGGACTGAAATCACGATGAGGATGATCCAGAAAAACAGCATGCCGCCCATCATTCCAAAACCCATCATTTTGACCTACCTTTTCTCCAGTTCGGAGATCAACCTCTGATACTCCTCTTGTGAAATTTCACCTTTCGCATAGCGCTCTTTGGCAATTTCGATCGCTGAAGAATTGCTAGAGAAGTGGGAGCTCTTATATTCACTTGACCCTGAACGCCTGACCAACCAAATTATCAGGATCACAAGCCCGGCGAGCACAGCCAAGCCGAGAAGTATTCCGAAGAACATCCCTACGCCACCGAAACCACCATAACCACCAAACCAATGACACATTTTCTTATATCCTTTCCATCCACCTCGCCTGAGGTGGCCTTTTCACCTACAGAATCAGTTTAAGGCAAGTGGGTAAAGCTCCGACAAAGGTTATGTAAAGTTATGGTGAAGAAAATTGGAGAAACTACTTAATTTGGGAGAGGAATCGAAAAAGAAAATGTGCTGCCATTACCTTCGCCTTCACTCTCAGCCCATATTTTCCCCTGGTGAGCTTGAACAAGAGCCTTCGCGATGGTCAGACCGATGCCGCTACCGCCACTGGCGCGATTACGGGACTTATCTGTGCGGTAGAAACGATTGAAAATATATGGAAGATGCGCTGGTGAAATGCCAATTCCGGTATCCTTGACCGAGAAAATCACATCAGACTTTTCACGTTGGACGCTGATCACAACTTTTCCGCCTTCAGTTGAATATTGCAGTGCGTTACCAACAAGGTTGGTCAACACCTGAAGGATGCGATCAGGATCAACGAAAGTGTCAGGCAAACCTGGCTGAACTTTTGTTTCCAGCCGGATTTTTTTATCTTCGAATTGGCGGTTGAGATTACGATGAACTTTTTGCACCAGGTCAGCAGGTGCGACAAAGCCAAGATTCAGCTCTATAGCTCCGGATTCAACCCGGCTTAATTCCTGCAAATCGTTGATCAAGCGCTGCAAACGATCGATTTCAGAATAGATTTGCTGAAAGGTTTCCGGAGAATTGGGCAAAATCCCATCCGCCAACCCTTCAGCATAACCTTTGATAGCAGAGAGGGGAGTGCGCAATTCGTGACTAACATCACCAATCAATTGCCGGCGCATGGTCTCAATCCTTTCGAGCTTTTCAGCCATTTGATTGAAACTCAAAGCCAGCTTGTCGAGCTCGTCCAGCTGATCGCCTTTCAAGCCTTGAGGAAGTGTGAGTCTTTCCTGGTATTCCCCTTCCGCAATCCGTTGACTGATACCGGTCATACGCAATGTGGGTGTGACAACCTGGCGGCTGATCAGAATACTGGCAACGACTGCCGCGATCAATGATGCCACCGATGCATAACCAATGGCTTCATATACTGCAGTCGTATATTGCGAAAACAATTCCGCCTGCATTTCTTCATTAGTGCTTAGAGAGCTTCCATTTTCCATGATGGCGTTCATTTCGTCCATGTGACGCTCAAAAGTGGCCGGTACAAAAAGACTGGCAGCTGTGATCAAAACTAAAATTCCGATCAACACGACCAGCAGATAAGATAAAAGCACTTTCCAGGCGAGATGGGTACGAATAAAGTTGATCATGGTAGACCTACTTGTCCTCAAAGCGATAACCGACACCACGAACGGTTTCGATCACAGAATCCAACCCCAGCTTCTGACGGATATGTCCAATGTGAACATCGACCACCCGGCTGTCACCGAAATAGTTATATCCCCAGACCTTCTCTAGCAATTGCTCCCGGGTGAGGACCATGCCCTGATGCTGGGCGAGGGTTAACAGCAAGTCAAATTCGATTGAGGTAAGGTCTATGTTCTTCTCACTGACCCATACCCGTCTGGCACCAGTGTCGATCCGAACATTTTTGAAGTTGAGGATGTTGCCTTGGTCAGCACTGGTTGTGTTTTGGAGTCGACGCAAGGCTGCCTTGATGCGCGCAATCAATTCTCTCGGGCTAAATGGTTTGGTCAAATAGTCGTCTGCGCCTACTGAGAGTCCAACGATTTTATCCGTTTCTTCTGAACGTGCGGTCAGCATTATGACATAGACGCTGGACCCTCTCCGAAGGTTGGCAAGAACTTCAAGTCCATCCATTTCAGGAAGCATGACATCTAAAACTATGATATCTGGCTGATATGAAAGAGCAAGAGCCAACCCGGCTCTGCCATCATTGGCAGATCTAAAATCGTAACCCTCTGCATTTAAATACGCGCTCAAAACTGTGTGTATGGAAGGTTCATCGTCAATGATTAAAATTTTGGCTGTGGTCATTGTTTCGACCCTCTAATGAAATAGTGACGTTATTTTATATGGGAATAAGATTGGTGAAATTGCCAATCTTATTCATCTAAAATTTAGTCTGGTTATTCCCACATTTCGATAAAATCACCATGCCATGTATGGATCATGACCTGATCGTTGAATCCATTCACGCTGAGCATTCCTGTCAGTTCACCATCTTTCAGGATATCAATCGTGTAATACCCGTAGAACTGTTCAGCATCGTCGGCGGTTTTGTAACCGGGATATTCCTGGTCTAGGTATTGCTGTGCGATCTCAAGAGCACGCTCTGGTGGGATGGTCATATCCTGTGGATTTATATCGTTGGGATAGTTGTATCCATCCATCATGCTGCGGCCACCCATCATCCAGCGATTACCCATTGATCCTTTTCCACAAAATATGCCTCCACTGCTCATCATGCCGTACTTAAGGTTCCACATCATGTTTGGACCATACTCCGGGAAAACTGATTGGTCGACAGGATCGACCAAAAGTTCCATTGCTCCGATTCCTGTACTTTTCTCTGCTATTCGGGCATAGGCATTATCTGTGAAGATCATGATTTCTGCCAATTCTAGATCGGCATTATTCAGGTTCTCCAGATATCCTTCAACTGCCTTTTTTGCTTGCTCAACGGTCAGAGGGTTGGGGCTGCTGTTGTTATCAAGCGGACCAAACCTGTCAAAGCCATGCACCATGTTGTAACAACCAGCTGATAGTTCTTCCTGATCATTAAATCGCGGACCAAAGAATCCATTCATCATGCCAAAGCGATTTGGCATAAAGTTGGATCGACCAAGGAAGAACCCAGCTCCGAAAATTACAACAGCCAGAATGAGGGCGGCAAACACCGCCAATATCGTTCCCAATGTTTTATTCATTTTATTTTCTCCAAAGGTGAAAGAATGATCATTGCTGCAACCACCTTTCATCCATAATATTTTCTAATATGTAGTCATTGTATATAAATTTTGTTTGAACAATGAAAAAATGTATAATTTGTTTATAAAAAGGTTCTCCTAAGTTTGAGAACATTTGCAGTTAAATCGGTTCTTATGCATTGCAGACTTAAAAATAGCAAGAAACTCAGGAAGGTAACCTGAGATAATCAAAAAGGAGAAATATGAGCGAACATATCAACAACGCCAGCAAACGCAAAGAGGCGATCAAGCAAGTCATCCGTCTGCTGCACGAGGGTAAAACGGTTGAAGAACTTAAGGCTGATTATGGAGAGGCCATTGCTGGAGCCAGCGGACAAGATATCGCTGCTGCTGAACGCGAAGTAATCAGCGAAGGGATGCCAGTGGCAGAAGTGCAGAAACTGTGCGATCTTCATGTGGCTGTCTTCCAGGCTGGATTGGAAACCGAACCCGAGCCCGAAAACCAACCCGGGCACCCCCTCTTCGATTTCCGTACTGAAAATGAGCTGATCGAACGCACACTGGAGTTAGTTGAAGGCTCCGTTCTGATTTATGCCGGCGGAGATCACAAGACCCTCGAACAATTGCGTCAAGACGCAAAGAATCTCGAACTTATCCCCTGCCATTATGACAAAAAAGAAAACATGATCTTCCCGGTTCTCGAAAAATATGGCTTTGAAGGTCCCTCCAAGGTAATGTGGGGAGTGGACAACGAGATCCGTTCAGACCTGCGCCAGTTCAATGATTTGCTGGCAACTGATCAACCACTGGGCATCACCCTCGAAAGCAGGTTTAATGAGCTCTCGCGTAAAGTCAAGGATATGATTTACAAGGAAGAGAAGATTTTGATCCCCGAGGCACTGGGTCGTTTTACTCCTGCCGATTGGCAGCAGATGAAGGATGAAATTGCAGGCGAGGTCGATCAACCGAAACTGGAGCAGATGAATGGCTTTTACAGTGCCGCTCACACCAGTGAAATTCCGCTCAAGACCGGGGCATTGACTGCCGAACAGATTGATTTGCTGCTAACAAACCTCCCGATAGACGTCACTTTTGTGGATGAAAATGACAAGGTGCGCTACTTTACCCAGGGCAAGGAACGCATCTTCACCCGTACAGCCGCGATAATCGGGCGCGATGTGCATAATTGCCACCCACCCCAGAGCGTGCACGTAGTTCACAAGATCATTGAAGAGTTCAAGGCTGGAAAACGTGATGTGGCTGACTTCTGGATCAAATCGGGAGAGGCATTTATCTACATTCGTTACTTCGCATTGCGAGATGAGGATGGTGCTTACAGAGGCGTGATCGAAGTTACTCAAAACGTAACTGCCATCCGCGCACTTGAAGGCGAAAAACGCCTGTTGGACTAAATTTCTTGAAAGATAAAACAGACCCTCCAAACTTCGGAGGGTCTGTTGATTAATGAGATGTAAGCTTTACTATTTAATAAGGGGGACGATCAGTAATGAAGCCATGCCAATCAACTTCATAAAGATGAGTGTGGATGGTCCAGCTACATCTTTCAAGGAATCCCCAACGGTATCTCCAATGACTGCTGCAATGTGTTCCGGAGTACCCCGTGAAAATTCCAGGTTTTCAATTGTCTTCTTCGCGTTATCAAAGGCTGTACCTGTATTGTTAAAAAATGGTCCGAGCAATGCTGAACAAGCCACTGAACCGACTAAGACAGCCCCAAGAGCATTCATTCCAAAAAACAAACCGATGGCAAGGGGTACCAGGATGCTGATCGCACTGGGCAGGATCATCTCACGTAAAGCATTTCGGGTTGCAATATCGATACAATACGAGTAATTCGGTTTGGCGGTACCTTTCATGATATCGGGATTCTTGGCAAACTGATCCCGCACTTCATCGACCATCTTTTCTGCTGTTTTTGCTGTTGACCCGATAACTAATGAGGAAATCAGGAAAGGCAGACAAACACCGACAAAAAGGAAGCTCAAGTTGAAGGGTGTTGTAACATCAATGGCGTCAATACCTGCCATCTTGTAAAAGGTGAGGAAAATAACGAAAGCGGTAATGGTGCCGGAAATCATGGCATAAGCTTTGGTGACGGCTTTCATCGTGTTACCTACCGAATCGAGCCTGGAGAGTTTATCAATCACACTTCTGTCCGCCTCAGCCATACCAGCAATCCCGGCTGCATTATCAACGATCGGTCCGAACGCGTCAGCTGCCATGATAAATGTGATTAAGAGATCTGTTCCGATATTCACGGCCACAAGAGCCAGAAGATTGTTGTTGGAAAGCGTGTAAACTCCAACTACCACGCCCATCAACACAATTACTGACAAAACCGGACTTTGCAGACCGTAAGCAATGCCTGTGATAAGGTTCAAGGCAGCACCTCTACTGGAAGCCTTGGCGATGTTCTTTACTGGTTTACCTTCCATCCCAGCATAATGGCGGGTGCTCAATGATGCAACTGTTGTGATGAGCACACCAAGGGTGGCGGCTATGCCGATGACCCAATCGTGTAAAAGAAGCAATGACATACTCATTGCGCCAATGATCCCAAAAATCGAGCTCACACCCAAACCGACATTAAACTGTGCCGAAGGTGACATCCCCGGTTTCCATTCACGGCTGACAAAAATACCCATCGCAGAGGCAAACACGCCGATGCTCTGCAGAAGAAATGGGAAAAATATTCCAATTTGTCCATACACAGATGCCATGGCTATTGCTACGATCGACCCTGTGACCAAATCGTCGCTGAAGGTCTGAAAAAGGTCAGCGCCACGTCCTGCACAATCGCCTACATTGTCGCCTACCAGGTCGGCAATCACTGCTGCATTTCTGGGATCATCTTCAGGGATGTTGGATTCGACTTTTCCAACCAGGTCAGCTCCGATATCAGCTGATTTGGTGAAAATACCTCCTCCAATCTGGGCAAAGAGTGCAGCCAGGCCACCCCCAAATGCAAAACCAATCAAGGCGTTGGGATCCTTAAAGATACTGAATAGGATTGAAAGTACGATCAGACTTAACCCGGTGATACAAAAACCCATCACTGAGCCTCCAAACAAGGCAACGCGAAACGGGCTGCGTTTGCCTTCATTGGCAATGTCAGCAGTTTGAAGGTTGGTTCGCACGCTTACGCTCATGCCAATGTAGGATGCCAGCAATGAAGTTAAAACTCCAAAGACAGCAGTTAACGCGGCTTTCCAATCCAGGAGAAAGTACAAAAGCCCAGCAAAGAAAGGAGTGACCATTAAGATTGTCTTGATCTGACGCTTAAGATATGTCTTCGCCCCGTCACGAATGTCGCTGGCTGCCTCGGCCATAGCTGCTGATTTTACTGGTCGTGTGGTGATCCGCAGAATGAAATATCCAGCAAGAGCCACACCCATCACTCCTGCAGCCAGGGATACAATGTACAGGCGCATGTCAAGGGTAAATGCCAGCACGATGCTGACAAGAAGCATACCTATAGCCAGAAGAAACCAGCGGTTACGTACGATGGAAGAAATTTGACTTGAAAAAGATGGTTGATCAATTTCATAATTCGATGATTGCATTGTTCGCCATTAACCTTTCAAACAAACCCAGAGATTATCTGGAAAAAATATAAGATTTTCTAAGGGGGCAGGTAAATTACTCGACTGTCCAATCAGCTAAGGAAAATATAGGGGAGTTATTTTAATATAAATTTATTTCCATGTAAAGAAACCGGCTGCATCCTTCGTCGCCCGACCGAGCTTCTGGATAATATCTGAAGGAAGGACGGCAGCCGGGTGACCAACTGCTTCCAGCGCCAGCTCGGCAGCCCGGGCATGCAGCCAGACAGCCAGCATGGCTGCATCGTAAGGTGTAAGCCTTTGAGCTAGCAAACCCACAAGCAAACCCGCCAGAACGTCGCCAGTGCCACCGTGCGCCAGGGCGGAGTTGGCAAACGGCAAAATATGGAGTTTACCTTCGGGTGAGGCAACCAGGGTGTTGGCACCTTTGAGGATCAATGTTTGTCCCCATTGTTGCGCGTAGTCTGCAGCCAGTACCTGACGATTGGTGTGAATTTCTTCCACTGGCAAACCGGTCAGGCGGGAAAATTCCATTTCATGTGGCGTCAGGATTACTTTATGGGACAGCAAAGATGGCCAATTGGGTTGCTGGCTCAGGAGGTTGAGCGCATCGGCATCGACCACCAAGGGCAAGTCCGAAGCCTGTTCATGCAAATGTCTCAGCAATGCGAGCAGAAGAGCCTGCGCTCCTTCTGCCTGCCCCAACCCGGGTCCGATCAAGACCGCATCTATCCTTTTGAGAATTTCTGTAAAGAATGAGCTTGCACTGCCTGCCCTGTGTAACGGTTCGTTAAGGGAGATTGCGCCGGTTTCTTCAGGTAATATGAACCAAATTGCTTCTGGGATACTGGCGGAAAGCGGAATGTAGATTGATTCGGGGATGGCAGCATAAACCAGCCCGACACCGCTGCGCAGAGCTGCCTGGATGGCAAGGTTTGCTGCTCCAGGGAATTGTTTTGAGCCGGCGATAATCAGCGCTTTGCCAAATGTGCCTTTATGCGAATCGTTTGGTCTTTGTGGCAATATCGAAGCGGCGAGTTGGTATGTAATCGGTGTGGCTTCCATCATGAGTTATTGTACCAGTGTGGGAATCCTCTGTTTACTCAGCTGTAAAGACGAGAAGCAGGGTTCGGAACCCATCCTATGCTTATGGCAACTGGATCACGCAAAAGGGGTTGCCGTCTGGGTCTTCCAGGACAACATAATCCGCACCTTCTTCGTAATTCCAGGGTTTTCGTCTCGCCCCCAGCCCGATCAATCGCTGCACTTCACCAGCCTGGTCGGTGGTAAAGAGGTCCATATGATGCCGGCGGGGATGGGGGCTGGTGACCCGGTTGAGGGAGAGTTGAAAACCATCTTTTCCCTCTTGCGGAATCAGGATAGCAAAATCATGCTCAGGGGGATACTTTGGGACGTAATCCAAAGCCTTGCTCCAAAACCCTACACCCCTATTGATATCAGTAACACCCCAAACAATAGCTCCAATTTTTAGCATATACACCTCCGTTGCTGATGAAATGATTGTAGCATTTACAAAAAATGTTTTCGCATGATTTACAATTAAATCAGTGGCAGCCGTGAAGAAGGGAGTGACTATGAACTTTCTCGCAAGACCCGAAACACTTATATCCGCCGGAATTGTTGGCGTGATCGTCGGTTTGATCGGTGTTACTGTGCCCAGCAGGGTCTACATCGGAACCCGGGGACAAAAGTATTCCTTCTTAAATCATTACATTTCGGAATTAGGAGAAATAGGTGTTTCGCGGTTTGCCTGGGTATTCAACCTGGGGATGATCCTCGCGGGCATTTGTACCGTGATCGTGAGCCTGTCACTGGGGTTGATGTTGACTGGGTTCTGGGCAAAGGCTGGACTGGTGTTTGGCGTTGCTACTGGCATCTCCCTGAGCCTGGTGGGCGTCTTCCCAATGAGCAATATGAAACCTCATGTTTTGGCAGCTACTGCTTTTTTCCGAAGTGGACTGTTGATGTTTTTATTTTTCTCGCTGGCGATTGTATTGCAGGCTGGTAAAAACCCGGTTGTCCCGCGAGCAACAGGCTTGGTGGGTATTATTCCAGTTCTATCTTTTGGGGTATTTCTGGGATTGATGTGGCCAATGCGCAACCAAAACCGTGAACCGCTTGACGCAGCAGGGCTGAACCGACCCCGGGCATGGAAACTTTGCATTTCAGAGTGGTCGATATTTTTCGCGTTTATCTTTTGGATCTTAGTGATTGCGGTTGTAATTTAAGCCTTGGTAGTTTTCAGGCACAGGATATGGACGATCACACTATGCGCGATCAAAACCAGGAACATCTCCAAGCTGATCATTTAGATACCGGTAGGTTGTTATCGATTTCCTAAGAAGCCTTTGCCCTTTCGATACTTGAAATAATGTTCGCTGCCTTGTAATTTTGGTTTCCACGAATGCTCACCATGAAAAGCGCCACCATTCCCAGGCACAACACGGTCAAGACCAGCCAAAGCAGATTGGTGTTTGCCAGGTTTTCGAGTCCGAAAGCAATGGAAGGAACACCTACCGCCATTCCAAGGCTATTTGCAAACTGGACAGTTCCATAATATTTACTGAATTCTTCCTTGCTAAAGAAATAATTTGCCAGCCAGGTGATAGTCACTGTTCCTACAGACAAACCCATTCCAATCGTGAAAATCATCAGAATCAGCATAATTGGCGTATCGATAACCATCAATAAAACCAGACTCAGAGTCATTAGCAGACTAGCAGTCAGGGTTGCCACTTTTGCTCCAAATCGATCATACAAAAATCCTAAAATAAATTTGTTAAACACCAATGAAGCCGAGTAAGCAGAAGAAACGATAGAAATACGACTGACTGAGAAATTTAGATCCTTCATATAAGTGGGCAGATTCGCTAATACTGCAGCACCCGTCACACCTGATAGGAAGGCACCCAGTAAAAATGACCACAACCAGGTCTGTTTAACTGGAGATGTTACCGCGTCCTCGATTTTGACTTCGCTCTTTGTTTGCCTGGTTTGGATCTCGCTTTTGGTCAAGCTGGTGACCATAATGGCGCAAGGCAGTGTTATGAAGAAAATGACGAGGGCAAGAACCAGATAGCCAACCCTCCAACCAGCGTTGTTAATAATTGTGTTGATAATTGGGTTGAGAACCATAGCGCCGAACCCAACGCCTGCCATCGCTATACTCAGCATAAGGCCGGTTTTCGAGGTAAAGTGTCGGGTTATGATTATCGAGACCGGAATGATCGATATTCCGCCAAAGCTTATCCCAATCACGAGAGCCAGTGCGTAAAACTGGTACAAATTTCTTGCTGCTTGCTGTGCAAAAAGAGCTAAGCCAATAACGATGATACTGATCACCATTCCTCTCTGAAGAGGTTTTCTTGAGTAATAAAAGCCCCAAAACAAAGCAGCAACCATGGAGGACAACGCAGTTATTGTGCCGGTAAGAGCGAAGGACGCCCGACTGACTCCCAAATCAAGGGAGACAAGTGGATAGAACATAGTTAAAACCACATTGACAATCCCCATGGTGGTTCCCATTAGTAAAACGCAGCCTAACAGGATGAGATAGTCATTGAGTTTCAGTGAACGGTTTTCCATAGTGTTCGACTTATCTTTCTTAACAAAGGCTGATTGTAAAGCAAATTCTTACAATTTACAAAAACGAAACAAAAAAGCAGTTGGTGATCCACCAACTGCTTTATGGAAAATTTAATCGAAATTACTGAACTGTTATCTCAGCATAGACCGGGGTAACATTACCGTCCATGTCTGCCACCAGGAAGCCAACCATATAGGTACCATCGGGCAGATACTGGGTGCCCGAGACGATCGGGTCACCAGTAAAGGTGATCGTATCACCCTGGTCGAATGAGGTTCCAGTCACCTTACCGCTGCTATCAAGATCCAACCAACGACGACTCACTGTGAAACTGTCCCCAACATTGGGCGTGATCTCATAGGGTGCGCCGGCAGTATCACCGCCAACGAAGATAAGTGTTTTATAAAGCTTTTCGTCACGGAAAAGCAATTGCGCCTTTTGAGTTTCGCCAGTGCTTGCGTATGTGTAGGTGCCATCAACATAATAGGTGGCTTCAGTGAAATCCCGACCGTAGCTTTGCGGATTGAAAAGCGCAATGACTTCCTGGCTGCCATCTGTGATGGTATACAGAATTGGGTCAAACTCAAAATTAAGGCGGAACTGGTCTGAATTTGGCCAGATGGGGTAATAGACTCCAGCTTCCTCACCGGTTTGAGAACTCTCAAGGTAATCTGTATCAACGACATAGATGCTATTGGATGTTTCATCCACCAATCCAGTGAAAAAGTAAATATAGCCAATATTATTTCCGGTAATTACAGTGCTCAATTCGACCGTATTGCCAGGGCTGACTGTGAATGCGGAAGCTTGAATCTGACTAGCCTGGATGTTGCCCAAGCCTGGGACCTGGCTGGCGCGTTCGACCATAACCGGTTCGGTAGCAGTTTGCTGGAACTGCCGCCCTGCGTAATGGTACGCCAAAAAGTCATCCCAGAGTGAATAACGGCTGAAGCTGTCTGCGATCACCGTATAGGACTGCATACCAGTCGCAGCGGTGGAATAAAGCTGGGAGTTAGGGTAGTAGATGGCGATACCGGTTGACCCCGGCTTGCCTGGTCCGTGTCTTTCTGCAACGAGGACCTGGTTGAGGGCAGCGATTACATTTTCTGAAGCAGTGCGAACATTGGCGTCGTTCGTGTTTTTGTAGATCAACTGGACGAAATTACCCAGGTCAATGAACGAAGCCGGTACATTACTCCCGAAAATGGACGTATACGATTGTGCATAGCTGCGTGCCTGTGCGACCCCTCTTTGATCCAGACGCTGAAGTTGATAGGCAAATTGGTTCACGGCATCGATCAAACCCTGGAAGTTCTCAAGGTTGACAGCTGTCAGGGTAATGTTTTGCTCCAGTTGCTGAGCGAGCTGCTCTGCGCTCATCCGATTAGCGAACCAGCCACCTCCGCTGGAATTCTGCGCCAAAAAATCTGCCCGAGCCTGGTCGTTAGTGACACGCTCGTCTTGCGAAATATAGCTTTCAACGATGTTGGTTGCCAGCTCAGCGGTGGGAATATCGGGATTGTAAACCATCAAGCTGAGAAAAGCGGAATAGGCCCAGCCGACACCCGGCTCGGTTTCTTCGGATGCGACGGCATACCTGGTATAGGGAGTCAGGGCAGAATAGACCTCCATCTGGCTCATCAGGCAGGCATCCAAGCCGATCAGTTCGAACTTATCGATACTGGTGGTAGCCTGGATTTGCTGGAGTGCCGCTTCCATTTCATTCAGGTAAAGAATATCATCCGGGAGGGCATTTGTAAGCGGGGCGCCAGAACTGTTATCTCGCTGCGCGGGAGCGGGGTCAGACCAACCGCCGGGCCAACCCATACCATGGTCAGACATGATCAGAACGTAATTGTCGGCAGGATAGGTGCTTGATGCCCAGCTGACAAAATCTACCAGGGTAGCGGCTTCACCCATATTTACTTCGCCGATATCCTGGACCAAATCAGAGCCTATGCGGTTCAGATCATTGTCATAGGTAACCAGGTAACGCCGGGTGGAAGACCAATCGCCATCACCGCTATAACCACCCCGAAAACGGTCAAGCTGACTGACGATAGTCACCTGTTCTGTTGAGCCGATCATTTCAGCTTCGTTAAAGTCGATCAGAATATCTTTTTCCAGGGCGTTATCATCAGCATCTTGATAGAGCATGACCAGCCAGGTCTGACCGGAATTGTTTGAAGGGATTGCGGTTGGCCAACGGGTTGGGGTTGGTCCGACTGGCTGCACAAAACTGGTGTCCTGGGTGGGTTGAGTATCAACTGGTACGTTTTGATCAAGTGCGGGCAGGAGTGATCCGCCTCCACCGGAACACATGCGGAAAACGAAGAAAATCACCAGCAACAACACAATAATGCCGATGATGCTGCCACAACCTCCGCGTCTACCTGAAGTTCCAGAACCTAAACCGCCTAAAAGACCTCCAAGTCCACTTCCAAGTCCCCCCAGACCTCCGCCGCTTCCATAGGAACCGCCAGAATGTCCGCTGCCACCAAAACCACCACTGCCGCCGAAGCCACCACTACCAGAACCTCCGGTGGGAGTCATGCCAACTCCACCGCCGCTCCCTGTACTTGGAGAAGTCGGCACTTGCCTGCGCTGCGGTCGGGCTGCTTGACCGGTAGGCTGTGAACCTCTGCGTCGTCGTCTCGCGTTTACTTCGGGCATATCTGACATAAGAACCTCCCTTTTAAAGATAAGAATTAAGCGATGTGCTCCAAGTGATTTTAATGCAAGAAAAGTATTCTGTCTCTATTGCATAGGCTAAACGAATGGTTTACTTAAGCGCAAACAGTTCAATATGGAGCTAAACAGGAAAAGGTGAACTGCTTATGAATGAGTGTGCTCGTGCTCATTTTCAGCTTCGTTGTTGTGGGCATGAAAATGTGAATGAGTATAGGTCTCGTCGAACTCTTTTGGCCCCTGTGCGGTCATACGGGTGATGATGCGTTGGTGGGTATGCTCGTGTGTGTGCTGAATTCCGATCGTATCGTGAATCAGGAACCAGGTGGCCATACCCATCAGGATCAGACCCAACCAAAAGCTGCCATCTGGCTTTGAGGGAAAAATTATCAAGGAGAACGCAACTCCAATAAATGGAGCAAAAGCATAATAAGCACTGGTCTTGGCTGCGCCTAGTTCCTTCTGAGCCTTGACATAATAATTGATGCTCAAACCATAAGCGACAAAACCGAGTAGCATGATCGAGGGTAAAAGCCAGCCCTGGGGAAAGGCTTCGCGGCTGGCAATTGCGAGGATCAATGAACCCAGACCGGAACCAAAGCCTTTAATGATGACAATATCGGAGCTGGTGCGATTGGACAAGCGCCGCGTGAAGTTGTTTTCGAGACCCCAGGCAAGGGTAGCCCCCAGAATAAGCAGTGATCCAGTGGAAAAACTGAAAGCTGCACTGGAATCCAACGATAGCACAATGCTCGCTGCTGTGACCAACAAAATTGCTATCCAAAGTTTTTGAGTAATAGTTTCCTTAAAGATCATCAAGGCGATCATAGAAGTGCCGACGATTTCGAAATTGTTAAGCAGGGAGGCATTCGCGGCATGCGTGCTGCGTAAACCAAACATCAGCAGAGCTGGGGCTAGGATATCCAGCAAAATCATTCCAATAATGAAAGGTCTTTCTTCTGTGGAAACAGGCGCGATTTTTTCATTCTTTGAGCGTCTGGTAAAAAACCACAAAAGGAACATGCCGGTGCCTGCTCCGAGATAAAGAAACGCTGACATGTAAAGTGGGGGCACTTTTTCCAGCAAAAGCTTCGAAAAAGGCATGTTCAATGCATACAGCACTGCTGCCAGGATCGCATACAAACTGGCTTTTTTTAAAGTTTTGATACTATCTCCTTCTCGACAAATCATTATAGAAAGGTCAGTTCGTCACTGACCTTTCCAGTTTTGGTTTTTACTTTCTGCGATTCACTAACCAATCATAAATCCACAGCACAAGGACTGCACCGCCAATAGATACCAAGATTGTTCTCAGATTGAATCCAGTTACATAATCCCCACCGAAAAGAAGACTGGTTATCCAACCGCCCAAAATGCTGCCGGCGATACCGACCAGGATATCAATATACCATTTGTGGTTCTTTTTCATCAGCCACGAGGCTGCCATACCGGCCAGTAAGCCGACGATAATTGATGTGATCAGATTCATAATTAATTCTCCAATAGTTGTTTTATTCTAAGGTTCGGGTTGGGGGAAGGTCATGAAGCGGGAGACATCAATCATGGAGTTGCTTCCGCTGGTCATCACCTGGGGCAAAATACCGTCCCACCTGGTCAGGAAGAGATATTGCAGGTATTCATCTGTCAGGGCACCAGTATCTGCGAGCGCTTTTTGGGCATCTGCCTGACCTTGTGCCTGGGCGATCACAGTCTGGGCATCAATTTCTGCCTGGGCAAGCTTTTGCTTGGAGGTCTCCACCTGCTGTTGGGCAACCTGTTTGGCTTCAATCGCATTTTGATACTCTTCCGAGAAATCGAAATTAACGATGTTGAAGTTTTCAACCACGATGAAGTAAGGTTCCAGTTGTTTTGCCAGCTCAGTTTCAGACTGCATACGCACATCGTCACGCTTGGTGATCAATTCTTCTGCAGAAAACCGGGCAGTGACTGCCTTGAAGGTATTTTGAATGGCTGGTGCAACAATGATTTCGGCATAATTTGTACCGACGTTCTGATAAACCTCTTTGGCATGGTTGCCATCCAGGTGATAGTTAACTGCAATCTGTGAGGTCACAACCTGCAGATTTTCTGACATGGCGGTTGCCTGCACTTCATCCTTTTGTGTCCGGATGCTAAGCATGACAGCCTTTTCAACAAAGGGGATCTTGAAATTGATACCCGAATAGGCAACCCGATTGACTGCCCCGAACCGTGTGACCACGCCAATGTTGCCAGCCGGCACCTCATAGAGTGCAGATGTGAGGATGATAAGGAGGGCTAGGGCTATGATTATCCCTAAAAAGACCTTTCCGCCTAATTTGACACCTTTGAAGCGTTTGTTTCCTGATGTATTTGAAGTAGTAAAGTTTCCGTCGAACATTGTTCACCTCTTTTCTTCCCTATTAGACCAGAAAACCATTCGAGTGACCATAGATAATCTTGGGTGATTTTGGCCTGTCATCCTGCGTCGACTTCGTGACAATACATTCAGGATGCCAGAACTTAACTATTTCCGGGCTATGCTTGATACAATTGCGTGCGTGAATAATGACAATCCTGATGAAATTCTAATTGAAGAAAGCAGCAATGCATTACCGCTGCCTAAACAAGAAAACAACCATACCAGTTTGCGCGTTACTGGCTCGATAGCCCTCGCTCATGGCGTGCATGATATGTTTTCAGGCTTTTTACCGCCTTTATTGCCAATCTTGATCGCCAAGTTTGGGTTGAGCAACTTGAGCGGCGGCTCCCTTACCTTGTTCTATTCTCTGCCCTCTCTTCTACAGCCTGTTATCGGCTCCCTGGCTGACCGGAAAAATTTGAGAATCCTGGTCAGCTTAGCCCCTCTGGTCACTGGCGCAGTAATGACCTTGCTAGGGATAGCACCGGCGACCTGGGTGATGATGTTGATGCTCGTTTTGGCTGGTCTGAGCTCTGCCGCGCTGCACGCGATCGGTCCTGCGCTAAATAGTAAGCATGCTGGTGTAAACCTCGGCAGAGGAATGAGCTTCTGGGTTAATGCCGGCACGCTGGGTTATGCGCTGGGTACCATTGTGTTGGTTTCGGCATACGATCTCCTCGGTTTGTCAGGATTACCGATCCTCTTGATCGTGGGAGCGTCCATTTCAGCTCTTACTTGGCGAGGCTTGCGCGATGTCGACACTTCAATCGAGACTGTCAGGAATCAAAAAGGTAAGCCCAAAGATTGGACAAAGATCTTCAGAGTAATTCTGCCTATAGCTTTTATCAACGTGACCAGGGCGATGATGGTTGCATCACTTTCGACCTATTTTCCGGCGTTTTTGCTTGAAAGGGGTGCCAGCACCTGGGTTTCAGGAGCAAGCATGACCCTCATCTTTGGTGCAGGCGTGCTCGGTTCTTATATTGCTGGCAGCCTGAGTGACAGGTATAATCGGCTCTCTATCCTGGCGGTCGTGACCATCTCACTTTTTACGGTGATGATGATATTCCTGCGCGTTGATGGTTGGCTGCAGATACCGATTCTCCTCCTGATGGGCTTCTTTGAAATTGCCGCTATGCCGGTTCTGATGTCAGTGGTGCAGGTCGATTTCTCTGAAGACAGGGCTTTCATGAATGGGCTCTTCCTCTCCATAAATTTTGTTAGTGGCGCATTGGCTGTTCCAGTAGTCGGACGCCTGGCAGATCTTTACAGCTTCCAGACAACTTTTCAACTGGCAGCCTACATGCTGCCTTTCGGTCTTATCGGATTGGGTTGGCTGCAGCGATTAAATAAGACCAGCCGGCTCTGAAAAAGCCGGCTGTCTTTTCGATTGGGACAAATCGTTTCGTTACTTCGCGGCAGTGTCCGCTGCACAGCGGAAACCGAGATCTGCCCCGCTAAAGATAGGCAGATCAAAAGCACGGATACCCTGGCACCGAAGGGCTGTTCGGAAACACAGGCTGCACCGGTTCGGATGAGTAAAATGCTCACAGCATTCACACTTTGAATTTTTTGCTACATAGAAGCCAGATTTAGGATTGTAAACAGTGGACAAAAAAGAATGGGTTTGCTATAATCTTGACACTCTGGGGCGCTTAGCTCAGCTGGTTAGAGCGCACGGTTCACATCCGTGAGGTTCGGAGGTTCGAGTCCTCTAGCGCCCACTTTAATACTCATGGTTCATCGGAATCATATAACCGTGAGGTCACCAGTAAGGTTTTTCCGCCATATTTTCCAAATTGGAGGAGTACTGATGACCCCACGGTTCGATTTTCAAAATGCAGTTGATTTATTCATAATTACGTGCAAAGCCAGGCGATTATCTGATAACACGATCAGAGATTATGGCACCACTATGCACAAATTCATTACTTTTGCAGGTGACAAGCGAATTGACCAGGTGACCAAATTTGACATTTTGTCATTCCTTGCCGATCAGGATGTCTGTAATAAAACCTTGCTGAATTATCACGTTGGATTGTCTGTGTTTTTCAAGCTGATGGTTGCTGAAGGCATATTGACCAATAATCCGATGGCAGGCGTTGAAAGGCCGCGTCCAGAAAAGCGCGTCATTGAACCGATCCCATTCGAACACGTCAAGGCAATGATGGCAGCCACAGGTAAAAGCGCACTATACCAAAACAAGTCAAAATTGGTTCGGAATGATTTGAAGTTGCAAAGTGATCGCAATCGTGCCATGCTGCTTTTCTTGTTGGACACCGGCGTTCGGGTTGGTGAATTGGTAACGATCCTGAAAGATAAGGTCGACTTGAATTCAGGCAGCGTCAAGGTAATCGGCAAAGGCAACAAGGAAAGGATCATTTACTTTTCAGCAACCACCGCAAAAGCTTTGCACAAATACATAGCGACCAACAATTCCAGGTTCCTATTTTCGACAATGGGTGACCGGCCGCTGGATCGCAACAACGTGGGAAAAATCATTGCACGAATTTGCAGGCGTGCCAGCGTGCCAATCTATTCACCGCACGATTTCCGGCATACCTTTGCCGTGAATTACTTGCGCAACTATCCGAATATTTATGCTTTACAACAAATGTTAGGCCATTCCAGCCTGGACATGGTCAAGCGATATTTGGTCATTTCGGAAGGTGACTTGAAAAATGCGCACGTTCACGCGTCACCGGTGGAACATTGGAACTTGTAAAGGTTATAATAGACAAAAGGCGGTGAACATGGATGATTCATTTGATATGTCAGAATTCAAGAAAAAGTTCCCATTTCCTGCAAAATTGGATATTGAAGATTGCAAAAAAAGAACAAAGTTTTTTGCGAAATCTCGACTTAAATATTATGCGTATGAAGAAGATTCAGAATTCTTTGACATTGTCCTTGACGAATTAATCAATGAATATCCATTACCTGCAGGAAGCCTATCAATTATGCGTTGGGTAACTTTCCGTAATATACCCCTTCAGACAAAAGTTAAAAAAAAGATCAGGCCTTTGGTAGAGAATACGGACGTTGATATTGGGTTTGTGCAAATGTTCTACAATGAAAACGTTGACATCAAAGGTAGAGACACAATCGGTTGGTTTTTGGGGTTGGTAAAACCTTACGACGCCTTTCATATGTCAAAGGAAGAAAAAGACCAATTATCTGGAAATGATCATGAATTTCTCTTAAGGAATATGCATTACATTTTTGATGATAGTATGATCCTTTTGGAAGGCAAGCTGGATGATTCGATAATCAGGGAAATGAAGGGTTTTGAAAAGTATTACAACAAAAACATCCTGGGGAAAGTGATCACCGGTCGACCGCGAAGTGATCCGGAATATTGGTTGGAACCAGCAAGAGCAAAATTAAGGGGAAAACCAGATATAACGCAGGATGAATTGGCCTATGAAATCGGATGTGACCTGAAAACTTTCAAAATCAATCGTAAAAATGGCGGTTTTGCCACATTCCAGGCATTCAAGGATTCGGTTTTGAAGCCGTAGTTTATTACCTTTATTTTCCCCCCTCTAATCGGATAACCTTCTCATAGATAACCTGTGAGGAGGTTTTTGTTGAAAATAAATGTATACCTTGACGAACCAACCGGCAAAAAGCTGGTTGACCTGGCGGTGACAGAACGGCGTGCAATTCCTTTGCAAGCTGAAGTTCTGATCATGCACGCGCTGGGAACATGGGAACCGGATCAAGTCACAGCCGGTCCACATGCCAAATCCAAATTTCCAAAACAAAAGATTCCAGGAGGGACCATGATCCATGAGTGATCAAAATACAATCACGCCTGACGGCCAGGTCAAGCGTGATCAAAGTCAACCGCGTGAAAATTCACGCAAAAGTGAACAATCAGAGTATAGCACGAAACCGATCACAGCCGCAAGTCTGGTATTGGAATTCATCGAAGGTGACGATGATACCAGGTCGACAATCCAACAATACATTGATACTTGCGATGAGGATTTCCAACGTGATTTCCTGCAATTCGCAAATAATCCAAAGTCGATCCCCCGTGACACGCGCAAGATAACAACCTGGACCGTCAATGACTTGTTAGACGCCAAATTTACTGATCCATTATGGACAGTTCAAAATTACATTCCAATTGGACTTGGTTCACTTGCCGGAAAGCCAAAGGTTGGCAAAAGCTGGTTGACCTTGCAACTTTCCAAAGCCAAAGCGAGTGGCGGTCATTTCCTGGGTGTCAAAGTCGACCAATCGCCGGTCATTTATTTGGCCTATGAGGATTCACCGCGAAGGTTGAAAAAGCGCATTGAAGTGATGGGGATTGAGCGTGATACGCCGATCACCTTTCACACCGAATATCCGTTATTGAACGCCGGTGGGCTTGATAAGCTTTACCAGGAAATTCAAACCACCAAAGCAAAACTGATCATCATTGACACTTTCGGCCGGTCGGTTGGACGCCATGAGATCAAGGATTACAGCGAGAACGTGGGTTTACTTTCACCGCTGCAATCGATGGCGCAAGAATTGGCCGTCACGATCCTTTTGGTTGACCATCATGGCAAAATGACCGTTGGTGACAATCCCGTTATTGACCTGATCGGATCCATTGGCAAAGCGGCCACATTCGATTGCATAATGGGATTGTATAAGCAGCAAGGCGTGGCAGGCGGCAAGCTGATGATCATTTCCAGGGACGCTGAACAACAAGAAATTGCGTTGGAATGGGATTCAATCACTTGCACCTGGCAGGCAATGGGGGACGTGCGATCCTATTTCCAACAATCTGTTTTGGACGCCATTCTTGACCTGACAACCAGGGGTGAACCGGCAACAACCAAAAGAATTTCCCTTCACCTGGATTCAGATCAAGGTCAAGTGTCACGTGCTATTTCCAACCTGATCAATATCGGCAAGGTGGGAAAATTGCCAAAAATCGGCGTTGAACAGCCTTATGAGGTGATCGAATGACCGGTATTGATTTGACGCGATATGGGGTCAAAATACTTGACCTGGTTCCAGGCATGCGGCGTGTTGCCAGCACCAATGGCGGTGAATACGCCGGTCCATGTCCATTTTGCGGCGGCAAGGATCGGTTCAGGGTCCAACCAATAAGCAACCGTTGGTTTTGCCGTCAATGCGGCGATGGCAAGTGGCATGACGCCATCGATTTCATCATGCGGCGTGACGGTTGCACCTTTTCTGAAGCTACAAAAAAGCTGAACATTCCAATGCAAGTCAAATTCGTTGCTGAAGCCAAAAAGGCCGTTCAGCGACAAAAGCCGCCTGATCAGGATTGGCAGGCAATGGCGCGTGAAGTTACTGAACGCTGCCGATCCTTGTTGTTTACAAAAGCCGGTGAACCTGGATTGGATTACTTGCTTTCCAGGGGGATTTCCAGTCCGACAATGGAACGGTATCACCTGGGTTATTCACCTTGCATATGGGTTGGGAAAGTGAAAATTCCGCAAGGGATTATCATTCCGGCGATCGTTGGGGAAACGTACTGGTATATCAAAATCCGCAGCTTGCCAAATTCTGAAGGACCGCGTTATTTGTGCGTTCCTGGCAGCAAAACCAATGCCGTATTCGGTGCCGATGAGATCAATGGAAAGCCGTACGCCATGATCAGTGAAGGTGAATTCAATGCCATGACGCTGCACCAGGAAATCGGTCACTTGATTTCAACCTGCAGCCTGGGAAGCGCGGTCAATAAATTGGATATGTTGACGTGGGGTCGGTTTTTCCTATCCCAAAAGGTGGTCATGTGCCTGTTCGACAATGATCCCGCAGGGGAGAAAGGATTTGAAAATATGAACGAAATGTTAGGGGATCGTGCCAGGCGGTTGAGCTTGCCTGGGAACGGTGACATGAACGATTTTCATGTTGCCGGTGGAGATATTGAAACATGGTTCAATGCAATTTGGAAGGAGTTCAATGGCAGCAAAGAATAACAAAAACAATTTGAAACATGGCGGCGCGGCAGCCATTCAGGCCTTGACAAGTGGTGCTGAATTTACCGGCCTGGCAGCTGAAACGCAAAAAGAGGTAGAAGCCGATTTGGTAATGAGAGGCCAATCGGCAATGGTCCTTGAAAATGCAACCAGGGTTCAAGCCGCAGCAAGATTGTATTGGAACGCCATAAGCAAAGCAATGGATGATGGCAACCTTGCCAACCTTGACCATTACATTGCACGATTCGGATGGTTGGTCGGCGTTGCCAATCGCAGTTGGGATCAGGCAAGAAAAGACATGCCTGACAAAAAGAAACTGGATGTGATCGATCTTTTGAGGGGTGAAAATGACCAACCAGGTTGATTACAGCCGCAATTTTTCAGCCTTTTATGGCGACTTGATGGCGGTTGAAGGTGCTTATGGACCGCGTCCATTGGTGCCGCCATTTTTGGATGAGTGGTTGAAAATCGCTTTTCCTGATCCGGATGGCAATCCAAAAGCGCGTAATATAGGCGATTTCAGGACCAAAAAAGAAGGCAAATCCGCACTGGCTGGAGGCGTGGCACTTTACATGGCAAGCCGCAAGGCGTACAGCGAAGTCGTGATCACCGCGTCCGATATCGACCAGGCGAAGGATCGTGTTTTACGAGCTGCAAAGTACGCGGTCGAATACGGTCCGTTGAGCAGGCATGCCAAAATCTATAAAGACGTGATCGAATTGGATAACCATTCCACCATCCAGGCCATGCCGAATGACTGGAAAGGTGCAGCCGGCGGCAACTATTCATGCGTGATTTTTGACGAATTACACGCCTGGACATTTGAAGGTCAAAGGCGGCTATTTGACGAAATGGTGATCCCACCAACACAGCCGGATGGCGTGCGTTGGATTGCCAGTTATGCCGGCTGGGAAGGTGAATCCACCTTATTGAAAGAATGGTGGGATCGTGCCTTGCTGGGGGAAAAGGTCAGCATGGAATTGCCGATTTATTACAATCCCAAAGCGTCATTGCTGGCATTTGTTGACACCGGTGAAAAGTCATGGCGCATGCCGTGGATGACGCCGGAATACATTGAGGAAACCAGGGAAAGCGAAAGACCAAATACATTCAGGCGTATATGGTTGAATGAGTGGGTCACCAATGAATCGCAATTCTTACCGGCTGGGACCTGGGAAGCTTGTTACAGTGCGGATGTTAGGCCAATTGCACCAGGTGAAAATGCCAAATTGGTTTTGGGTGCGGACGCGTCAACCAGTCGTGATTTCACCGCGTTGGTTGGGGTCCAATACAACGATCCCACCAATACCAGTGACGTGCGCCTGGTTCGTGTCTGGAAGCCAAAAATCGGCATTTTGCGAAGGGGAAAGCCGACCATCGACCTGGAAGCCACTATTGGTCAAAAGGTTTTGGATATGCATAAGCAAGGCCAGGTCCAGGCGGTCATTTGTGATCCATACCAGCTGCATTCCTTGATCGTTGAATGGGAAAAAGCTGGAATCAGGGTGATCGAATTGCCGCAATCCAGTGGTCGTGTTGAAGCCGATCAGGCGTTATATGACGCCGTCATTGCGCGGTCCATTCGTCATTACAACGATCCGGAATTGAACCGTCACGTTCAAAATACCGTGGCAATTGAAACACCGCGTGGGTTCAGGATTGCAAAAGAAAAAACCAGTCAAAAAATTGACGCGGCCGTAGCACTTTCAATGGCCTTGCATGGTTCATTGGACCAACAAAAATCAGGCCGTTATGAAGTCAAAACAATTCCAAATCCATTCTATGAATACAACGATTCAGATATTTCAGGAAGGATCATTCCGAATGAATCGTCATATGGTCCATCAATTATGGAAATCGCCGCATGGCAGCGTGATCAGGCAAAAAATGAACGCCTGCAAAATACAGTCAACCTGTTTTGGAAATCAGTCAAAAAACACATGGAGAATCAAGATGAATAACTTTGTAAAACAACAACAATTGAATGGCTGGAAAGACGACCTGAATCGGATCGAATATGCGCGTGAAAAGTTGAACCGCGATCAGGGCATGATGACGCCGTATGAACGGCAAGCGCATGCTGAAAGCCTGCATGACGAAATCCGGATGGTTTATCCGAAAATCTATAAGGGGTTGAAGTCCAACCTGGACGTGGCCATTCATAAATACCAGAATACCAAAATCAACACAGCAAAAGCAAAAGCCGATGAAATCAATTCCTGGGACACGGCGAAGCTTGACAGCGAAATGAATTTTTTCCGCAGCCTGGTCAAGTCCGCATTGGACAATCCAGGTAATCCATTGGCAGGCATACCAGGTCCAGCAAAGCGAATTGAAATGCTATATGAGGAAGCCGTGGCAAGCCAAAATCCCGTCAAAATTCGTGCTGCTGCTGAAGTGTTGAATGGATTGCCGCCATTGACCAAATTGCCGAAAGACGAAGCGATCGGAATCCGAATGACAGCCAGGGACGCGGCGATCCTAACAGATACCATCCGCAAAACTGATCACATTATGGCAGCTGAAAAATCTGAAGCTGAAGCTGCAATTGAATTGATCGAAACACGTGAATCGGTCCATGACGCGGCCGCAATCCTGGGTGAATCAACCAGGAATCCTTTCGATGATGGCAGTCTGGCAAAACTTGTTAAGACCGTACAAATTGGTCCAGATGGCACGGTCAAGGTTTTCAACCTGGACGATCCAGAAGTGACCGGCATTTCCTGGAATGCCGTTGACTGGGATCAGGTTAGGAAGGATCAGGAAGGTCAGTCATGGGAACGATAAGACCAAAACCCTACTTGAAAAAGCCGGAAGGCATGAGCTATACATCCTGGCAACATGAAAAATGGGTCATAATGCAGCCTTACTACAATGACATTCTGAATGCTACCAAAACAGAGCTTGAAGCAGCATTGGCAGGCGGCGTGATATCTGAAGCGGATTATAAAGGCGAGATCAACTTGCGCAATATCTATGAGAATATGGATCAGGTGCAATTGGAAGTTTACGCGGCATGGGAAGCACAAGCGCAAATGGAAATCAAGCGGCGAAATGGGGAATTGCCGCGTTAGTCCGATCGTGAACGCAAACCAGGCCGTCTACAATGGCGGCCTGGTTGACCGTCCACAATGGCGCGTGTTGAAAATATGTGACGAATTCCAGGATGGCAAAAAAGGCATAAATTGCCGAAACGTCAAAAAAGGTTATACAAAACGGTCCATTCCAAATCACTTTTCAGGTCAAAAATGACCAGTTAATGCCAGTATAACAGCCAAAATAAAGACAAAAAGACATTATTACTTATGAGAATAAAGTTTCCCATAATAAGTTATTGACGAAATCACAGTCAAAAACCAGCAAAAAGACAGCCTGGATCAACTGAAAACGGTCAAAAACCTTTTAATTTCCTTGAATAGAAAGGATGAGGGTCAATTTTGGGGTGAACCTGAACCTTATGATTTCCAGCAATAAATAATCTCATAAGTAAGTCAATAATATCAATATTGTCAATAATAACAATATAGTCAATATAGTCAATAATAATATTGACTTATTGACATTATTGACAGCCTTTTTTGCAGGGAAGTGTCAATAATGCTGCAAAGTCACTTGACAGGATCGGAATCGCTGCTTTACAATCCCAAATAGCACATTCAAACATGGAAAAACCACCTACTTGTGACGTCACGGTTCGTGGCCTGGACAATGGACCGGTGTACTCACGGTTAGTCTGAATAGCTTGACCGTGAGGTCAACAGCAGCCTGGTTAGAGCGCACGGTTCACATCCGTGAGGTTCGGAGGTTCGAGTCCTCTAGC
>ENA-UOOK01000235-UOOK01000235.1-fermentation-metagenome-genome-assembly--contig:-NODE-235-length-70114-cov-6.007822_pt1 | contig 70114 bp, 68 predicted proteins | sample MGYA00245777_ERZ724023 | MGnify/ENA primary metagenome ERZ724023 (study PRJEB28704, sample SAMN03018312) | fermentation metagenome | biome: anthropogenic terrestrial biome; feature: soil; material... | reverse complement strand
TAATGATATGGAAAAGTTGAATATAACAGTAACTGATGAAGAAGTCAATGAAATAATTAAAAACAATTATATCAATCAATTAGGTGGGGAGGAAAAATATAAAGAATTTTTAAAGAACAATGGATTTACAGAGGATTTCTTTAAAAAGAACATAAAGAAAGCAATAATGTATCAAAAACATAAAGAAGATTTCTTAAATAAAACCAAATTATCTGAGGATGAAATTAAAAAATACTTTGAGGCAAATAAAGAATCGTTGATAAAAGTTAGAATTAGTCATATTTTAGTTAAAACTGAAGAAGAAGGTAAGAAAGTACTTGGAAGACTTAAAAATGGTGAAGATTTTCATAGCTTAGCAGTGACTCAATCTATGGATTCTAAATCTGCAGCTCAGGGCGGAGACTTAGGGTATTATACTAGAGGAAAGATGGTTAAAGAGTTTAAAGAACTTGAAAATGCAGCTTTCTCATTAAAAGTGGGAGAAATAAGCGAACCAATCAAAACAGATTTAGGATATCATATTATATTAGTTGAGGATAGAAAGGATAGTTATAAGGATTTAAAAGATGATACTATTAAGGCATTAAAAGATGAAAAATACCTTAACAAAATATCAGAATTAAGGGATAAAGCAGATATAAAGACATATTTGGAAGAGGATAAAAACAAAGAGAAAGATAAATAACATAAGTTTTTTGAAAAAACCTTTGTAGAAAACTACAGAGGTTTTCTATTTAATGCAAATACTTTAACTTAAGATTACCATAAATGTATAAAAAATTCCTATTAGTAAAATAATAATTACACAACAAATTTTCTTAAGGAGGGAAAAGATGAAGGCTACAGGAATAGTTAGACGTATTGACGATTTGGGTAGAGTTGTTATACCTAAAGAGATTAGAAGAACCTTGAGAATAAGAGAAGGTGATCCATTAGAAATATTTACTGATAGAGAAGGAGAAATAATTCTAAAGAAATATTCTCCTATAGGAGAATTAACTGAATTTTCAGGAGAATATGTTGAATCCTTGTTTGATACAACAAGACATATTGCAATAATAACTGATCGTGATGGCGTAATAGCCGTATCAGGAGGTTCAAAAAAAGACTACACTGAAAAGAGATTGAGTCCCGAGCTTGAAAAAATAATAGAAAATAGAGAGCCATATACAACAAATTCAAATACTAAGCCTGTAAGAATTACGGCAAATGAATTTAATCCTGATAATTATGTAAGCCAGGTTATAGCTCCCATATTGGTTCATGGTGACCCTATAGGCTCAGTTATGCTTTTATCAAAGGAAAAGGGAGCAAGGATGTCCGAAGTCGAAGAAAAACTTGTAAAGACAGCAAGCATATTTTTATCAAGGCAAATGGAGAACTGAGAAGGTTAAATATTATAATATATTTTAAACACATTGAATAATTTGAGGACTGGTGTTTTGAGGCTTTTTTAAAAGCCTCAAGATTTTCGTTCTCATTTTTTATGATGTTTTTATGATTAACATTTCCAGGCATTTGTGCAGACTATATAGAAACGGAGAGTATTTATATGAGTTATAGGATATTGGCGATAAACCCGGGATCAACTTCAACAAAAATTTCATTATACGAAGATGAAAAAGAAATTTTTACAAAAAAATTAGAACACCCATTGAATATAATAGAAAAATTTGACAGTGTAAAAAATCAGCTTCAAATGAGAAAAGATATTGTTGTGGCTTCTCTGGAAGAAAATAATGTTGACATAAAAAAATTGTCAGCCGTTGTGGCTAGAGGAGGAATGCTTCCTCCGGTTAAGCCTGGGGCATATGTAATTAACGAACTTATGATTGATAGAGTTGAAAATCGTCCTATTATGGAGCATGCTTCTAACCTTGCGGCTCCCATAGCATATGACATAGCCCAAAAAGCAGGCATACCGGCGTACATATATGACTCTGTTATGGCAGACGAACTTACTGATATTGCACGCCTGTCGGGAATGCCTGAGATTCCCAGAATAAGCTCAAGCCATGTTTTGAATACGAGAGCCATGGCTATGAAGGCTGCAAATGAACGTGGCAGGAAATATGAGGATATGAATATTATTGTGGCGCATTTAGGTGGCGGCATATCTATTAATTTACATGAAAAAGGAAGAATAACTGATATAATTTCAGATGACGAAGGTCCCTTTTCTCCGGAGAGAGCCGGAAGAGTTCCGTGCAGGGAGCTAATAAATCTTTGCTATGAAGGAAAGTATAATAGGGATACAATGCAGAGAAAATTAAGGGGAAATGGTGGACTTAGAGCATATTTGAACACAATTGATGCAAGAGAAGTTGAAAAAATGATTCATGAAGGCAGCAAAAAAGCAAAATTGGTGTATGAAGCCATGGCGTATCAGATTGCCAAAGGAATAGGAGAACTTTCTACAGTTACAGAAGGAAAAATTGATTTGATTATTTTAACAGGAGGAATAGCATATTCAAAAATGCTTACAGACTGTATATCAAAAAGGGTTAGTTTTATTGCCTCTGTTGAAGTACTTGCAGGTGAAAATGAAATGGAATCCCTTGCTTTCGGTGCCTTGAGAGTACTAAGAGGCGAGGAAAGAGCAAGAGAATATAGAGAATAAGGTCATAAAAGAAACGGACTATATTGATCCGAGTATTAGAGCGATTAATGATTATTTACGCTATGATAGTTACTTTTAACCTTATTGATATATTCAACAAACTTATCTCTGACGTGCTCAGGATATAAAATTTCGGCATTGTTTCCGAATTGGAAGATCCAGCCCCAGAAAGTCGGGCTTATTTCAACTTCAAGAACTGCCATAAAACTGTCTTTGTTCACTTTTTGAATTATAGTGTTTTTGCCGAAACGATTCAGCACAACTCCCAGCAGTGAGTTATCAAATTTTATTCTAATGTTTTCCTCTTCACCGCCGAACATGCTGAATACTTTCTTTGTGTATTCAGCTATGTTTATTTCTGCATCATGAGATTTTATTTCCAAAATTTCTATATCTTCCATTTTATCAACTCTAAAATGAGTTATGTTATTGTATTTTTCATAGTATGATATCATGTAGTAGTTTTCATCATCCCATGTAAGAGCGTACGGACTGGCAATATACCTGCCGCCGTTGTTTCGGTATCTCTTTTTCTTATAGATTGTATATTCAAAATACTTAAATGATATTTGTTTTTTATTACTGATGGCCTGGTGGATCACATCAACATTATAATAAATTTTTTCATTTAGCGTTTTAACCCTTCCGGCTACGTAAACTTGACGGCTCAGCTGCTTTGCTTCATAAATACTTGTTAAGCTGCCTATTTTCTTAATCAATTCTCTTGATTTCTTTTCTGTTATGAATTTTGAGGATGCTACTGCATCAGCCAAAAGCTTCAGCTCAGCCAGTTCAAATTGCCTTGCATTAACGTAATAGCCGTAGGCTTTTGATTTTATGCATTCTATATCTATGCCAAATTTTCTTAGGGATTCAATATCATCATAAATACTTTTACGTTCGGCTTTAATATCGTATTTTTTTAGTTCCTGTATCATTTCAGAAACTGTTAGTGTGTGGTATGTATCTGTTTGTTCCATCATTGTCTTTAATAAATATAAAAGTTTTAATTTTTGATTAGGGGATTTTGGCATAAAATATTACTCCTTTAATCTAATTAATTTACTGGCGTGTATTTCTTTCGTTTCTTATAAATATTATAGATTATAAAGTGTACTATAAAATAGTCAATAAAAAATTAAATTACTTATATAGTTTATCAGATGTTTATCTTTTTTTCAATTATCTGTTTATTTATTTCACAGCACTTGAAGTTACAAAAAAAATATTATATTGTAGATATAGGAATTAACAGGCTATCAAATTGTATCAAACAGATAAATATCATTGAGTTTATTCTTAATAAATCATAAGAATATAGAAATCTTGTTAGGAGGATATACTGTTAATGTGGAATTAATAACAAAAAGGAGGTTTAGTTATGTCATCAGAAAATCGAACTTATATTGCAATTGATCTGAAGTCATTCTATGCCTCTGTAGAGTGCATAGATCGGGGACTTGATCCGTTGAACACCAATCTTGTGGTTGCAGATGCAAGCCGTACTGAAAAAACGATTTGCCTTGCAGTCTCTCCTTCTCTTAAATCTTATGGTATTTCAGGCAGGTCAAGACTTTTTGAAGTAGTGCAAAGGGTTAAAGAAGTAAATAGTCGGCGCCGAAGCAAAATTCCGGAACATATTTTTTCCGGAGAATCTGTAAATAATATAGAATTAAAGTCAAATTTGTTTTTATCAATATCCTATATTACAGCTTTGCCCCGTATGGCTCGTTACATGGAATACAGTACGAAGATTTACGACATATATCTAAAATACGTTGCTCCTGAGGATATTCATGTGTATTCTATTGATGAGGTTTTTATTGATGTTACTAATTACCTTAGTACCTGGAAGCTGACTGCCCGTGAGTTTGCAATGAAGATGATTCAAGATGTATTAACAACGACAGGTATTACTGCTACAGCTGGAATTGGAACAAATTTGTATCTTTGTAAAGTAGCTATGGATATTGTGGCAAAGCATATTATACCGGATAAAAATGGTGTGAGAATTGCAGAACTGGATGAAATGAATTATCGGCGTATGCTTTGGACGCATCGTCCACTTACTGATTTTTGGCGTGTTGGGAAAGGTTATGCAAAGAAGCTGGAAAAGCATGGCCTGTTTACAATGGGGGATATAGCAAGGTGCTCCATTGGTTCAAAATCAGGCTTATATAATGAAAATTTGCTTTATAAACTGTTTGGTGTGAATGCTGAGTTGCTGATTGATCACGCATGGGGTTGGGAGCCATGTACAATTGCAGATATTAAATCCTATAAACCCAGTACAAACAGTCTTGGTTCAGGCCAGGTGCTTCAGTGTCCATACACATTTGATAAAGCTAAATTGATCGTACTGGAAATGATAGATTTATTAGTGTTGGACCTAGTAGATAAAGGGCTTGTAACTAATCAGATCGTTCTTACCGTAGGGTATGACATAGAAAATATGAAGAGACCGGAAATATGCAGCCGGTACAAAGGTGTTGTTACTAAGGATTCCTACGGACGGAAGGTTCCTAAAAATGCCCATGGTACGGCAAATATTGACTGGTGGACTTCATCTACAAGATTGATTACAAATGCAGTTATGGAACTATATGATCGTATTGTAAATAAAAATCTTTTGGTACGAAGAATTAATATTTCTGCAAATCATGTTGTTGATAAAGCAGGTATCGTGACAAAGGATGATAACGAGCAGTTAGACTTATTTACAGACTATACTGCTGTTCAAAAAGAACGAGAACGAGAAAAAAAGTTCCTGGAGCGTGAGGAGCGAATGCAGCATGCGATTATTGACATTAAAAAGAAATTTGGGAAAAATTCAATTATAAAAGGTATGAATTTGGAGGAAGGCGCCACAACCCTTAAAAGAAATAAACAAATTGGCGGACATAAAGAATAAGATTTGACTTTATCATAAGGAGGTTTGATATGGGCAAACGAAGGAATAACTCACATCGTTACAATGATATAATTTCTCTGCCGCATCATGTTTCATCTTCACATACACATATGCCTGTACCTGACAGGGCGGCACAGTTTTCACCGTTTTCAGCTTTGAACGGATACTATGATGCAATTAATGAAACAGCAAGATTGACCAATGAAAGAGTGATATTGGATGAAAACTGTAAAAAAATTTTAAATGAAAAACTTATAGTGATACAAGAAAGGTTGAATGAGCGTCCGGTGGTTGTGATTACTTACTTCAAACCTGATAAGCACAAAAGCGGCGGAGAATATGTTACTTTAACAGGCAACGTCAAGAAAATTGATCAATATGAAGGTATTGCAATCATGGTGGACGGAAGCAAAATTCTTTTGAAAGATATAATTGGTTTAGAGATTAAAGGAGACAGGCAGGAATGATGAAGAAAAGATTAAACTTCTTCACGGATGGAATGATTGTAAAGAAAGAGTACTGGTTAATATTTTGAAGGTTTGAATTGCAAAGGACAAATAATTATAGTAAAATATAGATAAATTATATAGAAAGAAGGAATACAGTTATGGATAAAAAGGTAATAAATTATACTGTTGAAAAAACACATGAATTAATGAATGCATCATCATGTTGCAGTGAGGCAAAAACAGCGGCTCAGGCCTGGCTGGATGCTGTTGGAACTGAAAAAGAAGCTGAAGAAACTAAAAAATATATTTATGAGCTTGAAGAAGACATTATGCCCATTGACGACTTAATTGGTTTTGCAGAATCTGATGCCGGGGCTCAGGTTTTTGGAGCAAATGCTGCTAAGAATGTTGCAGTACATGCAAAGGAAATCAAAGCTGCCGGAGCAAAATATTGTGATTGCCCGGCTTGTTCGGCTGCAGCAGCGATTCTCGAAAAGAAAGATGCTCTCTCATGCTGATTACCGATACCGCTTTGTTGAAGTTATCTCGCGTGTATGTATAAGTATTTTTTTCAGGCCATCTATTTGGCCTGATTCCTATTAATGCGGACGGGGGGACTTGAACCCCCACGAATTTAATATTCGCTAGCCCCTCAAGCTAGTGCGTCTGCCGTTCCGCCACGACCGCATGTTGCTTTATTATTATAAAGTATTATCAGGATTTTGTAAAGGGAAATTTTAAAAACACCTTGCTATAAAGCTTAATATCAATATTAGTCGATTAATGTTAAAATGAATCAATAGGTTGCATTTTTCCATAATTAATGCTAAAATTAAGTAAAATAATTAAAAAAAATAAAAAAAGTGTTGAAAGCTAAAAACAATCTGATATAATTTGTATTGTTTGATTATAAATAGCTTTATTTTATTGTGTTAAACAACTTAGAACAAGAGGTGAATTATGAGCACAAAATTGTTTACATTTAAAGGTGGGGTTCATCCACCTACAAACAAAACGATAACACAAAATGTGCCTATTGAAAACGCAGTTGATCCTGAAACTGTTGTTATTCCGTTATCACAGCATATAGGGGCACCTTGTGACCCGTTGGTTGCTGTAGGTGACAAAGTTAAAGTGGGACAGAAAATCGGTGAGTCAAAGGCTTTTGTTTCAGTGCCTGTGCATTCGAGTGTATCCGGAACAGTAAAAAAAATAGAGCAACATTACGTGCCTGGCGGCTCTAAGGTTAATTGCATAGTAATTGAATCTGACGGGAAGTACGATGTACATGAATCTGTACAGCCAAAAGGTGAAGTGGAAAACCTTACAAAGGAAGAAATATTATCAATTATTAAAGAGGCCGGTATGGCCGGTATGGGAGGGGCAACATTTCCTACACATGTCAAATTGAGTCCTCCTAAGGACAAGACAATTGATGTATTAATTGTCAACGGAGCTGAATGTGAGCCTTATTTAACTGCGGATCACAGAATAATGCTTGAAAAGCCGGATTTGGTTTTATTGGGAACTAAGGCAATTATGAAAGCTTTAGGTGTCAATAAATGCTATATTGCAATCGAAAAAAATAAACCTGATGCAATTAAAATCCTACAGAAGGAAACGGCTAATAAAGAAGGAATTGAAATTATTCCTTTGGAAGTAAAATATCCTCAGGGGGATGAAAAAAGAATAATAAATGCAATAACAGGCAGGGTAGTTCCGTCAGGTGGGCTTCCCATGGAAGTAGGATGTGTTGTTGAAAATGTCGGTACAGTTGCTACGATAGGTAATGTTATTAAGACAGGCATGCCTTTAATTCAAAGGGTTGTAACCGTGTCTGGGAGTGCTGTCAGAAATCCGAAAAATTTATATTTAAGAATAGGTACATCCTTTAAAGATGCAATTGAGCAGTGCGGCGGTTATAAGGAAGAGCTCGGCAAGCTTATTAGCGGTGGACCTATGATGGGGATTGCACAATTTACAGATGAAGTTCCTGTTATTAAAGGTACTTCAGGCATACTAGCATTTAGCAAAAAGGAAGCAGATATTCCGGAATCATCAAATTGTATTATGTGTGGAAGATGCGTTGAAGCATGTCCTGTAAATCTGATGCCATATAAAATTAGCAGGTATGCAATTCAGAAAAATTTTGAGGCAGCTGATGAATATCATGCTGCAGACTGTATAGAATGTGGCGGCTGTTCTTACATTTGTCCTGCCAAGAGGCCGTTGAAAGAGACAATTAGCGTTTCTAAAAAAGAAATCCTGGCAAGGCGCAAAAAGGCTAAATAGGAGGAAAAACAGTTGGAAAATAAATTGATTGCTTCATCGTCACCTCATATCAGAAACGATGAAACGACTCAAACATTAATGCTTGACGTTATTATTGCTTTATTGCCAGCATTAGTGGCAAGCATATTTTATTTTGGATTTAACTCGATAATATTGGTTGTATCTTCTGTTGCTTCGGCTATAGTAACAGAATTTGTGTGCGAAAAAATTATGAAAAGGCCTATAACTATTACTGATTTAAGTGCGGTGGTTACAGGCATGTTGCTGGCTTTTAATCTGCCTGCTTCAGCTCCTTGGTGGATAGCTGCTGCTGGTTCGGCATTTGCTATAGGAATAGTAAAGCAAGTGTTTGGCGGCATCGGATTTAATTTTTTAAATCCTGCGTTGGCAGGCAGAGCATTTTTAATGGCTTCGTGGTCATCACATTTATCAACCGGATTTATAGACCCGGCAACGGATGCAATATCTTCAGCTACACCTTTATCTTTAATTAAAAGCGGTTCAATCGGACAGCTGCCTCCAATTGCAGACATGTTTTTAGGCAATATACCGGGAGTTATAGGGGAAACATCTTCTATACTTTTAATATTAGGCGGCATTTACTTAATATATAGAGGGACAATTAAATGGACTATTCCTGTATGTTATATTGGTACTGTAGCTGTGATATCATTGTTTACCGACGGAATAAGTTTACTGCCATATCATTTGTTTGGCGGCGGATTAATGCTGGGAGCGTTTTTTATGGCTACAGATTATGCTACAAGCCCTATTACAGATAAAGGTAGAGTCATATATGCTGTAGGAGCCGGAGCACTTACCATGCTTATAAGGAAAATCGGCGGATATCCTGAAGGAGTGTCTTACTCGATACTTCTTATGAATATACTTACTCCAATGATAAATAGGTATATCCAGCCAAAAGTGTTCGGAGTGGCAGGAGGTAATAAAAATGAAAAATAGCTATGTAAAATTAGGCGGAGTACTATTTATAATTGCCGCTATAGCTGCCGGAATATTGGCATGGCTTAATGATTCAACAAAGGATTTGATTGCTAAGAACGATGCTATGGCCAGCATGGATCCACAGGTATTGGAAGCTGTTATGCCTGGTTCGGTTATGTTTAACGAATACGAAGATCCTGCTCTTGTGAAATCCATTAAATCAGAAAATGAAAAATTTGTTAATTTACTTACTGCTGTGGATGCGTCTGACAATGAATTGGGCTATGTTGTGAGAACATGGAGTACAGTCGCAGGATACGATGGAGACATGGAATTGTTTATTGGTTTTTCACCTGAAGGTAAAGTTACAGGTGTAAGTGTTATAACTAGCAGCGAAACGGAAGGCCTTGGTTCAAGAACAACTGAGCCGGAATTTACATCTCAGTTTGCCGGAAAGGATGCAAGTGCTGAAATTGTTGATTTTGAAGCGGTTTCAGGAGCAACAAAATCATCTAATTCATTTTTAAGCGCTGTTAACAATGCCATAAACATTTATAATCAATATTTAAAATAGGAGGATGACATGAATAAATTAGATATATTTAAAAATGGTTTTATTAATGAAAATCCTATTTTAGTTCAGCAGGTTGGCATGTGTGCAACACTTGCAATTACAACTTCACTTGTAAATGGAATAGGAATGGGAGTAGCAGTTACGGCGGTTTTGACAGGATCAAACATTGTTATATCCGCATTAAGAAAATTTATACCTGATGAGGTTAGAATACCTGCATTTGTAATAATTATAGCTGCATTTACGACAATCATAGATTTGGTAATGCATGCATACACTTTTGAATTGTACCAGGCTTTGGGCGTATTTATACCGTTAATAGTTGTTAACTGTATAATACTCGCCAGGGCGGAAGCATTTGCGTCTAAAAATGGTGTCTTAGATTCCACTATTGACGGTTTAGGTATGGGTGCAGGTTACCTTTTGGCTATGATATTGCTAAGCTCAATAAGAGAAATATTAGGCAATGGAACGATTCTTGGATTCAGAATTCTTCCTGAAGCTTATGAGCCTATGATGATGTCTGTTCAGCCCCCGGGAGCATTTATTTTACTTGGGCTGCTGATAGGTCTTGTGAATTGTCTGTCCAAAAAGAAGAAAGCAAAAAAAGCATAGGAGGTAAGCAGGATGAATTTATTCAGTTTATTTATAACATCGTTTATTGTAAATAACATTATATTCTCCCAATTCTTAGGGACATGTCCTTTCCTAGGTGTTTCAAAGAAAATTGATACAGCTGCCGGAATGGGTATAGCAGTAATATTTGTTATTACATTGTCTTCGATTATAACTTACATTGTACAAAAAGCAATTTTGGTTAGATTTGGTTTGGAGTACCTGCAGACAATAGTGTTTATATTAATTATTGCAGCATTGGTGCAGTTTGTCGAAATGTTTTTGAAAAAATCATCTCCCGGTTTGTATCGGGCATTAGGTATTTATCTTCCGTTAATTACTACAAATTGTGCTGTTCTTGGTGTTGCTATCAATAATTTTAAAATAGGGTATGAATTTATTGAATCAATAGTTTATGCTGTTGGTACGTCGGCAGGTTTTATGCTGGCAATAGTATTGTTTGCAGGAGTAAGGGATAAAGTTGATAATGCTGATCTTCCCGAATCATTAAAGGGTTCTGCTATTTCATTGATTACGGCAGGACTGATGTCAGTTGCATTCCTTGGATTTTCAGGATTGCAATTATAGGAGGTATGAAGAATGGTTATAGTTAATGCAGTAGCAGTTACCGGAGGCATCGGCATTGTATGCGGGGTTTTATTGGCATTAGCTTCAAAGTTATTTACAGTAGAAGTTGATGATAAGGTTGTTGAAATAAGGAACCTTCTGCCTGGAGCAAATTGCGGCGCATGCGGATATGCAGGATGTGACGAGATGGCAGCTGCAATAGCAGAAGGAATGGCACCTGCAGATGGATGTCCTGTTTCAAGCAGTGAGAAGCATAGTGAGATAGCGGCTCTCATGGGTACAACATCTGAGGAAAGCGAGAAGAAAGTTGCTCATGTAATGTGTAAGGGCTGTAATGACTTAGCATCAAAGAAATATGAATATGACGGTGTCAAGGATTGTAAAGCAGCTTCTGCAGTTCAAGGCGGCAACAAGTCTTGTGACAGAGGATGCCTTGGTTTTGGAACTTGTATGGAGGCATGTAAGTTTGATGCAATTAAAATTATTGACGGAGTAGCTGTTGTTGATAAGGAAAAATGCACGGCATGCGGCAAATGCATTGAAGAATGTCCTAAAGCATTAATAGAATTTGTTCCATATAAAAATAATGTTATTGTAGGGTGCCACAATAAGGATTTTGGTAAAGCAGTTAAAGGTGTATGCAAGATAGGCTGTATCGGATGTAAGATGTGTGAAAAAAATTGTGAATTCGATGCAATACATGTTGTCGACAATCTGGCAAAGGTTGATTATGATAAATGTACTCAGTGCATGGTTTGTGTGGAAAAATGCCCGGTAAGTGTAATTCAGGGTAAAGAGGCATAAAGGCAATGAATTAAGAATTAAGGAGTATTTAAAGTAACTGTCTTAAATTAAGGAATGAGTAATTTCTTTTAAGGCAGTTTTTTGTAAATTTTTACTATTTAAAAAATCATAAGATTATATAATTTTTGACAAATACATTAATAATTATTATAATGGTAACAATAAGTGTACGAGGAATTTTTTATAATAAGGCATATATTAATAAAATAAAAAATAGGAGAATCAGATGTTTTATAAAAACTTTGGCGAAAGAAAATTATCCATGCTTATGGATTTTTATGAATTGACAATGGCAAACGGATATTTTTCTAATGGTATGAAGGATGAAATAGTTTATTTTGATATGTTTTTCAGAAAAAATCCTGATGAAGCTGGCTTTTCTATTATTGCAGGATTGGAGCAGGTAATTGAATATATAAATGAATTGAAGTTTTCGGATGAAGATATAGAATTTTTAAGAAGTAAAAATTTGTTTAAAGAGGAATTTTTGCAATACCTTAGGAATTTTAAATTTTCAGGCGATATTTACGCTATACCTGAAGGAACACCTGTTTTTCCCGGTGAGTCTCTGATTACTGTCAGGGCAAAAACTATCGATGCACAGCTTATTGAAACAATGCTTTTATTGACCATTAATCATCAAAGCTTAATTGCAACAAAGGCAAATCGTATAGTAAGGGCTGCAAAGGGAAGGCCGATTATGGAATTCGGAGCAAGGAGAAGCCAAGGATATGACGGAGCAATATACGGAGGAAGGGCAGCTTACATAGGCGGTGTGGTTGGTACGGCAACTACATTGGCAGATGAGGTGTTTGGAGTCCCTGCCATGGGAACTATGGCTCATTCCTGGGTTCAGATGTTTGAGAATGAGTATGAGGCTTTTAAGGCATATGCTGAAAACTACCCTGACAACTGTGTTCTTTTAATTGATACTTATAATGTAATTAACAGCGGAATATTGAATGCAATAAGAATATCCAAGGAAATTTTGGAACCTATGGGCAAGCGTCTTAAAGGGGTTAGAATTGATAGCGGAGATATAGCGTATTTAAGCAAAAATTGCAGGGAGATATTGGATGACGCAGGCCTTAAAGACTGTACCATAGTAGCATCCAACAGCTTGGATGAGTTTATAATAACCGATTTATTGGATCAGGGTGCTCAAATTGATTCCTTTGGAGTTGGAGAAAGGCTTATAACAGCAAAGTCTGAACCTGTATTTGGGTGTGTTTATAAGCTTGCAGCCATAGAAAAGGACGGGAAAATAGTTCCTAAAATAAAAATATCTGAAAACGAGGAAAAAATAACAAATCCGGGTTATAAAAAGATTTGGAGGCTTTATGACAGAAAATCCGATAATCCAATAGCGGATGTTGTTGCCATGTCCCATGAAATTATTGACGATACTAATCCCTATACAATATTTGACGAAGTACATGTGTGGAAAAGAAAAAAAATTACAAATTTTTATGCAAAAAATCTTCAGGTCCCCATATTTATTAACGGTAAATGCGTATATAAATTACCAAGCTTAAGTGAGATAAGGGCACATTGTCAAAATGAGGTCAATAATTTATGGAGTGAGGTAAAGAGATTTACCAATCCCCACAGCTACTATGTGGATCTTTCTACTGAATTGTGGAATTGCAAACAGGACATGATAAGTCAGTTCAGTTTTAAATAAACAGCAAGAAGCAATAGCAGGGACGGTTTTTTAGGGAGGCTTTAATGTTTTTCAAAAATCCTTTCCTGCTAATTTTATTTCAAAATTATTAAATCATGAAATTCAAAATATATGATTATACATTATTGATTTGTTAAGATTATTACGTGGATAATTTGGAGGTTAGAATGAATTTTCCAAAAATAGGAATGAGGAATATAAAAACATCTACGTCCGTATTTCTTTGTCTTTTGTTGTTTCAGGCGATTAACAGGGAAAATTCACTTCATGCATGCATTGCAGCAGTTATATGTGTGCAAAATACAGTGGAGAATTCATTTGCCAAAGGAATTTCAAGGATAGTTGGCACCGTAATAGGAGGAATTGCCGGGGCACTTGTACTGTATATTATTGATACATTCAGTCACGAAGGCATATTAATATATATAATACCCTTAGGCATGGTAATATTAATTCAAATTTGTGTTTCTATTCACGAAAAGCAGTCTGTTGTAATATGTTGTGTAGTTTACTTGGGATTACTTATAGGTGATCCTAAAGGCGGTTATGTGCTGTATACACTTAACAGAGTTATTGATACTTCCATAGGAATTATTGTTGCTATTTTAGTTAACAGGCACATGAAAATTCCTGAAAGGCTGAAGGAATCAATAGGTAAAGAAGACGCCACCGAATGGGAGGACGTTTTAAATGATGAAATTGCAGGTGAAAATAAACAAGACAGAATGAATATTAAAGAAAATTAAATATTTTTGATTTTCAATATTATTGATGTATTTTAATCTCAGTTGTATTTGGCATAAAAGTAGGGACAACTTCATAAAATTTAGAAAAAGCTATATTATTGGGAGGTCGTCCTGTGTTTGGATCAGATGTGGGAATTATTTTGGCATACTCTGCGGGCATAATGCTGATATTTATGATATCATGGATTTTTGTAAGACCGTTTAAGTTCTTCGGCAGGTTATTGTTGAATTCACTGTTAGGTGTTTTGGCCCTGATAATTTTTAATCATTTTGGACAGTATACAGGTGTATACATTGGAGTAAACGAGGTAACCGCATTATTGCTCGGATTGTTGGGTGTACCTGGTTTCATTGCGATATTAATAGTAAGGCTGCTGATTTAAACTTTTATTGCTGAAAATGTGAATATATTTTATTTGTAATGTAAAGTTTTTATTGGACAACGAATTACCTCTGTTATATAATATCGTTAACGTTTATATAAGTTATAAAAATTATCATAATTAAACAGAGGTAGAATATGTGGATACGGTACATTGTTTTGTTTTCAGTTGTGGCAATGTTAATTTCTATAATGATTATGTTAATTGTAGAAACCGTTCAAACAACTAAAAGCATTTCAAGGAAAAGAAGAAAAAAAACAAATTAAAATTAAATGTTGCATCAGATATAAAAAGGAGATGAATACTAATCCCAATATACAACAATAAATTTAAACCGATGTAAATTTATTTAGGTATCAGTATTTAACGGGAGACAAAAACAATGAAAGAACTTAATATTATTTCTGGGATAAAACAGTATCGAAGTGAAGTAGATACAAATTTTCATATGCCTGGTCATAAAGGGAAACATGGTATTTTGGAGGAAATAGGGAACAATTTAAGTTTTTACGACATTACTGAAACTTTAGGCACAGACAATTTGCATTACCCCACAGGTTTTTTAAAAGATGCCATGGATTATATAGCAAAAACTTACGGAACAAAGAAATCGTATATGGTCGTTAACGGGACATCTTGTGGAATCATATCATCCATAATGGCATGTACTAATCCCGGAGATAAGATAATTGTGCAGAGAGACTGTCATAAATCCGTTTATAATGCTTGTATATTAGGAGATTTAAAGCTATATTATTTGTATCCTGAATTTAACAAGAAGCATGGTTTGAATTTCAGCATAAGCTTGGAAAAATTAGAGCATATGCTAATAGATAATCCGGATGTAAAAATGGTGGTATTAACATATCCTACATTTTATGGAATTTGTTTTGATGTAAAAAAAGCAGCAGAGATAGTCCATAAGTACGGCAAAATTCTTATGATAGATGAAGCTCACGGTTCACACCTGCATTTCTGCAGCGAACTGTTGCCGCCGTCGGCTGAAAGCTCAGGAGCAGATATTGTTACACAAAGCACACATAAAACACTTCCATGCCTGACGCAAGGCTCAATATTGCATATTTGCTCTGATAGGGTAAATACAAGTAACATTGAATCAATGCTTAGGATATTTCAGACTACATCTCCGTCATATATCCTTATGGCTTCAATTGAAAACGCAGTTTATTGGATGAATAAATACGGTGAAGCAAGATTAAAAAAGAATATAGAGGAATTTAAAAAAAGAACGCTTGAACTGAGAAGTATGGGTATAAATGTATTAGAGGATGAATTTCTTATTAGCGAAGGATGTTATGATTTTGATGCTACAAGAGCTGTAATCAGCATGAGTGAATTAGGTATTACAGGTACTGAATTGCAGGAAATGCTGAGATACAATTATAAAATACAAATGGAATTTGCAGATCTGCAGTATACTGTGGGATACATTACGGCTACTGATGAAGTAGAAGATATAGACAGGTTATTTGATGCGGTGAAGGAAATTTATTTGAGGGAAAGTAAAAACAAAGAAAAGAGAGAAATTGTTGAAATAGAACCTTTTCCTCAATTGCAGCATGAAAGAAAAATGCGCAAAGCTTTTTATGCCGAGAATGAGCTGATTGATTTTGACGATGCAATAGGCAGAACTTCTGCAGAGTTCATTATACCATATCCGCCGGGAATCCCTGTGGTTTGCCCGGGAGAAATAATTACACAGGATATTGTTGATTATGTTAAAGTTATGATTGAAAATAATATTAATGTAAACGGTGTTGATAAAAATAATCATGTGAGAGTTGTTGTTAGATGAAGGAAACAAATGAAACAAATGAAACAAATAGAATAAATAAAATGAAGGGAATCTTCATAGTACTAGAAGGCCCAGATGGTTCCGGAAAAAGTACAGTTGCTAAAAAAATAGGTGATTACTACAGTAGCAAAGGTAGAAAAATAGAATTTACTAGAGAGCCCGGAGGAACTAAAATAAGTGAAAAATTAAGAGATATTATTTTAGATAATAATAATAAAGAAATGGATTATAGGACAGAAGCTTTACTATATGCCGCTTCAAGAGCACAGCTTGTTTCTGAAAAAATAAAGCCTTGGCTGAATGAGGGTAAAATAGTTATAAGTGAAAGATATGTTTATTCAAGTCTTGTATATCAGGGATTAGGCAGAGGATTAGGTATTGAGGAAGTAAAAAAAATAAATGATTTTGCCATTGCAAAAGTTAAACCGGACATGGTACTGTTCTTAGACATTAATCCTGAAAAAGGGTTAAAAAGGAAATTGAATGTTGGAGGAGACAGGCTTGAAAATGAAGACATTTCATTTCACTGGAAAGTGTATGAAGGCTATAAGAAGCTTGCAGGGCGTTTCCCGGAAATAATAACAATAGACGCTGAAAGAACAGTTGATGAAATATTTGGTGATATTAAAAAAATAATTAATTCAATATAAGAATATTAAATATATTATTATTTATTATTAAGGAGGAAATGAAAATTATGAAGTCAATAACTGCCATAGTACAAAATGATGATGCAAACAAATTGATATCAGCTCTAAGGGAAAATGGCTTTTCTTCAACTAAGCTGTCAACAACAGGCGGCTTCCTTAGTTCAGGCAACACAACTATAATTTCAATAGTAGAAGATGACAAAATTGATGAAGAAATAGATATAATAAAAAAAGCATGCAAAACCAAAAAGAAAATTACGGCAGCCATACCTCCCAGTACATTTAGCGCTGCAGGCGGATACCTGCCTCAGACAATTGAGGTTACTGTCGGCGGAGCGGTTATATATGTAACAAATGTTGAACGATTTGAAAAAATATAGGTGAAAGTAAAAAGGTGAAAAGATGCTTTATGATCAAGTAGCAGGGCAGGAAGAAGTTAAAACATCTTTGATTAGGTCCATCAATAATGATCAAGTATCACATTGCTATATATTTGAAGGGCCGAAAGGCATGGGCAAATACGAATTGGCTATGGTGTTTGCCCAATCTTTGTTTTGTGAAAATTTTGATTCTGATCCTTGCAACAGATGTCCAAGCTGTATTAAAGTAAACTCAGGAAATCACCCCGACCTCCACATTATAAATAACAGTGAAACAACAATAAAACGAGAAGAAATAGACAGCCTTGTGGAATCTATCTGTATAAAACCATACGAATCAAAGAAAAAAGTGTATATAATAAAGGCAGCAGATAAAATGACTCCTCAGGCATCCAATACATTCTTAAAAACATTGGAAGAACCGTCCGGGGATGCTGTGGTTATACTTTTGACAACTAATGAGAATTTACTGCTTCCAACCGTTATGTCAAGATGCCAAACTGTTAAGTTCAGGAATGTCAGCAAAGAAAAAATAAAAAAATATTTGAAAGAAAACTACCATACTGAAGATACTTTGTCAGATTTAGCAGCCGAATATTCAAAAGGAATATTAAATAAAGCGGTAAATATTGTTAATGGCAATGACGATATTCTTAAACAGAGAGAGGAAGTTATTAAGTTATTTGATAATATAGTAAATTCGGATTCGGAATTAATTTATGAATTAGAGAGTTACTTTGAAGAAAATAAGGACAGTATAGATACAATTATAGAAATTATTATGATCTGGATACGTGATTGTATGTTTGCTCAAAACAATATGGACGATCTTGTATTAAATAAAGATTTTAAACAACTGGCAAAAGCACACGGTCAGTTAATGGAAAGCAGTAATAATTTAATTGAACTGATGCAGTACACGAGCAATAACATAAAGAGCAATGTTAACTATAAGCTTTCCATAGATAATATGCTTTTGAAGATTCAGGAGGTTTTTAAGTGATAAAGGTAGTAGGCGTAAGATTTAAAAAGGCCGGGAAAATATACTATTTCGATCCTGACAGGAAGTGGATAAATGAAGGCGATCATGTAATAGTAGAAACTATCAGAGGCATTGAATACGGCCGGGTTGTTGTAGGGCCGAAAATGATAAAAGAAGAAGATGTAATCCAGCCTTTAAAAAAAGTACTAAGAATTGCAACAGAAGAAGATATAAAATGTAATCAGGAAAATAAAGAAAAAGAAAAAAAAGCTTTTGATTTGTGCCAGAAAAAAATTGAGGAGCACGGATTAGAAATGAAGCTTATAGATATAGAATACACCTTTGACAACAATAAAGTTATATTTTATTTTACTGCAGACGGAAGAATTGATTTCAGGGAACTTGTAAAAGATCTTGCTTCAATATTCAGAACAAGAATAGAATTAAGGCAAATTGGGGTTCGTGACGAGGCTAAAATGATAGGAGGTTTAGGTCCTTGCGGCAGACCCATGTGTTGTTCGTCGTTTTTAGGTGAATTTTATCCTGTATCTATAAAGATGGCAAAAGAACAGAAACTTTCATTGAATCCTTCCAAGATTTCCGGAATATGCTCAAGACTTATGTGCTGCTTAAACTATGAGCATGAAGTATATGAAGAAAATATAAATGAGCTTCCGGATGTTGGGGATAAAGTTCAAATAAAGGGAACAAATAAAACAGGAATAGTTATTGATGTAAATCCGTTGTTTAAAACTGTAAAGGTTAATGTTAATAAATCCGACGGTACGGTTGAAAGTGAAGAAATGTCCGGTTCAGATATCCAAGTTATCGAAGAAGATTCTGTGAAGTGTAAGAAAGATAACAATAATTTAGAAAAATTAAAGGATTTGGAAGATTAAGAAAGGGGGATGTCACAATATTGCAACATCCTCTTTTTACCTGTTATGCTTTTAAAAGTTTTAGAAACAAAATAAGACAGAGTTCATAAATTTAAAAAAAGTCCTTTTAAATATGGACAAATGGTGATAGAATGATTGTTGATTATATTGGGGGAGGTGAATTCGATGGCTTACAAAATTACTGATGCATGTATAAGCTGTGGTGCATGCGAAGCAGAATGTCCGGTAAGCGCTATTACAGCTGGTGACGATAGATATGAAATCGACCCGGCAACTTGCATTGAATGTGGAGCATGCGCCAGTGTTTGTCCGGTAGAAGCTCCTCAACAGGATTAATGATATGGTAATATGGTAGGAATAAAAAAAGCCTTACGTCTTATTATAAGGCTTTTTTTATTCCTAAAATAAGATAAGCTTTAAAATACCTTGTCATAATTTTTGTAACAAATTTTTAAAAAGTGCTTATTATGAAATACGGACAAATCAAGGATGTGAGGATATGCGTATTAAGCAGTACAATCCTATATATAAAAATGATTGCAAAAGAAGCTGCATGTGCAGAAATAATGAATATATCAAAGATTTCGGCTATGAAGACTTTGTGAAAAATTATATGTCATCCGGACAGTACAGATGTACAGACTGGCTTGATTGTTCGGCTTTAAGCAAGTACTATTATTTTGTTAAAAATTCGGGGAGCGGCGATGTAGAAATGTTTATTGAAATAAGCCCCGGAGGCAGCATGACTTTTGAAGATTCGGGTCCATATGTTATAAGTCCTGATGAAGTATCATATGTTCATCCGATGAGAGAAAGCCGGTATTTAAGGCTGAAGTATAAAAACTTGTCTTCCGAAAATCCTAATTTAATAACTGTATGGTTTCAGGGGAAAAACAATTATTGCTAATACTACTGAAGAACATTAAATTGCAGCAAAATGCTTAAGAAATAAAAATTATGCTGTCAAGATTAAAATGTGGACATATTATGGTAATGGTAAACCCAAAAAATAAAAATGGAGTGATTATTATGCCAGGTATGCCTATATTTCAAGATTTGCCTTCTCAGTTAAAGGGACAGATATATGTTTTAGACAGCACAACACAGACAGTAGTACCTCTTCAGGTAGATGATGCCGGAAGCTTGGCTGTTAACGGTACGGTAGATTTAAATGCGGGAGCTACAATAGACAATATTACAAATATAACTAATGACGTAAAAATAGTTAACGGAGCGGATCCGTTGGAAGTAGGGCTCAATTCAGGCAGCAATGTAATAGGCAAGGTAGAAAATGAGCTTGTATTTACAAACTTGGACGCCTTCGGGGAAGATACTCCCTTGACGCCTATGACTGTTGGAACATCGGCAAGCGTGGTGTCGGAGGTTCAGGATATATCTAAGGAAAACTCATATAACTGGTTTATAAAAAATACCGGGGAAGATTCTTCCGATCAAAATATAACACTTGTGGTAGAATTAAGCCCAGACCAGACAAACTGGATAGAAGATACTGCGGTGGAAATAGAGATACCCTTTAACACCGCAAAAATGATTACCATTAACAATTTTTTGCAGTATGCAAGGTTTACAATTACAGGCGGAGCGGCTGAAACCACTGTGATTTCATGTTTCCAGGCACAGCACTAATAATTTGAGTCGGATTTTTTTAGACAAGGAGACTGTTGCATTATTTCACCAGAAATTGTGCAACAGTTCCTTTTTTCTATTTGAGATTTTTTATGACAATATTATATCAAAAAAATAAAGTACAAAGAGAATTTTCCGTAGTGAAAGACAGCCGAATCATCTAAAAATACATTGCAGTAAACGAAACAATTATGTTATAATATGTTATAGTATTTGTCAAACTTGTAAAGGAAAACACATGAAAAATATAATAGTAAAGGTATTGAAAAATTCAATTGCAGAAGAGCTTGAATTGGAGCCGGGCGATGAGCTTATTTCAGTAAACGGCTGTTATGTCAAGGATTATATAGATTATAAATATCAAATTTCGGATGAAAATATCATTATTGATATAAGAAAAAAGAACAAAGAAATATGGGAACTTGAAATAGAAAAGGAATATGACGAGGATATCGGTATAGTATTTGAGAACTCAATGATGGACAATATAAAAGTCTGTTCAAATAAGTGTATTTTTTGCTTTGTCGACCAGCTTCCGAAAGGCATGAGAAAAACTCTTTATATAAAAGATGATGATTCAAGGCTTTCATTTCTCTATGGTAATTTTATAACCTTGACTAATTTATCACATAATGAATTGGAAAGAATTATAAAATACAAAATTAGCCCTATAAAAGTATCTGTGCATACCACTGAACCGGAGCTAAGAAAATATATGATGGGTAACAAAATGGACATGGATGTTTTATGGTACCTTAGAAAGTTTATTGATGCAGGAATAACAGTTGATTGCCAAATAGTTCTTTTAAGAAACGTAAACGATAAATTGCACCTTGAAAAAACCATAAGGGACTTATCTACACTTAGTCCAGGACTAAGGAGTGTTGCCGTTGTACCTGTAGGTTTAACAAAATTTAGGGATGGTCTTACGGAGATTGTGCCCTTTGACAGGGAAAGCGCAGGTGAGGTTGTAAGGCAGGTGACATCACTTCAGAATGAGCTGTATGAAAAGCTGGGTACAAGATTCATTTTTATTGCTGATGAATTTTATATTTTAAGCGAAATGGATTTTCCTGGTTATGAAAGCTACGAGAATTTCAATCAGATTGAAAACGGTATAGGAATGTGTAAATTATTTGAGGATCAAATTGAAAAATTGCTGGATAAATTTGAAGAATGTGTGCCTGAGGTTAATGAGGTTACATTTGTTACTGGTGTTGCTGCATATAGCTTGATGGTTAAATTATCTAAAAAGATAATGAAAAAAATACCTGTAAAAATAAATGTGGTAAAAATAATAAATAATTTTTTCGGTGATAGAATAACAGTGTCTGGTCTTATAACAGGCCGTGATATTATCAGGCAGTTAAAAGGAAAAAATTACATAAATATAATACTGCCTGGAAATATGATCAACGATAATAAGGTTACATTGGATAATTTTACAATAGAAGATTTGGAAATAGAACTAAGTACAAAAGTGAAGGTTTGCGATGCAGATGGTGAAGCATTGTTGGACCTGCTATAAATATACGGAGGGATAAAGATGGCGAGGCCGGTAGTGACAATTGTAGGCAGGCCCAATGTGGGCAAGTCTACGCTTTTTAACAGAATAGCAGGAAAAAGAATTTCGATAACAGATGATACGCCGGGAGTCACAAGAGACAGAATTTACGCTGAGTGCGAATGGATAGATAATTATTTTACGTTGATAGATACCGGAGGCTTAGAGCCAAATACAACAGATACTATATTTGCACAGATGAGGGTTCAGGCTGGAATAGCTATAGATACGGCAGACGTTATATTATTTATGGTCGACGGCAAGGAAGGGGCTACCGCAGCAGACGTGGAAGTTGCTCAAATGCTCAGAAAATCAAAAAAAGAAATAATTCTTGTTGTGAATAAAATGGATAAGTTTGTTAATGACAATAATATTTATGAGTTTTACAATTTGGGCATGGGAGAGCCCATACCCATATCTTCGTCAGAAGCCTTAGGTATAGGAGATTTGCTTGATGAAATTATTTCAAGGTTTAATGAAACTGTGAATACCGAAAATGATAACGACAGCATTAAGATAGCCGTCATAGGAAAGCCGAATGCAGGTAAATCTTCAATTATAAACAAGATTATAGGTGAAAACAGAGTAATTGTAGGCGATGTACCTGGTACTACGAGAGATGCAATAGATACTGAATTTGAAAGTAATGGACAAAAATATACAATAATTGATACAGCTGGAATCAGAAAAAAAAGCAGGGTTAGTGAAGCAGTGGAAAAATACAGTATATTGAGAGCTTTTACTGCTGTTGAAAGAGCAGATGTATGTATTTTGGTAGTTGATGCAGATAAAGGAATAACCGAACAGGATACTCGTATTGCAGGTTATTCTCACGAAAGCAAAAAAGGCATGATTGTTGTGATTAACAAATGGGATTTAATTAATAAAGATAAAAATACATTTAAAGAATTCCAGGATAATGTCAGAAAAAGCCTTGCTTTTGCAGCCTATGCTCCGATCTTAACAGTTTCGGCATTAACCGGTCAAAGAATTACCAAAATATTAGACGAAATTGATGAAATATACAAATTCAGAAATTTAAGAGTTTCGACGGGAGTTTTAAATGACATTATTACTGAAGCTGTTCTTATGAATCAGCCAAGAACCGTAAAAGGGAAAAGACTTAAAATTTATTATGGAACACAGGTTGCTGTAAATCCCCCGAAATTTTTAATATTTGTTAACGACAGCAGTATTGTGCACTTTTCGTATGAAAGGTACCTCGAAAATAAAATACGTGAATCATTTGAATACAAAGGTACACCTATTATAATAGAATTCAGGAGCAAAAATGAAAAAAGTCTTTAGTGATTATTATAGGAGAATATTATGAATTATCTTATTATAGCAATTATATCTTATTCTTTGGGAAACATTTCATTTGCTTATATACTCGGTAAGATATTTGCCGATAAGGATGTGAGAGATTATGGAAGCGGAAATGCCGGAACAACCAATGCCATAAGAACATTAGGAAAGAAAATAGGTATTATGGTATTCATTGGAGATGCTTTAAAGGGTATTATAGCAGTTATAATAGGAAAAAGCTTATGTGGGCAGTCAGGTGCTTATCTTGCCGGTGCTTTTGCAATAATTGGGCACAATTGGCCGGTTTTATTGAAGTTTAGAGGAGGCAAAGGAGTTGCAACAACTATAGGAGCTATGACAATTATAAATCCGTTTGTTACTTCAATATGTGTTATAATTGGGTTAATTGTTATTTTGTTTACAAGGACAGTTTCCATTGGATCTATTTCGGGAATGATATTGGCTCCGGTTGTGGCAGTTATTTTTGTCAGGCCATTTGATAATATTTTATTTATATTTTGTTTATTTATATCAGGATTGTCCATATACAGGCATAAATCAAACATAAAAAGGCTTTTGGAAGGCAAAGAAAATAAATTGTAGGAGATGGTAATGATCAAAAAAATTACATTGTTGGGAGGCGGAAGTTGGGGCACGGCGCTTTCGAAATTACTTTCAGAAAATGGTCACAAAGTAACCGTGTGGCTTAGAGATGAAGATCAGTGCAAATCCCTCAGCGTTGAAAGAATAAATAAAAAATACCTGCCAAATGTTCAAATACCTGAAAATATAGTATTTACTTCAGATATAAATGAAGCCGTAAAGGATGCAGAGGTTTTAGTGTTGGTGACGCCAACTCAAAATATCAGAGGTGTTCTTAGACAAATTAACGATGAATACAAGAAAAACAAAATAATAGTTAATGCATCGAAAGGTATTGAAATTGGAACTATGTGTTTAGTTTCGGATATAGTTAGAGAAGAATCAGATAATTGTATTTTTGCAGCCCTGACAGGGCCTTCACATGCTGAAGAGGTAGGACTTTCTTTGCCTACGGCAATTACGGTAGCATGCAGCAACAGGGAAGTTGCACAGGACATTCAGGATATTTTTATGTCAAAATATTTCAGAGTTTATACAAATGACGATGTAATAGGCGCGGAACTTGGAGGAGCATTAAAAAATATTATTGCTCTCGGGGCAGGCATATCCGACGGAGTAGGCTATGGGGACAATGCAAAAGCAGCTCTCATGAACAGAGGCATAGTAGAAATAGCAAGGTTGGGAATATCTATGGGCGCTGATGTTCATACATTTTATGGACTTTCAGGTATAGGTGATTTAATAGTTACCTGTACAAGCAGGCATTCAAGAAATTGGAACGCAGGATACCTTATAGGAAAAGGAATGACGAAAGATGAAGCAATCAAAGAGGTAGGAATGATTGTTGAAGGAATTCCTACTACATACGCCGCATATGAACTTTCTAAGAAATTAAATGTGGAAATGCCAATTGTGGACGCAATGTATGATGTGCTGGAAAACAATGCAGATGTTAAGGAAACAGTTAATAGACTGATGTTGAGAGATAAGAAAGAAGAAAAACTTTAATAAAGTAAAGAATAATATTGTAGTAAGGACTGACATATTAGCAAGTGGGTCAATTATAATATATCCGAGGCATGTTCAGGATTGTTGGCTTTTTATATGTCAGTCTTATTTATATATATTTTTTTATATTGACTACGTATATATAGTAATTTTACAGTAACAACTTATTTAATTGGACATATATTATAAGTAGCTATTAATACATTAATAGTAAGTTATAAGAAGGTTGTGTTTTTATTGGAGGAAAAAGCATGAAATATAGAATAAGAAATTCTCATAATATAGAAAATTGCGGTCGACCACATGATGACTGCAATTGCTATGATCCTTGCTGTCCACCGTATGATCCGTGTCGTCCTGATCCGTGTCCTCCTGATCCGAATCAATGTGGATGCTATATATGTCCTACAGGCCCCACGGGCCCAAGAGGTCCGCAAGACTTTCCGGGACCCAGAGGCCCACAGGGAGTTCAAGGTGCCCAAGGCCCACAAGGCCCACAGGGTATTCAGGGGCCGTCAGGTCCTACCGGTCCTATAGGCCCCACAGGCCCGACAGGAGCAGATGGAGCGGCTGGAGCAGACGGAGCAACAGGTCCCACAGGTCCGACAGGAGCAGATGGAGCGGCTGGAGCAGGTGCTATTATACCATTTGCTTCCGGTCCATTGACCACACTTAGAACTGTTTCAGGCGGACCAGGAACTCAGGCACTTATAGGTCTTGGTGCCAATGATACAACTGGAGAACCTATCGATACAGCAAGATTAAGCAATTTGGCATTCTTTATGCCGAGAGACGGAGTAATTACTTCCATCGCCGCATATTTTAATGCAGGAGCATCATTGGCATTGACAGGAAGTGAAGTAACCATATCAGCACAGCTTTACAGCTCAACTGCTTCTGACGGTACATTTGTTCCTGTTGCAGGTGCAGCCGTAACTCTGGCACCGGCCCTAACCGGAACAATTTCAATAGGAACAAATGTCAATGGTATTACAACTGGTCTTTCAATTCCTGTTACTGCCGGGGCTCGTTTAATGATGGTATTTTCTTCGGCAGTTACCGGAGGAAAAGATATTGCAACCGAAATCAGCGGTTTCGCAGGTGCAGGTGTGAATATAAAATAGTAGAAACAATGGCTTCCTGAAGAATTTAGATTATTTATTTATGTATAATTAATATAAGACTTGAATGGTATAGTATCAATATCGAGTCTGACGTTCACAAATTTAGCCCCGTCACTCACTAATGAGCTGGCGGGGCTTTATATTTGTAATTTTTCGTAAACAGTTTTATTAGTTGACATATTTCGTAATAAATTGTAGAATATTATTATAATCAATAATTTAATAATCTGCGTTTTAATTATGGAATCAGGTGAGAATCCTGAACAATCAGGTTGCTGTGTTGTGGAGCGAACTTCAGTGTGCCACTGAGAAATTAGGAAGGCGAAGGAAGCTGTGAAGCTTAGTCAGGATACATATTGAACGTGTGTATAGCATTATTTTCCGTCGAAAAATAATATACAGCAATAAAAACATTTGTAAACAGTAAAGATTATCCACCTGTATTTTTCGAAAAGAAAATATAGGTGTTTTTTATATGCTATAACTTTATTGTTATATGATATCTTTTTCAGTAAAAATTCTTGGATTAGAGATGGTACGATACTACATGTGGTTATTGCAAATATTTTACTGCGACAAATATTATTTTATATGAATACGGAGGATTAGAATGGAAATAAAAATTGAGGATTGTTCAAAACTTCTTCAAAAGATAGTTGAAAATATAGGTACCGTAATAATAGGAAAAAAAAATACGGTTGAACTGGTGATTTTGTCACTGATAAGTGGAGGACATGTACTTCTGGAGGATATTCCTGGAGTAGGGAAAACAAGCCTTGTTGCGGCATTGGCACGTAGTGTGGATTGTAAATTCAAGCGTATTCAGTTTACTCCTGATATTGTTCCATCTGATATTACCGGTTTTTCTATATACAATCAGAAAATTGGAGAATTTGAATTTCGTCCGGGTGCGGCCATGAGTAACTTTGTGCTTGCAGATGAAATAAACAGGGCTTCCGCAAAGGCACAATCGGCATTGCTTGAAGTAATGGAAGAAAAACAAGTGACAGTGGATTTGAAAACATATAAATTGGACGAACCTTTTATGGTTTTGGCAACTCAAAACCCCATAGACAGTTTAGGTACATATCCACTACCGGAAGCTCAGATTGACAGGTTTCAAATTAAAGTATCCTTAGGTTATCCGGGAAAAGAACAAGAAGTGCAGATTATGTCCATGAGCAATGATGATAAGAAAAATATTTCTCCCGTAGCAACAGGTGGTGATATAACGGAAATTAAAAGAATTTCAGGAAACATTCATGTAGATGAATCAGTTTCAAAATACATAGTAAATATTGTAACTGCAACCAGGAATCATCCGGATCTAATGCTGGGAGCAAGCCCGAGAGGTTCTATTGCACTTTACAGAATGGGACAGGCACTTGCATTGTACAAAGGCAGGGAATATGTTATACCTGATGACATAAAATATCTTGCACCCTATGTGCTGCCCCACCGCTTTATATTGACTCACGAAGCTAAAATAAACAAAAGGTCCAGAAATGATATTATAGAAGAAATACTTGAGAAAACAGAGGTGCCAATTGTAAAATGATACATGGATTAAAATTTCGTATGATTGATAGGAAGAAGCTTTTTATCATAACTTTACTTTTAATAATTATAGTTCCGGCTGTTTTTATAAAATCTCCCATAAGCTATGTACCGTTAATATTTGTGATACTTCTGGTAATTTTCTCGTACCTGTACACATTCATTTGTTTAAAATCCTTCAAGCTGGATGTTGAATCGGACGCAGAAGGAAGGTGTGAAAGACTTTCAACGGCGGATTATTCCATAAGAATCGCCAACAAAAGTTTGCTTATATTTCCAAGGGTATCGTTTTCTGTAATTTTAGAAAGTGAGGAAGGTTACAGAGTACAAGATTTCGAATATAATTTTATACTTAACCCTAAAGAGAAAAAAGAACTGAACCTTAATATGGGGTTCCCCCACATAGGCAGGTTTAAGGTAATAATATCCAAAATTAAGTTTTTCGGATTTATAGACATGCTTTTTTTGAATAAAAAATCCAAATGGATGGAAGAGCTTTTAATTACCCCCAAAATATACGAGATTTACAATTATGAAATACATACTGTAAATCCTATTTTTTCGGTTAATTATCATGTGCAGCATAAAGTAAAAGGAGGGGAATTCAATGATGTTAGGGAATATATACCGGGAGATCCCATTAAAAATATTCACTGGAAGCTTTCGGCACACTCAGATACATTTATTACAAAGATTATCAATGCAGATGCTGTAAGCGGAATAACTCTGTATATAGATTTTTCTTCGGAAGAAAATTTCGATTATGATAAAGCTGCAAATGTGTATGACTGTATGGTTGAAAGTGCATATTCCGTTGCTTTGTATGCTTTAAACAAAGATTATGGTATTAGCTTTGTGTTTTCATTCCGAAATAATCCCGCTTATTATTTACCTAAAACTGTTGATGAGCTTGATGACTTAATATACTCTCTTCCAAAAGTGTCTCCGTATAAAAAATACTCAATAGGTCTATTGGTTTCAGAATATTCTAATACGGTAATTTCATTTGATAATATTATCGTTTTGACAGATAAAATTAATAACATGATTATTGATTCTCTTATCAATTGCAGGGAGAGAGGGCAGTTTCCCATATTTTGCTTTATAAAGCCGGATGGTGAAAAAGATATGCCTGAAAGCATGAAAAAACGCTTGATCAAAAGTGGGATCATGTATTGTATAGTTTCGGATGGAAAAGAGTTTGCTGCTTTTTTAGGAGGCTTAAAATGAGTGCAACTTTAAATAATTTATTTAAAAATATTCTCTGTCTGTTTATATCAGTGCTGCTTTCGTTTACAGAACTGCAGTTTTTTGAAGATGCGGAAATTTTTTCGCTCGTGTCCCTGCTTATATTGTCAGTGACAGTTCCTACTATTTATCTGTATTTTCTTCCTAAGCAGGATACAGTAATTATATTTATATACAATATTGTTTTGGTTTTTATACTTGATGTATTGGGCAAAAATGTTGACATAAAGCTTTTTTTGATATCGTTGTTTTGCATATGCCTCCTGTTATTCCAATCTGTTTTCACAGAAAATTCAAAGCGTTTTAAATCAAAAAATGTCGCATACCGAAAATATAGTCTTGTACTTATATTGTTTCTATCTGTTACAGTTTTGCTGTCATTTTTAATATATGAATATATATTATTACCTAATATGCATGATAAGTCTGAGTTGTCGCTTTCATACGCAAACAGCACTACAGAAGAAACAATTGAAACAAATCAAAACTATTTTAATAATAGTCCGGATAAGAACAAAGGCGGAGCAGGAGGCGGAGGATCAGAGGAACTGAAACCGGAAATCAACATCTTGCGTTTAGTGAAAATAATTGCTATTTTTGCTCTCTTCCTTGTAATATTGTATTTTCTGTACAGATTTGCAAGATATAAATTATGGCTTAGAAGGACTCTTAGTATGCCATTTAATGAACAAGTTTGCAGATTTTACTGTTATATAGTGAATTCACTCGCTTCATGCGGATTTCAGAGGAAATCAAGTAATACACCGTTTGAATACCTTGATGCGAGTGAAACAAATGGATTTCCTCTATTAGAAACAGAATTTAAGTTTCTTACAAATACATTTGTTAAAGCGTTTTACAGTAACCGGGAGATATCAAAGATGGATTGTGAAAGGTGTTTTGAACTTTTCAAATCAGTATCAAAAAGCTTAATTGAAAGCATGGGAATGAAGAATTATCTCATGCATTACCTTTTGAAATTTAAATGGAAGGCACTGGAAGCATGATTAAATGTGATTAAATGAATTTGACACGCGGTGTAATTAATGGTAAAATAGTGTTAAAATTTTAAAATTTAATGTTTTGTTGTTTAATATACGGAATCGGGTGAAAATCCCGGACAATCGGGTTACTGTGTTGTGGAGCCACTCTATAAGATGCCCTAACCCTATTTTTTAACCGCAAGGGAGAAAAAAATAGCGGTAGGTCATTCGCAACGAATTCCCAATGTATGCGACCGGCAGGGAGCAAATACATTGGTGAGTGAGACTGTAATGCCACTGTTAATCAGGAAGGCAGAGGAAGCGATGAAGCTCAGTCAGGATACGTGCTTAAATGACATGTGGTATTATTTTCCGTCGAAAGATAATATGCAGGATAAATATAACGGGTTTTAAAAAGCACCTGTATTTTTCGTTAGAAAATACAGGTGCTTTTTGTATATGTCAATTAAAAACTGCTGCAGGCCAAATGTACAGACTGATATGTATGGCGTTTTCTTGCATATGTCTAATTAAAAATTCATTGAGGTGAAATTATGATGCAGGAAGCAGAACTTTATAGGTCTTTGGAAACATTTGTAAGAGAGAAAAAATTTGAGGATGAAAAAAAATTCTATAATAATCTTAAAGAAATACAGCTTTATTCGTTTATTTTCAAAAATAACGGAAAAAGTTTTCTATGCACAGTACAAAAAGATGACGAAAAGGAATTTTATCCGGCCTTTACTAACTACAATGAACTTGCCATGTGGCCATCTGAAGCAAGCGATATAGTAAAACTGTCTTTTGATGATTTAAAACATATATTATTAGGAGATAAAAGAAATATATATGGAATTGTAATTAACCCTTTTGGCAGGTCAATTCAGATTGAGAGCCAAAATTTAAAAAGAATGGATTCGATTATCTCGGGCATGTATTTGGAAAGAACGGATGGTCTTACAGATGGAATGTATTTATATTATCCCAAGGAAGTTCCTGCCGGCTTAAAAAATGGAATTAATCTTTTCCTTTCGAACAATAAGAGAAAAGTGTACGGAGTATATTTGTATCAGGCAAAAAGAAACTTATACGAACAACCCCATTGGCTTTTTCTAATCGAATTTGACGATGATAAAATAAGTTTGTTTTCCAGGTTTGCAAAAATTGTTAAGCTATATATGAAACCTGGGGATGTATTTGAACTGGTTAAATATTCAGGCGAGTTAAAACCAGGCGGTATGGTTCGTCCATACATCGTTTATAAAAACTCTTAAGTTATAAATTATGATTTATTCTATTTGTATGTTACGGAACATGGCGGCTGTTAAGTGCCGCCACTTCAAATATATTGTTTTATTCCGGTTAATTATTAGTTGTTTATACAATTGTATTATTCAATAATCTTTTGTAATAAGCCCTGGATTGGTAAGTGCTGTTCCTTTTGGAACAGTTCAATAATCCGCAGTCAGTACAACTAAAGTTTTGTCCCTTTTGTTTTTTAAGATTTTTGTTTTCTCTACTTTCCATTTTATCATTTTACCTCTTTTTTAAAAGTGTGTCATTCGAACATTAACCCGTTGAGTACCTGTTCAGTAATCATAAGTGCTCCTCTTAGGCCTAGGTGTGTTTTAGGGATAACGTCAATATAACCCAGAGAAGGCAAGGATGTTTCAATTCCGCTGAAGCGGTGCCCCTGCAATTTAAGGTTCGCAATGGTGTTGCCGCTTGCAAATACCAGCTCTGAAGATGTATCCATTATGTTTTTTTCAAGGGATTCCGGCAGGTACAGTTTCGAAAAGAGCGCTGTGGTTTTTTTCCTAAAAACATTCCGCTCTTTATTTATTATTGATGCGCATTCCGCAATCATACCGAAATGCTTTACAAGGAACAAGGTGTATGAATACACCTCCGACCAGGTGCCTTCAATGGCGAAATTAACGCCCTTAGGAAGCCCTGTGAGAGAATTTACCCTTGATATATTCATAAATGCTTCCGCTCTTGCTATTTCACTTTCTTCCTTGAAATTGCTTCTGTCCATTTTCAATATGGTGCAAATATCTTCTACAAATTTTTCCGTAGCGGCAAAACCTATCGGCGGGCCGTCACACACATAAAATGGAGTACCATAGTTTTCTTTAAGAAACAGGGCAGTTTCGCATCCATATTCCGGGTGGATAACTATGTTGAGTTTTGCAGAACTCAGAGAATCTATATCTTCAATGCTGCAGCCTGCAAACAGGCAGCAGTTCACTTTAATCCCACATATATTCAAAAGCCTTTTAAGTTCTTTTACATCCCCCCTGTAATATTTGTGAAATATGGACAGACCAAGTATGTTCACAGTGAAAGGTTGTACTTTTTGTTTTGGTATAGAAAGTTGTTTAACTATTTCGATTGCAGCTCTTTCATACCCAGAGCATATATTTTCCGAGAACCCGGGTGTTTCAATAATTACAAATTTTTTCTCCTTTATAGAAGAAGAAACAATTGATTTTAAATCATCTCCTATAAGAGAAGCTCCCGGGGAATTAATAACCGCCAGCAGGTCGAAAGTTACGTTTTTATTAAGGAAATCCAAAGCTTCCTCAAGTTTTTCCCTGCTTCCGTAAACATAGTCCCTGCTGTCCAAGTATGTACATGGAACCCTTGGTTGGCCAAAATACCACTTTTCAGGATAGTTAAGAGGGTCAAAGTCTTGTTTGTGTACGCTTTGACCGTCGGATACGGAGCTGTGGTAGAACTTGCAGCCGCTGGGCCCGTTAATCAGTGTAACACTGCTGTCAATTCCTTCCATTGCAAATATAATCCCTGAAAAACTATCAGGGGCAATATTTTCTGAATAACAATTCATCGTTTTTCCACTCTCCCTGTAAATTCAATTTAATGAGCTTTGCCCATCGTTTAGCCATATGTATACCTGAATAAAAACCAACATCAGGGCACATGGGTATTGTGTCGGATATATAATCAGTTGAACCTGCAGAAGACTCATAATTAGTAAGCAATATATCCGGACCATATTTTTTTATATCATGGGTTCTTTTTTCTCTGTCGTAATTTTCTTCCATATTAAGGCTTATCCCCAAATTAGTTCTAAATCCAGCATCCTGTGAGAAATTAAGTATTCCTAATTTTACTATTTCCATTCCTATATCCAGAGCGGTTTTAAGTATCCAATCCAGGCTGTGATTGTAAGTAATAATCATAAGCTTCTTTCCTTCCAAGTATGGACGGAGCATTTTTATTTCTTTGGCATATATTTTTTCGTTATCTTGTATGATTTTTTCCGCCTCATCTTTTTTGCCGAAGAAGTTACCTACACTTTCCAACCATTTTTTTGTTTCTTCAAATCCTACAGGAAATGGTTCATTAAGAAATTTACAACCGTATTTATCAATGAAATAATTTTTAAGGATTTTTCCCGTATAGTCATCGTAGGCTAAAAGATTCAACGGTGCAGAAAGGAAATTCTCAAGCTTTTCATAGGTTGTTTCGCATAAAAATCTGCAGTTAACTTTAACACCCATGGCATTTAAGAAGCCTTCAATGATTTTAAAGTTGCTGTTTGTATTCTTAGCAACAACTTTTTCAAATACTACATTAACTGTATTAGCTATGGTTTTTACCCCCTTTTTAATTATTTTTTCCGCCAGAACCGTATAGCTCATAAGCATGCCTTGAAGGTAGTCTCCTGATATGTTGCCGTCGGTTTTTATTGTTATGATGGGCATGTTATCTTCTTCAAGGTATTTTATTTTGTCAATGTCGTCGCCGATTATTCCTGAAGGGCAGGAGCTTATAACAATTATTGCCTTGGGCCTTTTTAGTTTGACTTTTTTTACCTTATCTATCAGAACCTCCGTTCCTCCAAAAATCATTTCTGCTTCCTTCATATTTGTACATTCAAAGTTTGGTGAAAGGGAAACCGGAAGCAGGGCACCCCTTTCAAAAAGTCCTCTGCGGCCGGCGGAACTTATGCTTTGATAGGCTAAATAAGCACAGCTTTTAGGAGAATGGGCTACTATAACTGCGTCCCGTATATGTACGCTCATTGATGCTGCTCCGTTAAATGCACATCCGTGAAGAGGTTCGTCGTTTATAATATTTTTCGACAGATACCGGTTTGGTGATGTTACATCTGTTGGATCCCAATTAAATTTTGCCTTCGGTTCGGATGTTGTTTCAGTTTGGGCGGGTGTAGGAGCATAAGTGGTTTTAACTTTGCCCAGGATGGCGCTCTCCAAAGCTTCATCGGTAAGGGGATTTGCTTTATAGAGCTTGCATCCGCTGACGATTTCTCCTGCAAGTTTTTTAAAGATGCTTCCTATCTCCGAATGCCTGTTTTTTTCAATTAAGGTCATTCCGGCTTTTTCCGCCGTATCGAATTCACTGCTCCTGGGGATTTCTGCGCAGATTGGCAGTCCAACTGCATTGGCGAATCTGATTACTCCTGCATCCTCGTTGTCAACATTACGCCTGTTGAATATTATTCCCGCAACTTTTGGAGCAGTTGTATCGAAGTTTGATACTCCACGAAGTATATTGTTTGCTGCATACAGAGACATAAATTCTCCCGATGTGACTATAAACACCGTGTCAGCATATTCGTTTCTTATGGGAACGGCAAATCCTCCGCATACTACATCACCCAGTACGTCATACAGAACCAAGTCGTACTTGCTTCTTATATTGAAATTGTCCAGCAGTTCAAAGGCGGTAATTATACCTCTTCCGGCGCATCCAACCCCGGGTGTTGGACCTCCTGCTTCAACACAGCCGGTATTGCCGAATCCGGTATAAAGTATGTCTCCTATTTTATAATCAAGCGGATTGGTTACCTTTATGTAGTCAAGAACTGTGGTTATTTTCTTCCCGTGCATTAGGAATCTTGTGGAGTCATGCTTCGGGTCACAGCCTATCTGCAATACTTTTTTACCTAAAAGGGAAAGTGATGCGGATAAATTGGAGGCTACCGTGGACTTCCCTATTCCTCCTTTGCCATATATGGCAATCTGTTTCATATAATTAATCCTCCATAATTTCATTTAATATATATCAATAATAACATAAAACCCTTTCCTAAACAAAATTTATTCAAATAAATCTAGATTCACCGTATTATATCATGCTTTGTCATAAACATAAAAATTTTTATTGAAAGTGCTGTTATCTTTAAAGTTGATATTGACAATACAATTGTTTCGTTGATAAAATAACTGTACAAATAAGTTTAATAAAATATTGTATAACGTGAAGATGGAAAGTATAATATATCTATATAAACCGAATTATAATGTGTAAAAATTGCAGTAAAAATGAAGTAATTCTATATTATGATGAATTTGTTTTTTCGGGAGGTATCATGAAAGAAAAGGTCAGGGATTTTATTTTATTAAATGTTGGAATTATAATGGTTTCATCAGGGATGTATTTTTTCCTTATGCCGAACAATCTTGCAACCGGGGGAGCAAACGGTGCTGCAATAATAATAAACAGGTTTATACCGGGAGTTTCTATAGGTATTATTATGCTCCTTATAAACATTGTACTTTTTTTAGTTGCCTTTATTTTTATAGGAAACAAGTTTGGAGCCAAGACAATATATGCTAGTCTGGGAGTTTCATTTTTAGTGATGTTTCTTGAAAAAACATTCAAAATAAACAGCCCGCTTACAGGAGACTTGTTCATAGAGCTGATATCCGGAATTCTCATATCTGGAATCGGAATGGGGATTGTGTTTAATCAGGATGCTTCAACAGGTGGTACGGATATAACGGCAAAAATACTGAATAAATTTTTCAATATAGATATGGGCAAAGGGGTGCTCATGTGTGATTTGTTTATTACTTTGAGTTCGGCACTTGCTTTTGACCTTAGATTATCAATGTATTCAACAATCGGTGTCATTATAAACGGTTTTGTAATTGATGCGGTTATGGAAGGAATTAATACATCCAAGCAGGTTGTTATTATCAGCAGTGAATATAAAAAAATAAATGAATTTATAGTAAATGAGCTCAATAGAGGTTCAACGATTTATTATGGCAAAGGCGGATTTACCTATGATGAGAAAAATATTATAAATGCCGTAGTAGGAAGAAGGGATTTCGCTCATCTTAAAAGATATATAAATGAAGTTGACGATAATGCTTTTTTAATTGTTAACAATGTTAGCGAGGTTTTTGGTGACGGGTTCAGGAATATTAAACTTTAAACGTAAAATATCAATAGTAGCTGCATCTTCAGGTAATACAACCTTTTTCAATAATTATGTATCCTCCTTTATGGCAGGTCTCCTGGCTTCAGATCATCATCCTGTTATTACTTTCCTGTTACAGTGGCGGGACCGCACCAGAATTTTACCGGTTTTCCCTTTTAATTGTTGTACATATTGGCAGAACCATAAAGTATCAATATTCAATTTATTTAGATTATTTTCTTGAATTTCTAAAAAATAATCCACAAGACGATAGCATATCATGTTATTTAATAAGTTTTTATGATTATATTTTGACATATTATAAACTGGAAAAGGTGGAAAAATGAACATTAAAATTCGTAAGTATAATGCAGAGGATGTACCCTCGATGATTCGTATATGGAATGAGGTTGTAGAGGAGGGAGATGCCTTTCCCCAAGAGGATTATTTAAATCAGGAAACAGGCAGGACGTTCTTTAATGAGCAGACTCATTGTGCTGTTGCAGAAGACTGTGAAAGTAAAAAAATATACGGGTTGTATATACTTCATCCCAATAATATAGGAAGATGCGGACATATTAGTAATGCTAGTTATGCTGTAGGTTCTAAAAGCAGAGGCCTGCACATTGGAGAAAAGTTAATACAAGACAGTCTTGCTCAAGCAAAGCAATATGGATTTGCTATTTTACAGTTTAATGCTGTTGTTGCCACAAATACACATGCAAGGCATTTGTATGAATGTCTTGGTTTTGTGCTGCTTGGAACTATTCCAGGTGGATTTCATATGAAAGATGGGCATTACGAAGACATTTGTCTTTACTATTATCTTCTGTGATTAGAATATTAAGCTGTTGAAGCATATAAAAAAATATATATGGTTAATCGTGTTATTCAAACTGATTTACAGTATGTTTCATAGAGTATAATATAGAATACTTAAAAATTGAACGGATAAACTATACTTGCTATGACTACATTTTTCCCAGAACTTGTATTCTTTGAAAAATCGAAATATAATCATGGCTATTTTAAATACTATCTAAATTTTATGAAGAAAGGAAGGATAAAAATGGAGGCACTTAAGAATCTACCTACAGAAAATCCTAAGCAATTAACTTCTTTAATTACATCAAAGAAAAATCAGATAAAGTTAAGGTGGGTCAAACAGTTGTAATGCCTGCAAATATTCCTCATTCTGTAAAAGCAGCCACAAGGTTTAAAATGTTGTTAACCATTGTAAAGTAATAATAAAATTGATTATACACAAAAGATTTGGCAAAATAATATGACCTATCCCATTTGTTATAGCAATAGCAAACAATAAATGGGGTTAGGTCAGCTATAACAGATTTCCAAGTTATGTGAACGTTAGGGAAGTCTCCATGGATTAAAGAAATTTAAGTTTATATTGACATGCAAGGTTGCCGCTGATAATATATTATTATAGAGAAATTTAATAAAAATAAAACTGTTTAATACGGAATCGGGTGTGAATCCCGGACAATCGGGTTACTGTGTTGCGGAGCAAATCCCACATGTGCCACTGCTTAGGCGGGAAGGCGGGAAAAGCGATGAAGCTTAGTCAGGATACGTGCTAAATAGGTTATTAGTATTATTTTCCGTCGAAAAATAATGCAGTAGTATAGATATGTGCTTATCAGCACCTGTATTTTGTTGGAAAATACAGGTGCTTTTTATATCTGCATATAAGGGAGGAGAAATATATGAATGTAATAAAAAGAGACGGGCGGCTTATAGACTACGACAAAAGCAAAATATCAGATGCCATACTTAAGGCGATGAATCATACCGTAAAAGGTCAGGATATTGAGCTTGCAAAGCGGATAGCCCAAGAGATTACAGACGGTATAAAAGAAACTGTTTCGGTTGAAGACATACAGGATCTTGTTGAAAAAAAACTAATGGCAAGCAAGAGAAAGGATGTTGCCAAGGAATATATAATTTACAGAGACAAGAGAAACATTGCCAGAGGCAGGAAACAATACGATATATACATGGATATAGTAAATGCGGTTCCCAATGATGTAACCAGGGAAAATGCAAATATGAATGCAGATACTCCCGCAGGAATGATGATGAAGTTTGCCAGTGAATCATCAAAACCCTTTGTGGATGACTGTCTGCTGTCGGAACAGTCCAAAAGTTTCGTAAAAAACAACTATATACATATCCATGACAAGGATTACTATCCTACAAAATCCCTCACCTGTCTGCATCATCCTCTGGACTATATATTGAAAAACGGTTTCAGGGCAGGACACGGTTCCAGCAGACCTGCCAAAAGAATAGAAACGGCTTCTATAATTGGCTGCATTTCAATGGAACAGATACAGAATGAAATGCATGGAGGGCAGTCCATACCCGCCTTTGATTTTTATCTTGCACCTTTCGTAAGACTGACATATAAGGAGGAGGTGCAGAAAATAGAAGAACTTTTAGATATTGATTTAAAAGATTTGTATGATGCAGAAATAGAAGACTATATTGATAAACCTCTGAATGGCTTAAAAGATAATGAAAGATACGTGCAGGAGTCCATAAACAATACAGCAAGAAGAGTCCATCAGTCAATGGAAGCATTTATCCACAATATGAACACCATACATTCCAGAGGAGGAAATCAGGTTGTATTCAGCTCGATAAATTATGGTACGGATACCAGCCCGGAGGGTAGGTGCATTATAAGAGAAGTTATGAAATCCACTTATGAAGGTGTAGGAAATGGAGAAACACCGATTTTTCCCATACATATATGGAAGAAAAAAAGAGGGGTGAATTACCTTTCCAAGGATAGAAATTATGATTTGTACAAGTTCTCCTGCCAGGTAACTGCAAGGAGATTTTTCCCCAACTACCTTAACCTTGATGCTACTTACAACGTTCATGAAGATTGGGATGAGAAGGACCAGCGTCGGTTTTAAAAGGAGGCTGCCACAATGGGATGCAGAACCAGGGTGTTTGAAGACAGACATGGTGAAAAAACCTCAATAGGCAGGGGAAACCTTTCATTTACCACGATAAATATTGTGAAACTTGCATTGGAATGCAGGGATATTGAAAACATAGGAGAGAAGAAAACAGAATTTTTCAAAAAACTTAGGAGATGTATTAATGTTGCCGCCGAACAGCTTTATGACAGGTTTGTATTCCAGTGTACAGCCGTAAAAAAACAGTTTCCAATGCTCATGTCCGGAATGTGGATGGGAAGCAGTGGTCTTAAACCGGACGACAAAGTACAGAATGTATTGAAACACGGCACTTTGGGTATAGGCTTCATAGGACTGGCAGAAACATTGATAGTCCTTACAGGTCATCATCACGGTGAAGATGAAAAATCACAGGAACTGGGTATAGAAATAATAAAATTTATGAATGAAAGAATCCAGGAGAAATCAGAATATTATGATTTAAATTACAGCTTGCTGGCTACACCTGCCGAAGGGTTAAGCGGAAAATTCGTAAAAGAAGACAGAAAACAATTTGGAAGCATACCTCATGTTACCGACAAAGAATATTATACCAACAGCTCACATGTTCCTGTATGGTATAAATGTTCTATCGAACACAAGGCAAGGATAGAAGCACCTTATCATGAATATGAAAATGGCGGGCATATATTTTACGTGGAGCTGGACGGCGATGCCACTCATAATCCTGCTGCTGTAATGCAGACTGTTGATTTGATGGATAAGTACAATATGGTATACGGTTCAGTAAATCATACGAGAAATAGGTGCAAAGACTGCGGTTATGAAGATGCGTCAGAGAACTTAACCCAGTGCCCTCAGTGTGGAAGCACAGACATTGATACCATTCAAAGGATAACCGGATACCTGGTTGGAGGTGTTGACAGCTGGAATGAAGCTAAAAAAGCTGAACTAAGTGACAGGGTGAAACACAGCCTATGAAAGACGTATTGTATGTTGCTAAAATAGTTGAAAATACTATTGTGGACGGAGAAGGTTTTAGAACATCTCTTTATTTAAGCGGCTGTGACATATGCTGTGACGGATGTCACAACAAGGGTATCTGGGATATTAATTCCGGGCATGCAATGGAGATAAACCGTGTTTTTGAAAAAATCACAGCCTGTTTTACAAACATCACATTTATAGGAGGAGAGCCTATGCTTCAGGCTCCATCTCTTACAATATTAGCCAGAAAAATCAAAAAATACACCACGAAAAATATTTGGTTATACAGTGGCCATACCTATGAGGAAATAATCGTCAACAAAGAATATTTGCGGTTATTGAAATATTGTGACGTGCTGGTTGACGGTAAATATGAGAGTAATTTTTTTCAAAACAATCTGAGGTTTAAAGGTTCATCCAATCAGAGGATAATTGATATCAAAAAAACACTATATACCGGTGAAATAATTTTATGGCAAGGTGAATTTGATTTTTTCAGGAAGACGATATAAGAAAAGCATCATGATAATATGTGTTTTTAACAATAATGGCGAAAATGCACTTTATATAGATATCTGATAAAATTAAAATAAATTAAAGAATTCTGTTTTGAATACATCTGATGAGACATTAACCTACTATCCGAAAATTTAGAAAATTTCAGAAAATTAAATTGAGAGGAGGTGGCTGAGGTGAGCGAGTATATCTACATAAGCGGTAGGATTGAAGGGATCAGGGAAGGCAAAATTGAGGGAGCTCGTGAAGGTAAGGAAGAAGCTTTTATACAATTAACCAAAAATATGCTGAAAGATGGATTACCCGTTGAACGTGTCAGCAATATAACAAAATTACCCGTTGAAACAATAATAAAAATAAAAAGAGAAATTGAGCATAATAATAATAACTGAACCGAAGTAATGTTAAACAGTTTTTAATGCATTAATTTGTGCCATTGGAATTAATTCAATGGCACTTTTTTTAATAGACAATAAGCACTTGACTATGGCTGGGGAACAAAAAACTGCTTTATTATATATGCCACTGCATATGGAGAAAAGCGGAAAATTTGGTGAAACTGAGTCAGGATACATATTAAATAAGAAGTAAGACAGTTTCAACAAAAAATTGTTAAAAAATTGAAATCATTTAAATTCCAAATCCGAAAGTTATTGACACAATTAAAAATTTTTTTAAAATGTCTTTATTTTTTAAAAAACCACCCGATATAGTATGTATGAGATTCGACTGAGAACGGCATAAATTAAATGTTTATTGATACTATGGCGTAATTTGCAATTAAAACTATAACAGACCATTTTCTGTATTGCTTGGTGTGTAATGTTTCTATTGCAGCAATTAATTAGTTTTAATTTTTTTAGTTATCCGATGAAACTTTTCTTATTTATTAGCGTGGGATTTGGAACTTTATAAATTTATTATAGAAGGAGACATTTTATGAAAAAACTAATGGCATCAAGCTTTTTAGGCCTTGGAATAGGAATTTTCTGTGTAATTTATTCAATTCACTATTCGGGAAATTTAAGGTCATTTATGAACCTACCATCTTTTTTAATTATAGCAGGAGGAACAGCAGGAGCTTTAATACTTGCATTCCCTTTTGAAAGATTGAAAACTCTTGGTTCGGTTATTGCAAGGGCGTTTAAAAAAGATCATATTGATTTGCAAAAGGATATTGAAACAATATTGGAACTTAGTGAATTTGCTAAAAAGAACGGAACGCTTGCCCTTGAAAATTTGGCCAAACAGTATGATAATGACGAGTTTTTGCAAAAGGGTATTTACCTGCTGGCGGATGGTCTGGCTGAGGACATGCTCATTGCTTCAATGCAAAATGATATATATTTTGCACAGAAAAGGCATAAACAGGGTCATGCAATGATTGACCTTATAGCATCCTCAGTAACATCATTAGGTCTTATGGGGACATACATAGGCTTGATACCAATGCTTGAACATCTGGAAGACCCTACAAGTCTTGGACCGCTGATGGCAATTGAGCTGGTAACATCATTTTACGGAGCTTTCCTATCATATGTAATTTTCATGCCTCTGTCAAGAAAATTGAAAAATATGAGTTCGGAAGAAGCACTGCGAAAAGAAATAATACTTGAAGGCCTTGTGGATATACAAAAGGGCAAAAATCCGAGAATAATACAGGAAGAGCTTGTTGCATGCCTAACTAAGAAGCAGGCAAAAACCATGACCAAGAATGGAAAGAAGAGCAAAAAACCTTTTGAATTTAAAGGAAAGAAGGTGGCATAGCTTCATATGTTGGAAGAACGAAACAAATTAGTGGATTTAGATGATGATGAAGACGATGACGGTTCTGAATCCTGGCTTGCCAGTTACAGCGATATGATGACAGACATACTTGCAATATTTGTAATACTTTTTTCTTTTGCAATGATGTCGGTGGCACAGCAGAATGTAAATATAAGAAAAGAACTTCAAGAGGAACAGGAATTAAGCAGTTCTCAAAGCTATGAAATTCAACAGGCAAATGAGGAATTTGACAGAGTTTTTCAGCTAATTAAAGAAAAAATCGAAGAAAGCGGTCATTCGGATTCAATTTTGCTTGACAGAGATGAAGGATATATAAAATTCAGGTTTAAGGACAATGTATTATTTTATCCTGACAGCCCAACGATGAAAGAAACCAGCTATGATATTCTCAAATATATGGGAGATCTTCTGCTGGATATTGACAAACATATAAAATCCATAGAAATCAGCGGTCATACCGCAAAGGTGGATGGGAAAGAGAAAATTAACGTTGTTGCATGGAAGCTTTCTTCTGACCGCGCCTTATCAGTTCTTAAATTTTTGGTAAATCAATGTGATTTGCCTCAAAACAAGATGGTTATTTCCGGATATTCCCACTATAATCCTGTTGCTGATAACAGTAATGAAAAAGACCGTTCTTTGAATAGGCGTGTGGAGATTAAAATTATAAGAATAGGAACTTCAAACGATGAAATTTTTGAACCGTCAAATAATTAGTAGATAAAAATTTAAAGAAATCAGCCGTATATTTAACTTTGGTTAATTTTTTTATTAGATACTTAACTTTCATAAACGATGTTTAGTTTTTATATCTTCGGCGTCTTTTTTTCTGTTGATTCTAATTCTCACATCGTTGTAAACCTTTAGCAGGAATACTGCCGACAGCGTAAAAATTATTATTGTTCATATAAATTTTTCAGAAAATTATGCGGACTTAAAGCTGTCAAAGGAGGTCCGAGGTGATCGAATATACTCATACAAGAGGTAAAATTGAGAATTCGTGAAGGAAGATAGAAGGAACAATTGTTGACAAGTGTTTTCCATGGTGATATACTTTAAACAAGTATATGGTAAAAATAAACAAACTTATTTAATTATGGAATCAGGTGCAAATCCTGAACAATCGGGTTACTGTGATGTGGAGAATTTTCCATTATGCCACTGCTTATGTGGGAAGACGGAAAATTTGGTGAAGCTGAGTCAGGATACATATTAAATTAAGAAGTAAGAAATTACTTTCCGGGCGAAAGGTAATGGACTATATAATTCAAAAATGTACTTAAATGTCTGTATTTTTTGTCGATGAATACAGGCATTTTTATTTTTATAAAAGGTTTCACTTTCATATATATTGGCTTGAAAAAGCTCGGAAATTGTTTGCTTTGGGTCAATATCCTGTAGAAGGGATAAAATATATAGCTTTTAAAGGGGGGAATGTATATGTTGGAAAATATTTCGTGGTACGGAAGCCCAAATCAACAGGGTACTTTTGGTTTTTTGGTATAAAAGTAATAATAGATGTTATTATATGATAAATTATTGACATAAATTAAAGAGAAATTTTGTTTGAAGACATCTGTTGAGACATTAAGTGTGATAGCTCATATCATATACGAGAAGACGGAAAACATGGATCACAGAATTTACTTAAATTCGATTGACAGATTGGCTAATTAATAATACAATATAAATGTAAAGATTACATATTTTTATATTGCGTTTAAATTATGGAATCAGGTGAGAATCCTGAACAATCGGGTTACTGTGTTGCGGAGCGAACTGCAATTGCCACTGCTGCGGCGGGAAGGCGGAGGGAGCGTTGATGCTTAGTCAGGATACGGATTTAAACGTTTGTAGCATTATTTTCCGTCGAAGAATAATATACAGGCCTATGTTAACATAAGAATATTTTAAGGGAAGCCTGAATTTTTCAGATGGAAAATGAAGGTTTTATTTTTTTTCAATATTAATTTAACGGAGGTTAGTTATGAAAAGGTCTGGTAAGAAAGCAATATCGATGCTGCTTGTAATTGGAGTGATAATATGCTCCGCTTCACCTGCTTACGGTGCTGTCAGTGATGATGTGCTGAATTCCACAATTAAGAATACTGCAGAATATCTCTATAAGGCGGTACCCGACCCTCAGGTTGGTTCCATAGGAGGTGAATGGACGGTTTTAGGGCTTGCCCGTTCAAAATACGAAGTTCCGGATGAATATTACCAAAAATATTATTCTGCCTTGGAAAAGTATGTTAAGTCTATGGACGGCAAGCTTCATGACAAAAAATATACGGAATATTCACGAGTTATTGTTGCTTTATCTTCAATAGGCAAGGATCCGTCGAATGTTGGAGGGTACAACCTTCTGACTGCTCTTGGGGACTATGATAAGACCATTTGGCAGGGATTAAACGGACCTGTATGGGCTCTCATAGCTCTTGATTCAGGAAACTACGATATTCCAAAGAACTCGGAAGCTGAAACTCAGGCTACCAGGGATATGTACATACAGAGAATATTGGATTGCCAGCTGCCTGACGGCGGATGGTCATTGTTTGGAGGTACTTCTGCCGCGTCATCGGGCGATGGCGTATCGGATCCCGATATTACCGGCATGGCTTTACAGGCTCTTGCTAAGTATCAGGACAGAGATGATGTAAAAAAGGCAACAGAAGAAGCTCTTAACTGTATGTCTGAAAAACAGGATGAAGAGGGAGGATTCTCCAGCTGGGGGTCAAAAAATTCCGAAAGCTGTGTTCAGATGATAGTTGCATTATCGGAGCTGGGTATTCCCATCGATGATTCTCGTTTTGTTAAAAATGGTAAAACTATGCTTGATGATCTTATGACATTTTACAGGGAGGGAAAAGGATTTGTGCACGTTGAAGATGGCGGCGGTTCTGATTTGATGGCAACGGAACAGGCACTTTACGGTCTTGTTGCGGTACAGAGATTAAGAGACGGAAAAGATAGTCTTTATAGAATGAGCAATTCTGAAGAAGTTGAAGGATCATTGCCGGAAACAACCGGTGGAGACGGATTGCCGGGTAAAAATGACGCTGTAAAATCTATGCCCGTAGTGGAATCTGGAAAAACTTTTGATGACATAGCAGGCATGGATTGCCGGGCGGCAATTGAATCTTTGGCTTCCAGAGAAATTATTAACGGTAAAACAGAAAATACATTTGAGCCTGAATCTACAATGACCAGGGCGGAATTTGCCGCAATCATTGTACAGGGACTGGGACTTAAGCCGCAATCAAATAATAAGTTCACAGATGTTGCTTCTGACGACTGGTATGCAGGATATGTTGGAACGGCCAGTGACCTGGGAATCATAGCCGGTACTCCTGAAGGTGTTTTTTTACCTAACGGAACTATTACCAAGCAGGAGGCTGCCGTAATGGTTGCCCGTGCCGCGAAGCTGTGCGGAATTGATACTGCTGTAGATGACAGGATGATAAAAGATACTTTGGCACAATTTACGGACTATGTTAAAGCTGAAGACTGGGCAAGAGAATCCCTCGCATTCTGCTATAAGGAAAATATTCTCGACCAGAACGATATTGAAATCAGTCCTGATTCTTTGATAATTCGATGTGAAATTGCGCAGATGCTGTTTAATATGCTTGATGATGCTAATCTTTTATAAGCACATATGTACAGAGGGATTTAAATGAAAATTAAGATAACAAGAAATAAAATTATTGCTTTTGCAGCAATAATTGCACTCCTGGCGGCGGCCTTCTGGTATGGGGGCAACGCCCCCGGCCTTCAGGGGTGGAATGTATCTTCAGACTCAGAGGACGGCGGCGATGCGGCTGTGGTTTCTGAAAATGCAGGTTTAACTGATGAAGAAGAGACAGAAAAACACAAGCAGGAAAAAAATGATGATTCAGATGATTCAATAAATAATGAAAATGAAGAAAAAAGCGATAAAGCAGATACGACTGCTGAAGAAGAAAATGGCGCCGAAACTGATTCACCTGAGAAGCGGGGAATAGAAACACGTCCGGGAGGAGCGGAAGCAGGTCTCAGCGCTGATGAAAAGGTCAATCTTGCTAAAGAAATATCAGATGCAGAAGGGTCATCACCCGGTATGGTTAAGGGCTCTAAAGAATATTCTCAGTCTGAAGGGATGTCTATTAACGAAGAAACAGGTAAGGACAAGTACCTGACAGACCCTGTTCCTGAGGGAAAGCCTTTGCCGGTGGAGCCTCAGGATATTGAAATATCGGATACGGAATATAAATGCACTCTTTCTGTGCGATGCGATACCATTCTTGATAACATCGATTGGCTTGATCCGGAGAAGGCTGAACTGGTTCCTGAGGACGGAGTAATTTTTCCATCAACGGAAGTTACATTTTATGAAGGAGAAAGTGTGTTAAATGTACTTCAGAGAGAAATGAAAAAGGCAAAGATTCATATGGGATTTGAAAATACACCTATGTATAATTCTGCTTACATCGAAGGTATAAACAATCTTTATGAGTTTGACTGCGGAGAACTGTCAGGCTGGATGTACAAGGTAAACGGGTGGTTTCCCAACTACGGATGTTCAAGGTACCAGCTTAAGGATGGAGATACAGTAGAGTGGGTATTCACCTGCGATCTGGGTGTGGATGTAGACGGATATTATTCTTCAACGGGGCAATAAGATGAAGGATGCTTTTTCAGGTTATCATCCACTGGTAAATTTTTTATACTTTGCCTTTATTTTTTTGTTCTCTATGGTGTTTATGCATCCCATTTGTCTTGGTGTGTCGCTTATTTCTTCATTTATATATTCTATATACTTAAGGGGGAAAAAGGCTGCAAAATTTAATTTTGCCTTTCTTCTTCCTATGCTTTTGATTACCGCTTTAGTAAACCCTGCTTTTAATCACGAAGGAGCAACAATTCTTACATATTTTCATACGGGAAATCCTCTTACTTTTGAATCTATGATTTATGGGGTTGCTGCTGCGACCATGTTGGCGTCAGTGGTATGCTGGTTTTCCTGCTACAATGAAATCATGACGTCGGACAAATTTGTGTATTTGTTTGGGAGAATAATTCCTGCCATGTCCCTTATTTTATCTATGTCCTTAAGGTTTGTTCCCAGGTTAAAGCATCAGATTAAGGTTGTATCTGATGCCCAGAGGTGCATAGGCAGGGACGTTTCAAACGGCAGTATACTGAGCCGCGCCCGCCATGGCATTACTATTTTGTCCATAGTGATAACATGGGCGCTGGAAAATGCCATTGAAACGGCCGACAGTATGAAAAGCCGTGGATACGGTTTACCCGGCAGAACGGCTTTTTCTATTTACAGATTTGATGCAAGGGATAAAAATGCTATTACGGCGATTTTAATTTTAGGAGCTTATGTGCTTCTTGGAGGTATAGCCGGCGGGCTTAAATGGAGATATTTTCCTACAATCAAGGGTAGAATGGGTGAATTTTATACAATTTCTTTATATCTGGCATACGTGGCTCTATGCCTTGTGCCGGTAATTGTTGACAGAAAGGAAGAGCAGCAATGGAAAGCTACTCAATTAAAGATTTAAGTTTTTCATATCCGGAGCAGAAAAAACTTGTTCTTGATCATATTACGCTTACAGTAAAAAAAGGAGAGTTTCTTGTGTTCTGCGGACCTTCCGGCAGTGGAAAGACAACTTTCCTCAGGCAGCTTAAATCGGTTATTTCTCCTCACGGAGCAAAAACAGGCAGTATTTTATTTGAAGGTACTCCACTTGAAGAGCTTAATCAGAGGGAACAGTCTTCCCGCATAGGTTATGTACTCCAAAGCCCGGAAAACCAGTTGGTAACCGATAAAGTCTGGCACGAGCTTGCCTTCGGCATGGAAAGTTTGGGATTTGATACTCCTGCAATACGTCTTAGAGTTGCGGAAATGGCTTCTTTTTTTGGAATACAGAATTGGTTTTATAAAAATGTGGAAGAACTTTCCGGAGGTCAGAAACAGCTTCTGAACCTGGCTGCTATAATGACGATGCAGCCCTCTGTTCTCATTCTGGACGAGCCTACAAGCCAGCTTGATCCTATTGCTGCTTCTGATTTTCTTGCAACTGTGTCAAAAATAAACAGGGAGATTGGAACAACAATCATTCTTACGGAACACAGGCTTGAGGAAGCAATGCCGCTTGCGGACAGGGCAGTGGTTATGGATAAGGGAAAAATTATTGCCGATGGCACACCTAAGGAAGTGGGACAGATTTTAAGAAGGGAAAACCATAAAATGTTTCTTGCCATGCCGGTTCCAATGAGGATTTATGCCGGAGTGCCCAATGATCTTAGTTGTCCTGTAACGGTCAGGGAAGGTCATCAATGGCTGGATGCTTTTGCAAAAAAACACAGTGTTAAATCTATAGGGAGCCATAAGGCTGATCCTGTGGACAGGGGCATGCCGGCTGCTGAATTAAAAGAAGCCTGGTTCAGGTATGAAAAGGATATGCCTGACGTGGCAAAGGGCGTGTCAGTATGTGCATACCCAGGAGAATTTCTTGCTATACTGGGAGGAAACGGAACTGGAAAAACTACGACCTTGTCTCTTATTTCAGGCCTTAACAGGCCTTATAGAGGAGATGCGTTACTTTTTGGAAGAAATATATCTAAAGTTCCCGACAGCGAAAAATTCGGCGGTATGTTGGGAGTATTACCTCAAAATCCTCAATCACTTTTTGTTAAAAAATCTGTTGAGCTGGATTTGTACGAAATGCTCAAGGGCCTCAGGCTTTCAAATGAAGAGCAGAAAAAACGTGTAGATCGCGTTTCCCGTATATGTGAACTTACAGAACTTATGGACAGGCACCCCTATGATCTGTCAGGAGGGGAGCAGCAAAGGGCCGCACTGGCAAAAGTGCTTCTTACAGAGCCTAAGCTTCTATTGCTGGACGAACCTACGAAAGGCATGGATGCGGAATTTAAAATTACGTTTGGAGGGATCTTAAAAAGGCTGTTGTCTCAGGAAGTATCTGTTGTAATGGTCAGCCATGACATAGAATTTTGCGCTCAGTATGCAGACAGGTGCGCTTTGTTTTTTGATGGCGGAATTGTAACGGAAGGGAAGCCGTCGGAATTTTTTTCAGGGAACAGCTTTTATACCACTGCTGCAAACCGCATGTCCAGAAATATTTTGCCGTATGCTGTAACAGCTGAGGATGTTATAAGGGCATGTGGAGGAAATCCTCTTAATTTAGACTCAGGTGGAACTGGAGATGAATATGATTTAACTTACGGAATTGATGAAAATAAAGATAAGAATAATGATTCTGTTACACCTTCCCAAAAAACGGAAAATACGTGGGGTAAAAAAAGAATGATTGTTTCTGCCGTTTCTCTGATTATTGCGATTTTTGCGGCTGTAAAAGTTTTTCCGATTATTTCGGGGCATACCTGGTCTTCCCTTATTGGCGTGAGGGAGTCTGAAGGCATCGGTCAATGGAAATATGCAATTTTGACGGTATTGTTTACAGTTTCTGCCGCTGTTTTCTTTATGACGGTATTTCAGAGAAGCAATCCGCCTCCTCTGTCTGTAATACAAGTGGAAAAAGACAAACGAAAGCTTTCAAAAAGAACTGTTGTGGCATCAGTACTTATACTATGCCTTATTCCGTTTACTATTTTTTTTGGGGTATACTACCTTGAAAATAAGAAATATTATTTTATATCGCTGTTAATTATATTGGAAACCATGATACCATTTGCCATGATATTCGAAGGGAGGAAGCCACAGGCCAGAGAACTTGTAATTATTTCTGTTCTTTGTGCCATTGGTGTTGCCGGGCGGACTGCATTTTTTATGCTGCCCAATTTTAAACCTGTGGCAGCAATATGCATAGTATCCGGAGTTGCATTTGGAGGAGAAAGCGGATTTATGGTAGGCGCAATGACCATGCTTTTGTCAAATGTAATGTTCGGCCAGGGAACATGGACTCCCTGGCAGATGTTTGCCATGGGGTTAATCGGATTCCTTGCAGGTGTTTTGTTCAAAAAAGGTCTGCTGCGCCGGGACCGTATATCTATGGCAGTATTCGGAGGCATTGCTGTGTTCATTATATATGGCGGCATTATGGATCCTGCTTCGGCAATAATGTTTCAGGATAAAATTAATTGGCCCATAATAGCTACATATATGGTTATGGGAGTTCCTATAAACCTTGTTCATGCTTCGGCGACGGTTTTTTTCCTTTTGTTGATAGGTGAGCCTATGCTTGAAAAACTGGACAGAATAAAAATTAAATATGGGTTGATGGAAGAATAAAAAAATAAGAAGAATAAAAAAATAAAAGGAACTGTAAGCAGGGCTCATTAATTTATTCTGTCATTTCGATTATTTCCTTTATTCTGTTAAGAAGATGGTCGGCAATATAATAAGTTGTTTCAAAATGTACATAATCAAGTATATTTTCATCCCACAAAAGCTTAAGTTGTGCGGGAAACTCGTCGTCACAGTCCCAGAACTGTATCATAACCGGAAGAAAATCAAATGTTTTTATTATATAGCTAATGTCTGCATAGTTTGCTGGTTTACCGTGAAGAATCAGGCATGCTTTTTCAAACTCCTTGCATTTTCCGGAAAAGCTTTTGGCATAGCGGTCAAAATGGCTGCTTGCTACAAAGGTACCGGAATGTGCCAGGCGGCTTACGCTTTGTATTGTATCCCACCGTCCTGATAGCTTTGGTTCATCTTTTGAATAATAAAACAGGTCTAAAAACGACATGATCTCGTTAAAACCCGCCTTGGTTTCATATGATCGGCCATCTTTTGAGTTTTCTGTAATTCCGGCTTGCCGGTTTATGCGGTATTTTTGCCCTACAAAATCAATGTACAAATATTGTTTATCTAAGTTAAGGTTAAATTTTTTCGCTATGGCTTCATGATCCCATTTAATAAATTCAAGTTGTAATTTCTCGCTTTGAATTTGGTAGTTTGATTTTTTCTGGTTCATATAATCGCTCCTTTTCAAAATTAGATATTTACTTTCTTTACATTATTTATTTTATAACGAGGCAGTTCGGTAATACAATGTTATTCTTATTACTTATATATTATAACGTTTTCAATATTTTAGCAAGTAATTTAAATGCATCAAAATAAATTATTTTTTTACACTTTATTAAGAAAAAAATGACAAATACAGCAATATTGCTCTGATTTATGGTATATTCCCCAGATTTATTGACATACTAAGGGAATAGAGGTATTATATGTTTTAAATAATTAATATTTGATTTGTTAATATGTTATAGAAAGTGGGTAGAATATGAAAGTTGTTTTTTTAATTCCTGCAGGTGATGTACGTAGGTTAACTATTTACAGAATCGGAAATAAGCTGTATGGTCATTCTAATTCTGTTACAGGCCCTCTCGTTTTAGGGCATATACTCAAAAATGCCGGACATGACGTTTCGGTTTATGAGGAACTTTATGACAATATAGACTATTCAAAGTTTGTGGACGTGGATGTGTTTTGTCTTTATACCATGACATCTACGGTACCGAGAGCATATTTTCTTGCAGATAAGCTGCACAGAGAAACAAATGCACGTGTGCTTATAGGGGGAATGCATGCTTCCGTAATGCCGGATGAAGCTGCACAATATGCGGACCAGGTTGTTGTTGGAGAAGGGGAGACAGTGATCCTTGATGTAGTGGAAGGAAGAATTACGGACAAGATCGTTTATGCTCAATGTCTTAAAAACCTTGATGATGCACCTTTCCCCGACTATTCGCTGCTTAAGACACGTTGTGAATGTGCTAACGTTTTATCTACCAGGGGATGCCCTTTTTGTTGTTCCTTCTGTACTACGTCCCGCATGTTTCACCCCTATAGGGAAAGAAGCATCGACAGTGTAATAGAGGAATTGCGGTACTATAAGAAAATAGGCTTTAAATATATGAACTTTGAAGATGACAATTTTACTGCCAATAAAGAACGTGCCAAGGAAATCTGCCGTCGTATGATAGATGAAGACTTAGTTTTTAATGAAACATTTTTTTTCGGGCGTACAGATATGGCTAATGATGAGGAATTGCTGAATTTATGCCAGAAAGCTCATCTAACCCGAACTTTGGTGGGCATTGAGTCCTTAAATCAGGAATCTTTGGATGTCATAAATAAGCACCAGAGTATTTCTGATATTGAAAGATGCGCCCAGGCACTTGCCAAGCATAAAATACGCCTTATTGCCAGTGTTGTTTTGGGTATTGATACCGACAGCGGCGACGATATAAAACGAAGTATTGATTTTGCAAAGGGAATTAATGCTTACCAGCTTCAGCCTGCAATTTTGACACCTTTTCCGGGGACGGCTGACTATGAGCAGTATGAGTCGGAAAATAGGATGATTTCAAAAGACTGGAGTATTTATGACATGATGAATGTGACGTTTTTACCAAAAAAAATGACGCCTTGGGAATTACAGAAGGAGTTTTTCGGTGCACTAAAACGATTTTACACGTTCACTTCGTCATTTAAGATCGGAAAGTTATTCGGAGTAAACTATGGAATTCGTCGTGCAGGGCTGAGTATCGTAGTAAAACTTGCTGTTCCATTGCTACATCTTTTGGCATTACTTGCTAAAAATACAAACTTGTATAAAATCAAACACATAAATTTTAATCCACGTACACAGGAAAGCTGATCTGTACAATCAAACAAATATATCCGTAACCTTACTTTATAAAATAAATGATAAGGTTACGGATTTTTATCAGGCTAAATTTGAATTAATTTTCATTCGGGTTTTCTATAATACCTATAAACAAGGGCAAGCCGTTTTCTAAATCGACTATTCCGTAAACGAAAGGTCTGTCGAATGTGAGTTCCTGAATCTGCATAGGTGCTGATGTAGCCCCAATTCCGATAGATGTTACTGCTGACGCTTCTGTACCTTTTTCATCTACCTTTATAAATGTTTTATGTTTTACATCGGATATGCATAAATCTTTGTTCCGGCTTTTTTGCATTAGTGAAAAATCTGCGTTATTTGGGTCAAAAGCAGTTTTCATGCCCATGTTAGATAATTCTTCAATTAAGCTGTCTTCATAGTTACTTTCAAATTTTGGAATAGAAAGATTAATAGTTTTGTTTTCTTTATTTTTAATCAGTTTCCATATCTTATTAGCTGAAAAATTATTTATCATTTCTCTGGGAGTTTCTCCTTCAGGCGGTAAAAGTGCTACAAGTGCAAACTTTTCCCCAACATACGGAAGAAGTACTCCTTCAGTTCCATCTGAGGATAAATAGCTCATATCTCCTCTGCGATGCATAAAGTCAATATTTTCAGTTTTCTCGGAAGAGTTGAAGACTTGTTTGTATGTATTATTTGAACTGAAAGGATCTTTCCAGTCTCCTTTAAAATAAACAGCATTTATTAAGCAAATCATTATATCATCATTGATTTGATCTATGATTTTATCTATAGTTCCGTTGGTTGCATCCTTTACCCATTCATTGATTGTATCAGGTGCTTTTTTATCATTAAAATCCAGGCTTTTTAACGATGCTGAATAGTAGTCGCCGTTTTTTTGCAGAAATTCTTCATCAGCTTCAAATCCTTTTCTGTACCAAATTGAATTTGCTACGGTTAAATCAATACTTTCAACATTAGAATTTAAATCATTCATCCATTCTTTGAGTCCTTTGTTTAATTCGTCTTCTGATATTCCTCCTGCTTTAAGGGTATTTTTCATATCTGTTTTCGTTTGACCACAGGCTCCGTTTTGGGTCATTGACAGCGCTGTATAAACAGACAGCGGAGATACCATTATATTTCCGGGTTTTTCGGATGACTGTTTGAAAAAATCCCAGGAAAAATTTAAGTAAGATTTTTTTAATTTTTCATTCATTGGGTCTGTCATATGATCATACACCTCGTTTGAATATTCATCTGTCAAATCCTGTGGCACTCCAGCGCAGCCGGTAACAGACATTGTAAAAACAAGCATGCATGAAATTAAAAAGTTTTTTTTCTTATTCAATACAAACACCTCCATATTCTTTTGACGTTTTTTTTTGAATTAAGTTCCAGGATTAGGCTCAAACAATTTATTTTTAATATATTTTGGAATAAAGCAATTGAACAAGGCATATAAATTAACTGTATAGGAAAGTGCATATTTCGCAGGGGAGGGATTATTATTACTAATTTAGATATATATGAAGATATAGCAAGAAGGACGAAGGGCGAAATATATTTGGGCGTCGTCGGTCCTGTGCGTACGGGAAAATCTACATTTATTAGAAAATTTTCTGAAAATTTAATGCTGCCCAATATAGAAGATGAATATATAAGGGAAAGGGCAAAGGATGAAATGCCCCAAAGCGGTACAGGAAAGACTGTTACAACAACAGAGCCTAAATTTGTACCCGGGGAAGCAGTAAATGTAACATTTGATGACAATATAAGCGCAAAGTTAAGGCTGATTGACTGTGTAGGCTATATGATCCCCGGAGCCATAGGCAACATGGAAGGTGAAATACCGAGGCTTGTAAGTACTCCATGGAACGAGGAGCCTATACCATTTGCAGATGCTGCTGAAATAGGAACAAGAAAAGTAATCAAAGACCATTCTACAATAGGTGTTTTGGTTACAACCGACGGGAGTATAACTGATATCAACAGGGACAATTATATTATGGCTGAAGAAAGGGTAGTGAAAGAACTAAAAGAAATAAATAAACCATTTGTAATTATTTTAAATACTACGCACCCTTCGGATGAAAACACAAATGTGCTGGCTTCCCAGCTTAATGAAAAATATGATGCACCCGTACAGGTTTTAGACCTGATGAATTTAAAGACGGATGATATTGACAATGTATTGGAAAATGTATTGTATGAATTTCCTATTAAGGAAATTAATGTGGATTTGCCAAAATGGTTTGACGGCCTTACATTTGATTATTCGCTAAAGAAGGATTTGATAAGTACCCTTAAAGATGATTTCGAAGATTACTATAAACTCAGCGACTTTAATACTGACAACATTTTCTCTGAAGGAAATGATTATGTTGAAGATTTTTATGTTAAGAATATTGAGCTTGGAACCGGAAGCATCAACATGAAAATAGATCTTGATAATTCGTATTATTACAAAGTTATAAGTGAGCTGTCGGGGGAAGAAATTACCGGAGAACATCAGATATTGAAACTTATAGGGGATTTGTCCAAGACAAAGGACAGCTATAAACGTGTTGAAGCTGCCATTAGTGATGCAAAGGCTAATGGATATGGTTATGTATCGCCGGCCATAGGAGATATGACTATTGAAAAGCCTGAAATATTCAAAGAAGGCGGCAGGTATGGAATTAAAATCAAGGCTCAGGCTCCGTCTCTGCATATTTTCAATGCAGGCATAAATACGGAAGTTTCTCCTGTTATAGGTACTAAGGCACAAAGTGAGGATTTAATGAACCATCTTGCCGATCAGATAAAAGATAACCCCAAGAGCATATGGGATGCAGAGATATTCGGGAAGACACTTTACAGTTTGATAGATGAGCAGCTTGAATCCAAACTTACTGCAATGCCCGAAAATGCAAGAAGAAAGCTTAAAAAAACAATCGAAAAAATTGTTAATGACGGTTCGGGCAGCATAATATTTCTGATAATATAAAGCAAGTAGCAAAAGATGCTCCCCGCAAATTATTATGGATGAACAGGAGTTCATCTATTTTTTTGTCGTTAGTCATTAATTGTATAAAAATGTCTTTTATCCCCAAATTTTTTTCTTATTCGTCTGAATATTGTAGTAATAATATTTAAAATCAATCATATATGGCTTGCCAAATAAATAAAATTTATGTTATAATACATCATGTATAAAAGGAATTTTTAAATTTAAGCAAGTAAAACTGAGGCTTTAAAAATGGGTAAAAAAAAAACTTTGGTTTAAAAAATTTTTTCTTTTGTTTTGCATTGGTATGCACAGTTATTTACATATTTCAAAGTATTAGCGGTTCAACTGAAACAATGCTTGTTGAAAACGGGAATTTAGAGGATGTTATAAATGCTGACGGTGTAGTTGTGAAAGATGAAAAGGTCTATAATGCATCTGTCGGTGGCAGCGTAACATATTATTGCGAAGATGGAGAAAAGGTAAAAGCAGGCCAGCTTGTAGCGGATTTAAACACCGATACAAGCTCTGCTGGTATAAATAAACAAATGGCTGAAATCCAGAAAGTCATTGACCAAAAATATGATTCAAATAATTCAAAAGTCAGTGCTGTAGTTTTATCACGGGATTCCCTTGCTTCATTTGAAAATGAAGTTCAGGTGAGTATTTTAAATAATGACTTGAACGGGGTTTACAGTATTGTTGGACAAGTAGGCAATAACAGTAGTATGCCTATAAATGAAGGTAATGAAGCTAACTATGAGCAATATGACATCAGTCAGCTAGAGTCTTTAAAGAATGGTCTTGCAAAAAGCGTTTCAACTCATAAGGTCCAGTATTATTCAGCACGTCCGGGGTTGATTACATATAAAATTGACGGGTTGGAAGATGGATACAAATATGAAAATGTTTTTGATATGACTCCAAGCAGTACTGTCAGGAAAGATTATACTCTGTCAGATATGAGCCGGAAGGAATCAGTTGCTGAAAATGAGGGTATATTTAAAATTATCAGGAATTTTGATTACTATATAGCAGCTACCGTAGATAATGAAAAAGCAAAGTTGTTTGAAGCAGATAAATACATAAAGGCGAGGATAATGTCGGACGACGGTCAGCAGTATGAGGCCTGGGGTTACATTAAAAAAATAAATTACGGCAGCGAGCAGTCTGTATTAATATTGTATTTTGACGATTATTTTTATAAAATATATGACAAACGCTATGTGAACCTGGAACTTATAACCGATACATATGAGGGATTGAAAATAAGCACTAAGGCTCTGACACAGCTGAATGGATTAACAGGAGTATATGTTCAGGATGCAAGCAAAATAATTAAATTCTTTCCAGTTGAAGTTTTAGGTAAAAATGAAAATTATGCAATAATATCTGCAGGTGAATATATAGGAGAGCATGACAGGAGAGTAATAGATATTAATGGCAAGTCATATTCGACTGTAAAAATCTTTGATAAAATAATATTGGAGCCTGAAAAGGTATATGACGGCCAGATAGCGGATTAGGAGGCTTATTGTGAGCATTAAGGAAAATATAGATGGTGTTTTGGAAAGAGTAGCTGCTGCCGCAAGGCGTTCAGGCAGATCACCTGAAGATGTTAAGGTAATAGCTGTTTCCAAGACTGTAGATGCACAAAGAGCAAGAGAAGCAGTGGAGGGTGGTTTAATTAACTTGGGAGAAAACAGGGTTCAGGAGCTGGTCAGCAAGTATGAGCAGCTTTCGGACATAGATGTTAAATGGCATTTAATAGGCCATTTGCAGAGAAACAAGGTAAAATACATAATTGATAAGGTTTTTCTTATTCATTCACTTGAAAGCCTTGACCTTGCAAAAGAAATTAATAAGAGAGCTTTGCAGCACAATATGACGGCCAATGTTCTTATCGAATTAAATATTGGTCAGGAAGAAAGTAAATTCGGTCTGGATGAAGATTCTGTTTATGATTTTGTTAAATCCATGGAGCAATTTGCTAATATAAAAGTTTTAGGTCTTATGACTGTGGCTCCTTTTAGCGAAAATCCGGAAAATGTAAGGTGTGTCTTTAGGAAAATGAAAGAAATATTTGATAAAATTTCAGAAATGAAACTTACAAATACTGAAATGAAATATTTATCCATGGGAATGACTAATGATTTTGAAATTGCAATTGAAGAAGGAGCCAATATGGTAAGAATAGGGACTGCTATATTTGGCAAAAGAATATATAAGACTTTCTAAGGAGGAAATGGAATGGGAGTAATGGAAAAAGTAAAGGATTTCATAGGCATCACGGATTTAGACGAAGATTATGAAGAGGAGGAAATTGCTGCTGAAAATGAAAGCGGTAGACCGGGGAGAATGGAAACTTATACAAGGAAAAACAATGTAATTAAGGTTCATTCTAACACTGATATGAAAGTCTTTATATGTGAGCCAGCAAAGTATGAGGATTGTACCAAAGCTGTTGATGAAATAAAAAATAGAAAAGTTGTTGTTCTAAATATTGAAGGTATGGAATTGGAGCTTCAGAAACAGGTTTTTGAATTTATTAAGGGCGCTGTTTATGCATTGGAAGCAAGCATACAAAAAATATCTAACGGAATTTTTGTTTTAGCCCCCAATAATGTTCAAATTGACGGAAGACTAAGTGACAGATACGAAAGGAATTTTTACTACAAATAAGGAGCGTTTATGTACCAAATTAAAATAGCCCTTATCCTACTATTTAGAATCATAGATTCTTTAATACTAGTGAGAGTGCTGTTATCATTTTTCCCAACCCTACAACTATCAAGGATTTCTTACTTTATCTATCAGATGACTGAGCCTATACTGGCTCCTTGCAGAGCAATTTTAGATAAACTGGGATTAGGCATGGGAATGTTTGATTTTTCTCCTATACTGGCGTTTTTAATTTTAGGTTTAATACGAAACTTGCTGGTTGCCTTTTAAAAGTTAAAATGTTAAATGCTAAAGGTTAAAAATTTTAAAGGAGAAAAAATGAAAGATTTAAATAAATATTATGATTTTATAAAAGACGAAGAAACAAGAAGCTCAGTAAAAAAAATTGTTGACAAAGTTTTATATGTCAATAAAAATTTTACAACTGCAGTCTCGGATTTCACAAATCCTTATGTTGCAAAACTTAGCATACCTTTAATAGAGAACTATAATATTAAATTTGAACTTTTCCCCTCATTTGAAAATAGTGAGAGGAAAGTTTTCATTTTATACCCTGATTATCTTAACAGCGTCGACAGCAACGAATTTATAACAGGGCTGCGTGTACACAACAGCTCAAAATTTAAAAACCTGAGCCATAAAGATTATTTGGGATCTTTGATGTCTTTGGGTATAAAACGAAATAAGACAGGAGATATTTATGCGTATGATGATTACGCAGATATAGTAGTTCACAATGATATTTCTGATTACATAATGTACAATCTGGATAAAATAGGGCATAATAAGGTTGAAATAGAAAAAATAAAAGCAGATGATGTTAATTTTAAGGAACAAGAGCATGTTGTATTAAAAATAACATGTTCCTCCATGAGATTGGACGGCATAGTAAAGTATATTACAACCAAATCAAGAGAAAAAGCATCAGATATGGTAAAGGCAGGAAACGTAAAAGTCAACTTTTGCGTTGAAAACAATGTTTCGGCTGAAGTTAAGGAAGGAGACATGATTTCCATAAGCAGGTACGGAAGGTTTAAAATTTCGTGTATATCCGGTGTAACCAAGAGAGGAAAAAATAAGGTTGAAGTCAAACATTACATTTAGTGAGGCATGTATGAATATATTGACAGGAATAATACTTGTGGCTTCTGTAATATTGGATCAGGCAACAAAAAAATGGGCTTCAGATGCGCTAAAAAGCGGATCGATTAAAGTAATAGGAAATTTTTTGCGATTTACATATGCAGAAAACAAGGGTGCAGCCTTTAGCATACTTCAAAATCAAAGAATCTTTTTTATAATAATTACTTTGATCATGATGGCGGTATTGGCTTATATTTATTTTGGCAGCAAAACATCAAGACCGTCAAAAATTTCAATTGTCATGATTGCAGGAGGTGCTGCAGGAAATTTTATAGACAGGGTTCGATTGGGATACGTAGTGGATTTTATTGATGTAAGGTTTGGCAGCTTTTATAACTTTCCAATATTTAATATTGCAGACAGTTTTGTGGTTTGCGGAACAATATTGATGATTATTTTAATCTTTATTAATAAATTTGAAAAGAGTGAGACTGATGGCTTCTGATAAAATGGATTTAACCGGCAATGTTGATGAAGTTGAAAATGAAGGCGGTGAAATCACAATTATATCAGACAAAGATAATGAGAGAATTGACGTTTATATTTCAGCCTGTTTAAAAAATGTTTCCCGAAGCTTTGTGCAAAAACTTATTATTTCCGGGAACATTACGGTTAATAATAAAAATACAAAGGCAAATTATAAAATAAAAACAAACGATTTAATACGAATAATATTTCCAAAGCCTGAGACCTTTGATGTTAAGCCGGAAAACATACCTATCAATATAGTTTATGAGGATGATGATTTAGCTGTTATAAACAAGCCGCAGGGCATGGTGGTTCATCCGGCGCCCGGGCATTATTCCGGAACATTGGTAAACGGGCTGATGTATCACCTAAAAAGTTTATCATCTATAAACGGCGATATGCGGCCCGGAATAGTACACCGACTTGATATGAATACCTCCGGCCTGATGATTGTGGCTAAAAACGACAGATCACATATTTTTTTAGCTAAATGCCTTAAAGAGCATTCTATAAACAGAATTTATTATGCATTGGTTGAGGGGAATATTAAAGATGATTCGGGAGTGATAGACGCACCCTTAGGAAGAAGTGAAAAGGACAGAAAAAAACGTGCCGTAACTTACAAAAACAGCAAAAATGCTGTGACAAATTTTGGGGTAATAAAAAGGTATGGCAGTTATACGTTAATTAAATTAAAACTTGAAACTGGAAGGACTCATCAAATAAGGGCGCATATGAAGTATATTGGACATCCTGTTGTGGGGGATAATGTTTATGGATGCAAGTCAAATAATTTTAAACTTAAAGGTCAGCTTTTGCATTCAAAGTCCTTGGGATTTGTGCATCCAACAACAGGAGAATATATGAAATTTGACAGTCAGCTTCCGGAATATTTTACAAAAGTTTTAAAGATTATCGGAGGATTTTATGAAAACTAAAGCAATAATAATGGATGAAAAGGCTATCGACAGAGCTTTATTCCGAATTTCCCACGAGATAATAGAAAGAAACAAGGGCGTTGAAAACCTTGTTATTATAGGAATAAAGACCAGAGGTTGGCCCTTGGCGTTGAGGCTTGTAGATAAAATAGAAAAAATTGAAGGCTCAAAGGTTCCTGTTTTTCCTCTGGATATAACATATTACAGAGATGACTACGAAAAAGACGACAGGGCACCGATGTTGGTTAAAGCTTTTGATTACGATATAAAGGACAAAACGGTGGTACTGGTTGATGATGTTTTATATACCGGCAGGACAGCCAGAGCAGCATTAGATGCGGTGGTAGACCAGGGAAGACCCTTGAATGTTGAATTTGCGGTTCTTATTGACAGAGGCCATAGAGAGCTTCCCATACGAGCTGATTTCATCGGCAAAAACGTTCCTACATCAAGAAACGAGAGAATAGGCGTAAAACTTGAAGAAACAGATGGGACCAATCAGGTGGTAATAACTGAATAGTTGGAATTTCAATGAAAATATGCAATTTCAAGCTGCTAAGGATAACATAAATACTAAACATAAGTAACAATAATACTAAATACAAAACGAACTAAATTGAAGCTTAGAACAGATTTTAAATCCATGAAAAAGGGAGTAAAATATGTTCAAGAATTTCACCCAAAAAAAATAAACCTTCTTGTTTTTAATAGTATATTTAGATAATTTTCTGAGTAAACAGCTATTTCCATTATATAGTTTACTTTAACAGTAATAAAGCAAAGAATGTTGATAATTTTACAGCGAAAATAGAAGTTAAGGATATTTTAGAAGAGCACTGGCTTAATAAAAATTATATAATAGTGGACGGCAAAAGGTTAAAATGCGATTATAGCATTAGCAATGCAGACGAATTGTTGAACGTTACCTTAAGAATTGAATATTTCAATGATATAATAAAAGAAAATGACATTGATTATGAATTAATACAGGAAATAATTTACAATAATCAAAATAGTTAGGAGAAACAGTAAATGACCTCATCTTTATTTTAGAAACCTCTTGACAAGTGTGTATTAAATGTGTATAATTGTATTGTGAGGAGGTAGAGATGAAGCGAACGGATTTAATAAAAAAGCTTGAAAGTATCGGTTTTAAGTTCGAAAGACACGGCAGTAAACACGACATATACATAAAAGGTAAAGACCATGAACCAATCCCAAGACACAGAGAAATTAACGAAAGACTCGCAAAAGCAATCCTAAAGAGATGGGGGCTGTAAAATCCCCATGCTTCTTTTAATTATACATACTAAATGCATAGGAGGTGTGATTTATGAAAAGTATATACCCTGTTATTTTTACACAAACAGATAATGTTGTATTAGTTGAAGTACCTGATATGGAAATTTTAACAGAAGGGAAAGATATGGCAGATGCTATAGATATGGCAAGAGATGCGATAGGTTTAAAAGGAATATCCATGGAGGATTCAGGAGATTTAATTCCTGCGTCATCGGATATTAAGGATATAAAAATAAGTGATGGAACTTTTGCAGAAGATGGAGAAAATTATGTGTTTCTTGTAGATATTGATTTTGCAGAATATAGAAGGAAGGTTGATAATAAAGTTGTCCGAAGAAACGTAACTCTTCCAAATTGGTTAAACTTAGAGGCGAATAAGGCTCATATTAATGTATCTAAAGTATTACAAGATGCTTTGATGGATAGACTTGAGAGATAAACAAAGTAACTAATTAAAGGCACTTACAATAGTGATATGCCCCCTGTCAAGTAGACAGGATAAATATCTAAAATAAGTGCTATAGACTGCTACGCAGATTTTGTGTGGTAGTCTCCTTTTATGCAATCCATTTTTCTTTATACTTTTGTATTCTTCTATTTACAGGAATAGGATATTGTGCAGGCTCAGATACAGTTAAAGCTTCCTGGCGAACCTCTAATGGTGTTCTGCAACCAAACCGTTCCTGTAACCTCTCGTTATTATAGAAATTCATATATCCATTTATTGCTGCTATTAAAGATTTTTCATCAACAATCTCATACATACAATACATTTCAGATTTTACAATTCCCCAAAACCTTCAGTAGGACCATTATCTGAAACGAGAGAATAGGCGTAAAACTTGAAGAAACAGATGGGACCAATCAGGTGGTAATAACTGAATAATAAAATCGGACTAAGAAGTCGGAAATTAATATTGATGTTTAATCCTTGAAATGTCAGGTTTTACTGTCATCGAATAATTTGTGTCATATATTACAAAACCGGGTTTTGAATTAGGAGGTTTTTTAACATTTGATTTTTTTGTGTAGTCTACCTCTACGGTTCCCGAATTTTTTCCTTTACTATGGTAGGCTGCAATTTGTGCCGCCTCTACATATTCTTCATCCTTAAGCTCATCAACGTTTGTTCTTATAATTACGTGGGAGCCGGGTATATTTTTAGCATGAAACCAGTAATCGTTTTTTTTGGCGGTTTTGAATGTTAGCATATCATTTTGAATGTTATTCCTTCCTACTAATATTTCATGTCCATTGGAGGAAATGTAGGAAATAAATTGTGGCTTATGTTTTTTTTGCTTTTTATTCTTTGATTTTCCCTTCATGATTCCTTCGCTTACGAGTTCACTGTAGATTTCGTCTAAATCATCGATTGTTTTGCAGTTCTCTATTGAGTATAGTATGTTTTCAAGGTATAGAATTTCATTTGATGATTCATTTATAAGATTTTTCAACTCTTGTTCTGCCTTTTTCAGTTTGTTGTACCTTTTGAAAAATTTTTGGCTGTTCTGGGAAAGACTGAGGAGTTTCGGGTCCAGTGGTATTGTTATTTCATTCTGCTGTGGGTCATAATAATTTACAACGGTGAGTTTGTGGTTCTCCGGTGTTTTGTTTATATTTGCAATAATAAGATTCCCATATATCTTATACTTTTCTCTGTTTTCGGCATTAAGAAGTTCATTTCTTCGCTTTTCATTTTTTTTACTGTCCCTTTGGATTTTAGTGTTAATGTTTTTAATGAGATTTGCAGTTCTTTGATTAATTTTATTTTTGTTGTCAAGTTCATTATAATAATCATCCAGTAAAATTCCCGGATTATCATAATGTTTTTTTTCAAAATATCCCATGTGCAAGGCATCTATGCAGTAAAAATCTTGTTGCTGTAAGTTTTCATCCAGGTAAATATTAAATAAATAATCATTTGCTTTTACCTTGTCAAATATATGCTTAAAGGCATCCCATAATTTTTCCCTTTGTTCAACCTTAAGTTCACCTATATATGTGCTTTCGTTTAAATCCGCCAGGCAGCAAATTTCTTTGCTTATAAAAGGGCTTAAGCCTGTGAAGGTTTTATAGAAATAGTTATATATAAGTTTGCCTTCATTTGGCTTTTTTAGTGCGTCATAAAATATTTTGTCAGTTGTTTTCAAAGGATTCAATTTGTTATGTTCAGGAGGAATAACATATTTTGCTCCAGGGTATACCTGTCTTACGGAACTCATGTTTTCCGTCACTCTTTTTATTGAATTTATTATGGTTTTGGTTTGAGAATTTATTAAAATAATGTTGCTGTGTTTGCCCATTATTTCTATTATCAATGATTTATACACTGTTGTATCAAGTTCGTCCTTGCATTCAAATGTTATTTCCAATATCCGGTCAAAGTTGATTTGTTTTATATCTACAATATGGGCGCCTGTCAGGTGTTTCCTCAGTACCATGCAAAACATGGGAGGCTCCATAGGATTTTTATTTGTTATGCCGGTTAAGTGAATTCGGGGGCTGTTGCTTGCTGCGGTCATCAGAAGTCTATAATTTTTGCCGGTATTTCTTATCCCAATTACAATTTCATTTTTATCCGGCTGATAAATTTTATCTACACGTCCTCTTAATAATTTGTTATATAAATCGTTTTTTATGCTGCTTAAAAATATACCGTCCAAAGACATATAAAAAACCTCCATTCTACTTATTATATTGTACCGCAAAAATACATTTATGTCATCATGGTAAATATTTATATTTTTGTTTACTAATCATGTTTTGATGTTATAATTAACTAACGTGGTTTAAAAATATTGATACTTTAGTTGTATCATAGAAATATATGGAGAGCAATATGGCGAATATATTAAGTATGACTGGATATGGCAAGGGTGAACATAATGACGGAAAGAGGGTAATAACGGCAGAAATCAAGACAGTCAACAACAGGTATTGTGATATTAATATTAAATTACCGAGACATTTGCGTTTTTTTGAGGATAATGTAAGAAAAATCTTGAAAAACAGTGTTCAAAGAGGTAGAATAGATGTATATATCAATATGGATTATTTAAGTGAATCCGATGCGGTAATTGTTCCTAACTTATGCCTTGCAAAACAATATAAAGATGCTATTGAGAAAGTAAAAAGCAAATTAGAGATAGATGGCGAAGTTTCACTGGATACGATAATAAAGTTTCAGGATGTATTAATTGCAAAAGAGGATCCGGATGATGAAGAAGAACTTTGCACCTGCGTTGAAAGAGCAATAAACGATGCAGTTGATAACCTTATGGAAATGAGAGCTGCAGAAGGTGAACACCTTGAAACCGACATTAGATCAGGCATGGATAAAATAATTGTTCTAATTGACGAAATAGATAAAAATTCTGAAACAATAGTTGCGGACTACAAGAAAAAATTTGAAACAAGAATAAAGGAACTGTTGGGCAGCAACCACGAACTGGATGAAAACAGGATGTATAACGAAATTGTAATATATGTGGATAAAAGTGACATAAATGAAGAAATTGTAAGATTTAAATCACACATAAATCAGTTTGACGGTGTTCTGAATACAGGAGGACCTGTTGGAAGGAAACTGGATTTTATTATACAGGAAGCAAACAGGGAGATAAATACAATCGGGTCTAAAACAGGAAACTTGGATATAATACAAATGGTAATTGAAACAAAAAACTTATTGGAAAAAATTCGAGAGCAAATACAAAATATAGAATAGGAGATGTTTAAATGGCGGGCAATACCATAAATATAGGGTTTGGTAATATAGCGTTAACCAATAGGATCATAGCAATTATAAGTCCTGAGTCAGCACCTATCAAGCGTGTTATACAGGATACCAGAGAAAAAGGAAAACTTATAGATGCTACTTATGGAAGAAAAACAAGAGCAGTAATAATCACTGACTGCGGATATGTAATACTTTCAGCAATACAGCCGGATACAATGGCTCAAAGATTTGACAACAATAATCACAGCATAAAGTAGAGGTGTGCAATATGGACAACGGATTACTGGTGGTGATATCAGGCCCTTCAGGAGCAGGAAAAGGCACAATATGCAAAAGGCTTAGGGAAGAAACAAATAATTTAAATATTTCGGTATCGGCTACAACACGAAAACCGAGAGATGGTGAAACGGAGGGGGAAAGTTATTTCTTTACTGACGAGGAAGAATTTAAAAAAAAAATAAACAACAGTGAATTTCTTGAATATGCTAATGTTTACGGAAATTATTACGGAACACCTAAAAAAGAAGTATTTAGACAGCTCGAAGAAGGGAATGACGTTATTCTTGAGATAGATATTCAAGGAGCACTGCAGGTTAAAAAGAATTATCCTGAGGGAGTTTTTATTTTTATATTGCCTCCGTCACTTAAAGAGCTTAGAAATAGAATAGAAGAAAGAGGCACCGATTCAAAGGAAGTTATTCTTAGAAGAATGAAGTGTGCGTACGATGAATTAAATTATGTTTTTAAATATGACTATGTAATATTAAATGATGAGGTGGAAGCTGCAGTTAAAAAAATACAGTGTATAATTACAGCTGAGAAAAACCGTGTAATCAGAAAAAGGGAAATTATAAACAAAGTAAAAGAGGTATAATTATATGAAAAAAATAGCATTGGACGATCTGGTAAAAATGTCGGAAAGCAGGTATTCACTTGTTACAATAGTTTCAAAAAGGGCAAGGCAAATTGTTGACGGCTCGCCGCCTTTGATAGAAACTGATACAACTAAGCCTTTGGCCATTGCAATTGAAGAATTTTATGAAAGGAAATATGAAGCTATTTATGATTATGAACAGTACCAGAAAGAACATCCGGAAACTTTGAAAAAAACAGAAAAAACAGAAAAAACAGAAGAAGATTCGGAAGATGAAGATTCTGAAAATTCGAAAAACTTGAAAAATTCGGAAGCTCCGGAAAACCATGAGTCGGAAGATGCGGAAAATTCAGAAAATTCAGAAAATTCAGAAAAACCGGAGAATTTGGGAACTGCGACTGAGGCTCATGATTTTGAAGAGAAAAGTAATGATGAAGAAAAGAATGCAAGGGATGCGGAGAAAGAAAAGCCTGATGAATAATCGATAATCAGCAATCAGTCTATTGACTGATTATTTAATTTATTTAATTTATTTAATTTATTTAATCTAATTTTCTCTCACATTTATTAATGTTTCAAATAATGTTTCAAATCCTTATGGAGTATTTATGTATAAAAATTTTGTGCAGGTAATATTAAACAACAATTCAAAAAGTACCGACCGACTCTTCACTTATGGTGTGCCAAAAGAGTTTGAAGATATCGTTCAGATAGGTGAAAGGGTCAGTGTAAGTTTCGGAAGCAGCAAGCACATGATTGAAGCACTGATTGTATCTATAGACAGCCGGTGCAGTTTTCCTCTGGAAAAAATAAAGCCTATAACGGCTATACTTGATGACTCACCTGTTGTGAGCCGTGATATGATTAAGTTAATATTTTGGATGCGTGAAAGATACATATGCAAATATTCTGATGTTTTGAGGCTTGTGACTCCTCATAACTTAAATGTCAAAAGTGCTTATGAAAAATATGTTTCCTTATGCGAGGATAAGCCTTTGGATGAATTTGGCATAAAAAAGACGGAAAATCAACTGAAAGTTATAAATTATTTAAAAAAAAACAAAAAAGAAAGAATTAAAAAACTGCCTGGGGAACTGAACGTTTCATATGCAACTATTAATAACCTTATTAAAAAAAATATTTTAAAGGAAGAATATATCCTTTGCAAAAGTAAAAAACAAGTTCCCACAGAAAAGGGCATGGAGTTAAGCGAAGAACAACAGAAAGCTTATGATGAAATTATTTCATCCGAAAACAAAGTATTCCTTCTTCACGGGGTTACCGGAAGCGGGAAAACGGAAGTGTATATGGACGTTATTGAGTATTATATAAAGCAAAACAAGCAATCAATAATGCTTGTTCCTGAAATTTCCCTTACAGCTCAGACTATTGACAGATTTGAAAAAAGATTTGGAAATAAGATAGCAGTATTTCATTCAAAACTAAGCAAAAAGGACAGATATATACAATGGCTGAGGGTTTTCAACAAAGAAGCCGATATAGTAATAGGAGCACGATCTGCCATATTTGCTCCCATAAGTGATTTGGGTGTAATTGTAATCGACGAGGAGCATGAGGACAGCTATATATCATCAACATCCCCAAAGTACGATACAGTAGAAGTTGCGATTAAAATGGCATATATGTCGGGAAGCAAGGTTATTTTAGGCTCAGCAACACCATCGTTAAATTCATACTACATGGCAATCAAGGGTCAAATTGAATTAATTGAAATGAAAAACAGGGTTAAGGATGCAAAGATGCCCGACATGAAAATTATTGACATGTCGGCGGAGCTTGACAAGGGAAACAATACCATAATCAGTGAGGAATTATATGAAAGTATCAGAAATTCTCTCAAGAAAAAGGAACAGGTAATACTTTTTTTAAATAAGAGAGGATATTCAGGCTTCGTGTCCTGTAAAAAATGCGGTCATGTAATAAGATGCCAAAGGTGCGATGTTTCCATGACCTATCACATCAAGGGAAATATGCTGAAATGTCACTACTGCGGAAGAACAAGAAAAATGATATCCACATGTCCGAAATGCGGCAGTGATAAAATAGAACAATTCAGTGCAGGTACGCAGCATGTTGAAAAATTAATAAATCAATTATTTCCCAATGCATCCGTTGAAAGAATGGACCTGGATTCAATGACCGACAAGGATTGTTATGATAATATATACAATGATTTTAAAGAGAGAAATATTGACATTTTAATAGGTACGCAGATGCTTGCCAAGGGATTTGATTTCCCGGAGGTTACTACGGTCGGTGTCCTGTCTGCAGATGCAATACTTAATTTACCCTTTTATAATTCAAGCGAAAAAACATTCCAGCTTATAACCCAGGTAAGCGGAAGAGCAGGCAGGGGAGATAAAACAGGAAATGTTTATATACAAACCTACGAGCCTGAAAATTTCATTATAAACGCAGCAAGAAACAATGACTACGATTCATTTTTAAATCAGGAATTAAAATTAAGAAAAGAATTTGCATTTCCGCCATTTATTAATATAAT